>Ga0316616_100000096_pt1 | contig 21448 bp, 10 predicted proteins | sample OWC_Aug_M1_C1_D1_FD_207660 | JGI IMG/M metagenome (GOLD analysis project Ga0316616, IMG submission 207660) | Wetland soil microbial communities from Old Woman Creek delta, Ohio, United States - OWC_Aug_M1_C1_D1_B | ecosystem: Environmental > Terrestrial > Soil > Wetlands | place: USA: Ohio... | reverse complement strand
ACGGACAATTGTGGCAGTTCTACACAATTGTTCTATCCAACCCGCCGGGAGGACGACGTATAGGTATGGACCGGATTGTTGTCGATAATAATGGTAACCTGTCTGTCAAGGTAACAGATACTCCCCAGTGGGCGCCCGGTGTCATTACTGATCCCGAAAAAGGTAATAGCGGCTCATTACCGGTTACTATTAACAAGCTTAATGCCATGAACTCACTTTCAAAAGCCTCTTCACAGCAACCGGGAAGGGATGCTGCCTATGCTGCTGACAATTCGAGCGGCACCTGGTGGGAACCTTTACCAACCGATACACTGCCATCACTTACAATAGAACTTTCACCGGCAACCGAATTTGATGTTGTGCAATTGTTTACTATTGATGGCGTTCGTCTTATGTTTAACGGCGGCAGGAGGTTCCCTGGCAGACCTCCTTCAACACCTGCCCCTGCCCCGGAAACCGGAGGTAAACAAGTCACTGATTCATACCAGTATAAGCTCGAGGTATCGATGGATGGTGAGACCTATAATACAGTACTTGATCAGACACAAAATGCCATCCAGCGAAATACCATATTCGAGGAAATAGCACCGGTTCAATGCCGTTTTGTCCGGCTTACAATGACTAACTGGCCCAGAACCACACCGCTCGGGATCATAGAATTAACAGTATTTGGCAAGGCTTCGGGTTCTCTGCCGGCTGCTGAACCGATTCCGGTAACAAACTGACGTGCGAAGCCCCAATGACGATTGAATGACGGCGCAGCCCAATGACGATTGAATGACGGCGCAGCCCAATGACGATTGAATGATGGCGCAGCACCAATTTTTTAAAATGTATTTTTAACACTTTTTTTGCTTAAGAGCCTATATCACAGCTTTTTAATAAGTACCTGCTGTTTTATGTTTTGCATTTTTATAATAAATTTTTTTTTTAAATTAATTATTTATGTACATTTGATAATATTGATAAAAACCTGATCACTTTTTAGCTTATAATTTTCCCTTTGCCTTATAAATCAGGATGATTGTTCAAGCAGTTGGACACTTTTTTTAAGTTCTTTGAAAGTCTGTTTCTTCTATCAACAATTGAAATAGAGACTCACCAGGCTGTCTGAATTTTGATACTGAAATTGTACTAATGTCATCAGCAGCCATGTCTCTTAAAGCAATTATTTGAAGCTGATCCTTTAAAACTTAAGTGAAATCAATATTCCTGAACTGTATATTACAGCTATTTTCTTAAAGAAATCTACATCATTTTAGATTTATCCTCAAAAAAGTTCTGATATTGAAATTCCCTTAAAAGGTTTATACTAAAGACGAGAGCTTCATATTAATGAAGACTGGTAGACAAGGCACTAAAATAATCCTTCGCGAACCGGTGTATTTGTTTTATTTTTTTAAACTGTCAAAATCAAATAATCAACCTGAATTAACTAATATTTATAAATGAAAGCCTATGGTACAGAAAAAGAAAATTAAACCCTAAATCCCTGATTGTGTATTGATCAGGGTATTGTTTCAAACAAATTAATCATTCCCCATCATTTGGAAAAACTTGTTTTAGTTTAAAACACACATTTAATCATGAAACAAAAACTATCTAACCTTATTCCTTACTGCAGACCAGGAATGAAAAAACCTGGAATAATAATCAAATTAATTCTGGTCGCAGTACTTCTCAGCACCATTCAGATAAATGCGTCAGGTGCAAGAGATAAGAAAATTTCAAAATTCAATGACTCTAATTCAGCTGCTTCTGAAGTTTTTCAACAGATTACGGTAAGTGGTACTGTAAAGGATGAAGCCGGACAGCCAATGCCTGGTGTAAACATACAGGTTGAAGGAACGACACTTGGAACTATAACAGATATTAATGGTAAATATTCCATTTCTGTGCCTAATGCAAATGCCACACTGGTATTTTCATTTGTAGGTTATAATGAACTAAAAGTTCCTGTTGCCGGCAAATCAGTAGTTGATGCCGTACTTCAGCCATCAACTGAGAGCCTCGATGAGGTTGTTGTTATCGGTTATGGCACGACAAAAAGGAAGGACCTTGCTTCGGCTATTGCGGTTGTTAGCACGGAAGAAATTACAAAACAGCCTGTGCCTAACGTTGGAATCGCGCTTCAGGGGCTTGCCGCGGGTGTTCAGGTAACGGCCACACGAGGCGGAGATCCTGACATTGTAATTCGTGGTTTGGGTACTACCCAGGGTACTAACAGTCCTTTATATGTTATTGATGGTATTCCTTCAAACAGTTCGATTGTTAACCCTTCGGATATTGAAACCATGCAGATTTTGAAGGATGCTGCATCAACAGCTATTTACGGTTCACGTGGTGCTACCGGTGTAATTCTTATTACTACCAAAAGCGGTAAAAACGCAAATATCGGACAACCAAAGGTAAGCCTTAACAGCTATTATGGCTTTGAAGAAGCATGGAAATTGCTCGATTTGACAAATACTGCAGAATGGGCATCGATTGTTTACGAGAGTAATAAAGCTGCAGGTGGATCTCCTCCGGCACTTGCAACATGGATTATTGAACAAAACGGCGGTAGATACGACGGACCTGAAACGGATTGGCAACGCCAGATTTTCCAGAGAGGTCTTATTACTCAAAATGGAATTAACATTTCTGGCGGTACTAATGCTGGAAACTATTATTTCTCAACAGAGCAATTTAAACAGGAAGGCATTCTTATTACAACGCCGTATGAAAGATATTCGGTTCGTATGAACTCAAGCTGGAAAACCGGAAAATTCAGTTTTGGCGAAAATATTGGTTTTACCTATGGTAAAAGAAGAAGTGAAAGTGTACCTGATGGTCGTACTGCTTTTCAACAGGCAATAAATATGGTGCCGAATATTCCTGTGTATGATGAAAGAAACCAGCCGGGCGGATATGCAGGGGCAGGTTGGACGAATCCGGATTACTCTCCAGGTCCTACAGGACAAGATGCTTCTAACGTTGTTGCATTTTTAAACAGGATTAAAAACATAAACTACTCCAAAAGGTTTATGGCAAGTGCTTATGGTGAGTACGAGATAATCAACGGTCTTACTTTTAGAAGTACATTTGGAATTATCAGTACGGATAGTGATAATCATAACCTTTCTCTTCAAACCCTTATGGGCGCGAAAGAGATTCCAAATACAACGCTTAGTGACAGTCACTCCTGGGGGTACGACTGGAACTGGGATCAAACCCTTACTTATAGTAAACGTTTTGGCCAACACGATTTTAATCTTATGGGGACTTATTCTGCTGAGTATTCGCATGATCGCAATTTTAATGCATCAGGTCAGAGTATCCAGACTGAAGTACATGATGTGCTTGGCAAAGTTGAAAGCAACTTTGGCGTTGGCGGCGGCGAAAGCGAACAGAGCCGTATTTCGTACCTTGGTCGTTTAACCTATAACTATGCAAGTAAATATATTTTAGTAGCCAACATTCGTCGTGACGGTTCTTCCAAATTCAACACGGGCAACAAGTGGGGTACTTTCCCATCGGCTTCTATTGCCTGGGTTATCAGCGAAGAGTCGTTTATGGACGGTTTAAAAGCATCGACTCAATTAAGCCGTATGAAACTGAGGGGTAGCTTTGGTGTTGTAGGTAACGACAGGCCAATCGGTCCATACAGTTACATACCTGTTTTGAGCGCATCGAATTATAGTGATGGTACTGCTGGCCTGGTTGGGCAAACAGTTTCAAATTTGACGAAAAACCCGAATTTAAAATGGGAGGCTTCTCAGCAGCTCGATTTGGGTGTCGACTTAAGTTTCTTTAAAAATGCTTTATCGGTTGAAGTTGACTTCTACAATAAAAAGACCAAAGATATGCTTGTAGGTGTTCCAGTTCCTGGATCAAGCGGTTCAAGTGGATCAATTACCCGAAATGTAGGATCTATTTTAAACAGGGGTTGGGAATTTATAGCTACCTACCGTAAAGTCACAGGCGATTTTCATTACTCAATCAGCGCGAACTTAACCACCAATCATAACGAAGTACTCGATTTGGCCGGTCAGGTTATATCCGCTGGTGGTACTGAATTTGGTTCATCAACCCGTACAGAAGCCGGTCGTCCTATCGGTCAGTTCTATGGCTATGTAACAGATGGCTTATTCCAGTCTCAGGCTGAAATTGATGAGTATGTTGATGCTAATGGAGCTAAAATACAACCTAATGCAGCTCCTGGTGATATAAAATTTGTTAAAAAACCAAATGCAGAAGGAAAATTGGTTGGAGTAATAGGTGCCAGTGATATGGATTATATTGGCGACCCTGCTCCTGATTTTACGTATGGTATTAACTTATCTGCCGACTATAAAGGATTAGATCTTACAGTGTTCTTCCAGGGTGTTCAGGGTAACGACCTTATGGGTATGTTATTAGCATGGACCGAAGGTATGCACAACAACTTTAACCTGGGCAAAAACGCTCTTAACCGCTGGACACCTACAAATACAGATACAGATGTACCAAGGGCTGTTCGGGGCGACCCCAATAACAACGTTAAATACGTTTCGGACAGGTATCTTTTCGATGGTTCGTATTTAAGATTGAAAAACCTTACGTTGGGTTATACCCTGCCCAAATCATGGGTTAACTATGTTAAGCTTGACAATGTAAGAGTTTATTTCACAGGCCGTAACCTGTTAACATTGACCAGTTATCCGTTCTACGACCCGGAAATAGGTTCGGGAGGTGCTGGTTTGGGAGCCAGTGGTAACTCAAGTACAGCAAGGGGTATCGATCAGGGATATTATCCACAGGCTCGTGCACTACTTATGGGTATTCAAGTTGATTTTTAACATTAAACCATTATGAAGATGAAAACTAAAATACTTTTATTCATCGCAGGGATACTGTTTTTTGTCTCCTGTTCTGAAGATTTTATAACTAAAGATTTAGATAAGTCGAGCTATGATCCCGGTTCTTATTTCACCACACAAGCCAGGGCTGAACAAGCGCTTGTTGGAGCTTATACGCAACTTCGCTCTGAATATGGTAATACATGGGGGGGGACCATCGTTATGCATAATATTCTTGGTGATGATCTTTATGAAACCCCAAAAGCAGCAGGATTTTTACCATGGGGCAACATATGTAACTTTTATATTAATGGTAACGACGTTAATGGTACGTGGAACGGCTGGTATGCAGCCATACAACGTGCAAATACTGCCTTAGATAATATGAAACTGGCCAAGGAAGCCGACGCGAATTTTACTCAGGAGGAGTTAGACGTTATGGAGGGGCAGGCTTATTTTCTCAGGGCGTATTTCTATTACATTTTATTCGATTATTTCCCAAAAGATATAATTGTTTTGAGAAATACACAGGTTTTATCTCCCGGTGAAGAATTTGTCAAGGCTCCGTCGACTAAAGAAGAAACATTTGCATTTATTGAAGCCGATTTGAAAAAGGCACAGGAGCTTTTGGTAAAGGGTACCAACACCACACCTGGTTATGGAAAATGGAGGGCAAGCCGCGGATCTGCCACAGCGTTGTTAGGTAAATTGTATTTAAATAATAAAGACTATGCAAAAGCAGCAGCCGAATTTAAAAAAATACTTCCCGGAGTGGGCGACCCTGCTTATGGCACATATACACTTGGCGATTACAGGGCTAATTTTACCAATGCCGGAGAAAATAACAGCGAATCGCTTTTCGAAGTTCAATTAACCGATGTAACTACGCCTTCAAACCAACGCGGTGGAGCAGTTCAGAACTGGTCATTTAACGATCATAATGCATGGGCAGCTATGGTTGGGTGGAACTTTGCAGTTCCTACCTATAAACTCGACGATTTTGAAAGATGGACAGAAACCATTAACGGGCAACCCACTACTGTTTATGACTACAGAGTTTACGCAACTTTTTTGGGTGTACCTAACGGTATAAATCTCACACTTAAGGGAAGAACCGTTGATTGGATAGACCAGGGATGGTACTGGGTTGATGGAGTTAATTACACCGGCCGTAAAACGGGTAATGGTGCTGATTTTCTTAATGCAGCCGGAGAAAGAATTGCAACAATGTATAATATAGGTGGTTTAGATTCTTATGGCTCTTTTGGAATTCGCAAAAGGTCGCATGAAAGCGATGTAGGTTTACCAGGTAATAATGCTACCAGTACAGTCATTAACTTAAGACTTTTACGCCTGTCTGATATTATGTTGAATTATGCCGAATGTCTTGCAAATACCAGTCCTTCAAACCTTACTGCGACCGATGTAAACAGTGGTGTTTACTGGGTTGACCAGGTTCGCAACAGGGCAAATAATGTTATGACCGGCGACCAGTCGCATCTGTATAGCGCCCGTCCGGGTGTTCCCGGTCAACTGCCACCAGTGTTAACATTAATGAGTCAAAAAGGATGGACTTTAATGCAGGCAATCGAACACGAACGTTATGTTGAAGGTTATGGTGAAGGATGGAGACGCGAAGACCTTAAACGCTGGGAAAAAGGTGCCGCTTTTGTAAAAGGCAAACCGGGCTATAAAGGCTGGCAGTCGCTTATTCTTCCTGTTCCGCAACAAGAAAGGGAAAGAAACCCGAACATGCCGCAATAACCATAGGTTTTATGTTAATTAAGAGTGAAGCCGTTTCAGAAATGAAGCGGCTTTTCTGATATTATGCATTGCGTTTATGTCTGTCCACATTTATCCAAATTTTAAAATTGTAAATTACTGCTGATGCGTTAATTTATAAAAACTAAATAACTCATATTGTTCTTTGACATCTTGGATGACCTGTGGTTCTGTCAATAGTTCTTTTATAGACGATTTATCGAAGGAAGATATCCCCAGAATCTGCATTATTTCATAAATTGTCAATGAGCTATTAATTGCGTGTTTGACATAAGCGACAATGAGATAAGTGCAAATGGCAACCCAGATATGGATGTTCACTGCATTCTTTGAGTGTCCCCATAATTTTTTGATCGTCAGATTCTGTTTTATCCATTTGAATACATTATGGAAAGCTTTGCATAATGTATTTCGAATGAGCAAGTTCGATTTACAAGCCCGCCCGATTTATCATCAGAAACATGATGCGATTAAAGCACATGTATTGATTTGCTTTGTAGCGTTGATGGCTGAAAAATATCTGGAATTAACCACTAAATTATCATTAAGAGAGATCCGGTTCCTGATATGGAACATAACCGAAACACACATCCGGGATAACTTGACAAAAGAAGTGTTTGTTTTCCGATCTCCAATGAATGATATATTACAGAGCAATCTTGCTGGACTTATATCCGAGTGGAATTTGTTACCGCACTAAACGTCAGAAGTCAGGACGCTCGACCCTTTAACCCTGTTTACTATGAGAAGCCCGATCAGTTTTCCTCAGCCATGAAGCAGGCTTATGATGCAGGCAGGCCTATATTCAAAGATCCGACCAATGGTCTCTTCTATGCTACATCAAAGTATATAACAGACGATAGCGGTAACCCTTTGCTGCAGAGAGACCGTGTTGACCGGATAAATAAAGGGATCAACCTTCGTGGTGTAGTCTATGGAAACCTGAAGCCTCTGAAAGGGCTTGTAGTTACCTCCCGTTTCGGTTACAGGGTGGGGCAGAACAATTCTCACAGTTACAACATCCCTTATTTTGCCACTCCCCAGGCATCGTCATATGATTACAACATCTCTGCCAATGCCAATACAAACTACTATTATCAATGGGAAAACTTCGCCAACTATAATCTTGTCCTCGGCAAGCATAACGTCACAGCGATGGCGGGTATGTCCTACACCGAGAACAATGTGGACAATTTCAGTGGCAGCGCCACCGGACCCGATATTCTGACAGGATACGACCCGAACTTCCGCTATCTCGATTATGTAAAAAGTAATGTGGTCAGTGGAACTGAAAAGACCATTAAGATCACCGGATTTTACAATAGTCCTTTAGTTCAGATCGCGGACATGCATTTTTTAATGTATATTGCATTAATTCAAGTTATTACAAGAGCTATTTTATAAATTAAGTGAACACTATTGACAATTAACAATGAATAATCAACAATTTATGTAAAACTATTCCGCGGCTTATAACATTTTTATTATACCCGCAATGAAGAAATTTCAATTATTTCTTAATTTTACCTGTTATCAATCACATTCAGGCAGCTATTGGGAAGGGTTCAGCGTTGCAGTCTGAACTTCTGAGCAGAAATTTAATAATCAGATAAAGTTTTAAATGTAATATATACACTTATTTAAAATTATCTGCTACCTTTATTAAAAAATCGTCAGGATTAAAATAGTGAAATTGAAGAAGTCGCTTCTTATATTTTAATTGTACGATATAATAGTCGTTTATTACAATGAAGAATCCAGCTTTTCCTCACTTCTTTTTTTGGATCCTTCTCCTGGCTGGATATACCGGCAGGAATAAAATATCGTCGAAATTTTATCAGGATATGGTAAAAGGTTTTAATTTAAATCCTAACAGGGTTTTTATTACAAATAAGGTATATACCGGGGATAAGTGAGCTCTGAATCAAAAATAAAAGCAGTTTAAATATTAAAAAGATGAAAAAATGAAAAGAAGAACTCTTAAATCATTTTATACATGTGTAATCCTGTGCATTTCATGCATTGCATCAGGACAACCACCAACCGGCCTCCTCGTAAGATCACCCCAGGTAAGCCCCGATAAAACGGTTACTTTCCGTTTTAATGCCCCAGCTGCTAAAAATGTGATGCTGAGCACTCAGTTTGAGAAAGCACCTGTTGCAATGACAAAGGATACAAGGGGTGTATGGAGCGTGACACTTGGTCCTGTGAAACCGGATATCTATCCTTATAATTTCACTGTGGACGGAATTCAGGTAATGGATCCCGGTAATGTGGACTTTTTCCCAAATGAACGGTTTAAAGCCAGCCTTCTTGACATTCCTGGTGACACACCACTGATTCATTCATTGAAAGATGTTCCGCACGGGACAGTTACATATGAATATTATCCTTCCGCAGAAGGAACAACAGGATCTCTTGTTGTGTATACACCGCCAGACTATGAAAAAAATGTGACAAAAAGCTATCCGGTCTTTTACCTGATTGGCGGTACTACAGATACTGAAGAAACGTGGTTCAAAGTAGGAAGGGCCAATTTCATACTTGACAACCTGATATCGGAAGGCAAGGCCAGACCTATGATAATTGTAATGCCTTACGGGAATGTGGAAGGTACGATCGCGACCCAGAAGGGCCTTCTCAAACCAGCTGACCCGGCTGACAGGGAAGGGACTGAGGCTGTTCAGAGAGCAAAGAATTTTGATAATGATCTTGTGAATAATATAATACCTTATATTGAAAAGAATTACCGTGTAATAAGCAATGGTGATAACCGAGCTATCGGAGGATTTTCAAGGGGAGGAGGAGAGACACTCAGATCCGGCTTCGGAAATATGGACAAATTTTCCTGGATATGCTGCTATAGCGCCTATCTTACAAACAAGGAGATGGAATCTTCTTATAAACATGTCTATGAAAATCCGGATCGCACAAACAGCCAGTTAAAACTGCTCTGGGTAAGTGTGGGAAATGAGGACTTCCTGTACAAGCAGGCAGTTGATTTCATGGATTTCCTTAAATCGAAAAATGTAAACTACAAGAGCTTTATAACAACGGGAGGTCATACATGGATGAACACAAAGGTGTTCCTGACCGAAACTGCTCAATTACTATTTAAATAACCGACAAACAGCTATGAACAAGATAATTCTGATATTAGTTACAACGGTCTTTACCTGCCTTCAGGTACTGGCTCAAAGACCTGCTTCGGTAATCTCACCCGAAGTCCATCCCGATCATAGTATTACCTTCCGGTTTTTTGCCCGTAATGCTGCCGGGGTTATTCTCAGCTCTGAGCTGCTATCGAAACCTGCAGCAATGACAAAAGATGAATCAGGGCTCTGGAGCATTAAGGTCGGCCCGGTTAAGCCTGATATTTATCCATATTGTTTTCTTGTGGATGGTGTTCAGGTTGCAGATCCGAATAATACGCTCATTTTTGCAAATGAACGTTTTAAATTCAGTCTTGTAGATATCCCTGGTGATCAACCTCTTATCCATTCTCTTCAAAACGTACCTCACGGGAAAATAAGTTACAGGTATTATAAATCCTCAACATTGGGAAGGACCCGCAGGCTGCTTATTTATACACCACCAGGATTTGATATTAATGGTAAGACCAAATACCCGGTACTCTATCTTATCCATGGCGGTTCTGATACTGAAGAAACATGGACAAAAGTGGGACGTGCCAACCTGATAGCCGATAACCTGATCGCTCAGGGAAAAGCAACACCGATGATAATTGTGATGCCTTACGCAAACGTAATGCCCGGACCGGCAGATGGATTTACAAAGGATGTCGTAAATGATGTTATTCCTTTTGTTGAGTCAAATTATCCTGTTTTGACTGACAGTGAACACCGGGCTGTTGCAGGATTCTCGGTAGGAGGAGGACAGACGCTAAATATCGGACTGACCAATCCTGATAAGTTTGCATATGTATGCTCCTATGCTCCTTACACTTCTACAGACGAATACAAGAAAAACTTCAGTAACTGGTCACCCGATGCAGCTTTGTTGAACAAACAGCTTAAACTGTTTACGATCAGTATAGCTACAGAAGATTTCCTTTATGAAAATACAAAAGAGGTTATTGCAATGTTTAAGGGAAAAGGTCTTGATCTTGAGACCTTAATTGTTCCCGGAGGCCATACCTGGATGAATTGCAAACTGTATCTTACAAATACTCTTCAGCAGCTTTTCATGGAGAAGATTGAAAAACAAGCTCCTCAGGGATATGATGTCCCCAGAGCAGATATAGCCCATGGTAAAATTGACAGTATTTATTATACTTCGAAAACCGTAGGTACAAAACGAAGAACCCTGATCTATACCCCTCCGGGCTATTCTAAGAATAAAAAATACCCGGTACTGTATCTGCTGCATGGTATCGGAGGAGATGAAAAAGAATGGCTGAAAGGAGGAAGTCCCCAGGTAATCTTTGATAACCTTTATGCTGAAAAGAAATTAGAACCGATGATCGTTGTGATGCCGAACGGAAGGGCGATAAAGGATGACCGGGCAACAGGGAACATGATGGCTCCTGATAGAGTACAGGGATTTGCTGTATTTGAAAAAGATCTTTTAAACGATCTTATCCCGTTTATTGAGAAGAAATACCCGGTTATTAAGGATCGTGAACACCGTGCTATTGCAGGCTTATCGATGGGTGGCGGTCAGTCTTTGAATTTCGGATTAGGCAATCTTGATAAATTTGCCTGGGTGGGCGGATTTTCTTCCGCGCCAAACACCTTACCCCCTGAACAGCTGGTACCAGATCCTGAAGAAGCGAGGAAAAAGCTTAAGATCCTCTGGATATCATGCGGCGATGCTGATGGTCTTATCACGTACAGTCAGCGGACACATGATTATCTGAATAAGAACGATGTTCCACATATCTATTACATCATGCCTGGAGTTCACGATTTCAAAGTGTGGAAAAACTCCCTTTATATGTTTTCACAGCTTCTTTTTAAACCGGTGGATGCTTCCAGGTTCAACAAATACAGTATGCTTGGGCAGGCTGCCCCGTCGAACGTGAGACGTGCAAATTTCCCGCAGATATTACCCGACAGCCGGGCACTATTCAGGATCAACGCACCCGGCGTACAGAAAATGCAGCTTGACCTGGGAAAGAGATACGACATGATGAAAAACAGTGAAGGCCTCTGGGAAGTTACTACCGATTCTCTGACAGAAGGTTTTCATTATTACTCCCTTATTGTCGACGGAATGACTGTCGCTGATCCGGCCAGTGAAACATTCTACGGGATGGGCAGAATGGCCAGCGGAATTGAAGTTCCGTTTAAGGGGGACGATTACTATAAAGTTAAGGATGTGCCTCATGGTGAAATAGGTATAAAGAAATACTATTCAACTGTCCTGAATAAATGGCGTCAGTTTTATATTTATAAGCCGGCCGGTTATGATGTGAATATAAATGAGAAATATCCGGTCCTTTATATTATGCACGGTGGCGGAGAGGATGAAAGAGGCTGGTCAACCCAGGGCAAGGCAGATCTGATATTGGATAATCTTATAGCAGCAAAAATGGCCAAACCCATGCTTATTGTTATGCCTGATGGCAACATCGATGCACAGGGAACCGGAGATGCCGCTTACAGGATGTTTGAAAGAGAGTTGAAACAGTGTATTATCCCTTTTGTCGAAAAGAATTACCGTGTGCTGGCAGATGCAAACAACAGGGCTCTTGCCGGATTATCGATGGGAGGCTTACAGACACTTTATGCAGGATTTAATAATACCGACATTTTCGCGTATCTCGGAATTTTCAGCTCGGGCTGGAGGATCCCTGAAGACAACAAGCTCGCTGAAGCACAGTATGAATTTCTTTCCAAAAACATTGAAAAAATAAAACAAAACCTTAAACTTCTTTGGCTTGCCACCGGGAGCACAGAGGATGGCGCAAATCCTAACAGCAAAGCCATGCTTGTAAAATATGATGAATTAAAAATAAAATATTCTTACAGCGAGTATCCGGGAGGACATACATGGCCGGTGTGGAGAAACAACCTTTTTAATTTTGCTCAATTGTTATTTAAATAACAGAGGTATTTCCAATTACATTTTAAATTATATGATATGAGAAGACTACTATTGATATTATTGTTTTTTGTCCCATCTATTGTTAATGTTGCAGCTCAGCAGGCACATATTAACCTGGAATGGGATCCGCAAAAAAATAAGGAAAATTTAATCCCTTTTTCCGCTAATGTGAACTCACCGGAAGTTCTTGATGATCATACCGTTATATTCAGGCTGAAAGCTCCTGATGTATCGAAAGTACTTCTGACCGGAACAATGTATGTGGGAGAAGAGGCTGGTAAACAGGTCCCGTTTACTAAAGATAACGATGGACTCTGGACACTGAAGATAGGTCCGCTTGTTCCTGACATCTATCTTTACTATTTCATAATTGACGGCGTAAAGGTGGTAGATCCTAATAACAGTTTTACAGGTTTCGCGGCTATGCCTCCGTTCAGTATGCTTTTTGTCCATGGCGACGGTCCAGCATTCTATGATGTTAAAAATGTACCTCACGGAGCGATCACAACTCATTTCTATCACTCTGATGTCACAAATGGGGAAAGGGAAATGCTTGTTTATACTCCTCCCGGTTATGATAACTCGAAGAAATACCCCACTCTTTACTTGCTGGGAGGATCGGGCGACCTGGCCCAGACCTGGTATATGCATGGGCAGGCAAACTTCATTATGGACAATCTTCTTGCTGAAGGTAAAGCAGTGCCGATGATAATCGTAATGCCTAACAACCAGCTGGTTCATCGGTCACATCCAAAGCATACTGATTTAACATTCAAACTCGTCGAAAGAGAATTCAAAGAGGTTATAATTCCTTTTGTAGAGAGTCATTACAGTGTAATCAGGAACAGGCACGGACGGGCAATAAGCGGCTTATCTATGGGTGGCAGACATGCACAATATGTCGGGTTGAACAACCTCGACCTGTTTGCTTCAATTGGTATCCTGAGTGCTGCCATACCGGTCGAACAGACTCCTGCTCTTAAGGATCCCGACATAAATTCAAAGCTTGATTATCTTTTCGTAGGGGCAGGCACTCATGAGACAAGACCGGGAGCAAGACATGAGGTACTTCATAATGACCTCGTAAAACTAAACGTAAAACATGAGTATTATATCGGATCCAGAGGTGCTCACGATCTTATAACCTGGCGACATCTGTTGTATTACCGCTTCTATCCGAATCTTTTCAGGGATCTGACAGCGGAACGTTGAGGACAGATTTATTGTAAGAAATAATTAAAGCCTTTTTATGGTCAGACAGAATTCCATCTTCATTATTATTATCTGTCTCCTTCTGTTAAGCTGTTCAGCCGGAGCTCAGAAGGCTCTTTACAGGAATGAATTCCCTCTGGAAGATGTAACCTTGCTTGACGGTCCGTTCAAACAGGCCTGTGATCTGAATATTAAAGTACTCCTGGAATATGATGTTGACAGGCTTTTCGCCACTTTCAGGAAAGAAGCCGGTCTTTCCAAAAAAGCTGAGCTGTATTCTAACTGGGAAGGATTGGATGGCCATGTTGCAGGACATTATCTTTCCGCACTGGCCATGAATTATGTTTCCGTAAAGAATGAAGAATGCAGGATACGCATGGAATATATCATTTCTGAACTCCGGGAATGTCAGGAAGCAAACGGGAAAAGATACCCGGACTGGGGAAAAGGATATATCGGCGGAGTACCAAATAGCGATGCCATCTGGAGCACTCTTAAAGATGGAAATTTCAAGGCATACAGGTCGGCATGGGTGCCATGGTATAACGTGCATAAAATATACGCCGGATTAAGAGACGCCTGGATGTATGCAGGTAATGAGAATGCAAAAGATATTTTCCTGAAATTCTGTGACTGGGGTATTGATATTACATCTGCTCTTTCCGATGAACAGATGCAATTGATGCTGGATACGGAACATGGCGGAATGAATGAGATATTCGCTGATGCTTACCAGATGACTGGCAATATTAAGTATATAGCTGCTGCAAAAAGGTTTTCTCACAGGATGTTGCTTGATTCAATGGCTGCCGGCATTGATAATCTGGACAACAAACATGCTAATACTCAGGTACCAAAAGCAATTGGTTTTCAACGGATTGCAGAACTCACCCGTGAAAAGAAATTTCTGGATGCGGGTAGTTTTTTCTGGGAAACAGTGACAAAAAACCGTACTCTGGCATTCGGAGGCAATAGCAGAAGAGAGCATTTCCCTGAAGCAAATTCCTGCAAAGATTTTGTGGAGGAGGTCCAGGGCCCAGAATCATGCAATTCATATAATATGCTCAGGCTGACCGAGGACCTCTTCAGGACAGAGCCGCTGGCAAAATATGCCGATTATTATGAAAGGACATTATATAACCATATCCTCTCGACACAACATCCGGAACATGGGGGTTATGTATATTTCACTTCTGCCCGACCACGTCATTACAGAGTCTATTCTGCACCGAATGAAGCAATGTGGTGCTGTGTGGGCAGTGGTATGGAAAACCACGGAAAGTACAATCAATTCATATATACCCATACAAATGATTCATTATACCTGAACCTGTTTATTGCATCCGAATTGAACTGGCGTGATAAAGGAATCAAAATAAAACAGGAAACAGGATTTCCTTATGAGGAGCAGACGCGGTTAACTGTTACCGGAAAATCCTCTCGTTTCACAATATTGATAAGATACCCGTCATGGGTAAAGGAAGGAGATCTTAAGATCAATATAAATGGTAAATCAATAGCTTATAATCAGCGTCCGTCATCTTATATATCAATTGACCGGACCTGGAAGACAGGTGATGTTGTACAGATTATGCTTCCGATGAATAATAATATTGAGCAGATGCCGAATGTTCCGGAATATGTTGCCTTCCTCCATGGACCTATTCTTCTGGGAGCTAAGACAGGAACAGAGGATCTGAAAGGGCTTATCGCGGATGACAGCCGCTGGGGTCATATTGCTTCGGGAGAAAAACTACCTGTTGAAGAAGCTCCCGCTATTGTTAATGTACCAATCAGCAAAACTCCGGAATTGCTTGTTCCTTTTCAAGGCAATCCGCTTGTTTTTAAGTTACCAGCCTCTTCACTGAATACTGCTGAAGAGATGATTTTAGAGCCATTTTTTATGATCCACGATTCAAGATATATGATGTACTGGAGGATCTTAAAACCCGAATAATATGGATCCGGGATTATAGATACCGGAAACATAAGGAATTAAAACATTGTAATAATAAATAAGACCTATGAAAACAATAAGAAAAAGCTTTTTTCTCGGATTGTGCATTTTACTTCTTGCAGGGTGTAACTACCTTGGTAAGCGGATGAAAATTGGTGTGCTGGACTCAGGTGCTACGGTTTCGTTTGTGCGTGACACATCAGGTACCTGGGGAATTGAAATTTCAGGGACTGAATTTCCTTTGCTTTTAAACCGGAAACCTGTTCAAATTGAAGTCTTTAAAAGCTCAGAGAATATAATTAAGCTTGCTTCAGGCTATCAGTCAGTGAAAAAAACGGAAGGTGCTTTGGTCTCAAAAGCCGAAATAACGGATGGTAATGGAGTAGCTTTTAGTATTGAGGACAAATGGAGCATCTCGGGTGATGTATTATCTGTCGATAGAAAAGTTACTGTTAATAGCTCCGAAAACAATGCCGGATTTCTTTCAGCTATCCGTTTATCAACTGAGCCTGCAGTTACATGGGAGGATATAAGCTATTTCGCTCCTGATGTGCTTTACGGCGATCCCACTTACGATGGAGAAACTTCACCCGGAGGTACTTTAGCTTATAAATCAAAATGCTTCTCGATCAGAGAAGATTATATATCTGCCCCTCTGTTTGGCCTTTCTTTTAAGAACGGGAACTGGGCTGCTGTCCTGGATCTCGCTCCGGATGGTGCAACCACCCAGGCAGAGACTACTGCTCCTGCTACCACTCCGGTAATTGACGAAAAAATCAGATTCGGAGCTGTTGGGGCGCGCGAATTGGAGAATAGTGGTGTTGAATTTGGTTTCTGGATGCCTGGTACTACAAATGAATTCTCCGGGGGATTTGGTCCTGCAGGTTCAACTGAACCCACCCCGATAGTAAGACGCAGATATAATCCTGTCATTAATGGTTTTACCCAGAATTATCAGGTGGGTTTCCGCCTGAGCAAAGGTGATTCTTTCAGTTCATTAGTCCGTGATGGCTGGCGTTGGGCCTGGGAAAGCCTTAAACCTCAGGTTACACCTATCGATATAGAAATTGCCCGCCGCTCAATGATAGATCATCTTGCAGATCATGTCCTTGTTGTTCGTGATATGGCTGGCGTAGGATTCCTTTATGATGCAGTTACAGGAAACCCCGGTTCCTACCGAAGGACTTCTCTCCCGGCACCGGGAGGACCACCTGTTACTCCAGTGGCACCGGCTCCGCAACGCAGACCGTCTCAGCCAGCTCAGGCCCGTCCTGTTGATGGTACCGGACGCTCTGTCCCAACTCCGGAAGAATTAGCAAAAATGGAGATTCTGGCACGTACCCTTAACGTAAATTTTGATCCTAAAGCTTATGAACTGGCCCGCTGGACAAAAATTTTAATGGGTTTTGTTGCGAAGGGAATAGAATCTGCAGATCAGCTGCTACAGGAAGGTGATAGGGATTCCGGGCCTCGCGGTCAGAGAATGAGAGAACTGGGATTAATGATAATAAACAGTTTTGTACGTATTGTACCAATGGCCCCTCCGGCAGGTACCGGTTTCAATTTACTGACCGGAAAGCCCGACTGTCAGTCTGAAGGGATAGTTACAATCAGAGAACCTTCGGAAGATCTGCGTTGTCTGATTGATGTTATCCGCCGTGAAAGAAAGGCCGGACGTGAACATCCCGAATGGATGGCCTGGTGCCAGCAGTTCGGCGACTGGCTGATACCGCAGCAGCGTGCCGACGGTTCCTTCCCAAGAAGCTGGAACGCCGGACTGGGTACCCCCAGAGAAGAGTCGGGGACAAGCAGTTGCATTCCTGTACCCCTTCTTGTCAGACTTACTGAAGAGACCGGTCAGCAAAAATATCTTGACTGTGCAATACGCGCTGGTGAATATACATGGAATACCTATGGCAGCCGTGGCATTTTCATCGGAGGTGCCACTGACAACCCTAATGTTACTGATAAAGAGGCCGGAATGCTTGCCCTTGAAGGGTATCTTGCACTCTATGAAAATACAAAAGACAATAAGTGGCTCGAACGAGCTAAGGCAGCGGCTAATTTTGCCGAGAGCTGGATATGGATCTGGAATGTCCCAATGCCTGTAGATGCTGATCCTGCAATACTTGGCTGGAAACCGGGTGTCCCTACCACCGGAGTCAATGGTATAACTGCACGCGGATCAGGAGTCGATCAATATATGGCCTGGTCAGTACCTGCTTATGCCAGGTTATACAAGTATACTAATGATGAGCATTACCTTGATGTAGCACGTATCCTTCTGCATAATACAAAGGCAATGCTTGCAATCCCGGGACGAACATATGACCTTTTAGGACCCGGATGGCAACAGGAAAACTGGAGTATGGGCCGGAACAGAGGCAACGGATCACATCGGAGCTGGCTGCCATGGGTTTCAGTAAACCATTTACATGGCATTACCGGTCTGGAGGAATTCGATCCGGAATTATTTCTTAAATTGTCAAATGAAAATTTAAATCAATAATTATGTTAATTATGAGGAACCTCGTAAAACTAACTAGATAGAACCAGGTAAAAACAAAACTAAATAAATCATCCTATAAATAAAAAAGGAGAACAAACATGAAAAAGAAAAGTCGTTTTTTAATCATTCTTTCGCTCGCCCTTATATTGCCTGCTGCCATGATAATGGTGATGGCAAGGTCGGGTGTGGGGAGCAAGGCTGCTCCTCCAAGAGCGGAAGGTCCATGCGATGTTTATGCTGCTGCCGGGAATCCCTGCGTGGCTGCTCATAGTAGTACACGTGCACTGTATGCATCCTATAACGGCCCGCTCTACCAGGTAATGCGTCAGTCTGACAGCAAGACCCTGGACATAGGTGTGGTCCAACCCGCTGAGGGCGATCCCGGAGGATATGCTGACGCAGCCGCTCAGGATGCTTTCTGCGCAGATACCTACTGCTGGATAACTATTCTTTATGACCAGTCAGGAAAAGGTAATCACCTGATCCAGGCTCCCCGGGGCGGATTCAGTGGTCCTGCAATGGGCGGATTTAACAATCTGCCAGTCGCCGACATGGCCCCCGTGACACTGCAGGGCCATAAAGTATATGGTATCTTCATCGAGCCGGGTATGGGACTTCGCGACGACGATCCGGTTGGCACTGCTGTCGACGACCAGGCAGAAGGTCAGTATTGGGTAATCAGCGGACATCATTATAACTCCGGATGCTGCTTCGATTATGGTAACGCTGAGACCGACAGCCGCGACGATGGAGATGGTACAATGGAAACCACCTACTATGGCAATGCAACAGCCTGGTATCGTGGACAAGCCCCCGGACCATGGATCATGACGGACCAGGAAAATAACCTTGTTGGCTGTGTCAATCCGTCTCCAAATGATAAATACTGCCCTGACCTGCCCAGCATTTCCTGGCGCTTCGTGACTGCAACAGCTGACGGTGAACCTCACCACTGGAGATCAATGGGAGGAGATGCCCGGCAGGGTAATCTGCAGGTCATGTTCGATGGATCGCGTGTTATTAATGACAGAAGCAGCTATGACCCGATGCGCAAGCAGGGTGCTATTCTGCTGGGTAATGGCGGTGATAACAGCGTTGGTTCACAAGGTACCTTCTATGAAGGCGCTATGACTGCCCCGGGTACTTTCCCAACTCAGGAAACGAATCAGAAAATCCAGGCTAATATAGTGGCTGCTAAATACGATGTACAATACCTGAGCATGGCTCCTGCAAATGAAACAGATACACCTCCGGGACTTCAGACTTTCTCACCCAGGGCTTCCCAGAATACAACTGTGACTTTCACAAATTCCTCGGGAGTTCCTGTTAAGGATGTAACTCTAAGTATTACTGTACCCAGAGGATGGAAATCCACTATCTTAAGCACCAATGAAACTTCCAAAAAATTCTCTGCCCCTGTAACACCGGGCGAAAGCGTTAGTGCTACATTTACTGTTACTTCAGGTTCGGAGACCTTCAATGGGGATCTGATCGGCAAAGCATCCTGGACAGATACAGGGAACGGCCGGAGCCGGTCTGAAACAACAGTTGAAAAGGCACGTAATGTAAGTCCGGTAAAAATTAATGAATTTCGCGTCAGCGATGGTTCTGCAGACAACTCAACCAACTCATTCATAGAACTTTATAATGCAGGTGACAGTGAGGTCGATATCTCAGGCTGGACTCTCACCCAACACCAGACCCAGATGCCGATCTTCTCATCTGTGAAGATCCCGGCTGGGATAAAACTTTCTCCGAGAGGTTTCTATCTGTTAGGTCTTTCTAACTCCGGACTCGCAGTTCCGGCGAAAAAAGGAGAAACAACCGTTTATGTCAGGAGTACAACAGGCATGTCGGTAGGTGATATGGTCCAGATCGGTACCGGATCTGCAACGGAAACCCGGAGGATCGTAAGCCTCACAGCTCCTTCTGCTCCTGAAGCGCCAGCCTCACCATTTGGAGGTGGACAGAGAGGCGGACCCAGAGGCTCAACAACGGTTTGGCAACCCCTCCCCGATGGTCCGGTAATAACAATCCCCAAAGGATCAGCCAATATACCTGTCACAAGTGTTAGCGGCTTTGAAGTCGGACAGAAAATGGCTATCGGTTATGGGGCCACCTACCCCGCCGCTTCTCAGTTTATTGAAAAATACGAGATAGTTACGATAACCCAGGTAGGCAAATCCGGCACCCAGGCATGGCTGTCAATGGATGCCTTACCAGGTGACAGGAACATTAAAGTATCTTCAGTCGAAAATATCTCTCCGGGTGACAAGATCAGACTTGATATAGACAGCAAGGGACACGGTATCGAAACCGTAACTGTGAAACGTGTCGGAACACAATCGTCCCGCAGCACCTTTAACGGCCCTCTTACCGCAAAGGATGATCCTGGTACAGGGCTCGATCTTACCGGACGGCTGAAATTTAATCATGCATCGAACATGCCTTTCAGTGCAAGGGGAACAGGTATTAGCTTCAAACCTGCAACAGCTTTTGCTCACTCCAGCAATGAACCTGTATTGGCACTCAGCTACAGCATCACATTCGACCAGCCTCTGGCAAACGATCACGATATTGATGATGTAGTACGGGATGAAAAAGTAACTACCGCAGGTTACCAGGGAGCTCCGGCGCCTGATCAATGGTTCGGTGGTCCGGCCCTTTCCCCCAGTGCAGGTAATATGGTGCTGCGTGACGCCAATGGCAATATTGTTGATGGTCTCAACTATGGCTTACTTGTTGATCCGTGGGCAGCTGAAGGTTACCAGGCTGCTTCAGGTGCAGGAGCAAGCGGATGTCTGGTACCTGCGCCAGCTGCCGGCAGAGGCTTCAGGATGGGACAGGCCACGCCAGCCAGCCAGCCAAACAGAAGTGCCGGCCGTTACCCTGATGGTACCGACAGCGACTTCAATTGCCGCGATTTCCAGCTGCAGAATGCAATCAGTCTTCTGGCCCCGGCATCAACAGGTTCAAAAAACATTAAAGTAGGAAGTGTGGCCAACTTTGTAAACGGCCAGAAAATAATTATCGGCAGTGGCCGGAACAGTGAGACTGCAGTAATCGCAATTGTTGGTACCACAGGCGGCACAACAGTGG
>Ga0316616_100000095_pt1 | contig 21490 bp, 51 predicted proteins | sample OWC_Aug_M1_C1_D1_FD_207660 | JGI IMG/M metagenome (GOLD analysis project Ga0316616, IMG submission 207660) | Wetland soil microbial communities from Old Woman Creek delta, Ohio, United States - OWC_Aug_M1_C1_D1_B | ecosystem: Environmental > Terrestrial > Soil > Wetlands | place: USA: Ohio... | reverse complement strand
TCGTCTGAATTTGTCAAGTACGTCATGCCTGCATTACTCCAACAGGAGAGCACGAGAGAAAAGCTAGAGACCTTACTCGACATCGTGAAGGATCTGACTTGTGATGCAGCCAGAGTCATGTACGGAGAGGACTGGTCAAAGGCCCTAGACTGTGAGTGGTTTGACTCCGTCGTAAAAGGAGTACTCGTTCAAACACTGTGTTCCATAACCTTTAATGCCGACTTGAGAGTTCGAGAGCGCAGCTAGTAATTAACCAACCGGTTTAGGAGTGCAGTATGCCTACCATCGACCTGGGCGAGGAGGAATGGCGGTACTTGACCCTGCTTGTGAAGAACAAGCACAACGACATGGTCACGGCTGCCGAGCTCGCGGACGTGATTGAGACTTCGTACACGAACGAGGTCTGCGCGGCTGAGCTCTTCATAACGGAGAGACTACTCAAGGCCCTCGACCCTGAGGACAAAGCCGTCTTCACGAAAGATTACCCCTACCTACGGGACCCATAGCTCAACGGCAGAGCTAGCGGCTCATAACCGCTTGGTTCTAGGTTCGAATCCTAGTGGGTCCACCAACCTACCGAGGAGATACTGTGAGTGGACGTGAATATGACTTCAACGACCTCTACTACGCGTTGAAAGAGTACGCAGAGAAGGCCCAAGAGAAGAACCGGCCTCCACCCGTACGCACCAGAGAACAAGCCATAGGGGACGCACTGGGCATCCTACTGAGCTTCTGGCTTGGAGGAGTCCCTAAGCCAAAGTGCCGATGCTGTAACTGCCAGTAACAAGTCTGCCTAGCGTGTTCCTTTCCGCGACTAGGTAGAGAAGTAGGAAAGAGGAGGGCCTTACCTCCTTCCTCTTTCTTAGCTCTCTAACGAGTGGTGGGCAGAGAAGGAGTCGAACCTTCGGGGTGCTTACACACATCGGATTTACAGCGGCAAATTGACTGTAAGAAGTCTACCTGCTGTACTGTGGGTATGAAGAAAAAGGCATGCACGGTTTGTCTGAAGGAGAAGTCGCTTTTGGACTTCGACAGGAATCCGGTCACGAAGGATGGTCGTGGATCGCAGTGTAGGTCGTGTGGAGCTGGTCAGAGCAATCGTCGTAAGCTTGCACGAAAGAAGCAGTTGATCCAGGTGCTAGGTGGCTGTTGTTCCCGATGTGGGTACGACCGATGTCCGGCGGCTCTGGATTTTCATCACCCGGACGCGTCGAAAGAAGCCAACGTTTCGGATCTGCTTCGAAGGTCATTTGATCGTGTTTTGGAGGAGGCGAAGAAGTGCGTTCTTCTATGCGCAAACTGCCATAGAGAGGAGCACTTCGTTGACCACGGTCCGATGTTGGCCAACCGACGCAACGTGCCCGTGTGCGGTACTTCGGCTGGGTACAAGCAGTGCGGCCCTCCGAAGTGTGATGAATGTCGACGATTCAAACGAGAGTACATGAGGGTGTATAAAGCGAGTGGTGGGCGTGGAGGGAATCGAACCCACTCGGGTGCAAGCACAGCGGCTCTACAGGCCGCCCCGTCTCCTTAACGGTCTACACGCCCCTTGGGGTGATCGACGAGACTTGAACTCGCTATAACCAGGGTCACAGCCTGGCCCCTCGACCTCTTCGGGATCGACCACCATAAGCCTGTCTGGTGCCCCTGTGGGGCGTGACAGGTCAGCTAGGTATGATAGCGATGCTGGCTTCGGAGGGAGCCAGAGATGGTGGCGCGAGAAGTGAGGATGGTGCGCGACATGGTTCTAGTGATGTACAGCCTTCCACGAGCGTAGTCAAGCGGCGCCGCTGCCGTACCCCTCATACACCCTGTAAATACCCTAAAAACACGCAATTTTAGGCCACTTCCGGTCATAAGAACCATGACAGGAAAAGAACAGTTTTCCTCGTCTCTCACCGGCCCATTTGGCCAAGGAGGTTCTTATGTCCGTGAACAAGCGTCATGTCCCTGCAGTAGTTCGCGAGGTAGCTCGAACCATCAGAGCTCTGTTTGAGACTGCGGAGCCCATTGATGGTGTGGAAGTAAACCTAGGTGAGATCCTGGGTTGGCAAATCGAGAAGGGCAAAGACGGAGTCGTCTTTGTCAACCTGCGCCTGGAGAGGTTGGCCGCTATCGCAGTGGTTACCGTCACTAAGGACGGGGAGGTCAACCGCTACGAAGTCCAGTTCCCCAATAGCCGCATTGAGATGATCAGCCGGGCGGACCGGCTGGATAAGGACTTCTGGAAGCTCGTAGCAAAGAGCGGAAGGAGGGAAACGGCATGCCGTCTCTAAGTTGGGAAGAGATCCAGGAGTACATGAACAGCTCGATAACTCGAAAGCGACACACGTAACCGATTACTCGGAGGTCCACATGTCACAGGCAAGAAGAGCAACAATGAGGGACCTGGAGGATTTCATCACTTTCAAGAAATTGAATGTCTCCGAAGAAGAGGCACGAAAACTATTGGAGGATGAGAAGCTGATCTACGAGTCTAGCGAGTTCAAGGACCCAGGAGAGGACTACGTCCGACTCCTCTCTCTGGAAGGAACATTGGTCGGGTATTGGGAAGGGTTTTGACATGGCGAAGCTAACCGTAGTGCTTCCTGAAGGTGCCTTCGAAATAGACTCAGAGTCCTGCCCAGTTCGAGTACCAGACTTCAACCTACCCGAACGCGACTTTGCTCACGAGACCGTTAGGTTCCTACGTGAGTGCGCAGCGTATGCCACAGGTACTGGAGATGCAGAAGGCGTGGCGTACCTGGAAGAGATGCGAGAAGCCATTGAAGGGTACATCTGCGGTACCAAGAGCGAGCAGGAAGTCGACGAGGTCTCTCGTCGCGTGTTCCACGAAGTCAACGTGCGCAACGGAACGGAGCCTGCTTACAACAACTGAACCGACAACACCAGGAGGAACAGAACCATGAAGATACTAAGATTCGTACCGCTGACGGTCATCGTGTCTCTTCTCGCCTACCACTTCTGGTGGAAAGAAAGAGCCGCTTCGTCAAGCGATCCGTACGCGGTCGCAAACTACATCGTCGACAAGCTCAACGATGGGAGAGGCGAAGACCTGGACAAGCTGGTGGTAGACAAGTCCAAGTACAAGAGCGTAACTCCCAACTGCTACGTTCTGGCACTCGCCAACTCACCAGACTACGACCGCTCATGCTCCGCTGTAGGAGGATGGTCATACACCTCCTCCTTCCTCGGTACCGTACCCGTGAGGTTCGGCAAATGCGCCCTTGACCCAAGCACCAAACGCATCGGCACGGCAAAGGGAGACATCCTGTCCGGCACGATCATGTGCGGTAATACGCCACTCCAATTCACACTAGAGAAGTTTGTGGACGTGGGGGACGAAATCGTGGTCACAGACTACTGGGTCCTAGACCCTACGACACTGTTCTTCCACATCCTGCTCAGCCTAGAGCGCGAGTCATAGAAAGATCGGGGGCTCCTCCCCCATCTTTCTTACCCCTACCCCCAAACAAGCCTGTTTTTAGCCTAAATCCCTGAAAAATCAGCACTATTCCTGGGATAATATTATTGAAGCCAAAGGATACTCTTTCTTTGGCAGTCTCTAACTTGCGCCTGACTTCTACGCGGAGCTGGATTTCCCAGCCGTCCACGCAGTTCAGGCAGAAAGGTACGTGTCATGACGTTCACAGCCAAACTTCGCGAGATGAGCAATAACCTGAAGGCCAGCAAGGAAGGCCTGGCAGCCGTGGCGGTCGGTAAGGCCATCACGGTGGTCACGGACGTGTTGGAGACCTACGCAGTCGCCGCAGAGTATGTCGTTGAGGCGACCAACACGTGCATCGCAGTTGCCCGTGTGGCCAAGGATAACGAGAAGGCTCGTGAGCAGCTTCAGACCCTGGTGGCGCACACCATCGGAGATCTGGCCTCCAGACTCAACGAAGTTGCCAACTTCGTTGAGCTGGTCTCCAAGGACCAGACCGTCCAGGAGAAATGCGCTAGCACCATGAACCTCTACAAAGCTCTCGAGGAGCGGGCCCAGAAGCACGAAGCGCTCGTGGAAGAGCTCACTGCCGAAGACGAAGGGACGGTGAACTAGCCATGACATCCAAGTCGATCAAGGTAGTAAACGGTTTCCTAGAACTAAAATCTAGGAACGGTGAAAATACGTTCTGGATTCGATGTCAAGAGATTGTTGAGATAGTTGACCACAGACCTTCTTATAAGGACGTGGTAACTCCGTATTCGAATGTTGATGGTGATGACATCGTCATCCACATGAGGGGTGGCGAGAGCCACAGCCTCGGCACCAACAGCGGCTACTCGGTAGAAAGCCTCTTGCAGGCCATATCGGAGGGAAACTAGACTAGTACTGGCACATTACGAGAAAGAGAGCAGGGGTCACCCCTGCTCTCTTTTTAGCCCTAATACGTACCCCGTAGCCAGACCCCAAAAATTAAGGTTTACTACCCCATATCCTAGACCCCAAAAAATTGATACCTATCCCCTATGGCTAGACCCCAAAAAATTGAGGTCTGTGCTCATAGCCATACCCCTCAAAAAATCCATAGGTAGGGCGACTGGGTGATGCAGCCGTACCCCCTCCCCTCCCCTGCCTCACTCTCCACCCCCATGAAAATTTAGGGGAGGAGATTGGGTCCTCACTCACAGGGCCTGGTTCTACTCCCCTTAAAAAAATACCCCAGGATGCATGGGACTCTGTCCACGATCCCTGGCTACCGCACATGCGTTTTATGTCCATAGTTGCCCACAGTGATATCCATCCTAGCCGCGCCTGTGGGGGCCTGAGCTTGAGAGTGTGGCTGTGTGCATAGGCTAGCGCGGAATGGATGAGCCCTGCTGAACGCGCCCTAGGGGTGAAGGCCAGTGCGTCCATACACTGTTGCTCAACAGGGCATCTGTACCCTAGCGCGGAAAGGTACAGCCTTCAAGCGCGCACAGTGGAATGGATTGGGTAGGCCATCCTGCGCGCACAAGGATAGACCATAAGGGCAGGTAGCCCATGAGACCACTGGCCAGGGGACTGTAACGGTTGCACTGAGGACAGAGGTACCCACTGGCACTAGGTAGGGGGAGTAGAGGTACCCACTGGCACAAGGTACCCCACGGCACTAGGGTGCGTGGTTACTGGCACTAGGTGAGGTACCCACAGGCACTAGGCCCCCCAGGCACTAGGGTGAGTGGTTAACGGGGTAGACGGGATGTAGAGGGTCTTCCTATATATCAACTGCAGGTTTGGTGACCCTCATATTTTCATACCTGGCGCGCGGGAGGGGATAGATGGGGGAGGATGGGGGCTAGAGGGTAGGGGTGTATAGGGGGAACATACAGAGGGGGTCATACTTGCCCGCGATATTTTGGGGTCTGTGTATGGGAGGGGATAAGGACCTCCCTATCTATAGTGAGTAAGATTCAGCGGGGTGTTGCACATAATAAAGGCGCTGCGCGGGATGGTTTACAGTTCATGGTTTACAGTAAACCATGACTCTCGAGGCGCGCTTGGGGTTGGTAGTGAGGAAGCCTAAGGTGCGTGTGCGTGCGCTAACTCTCAGTATCGAGACTTCCTCACCGAGGGTTAGTTTGGCGCGGGTGGGGCTTGTGGTCAAGAACTAAGTGTGAGGAGAGGGGCACTGCGAGCAAGAGAGGAATCGTGGACTTTGAGATCTCTATCCTCTCCCCACACCGAGCCGAAAGGAGAGCTCATCCTAACCTCTGGGCGCTCCGACGTCAATGCGTTAAAGCGCCCCCTAACTCGGTATAAGAGCTTTGTAGGTGTACTTAACTCAACCGGAGGAGCCTGGGGAATGGACATCAAGGAATACCGAGCCTTGTGGGAACATCTGGCGCACATTGACCTTTGCTACAACGACACTGTGGGGAAGTTCAGCCTAGAAGAGTTTTCCTTGCGTGTAGTAGAAGCCGGAGTTGAGGACCTCGAAGAGACGGTAGAGGGGGATGTAGCTGACGATGAGCACAAGGTCTATGACTTCGACAAGGTCCCGTATGCGATCATTCACGACCTACAGTGCTTGGTAGTAGATCTCTCAGACTACCTTAACGAAGCCCGAGGGATTCTGTTCTCATTGGCGAAGATGGCGGAAGCTAGAGAGGGGTCTATCAAGTAATGGTGAAGCTCGGAGATCTTGTCGTCTGTGAGACTCGCATCGCTGTGTGGAATTACCACTTGCGGCTGGTCGGTAAAGAGGGCTTCAAGCCTGGTGGAGGCGAAGGGCTCGTATCGCTATGTCTGCGAGAGATGGGTTGGGACACTTATGTACCTGTTGCGGCCTATCACAGGCCCAGCACTACGCCCGCCAAGTGGTGTGATGCCTGCTGGGACGTGGCGAAGATCAGGTATGCCGACAAGATCAAGAAGGAGCGACTGGAGTGATACATTTCCTTCGTTGTGAAAAAGTAGGACTGATACTGCAGCTAGGACTGCCAAACCCAATCACCGGCACGTACCTACACCCCGCCAACTGTAAGAACTACGTTACCTATCTGGCCTTAGACAAGATGAAAGTCGCAGGAGTGTTGTCTTACTACATCGTCAAAAAGACGTTCACGTCCGTAGGCACGTTTGTGGCTAAGGGCTATAGGAAAAACGGTCTTGCGACCGACCTCTGGGAGGCTGCTCTTGAGGTCGAGAAGCCCGAAGTGGTGAGGACTGAGGTCATTAGCGATAGGGGAAACACCTTGATTCAGAGTCTGAAGCGGTCATACCCGGAGATTAAGTGGGTGGAGTCTCAGAACGGAGATAGACCTCTTCGCGTGCTCAAGAAAGGCAGGAAGTGATGGGGGGAAGGATGCTGTGTGGACATAGTCAGATAGCGGAGGACTGCGTTATATGCAATCCCGCACTTTACATAGGGTTGTGCCCCATTCACGGCCCGTTAACTAAGGATCAGATAGGCGGTCTTGAAGAAGAAGAAGAGTGCTTCGACAACGAATTTTACGACGGTCCAGGTAGGTGTCTACTGGGCCGTGAAGATTTAGACGAAGACCTCGATATGATTGAATGTAACGCCCCGTGCACGGGTCTTTGGGCACTTAAGGCTCTTACAGCGCTACATCGAGTAGAAGAGCTGGAGCGTGAGTTAAAACTAGCTCAAGAAGGAGAAGTCGAAGCAATGGGGATCTGTGGACATGACCGAATAGCGGAACGGTGTTCATTGTGCGGGGAAGGTCATCCTGTAGACGACAAGCCTCGACCCTACGAGGAGTTTGCAGAGAGGTGCCGACTGGGAGACGAACGATACGAGTTGTCGGCTGCAGTGGCTATGGCAGGCAAAGAACCTGCATTCGAAGGGGCTGAGCCGTACGACTTGAAGCTCCAGAAGCTCTTAGAAGTGGTGCGAGGGCTTGTGTACTTCCAAGATGGCAATGGAACAACTCTCTACGACTTACAAGCAGCACTTGAAGACCTTGAAGGGCAGCGATGATACGCAAACTCCTGATTGAAGTAGAGGTAGGAGACGCAAAAGAGGACGAATGTGGAACATGCATCTTCCATGCGGTGGAGTATTTAGCTGGGTCAGAGTGCAACAGACATTATTGCTCGAACAAAGCGGAGGGTTTCTGGAGAGTTACCACGAAAACAGATGGATCGCCTCTAATGAGGTCGGATGTATGTCGTCGAAGCGGTGAACTTGCGACAGGAGCTGAGTGATGGCTGACAAGATGCTGATGGCTATGGTTGGTGGAACGTACAACGATCAACCTGCGGGGCTTATGATGGGGGGCTACTGCATTCCACTTGCCGCATCAGAGAAGTTCATGGAAATGCTCGAGGCAGAAGGCAACGGGGACGAGGCGGCTGAGTGGCTAAGCGAGCTAGAAGTTCGTCCTCCTAAGGCTGGGGGGCTATGGGTTGTTGAAGGAGAGCTCGAGGATGCAGATGACGACACACACTTTGGAAAGTCTCTCGACAAGCCTCGTTGGCGACCTGCCTCGAAGGCTGAAGTAGAGGCACTTCTGGCTAGACAGAAGGTAAGGGCCACTCGAGACAACGAATTCGTGACTCCCACAGGCGAAGGGAGATGGGTGTTCATAGGAGCGCTGGTATGAGCGTACAGCTCAACGATGCCGAGCTCATAGAGCAGGCTCGGGTGTTTGCTTTGAAGGCTCATGGTGACCAAAAGTACGGTAAGCGCCCATACGAACACCATCTTCAGCAGGTGTTCTACCTAGCCAAGTCCTTTGAGCTGCCCGCCCAGGTGCAAGCAGCGGCTTGGTTACATGACGTGCTTGAAGACACCGAAGTGTACTTTGAGGACGTCATGGTAGCGTTTGGGGTCAAGATCTTTGACCTCGTGAACGCCGTAACCAACGAGGCAGGGAAGAACAGACTTGAGAGGCATGAGCGCACGTACCCGAAGATACGGCGCAACGAGTATGCAGTGGCTCTCAAACTCTGTGATCGCATCGCCAACGTGCGCGAGTGTGTTCATACAGAGAACAAGGGCTTGATGAAGATGTACAAGAAAGAACAAGCGGACTTTGAGAAGGCCCTTCGTAGGCCTGGAGAGTGGGAAGAGCTATGGAGAGCGCTACACAATCTCTTGGATTTCCAAGCAAAGTAACCCTCGAGATTACAGCTCGTGGCTGGAAGTGGGTTGTGTTTGACAAGGATGGGGGCGTCATTGGCTCGAGAGAGATGAAGAGAGACAAGAGCGGGTATAGGAGCACAGAGAAAGCCGTGGTGTTTGAAGAGGCCATGGCTGACTACCAATGCCTGCTCGACGCGATAGAGAGCGATGACATCTCTGACATCGCCAGAGATCTTGAGTTTTTCGTTGAAGAAGACTGACCGTCTCACTGCCTGGTGCTACCTGGCAAAAGTTCTCAGTGTGGGAGTTAGAAATGTGTACGATGTGTGATTTGAGAAATCTGGAGAAGCCCAGGACTGAGGTTGCGGTCCTCAGGAAGCTCGCTGGCAGCTATCGTGACCTAGAATTGCCCTTACCGGACCGCATCATACCGATGCTCGAACGGGCAGTGGCAGTAAGAAAGTCCATTACGGATAGACCGCGTGGGCTAGACGACGACGAGTTAGAGCTAGTCAGTATTCTGGCGTCCGTTAGAGCCCTAATCACCTACAGCCTCAGCCACAGTGATGTGCCGTACATGGTGGGGTGCCGAGCCGTAGACGTCCTACACGTCATTGAGCAAATAATGATCTCATGTGGGATGCTACGGCCTTGCATCTCGGAGATCGAAGACAAGGTACGTACAGCCGAGGAAGCTGCATGGTTGTTAGAGCACCCAGACGAGTTGAAGCGGGTGGTGGAAGATGGCATAAAGGCGGCATCTGAAACTCCAGACAAGATGCACTAGGAAGGGCTGTTATGAATCTCTCAGATCTAGAGCCTGGCAAAGTTTACGTGGTAGCAGGACAAGGGGAACTTCTTCTAGTACTGATACACGAGAAAACACCCGTCTTTGCGGGGCATGGCTCGCGTACTGGCACGTACTACGCCAGCTTAGAAAGCATCGTGAGGAAAGCCACACCCGAAGACATCAGGCGTCGTTACGAAATGGCCAAACCTCGAGGAGTAGCTTGTGATGATAAAAGCTGCTGGTGCCGAGATGAAAAAGACACGGTGCGAGAACCGGAACAGACATTCTAACGCAAGGGGGCAGCTATGCTGATCACTACACTGCTGACTGTAGTTCTTTCAGTTCCTACACCTGAATCGTCCGTGCGCGTGAAGGCTAGTGTCCAGGAGTGCCATGACGGAGATACGTGTCGCATCGACATTACGGAAACCGCCACGTCAGTGTTTGGCATAGATATGACTTTCGTTCATCACGAGGTGGCCCGGATGTGCGACATCAACGCTCCTGAGGTCACGGGCAGTAGCAAGGTCTTAGGAGAAGAGTCTAAGAGAGTCTTAGAAAAATGGATAAAGGCGGCCAAAGTTGTTGAAGTGGAGCTCCCCCTCAAGGATGGTAAGGCCATGAGAGAGAAGTACGGCCGACTATTGGTGTGGTTAGTGCTCGACGGAGTAAGGGCTAACGAGAGAATGATTCGGGAAGGGTATGCACTACCTTATTTCCAGTGCTCAAAATGAGGGACCGATGCTAGCCAAGATCACTTTCGAGTTTAACCTACCCAACGACGCAGACGATTACCGCACAATAATGAAAGCCGCTAACTATCGTACAGCTTTAAGCGAGGTTATGGCTCTTCTTCGCTCCAAGAAGAAGTATACAGATCTGCCAGAAGACCAGCATGCCTTGTTAACGGAGCTTACGGAGGCCTGCTGGAACATTATCGACGAGAACGAGGCGAGGGATGAGTGAAACTGACATGTCCCCGTTCGAGCCCAGAGAGATATGCTGCCCTGACTGCGACGGTAGAGGCTACAGCGAGGTCTATGGTACCGACGACTTTGGTCCTACCGTGCATCAAGACGTCTGTACGCTGTGCAAGGGCGTTGGAATGTATTCAAGCCGGATGTTGGAAGAGCTAGAGGAGCGCGCTCAGTGACTTACTTCGAAGACGTGGCCCACTGGAACGCTATGATGGGCCAGCCCGTAGAAGACCGACTTTCTGACACACTGGATTTCGATTCTCCGTCTCTGCGCTTAGGTATTTCTCTCGTGAGAGAGGAATTCACAGAGACCATGGACGCCTGGGCGGGCAAGGACATTAACGGAATTGCCGATGGGGTGGTAGACCTCATCTGGGTGCTGTGTGGGCTCCTAGCGCGCATGGGCATTGACCTGGACAGCGTCTGGGATGAGGTTCGAAAGGCCAACTATGCCAAGCTAGGAGGCCCTGTGAGGGCGGATGGGAAGGTGCTAAAGCCCGAAGGGTGGAAGCCGCCCGACATAAGTGCCGCGCTAGTTCGTGGTAGGGGCTTATTCACGCTGATCAGAGCCTTTCGCAAGTAGCAAGTTGACGCGGGGGTAACTCACATCCCCTTTCAAGAGCGGGAATTGACCCGAGTCCATGGAGCACGGGCGAGCCAGGGTGAAAAACGGGCACTGTTGGTCACAAGCAAGATCCAGGGGCTTGTGATGAAAGCGCGGGTAGCCCGACTGGTGTTCTACTGCTGTCATAATCCCTTCGCGGTAAAGCCAACGGCGACGAAGTGGGCATTAGGATTCGCGTCAGAGGGGTAGAGAGATCCCTCACTAACCAAAAGGACAATCACATGGCTAACTCACCAGTTAGAAGCGTACTGGATCATCCTCTGTGGTCTAAACTAGCCCCTTACGTGAGGAAGGAGTCGTACAATAGGGATGGTTCAGCTCGTGACCCGCGCAATAGGTTTGAGCTGAAGACTATGCCTGAAAAGCTCGATGCTCGAGCCCTGCGAATGGAAGTAAGGTGCTGTAAGTGTGGGGCTACGATCCACCCCATTAGGGCTAGGAAAGATGGTAAGGCCAGAATGGAGGTAGCTCGGCACAGATACCTCTCTGTTTCTTGTCCTCTCAACGTGAATATAAGCTGTAGCAGAAGTAAAGCAGCTAAGGAAGAGTACGCCAGGTTGGCTATAGCCATACCAACCGTCTGAGGTGGCCCCATGACTAACAAGGAGCCAAAGGAGCCAAAGGAGCGGAAATGACCGAGGTACTCAACCTACGCACGGGCAAGCCCGTGGCTACCTACTCTCTGCCCCCAGAAGAGGCTGTAGTAGCTGCTTACAGGCAGTTTGAGCTAGGGGAGCACAACTACTGGGTAGAGCGTAAGGTGCCTGAAGTGGACCGAGGGAAGTCGTACGTGTTCTGCGGGCACTACGCAGCGAAGAGAAGCCATGAGTCTACCTGAGGGGGCAGTAGACATCTTCTACGTGAACTGGAAGGGAACAGCGAGCTGGCGGCACATCCTACCCCGCAGGCTGTATTACGGAAGCAACTCGTTCCACACGGAGCCCCAATGGCTCTTGGAAGCCCTAGACCTAGACAAGAATGAGTCTAGAGACTTCGCAATGCAACACATCCACCATTGGAGGGTTAGAGACTTCTAGCTCTTCTTCTTGCGAGTCTTCTTTGGGTTGGGCACCGAGGCCTGCGGCTCAATAACCTGCGGGGCGTAAGTAGGCTTCGGTGCCTCTACCACGGCCAGTGTAACAGGGAATGGGTTGCCCACTGCAAGTGGCTCTGGCCCGTCAGTGGCTTTGGGAGTCGTAGCCCCTTCCAGCTCAGCCCAGGGCCACTCGCTCAGTGTTCCCTCTACGTCCAACTTAGCGTGCAGGTCCTTGAGCACCTGGCTCACACACCTACAGTGCAAGAGCACGTTGGTTGTGTTCGTAGGCATGACCCCACCAGATACCACTTTGAGAGCGCGGGGGTATGCACCTTCTCCACGGCAGTAGGGGCAAGTCACGTCTGGGGCATTGAGAGCAATAGTCATAGGTCCTCCTAATCGGAGTCACCGTAACACAACCACGCCTAGGGGAGCCAGAACCATGACCAAGCGTATGCTCGAGGTTTACGCCACAGCAGAGAAAGAAGCGTATGAGTGGCTCAAGAAGTCGAACATCACTCCCTCCTGCAAGAGGGGGTGTGACCATTGCTGTCACATGATGACAGCTATTACTCACTTAGAGGCCAAGGCGTTAGCCAAGGCTGTGCTCAAGTTACCGGGTGAGGGGTGGAAAGAGGTAGCGACACGATGTCGCACGCTGTCTCTTTGGCTTGTGGAGCACAACAGCAGAGATGAGTACTTCGCCACCAAACAGGCTTGTCCAGTTTTGGATTCAGAGAAGAGGGAATGCCTTGTCTATGGTAGTAGGCCCGCTGCGTGCAGGTTTTACATGGTCGTATCAGACCCAGATCTGTGCTCGCCAGACAGACCTAAAGAGTTTGTGAAAGCCATAGACCTTTCCAGGGTTGAAGTGTCGTTACTGGACTATTCCATGAGGAGACCGGGATTCTACATGGCCCCGCTCCCACTAGCAGTACTGTTTGCGCTCACCAAGCTTGGGCTAACAGGAGCAAACCAGAAGTACATCGAAGCGCTGACAGAGGACCTCTCCTCACCAGAGGAGTGGTTTAACAACAGCAGCTACAGACAGTGGACCAAGGAGGACTCTGGCACAGAGCTACAGAATGCTCATCTACGTGCTGCCGTAGAGATGTGGGGGCCAATAGGTGAAACCCTCCGAGATCTCTAGTCATAAGACGACTGTAGACTAACATCGCTCTAAGGAGGCGCAAATGGACCTGTATGTGATCCTGTATCATCACAGCTACGGAGTAGACTGTACTGCTCAGTACTTCGATCACCCTCCGTCACAAGAAGAGATGATGCGAGAGATGGAGATAGACCTAGAAGAAGAGGAGTTTCTAGAGTCAGTATGCTTGGATTCAGCGAGACTCAGGCTGCCCCTCAACCGCAAACCCTGCTCTCGTGGCTGCCCTGGTTGGATGCTAGAGGAATCCAGCTTTAGGATTGAGAAGTGTGACGCCTGCAAGAGGTTCAAAAGCGACGAAGAAGCAGTCAACTATGTGCGAGCTTTAGAGACGTGGGATGTGATTCGGCACGACAAAGGAGACAGCGATGGCGACCAAGAAGCGGCTCAAACTGACTGTGGACGTGACCTTTGATAACGCTGAAGGTTACGAAGGACAGCTACAACGTAACCTCCAGGATATGGTCGAATGGGCGATGGGAGATGGCAGTCTTACAGACTGTGCGGGAGAGGCTACAGTCAGTACCTACAGATCTGCGGTCTCTGAGCTGGATCTTCCGTCGTCACCTGTAGTCTACCGGCGAGGTGAGCGAGCTCTTATGGAGGACGGTAGGATGCTCGCTCACGTAGACGTGGACGTCGTGAACATACTCTCGTCAAACGACGACCTCTATGAAGAGCTCCTTACCGTACTGTCTAAGCGAGCCACTGGGACCGACTTCCTAGAGGATATTCGATACCAGGTAATAGATACGGAGGACGGCATCCTGAAGATGGAAGTAGAAGGAGATTTGTCTACCATCTTGGGCATGGGAGAAGAAGATTGGGCTGTAATCTCCCCCCTACTTGAGGGAGCAGAGGAGAAAGGATTAACCGATGCCATCAAACGCGGAGTTTAATAGGTGGGACGTAGTAGAGGCGTGGTTTGTATGGCTGTGTGCTCACCATTGTGGCGTAGTTCACGACAAGAGCCACAAGGATTGGTGGTTCAGCTACAACCGACTGTCTACTATGGGCGCAAGGCTGAAGTTCAGACCCGCGCCTAACCTTACCATCGAGACCCTGACCGAAAACGCCAAGGTGATCTACGACAACCTCTGTGAACGGGCAAAGTTCTGTGACTGTCTGAAGGAGAGCAACAATGGGAGCTGACTTCATCGGAATGATGGTGGTAGGTCCTCGAGAGCTAGATAAGAGCGTAGAAGTTAGTAACAAGGCCGCTCAAAGACTCAAGGAGTTTATCACCGGATTCTTGGCCATAGAGGAGCTGAACAAGAAGGTCGCCAACAAAGAACTTACCAACGAGGAGACCTACCAAGAACAGCTAGACAAGGTGTACGACGAAACCCCTGAATTGCTCAGCTTGGAAGAGATGAGCGAAGGTGGATGGTGCCTAGAGTACAAGGACAAAGAAATGATGTTTGTCTTGGAGCTACTTGATGTGTGGGAGACCGGCTCTAGGGACTCTATCTGTAGGTGGCTAGACGACGACAAGAAGGTAGTGGCTGCCGGAGACATGTCGTGGGGAGACGAACCAGATGGCTTTGGGTACAGGACGCTAAAACATGCCGAGCAAGCGGGACTATTTCCTATTTTCAAATTGGGGTAGGACACCTAAAACCACTCCTGTTTACCAGTGCGTCTGCGGCTTAGACTTTAGCGATACCAGCTCCTACAACAAACACATCTCTTACTGTGTAGAAGCTGAGTTGTTTAGAACGCCGCTGAACGAAAGATACACCCCCAGACAAAGGGAGGAATAACCGTGGCACCGAGCAAAAGGTTCACACCCAAGTCTACCATTCGTCAGATCGTAGCAGAGTCGGGTATTGGGCCAGACCTTGTAGAGGCAGCAGTGGAGGCTGCCGTGAAAGAGGGGATAAGGAAAGCTCGAGAAAGCATACAAGACACTGTTGATGATCTAGTTCACAAGGCTATGTATGAGCTAGCGCAGGATAAAGACATAGCTGGATTCGTACGAGAGAGGGTCAAGAAGCAGGTCAAGGCTAACTTTCAGCCTCTCCTGGACAAGGCTATGAAGAGGCTGGTTGTGACTTTCGAGGATTACTAGAGCGACATAAGTGATAACTCCTAACGAGCACTGCGAGAGTGCACCGACGACGTAGAGGATACACGCAGATGAAGGAAGATCAACGGAGGTTACTTCTAGAGCTCGCGAAGGTGTCTCCTTACGTCCGAGCGGTAATGGACCGAATAAACCTCTATCCCGAGAAAGAAAGTGAGCACTTGGCCGAGGGAATATATGCACTAGCAGTGCACAACCGTTACCTCATAGAAAGACTAACAGAAGAGCTAGCTCGCCCGCAGGTATGTATGTTTAAGGACTTCGCCTAAGAGACGACTAATCCTGCGTGTAAGACGGGAGACCAGGATGAGAACCCAGGAAGAGATAGTGAAGAAAGTAAAGGAGACGGAGAAGAAGTTTCTTAGCTTCGCTCCTGAAGTGCTGCTGCCGTACCTCGATTACGACGACGCCAAGCCTCACATCAAGCCAGAAATCACGCCAGACGAGTGGGAGAAGCTACGATCTCCCCTCACAGAAGAAGCAGTGCTCAAAGAGGCCGCTCAGTACATGGCTACGTACGGCTGGGACAAAGCAGAGAACCATCGTGGCCTCAGTGCTGGCAGAACCGTAGACAAGATGGAGACGTGGATTTGGCTGCTGGGCGAGGACGACTTCCTCAAAGAGGTGGAGGCTACTCGGTACGAAAACTACGGAGCTCCTAAGCTCAAGCTCATCTGTGAGCATTTCGACTGGCCTCTTTCCGACGATGAAGGAGTGCTGCGCATGGCTGAAGGGCTCCCGTGTAGAGATGGGTGTGATGAGGGGTGCTCAGCATGAATGCGGAGCAAAGGATTGTGGAGCTAGAGCACGAGGTGAGGCGATTGAGAGCTCTAGCGTATCTCGGAGACCACCACTTTCCTGACCTGACATGGAAAGAAAGGTGTCTGGAGGCCGCTAGTGACCTACGCACCCTCCAGAACGCAGTACTTCATTTGCTATCGGACGGAGACGGAAAGATGTCTAACGCCCTGCTAGAAGGAATTCGCAATTTTGTTGAAAAGAGCGGGGGCCTAGAGAAGGTACATGACCTCCGTAAGGCCATCACTGAAATCCCTCTTGAACACCGCGTCAGGTTTATTCGCTCCGCAGTGAAAACGGAAGAAGGGGCGAGACAAGTGCTTGCTGCTGCCCTCCTGGGGCTCATCATCGCGGATGTGGTGTACACAGGGACCGCGCATAGACAATCAAACGCTAAGGTAGACAATGGTTGACTTTGGAAACATCCTCGAAAAGGTGATGCACGAACTTGTTCCAGTCATGCGTAGGGAGAGCGTCGATCTCAGCTACAGCATAGAGGCATTTGTACTACCGGGCGGGTTTGAAGCCACGGTTACCTTCCACGGTAGCCGCGTGGCTCTTAGGTGCCCAGAGTGCCAAAAAGAAGTAGATGGGCTGTTCAGAGACTGGAAGAACAAGCCTGGACAGAAGGGCACAATCTACATATGCCCTAGCTGTTATGACGCCATACTCGAGAAGAACCACAATCTTGGCTAAGCTCGGATGGTTTCGTAGACTCCTTTGCGGTCCACTCAATACACATTTTCCGGGAAAGTATCAGATGTGGTTAGCCAAGGATCATTACATGGCTTACTGCCGATATTGCGGAAGTCCTATCCTCCAGGATGGCTGGGGGATTTGGTATGACGCATGGAGGTAACACATGGGCTACGATGACATAGTGCCCATTAAAGAAATCCCCATTGGATCTATATGGATGGCAGCAGATGGCGGGGCATACGGACACTACGTGGTTGGGCTAAACCTAAAAAGTGGAGATGTGCTAGTAAAGCCCTTCACCTCGAAGGGCTGGTATGACTCCAAACAAACCGACATCGACTGGTTCAAGCTGCAGTACCGTTACTACCGTGTAGCTTAGGAGAAGTTATGGTCACGATAGATCTCGTATCTGCGCGCATCTTAATACCAGGTGACACAATCATCGTCTCCAGAGACCAGAAGAAACAAAGAGAGATTGTGGTGGGTATCATTCCTCAAGAGGGCAAGATGTGCGTTCGTACAAGATCTACTGACGACTCCGTACAGACACTAGAACTTAGTGATTTTGACCATGTTGAGCTGGTGAACAGGCCGTCTAAGAAAGCGTAACAGGAATGACATACAGTCCAGGAGACCCGTGGTGCTCTCCAGACGAGAATGGGCATATAGCCTGTCCTATCTGCAGAGCACATGAAGAGGCCCGAAAGGGCAAAGAATCGAATAGCTCTAGTGTAAGAGAGAGGACAGCAGAGGAAAAGGACCTGCTTTTAGAAGATGTAGCAGAGGCCATTGACGCGTGGAGGACAAAACTAGACGAACTAGAGATCTTGGTAGACGACCTTTACGCGAGAGATAGCGTAAGGCCGTGCATGAGGATCATAGCTGGTCTTCGAAATCGCATGAAAATGTGGGCCGACTTGCTAGCTGCGCCTCCACCCCCGCCAATCAACACTTCTCTAGAATACGCTCAGGCTATTTGCTACGGCACGACTTACTCAGAGGAATCTGCACATGACCAGCTTTGTCGAAACCACCTCCGCAGAGTCAAAAGAACTCCAAGTTCTGCAAAAGGGGACAAAAGTTAGACTAAAGCCGACCATACTTGGAGCGGCACTGGGGATAGCCCCCTATAAGAAGAAGGGAGGAGAAGCGGTAGTCATAGGTTCGTCTATCGACTCTTCTGGCAGAGTAGTTTATCAGATATCCCTAACTGGGAGCGGAAGGTCTAGAATGGTTCACCGCTCAGACCTTGTAGTACATAGAACTTAGACAGAGGACAGAATGTCAGACAGCAACACGCCCCTCGATCTCTCTACCACAATTAGTGTGAGTAAGACTAACTACAACAGATTCCGATCCGGATCTCACTCCCTTGAGAAAGTATTGAGATTGGAGGGCTATCGGATTGAGATGGGGATGGTCATTGGCGAAGATCGTCAAATAGCGCTCCACTCCGTAAAGCTCTGTCTGAGACCAAAAGAGATTGAGATTGTTGTACCGACCCTTCCCACCGTAAAGGACAACTAGGAACCATGACGACTGAAGGTACTGAGTCTAAGAAAGTCTCGCCACGGCAGCTCCTCCAAGACACCAGAGGGACACTATCCTCCGTAAGAAGGAGCTTTGAAGAGCAGAAGGCCATTCGAGAGGCTGTTCACAAAGACTCTCTCGCTGCGGCTTTGTCAGCGCGCCAAAAGGCGGTGAATGCGCTGAAGGACAGGGCAGACAAACGCAAGGCTGAGTACAAGGCGGCTTACGACGCCATAAGGGAGACCGCGCAGAAGAAGTACGACTCGGCATTAGCTGCTGTGAAGCGAGAGTATGATGATGCTGTAAAGGCGGCGCACGAAGCCAAGGAATCCGCGTACCGGAAGATCAACGAGGAGTTTAGTCTGGAGTCTGCTCCACACTTCACCACCTACCGAGATGTAACGCAGCAGCTCACCAGTAAGCACGAGGAGGAAATGGCCGATTTTCTGAAGTCCGGTGAGCGTGAGTTGAGAGACCTCCAAGAGAAAGTACGCGCCCTTGAGACGGAGCTGGCTGTTAAGGCCGCAAATACTGCAAGGCCCATGGCCCTAGAAGAGAGTTCTGCGGCGTGACCAGTGTAAAGACCATCAGGGCTGCGTTGGACAAAATACTCTCGGACATTGCCAACAAAACCCCTGAGGACGTGGCACGAGATCAACGACTCTACGAATGCCGACTGGTAGCCGAGTTTCTTAGGCAACTAGCCGACAGAGTGGAATCAGGGGCAACCAAGAAGGTCTGTGTGACCTGGGCGGTAGGAGAGGACTTACGCAACGAAGAGGTGTATTGCCCGCCCTATCCACTCAATTTCGTAGAGATGGATCTCTCAGTAGACACAGAGGAGGCAGAGCCCATGAGTGACGAACTGGTGGAAGTAGAGTACGAGGAGCTTAAGGGCCAATCGGAGAAGGCGTTCTTGCTCACTATAGATGGGGAAGAGTGCTGGGTACCAAAGAGCCAGATTGATGACGTAGAGGAGCTCGAAGAAGAGCTAAAGCTCCCCGACTATAAGCGGCGAGGGGGTACTTTTGAGGTACCCCGCTGGTTAGCCGTCAAAAACGGATGGGTTGACGACGAGTAGTACACTTACGCTACTCTCGGAAGTCGGACTTTGATGCCCCACTCCTTGGAGACGCGCAAGATGTGCTCTCGCAGCATCTCGTTGTCTTCTGTCTTGAGCATCTTCTTGAGCTGAGCAACCAGCTCCTTCGGATCTCCGGCAGCAATGTCAGAAGTCTTCTTAGTCAGTTCTTCAGACATATCTCACCTCCGCGTCAGTAGAACGCGCGCATCTTCTATGTATTCTAGCACACATTGTCAAAAGGTGTTGCAAGTCCTATATCAATTCGTGTACTTCTCTTTCCTCGCGCCGATAATGAGCGCAACAAACTTAGGGGACCAATATGAGTCCGCGAAAAGGGAGACCAGCGATGGCAACCGAAACTATCACTCTCAGTGCGAATCAGGCCAAGGTGCTCAAGGAAGTCGTGGCAGCGGGGAAGATTGACCTCTCCACTATCGACAAGCGGGCGGTCAACGCTCTCGAGACTCGTGGTCTTGTGAAGACTACCGAGACGAGAAAGGGCATGATCGTCGCCCCGACTGCGAAGGGCAAGAAGGCGCTTAACTAACTAAGACCACGGTCTCTAGTTAGGGGAGAAAGAGCCTCGGTTGTCGTGAAGACAGACCGGGGCTTTTTCTTTTAGCTTTCCGACTACCCGATAGGTCCCGCAGGGGGTAAGCTACAAGGATGAGCACCCTCACACTTATACTTTCGTCATTGGTGTGTGCACAAACCGACGTCACCCCGGTGGTTGAAGGCAGCGTGGCCTTTACCAAGCTCATGCTGAGGTACGAGAGCGTAATGATTACTTCGGCTAGCTGGGTGATCATACAGGCTGTCCAAAAGGGGGCACCTGCGATCTCGAGCCACGCTGCATTTGTGAGGATCAAGCCTATCGCGGCGGTCATTCTGTCCATCGGCATGGCATTCATGCCGAGCTTCCGCTTGGGGGCATGGGATGAGACCCTCCTTTACGGAATCACGCTTGGGTCCATTACTGGGCTTGGACAAAAGATTCTCAAGCAGACCCTGCTTGGGCAAGACCCTCGCATTAAGCCAGTTATTGACGACCCTGAGCTTCGGAAGCAGATTGACGCACACTTAGCGTCCAAGAGTATGGGGGATAGCGGAGTTGTCGGAAGAAAAAGGCTTAGAGAGAAGATCAAGCATCTGGTAACCTAACCTGCCCACGTAGCTCAGATGGTAGAGCTGCTGTACGTCGCAGGTTCGAATCCTGCCGTGGGCGCCTACCCACTCACCAGTCGAAGATTCCTCTTAGAGACAGGCAGTATAGAGATGGACAACCAGATTGAGTCCACCGGCTCTGACTGCATTATCCTACCTCGAGAGTGACAAAGAGCACTGACGCGCTCTGCATTCTCGTGGTGGATGTCTATGTTTAAGGGGCTATGAGGATCGGCGTCAATGAGGAGTCTGAGAGTTGCCCATTCGACTCCTAGAACAAACGCATCTTCTGGGGTGATGCGCTTAAGTTCACCACTATCAATGTAGAAGGGGTCTGATACGATCTGTTCTTGCACGGCTAGCCCCCCTTCTTTGTGCTCTTACGAGGCTCCTCCTTCCCCTCCGGGGGCTTATACAGCGCGCACACATCCTTTCCTGAGAACGTAACCGCCTTTACACCAAACAAGCGTCCCACTTCCCCATTCCGAACAAATGGAGTCAGCTCGGATTTCCACCCTTCAGGGAGACTTAACCCGTATATGGCTCTGGTAGGGTCATTTGTGACTGCTTGGCGCATACCGACAAAGACTACCTCTTGCCAATTCTCTGGCATCTTCTCATGAGCGGGCATGTGGTCTCCTTAGGGCTAAAAAGAAGAGCAGGAGCTCTTCATAACTGCGCCTGTCCGGGTTGAAGGCGATAGTACCTCTACTTGCCCTCAACAGGAAGGTCAGTTTCAACTACAGGTACATCTTCTTTAGAGTACCGCTCAGCCGCTTCTTTACTTCTTGCTTCGTGCTTTTCTTTGATGTGCCGCACTGCGCCATCCCACCCGTCATCCTCAGTGAATCGCCCCTTTGTGCAGTACGGGCATACATAGAGAATGGGTTTAGCACTCACCACCATGGCCAGCGGTCTTTAGGTCCATTAGGCCAATTCTCCTTGGGGATATCCACGAGCTGTCCAGCCTTCTTACGAGCCATGCGCTCCGCCCAACAGTCC
>Ga0316616_100000094_pt1 | contig 21575 bp, 23 predicted proteins | sample OWC_Aug_M1_C1_D1_FD_207660 | JGI IMG/M metagenome (GOLD analysis project Ga0316616, IMG submission 207660) | Wetland soil microbial communities from Old Woman Creek delta, Ohio, United States - OWC_Aug_M1_C1_D1_B | ecosystem: Environmental > Terrestrial > Soil > Wetlands | place: USA: Ohio... | reverse complement strand
CGGTGGTCGCCGTATCATTTTTTCTATAACTAAAAGAAAAAAAGGTTAGGGGGCCCATTTAGCGGACCCCCGGACCCCCGGGATAATTATCGGGGGAATTAGTAGTCGGGGTAGACATGGTACTCCTTCCTTGGTTTGCGGCTGCCCTCATGTCTCTCAATGTGGAAGCGGCCTAGTTGCTCGGCACTTGTAATAAAGTAGGCATAGGTAGGTTCTTTGGTTAAGTAATGGATAAAGCGGATTTCCTTTGAGACCATCCTATCCTTCATTTCTTCCCTGAACACATTAAGTGGGCGCCCATCGCTGCCCACAAGGACGTTGCCATCTACATCCACGAGCGTTGAGGCGTAGCGGTTGTGGTGGTAGACCATCTCGATCGGGTAGCGTTCTTCGGAGCATTCACTCATTCCTCGAATTGGGCGGCGTGATAGGTTAAATTGGCTGCACGGTGGATCACATTGTCATCGTGACACAAGGCTTTATCAAACCACATGATCTTGCTCATCTCTGGATAAAACTCTGACTCGTCCCTCGTCCTCCATGCGGCCTCGCAATAAATGTTCCGCCTCTCGCTATGATTGTACCATTTCCCAAAAATCCGCTCAAAGGCGGGTTTTAAACGGTGGGTGGAGGAGTCGACTGGAAGCTGGTGTTCCCGGATCTTGCCCATAAGTTCCATGAACTTCTCCGCGTGAGTAAGAATGGGGATCACACCGGCCCCAATCTTTTGCTTGCACAGACCGCTGACTTTAATCTGGTAGTCCGAGTGTGGTTCGTACTCCATATCGCGCACAATCTCCTGCGTCCGGCGGCCACACAGGATTGATGCACACGCTACTAGATCCCACGGATGCTTTAAAATAAACCAATTGCGCGCGGTTTCGACGATGGTTTGAATATTCGAAATTGTTACCGGGCGCGCATGTTTTGCCTCCCGCCGGGTGCGAAGACGCTCCATGGCATCCTCGACGATCTCGAGGGGCATTCGGTACTCATAGAACTCTTGCGGCAAGCAGGGGATAGCTTTCAGGGCTTGGTCGAGGGCTTTGTCGGGGAGGTGTTGGGCCCGGGCAGTTTCCACCCGATACTGAGTACGGAGGGATCCTTCCATGAGTGTGTTGAGGGTGTGCCACTCTGGGTCTTGAGGGCTGTAGTGAACATGCTGAAAATGCCGCACCCTTTGCAGGTACTGGGGGTCGCGGAGGGTGTCGTCTTGGAAGATGCGTTGGCGGACGTACTTGTAGAAGGAGTAGGCATTCTCGGGGTTGCGGTCAATAGTCAATTGGATTGCCTTTTCGGGGTCGCGCTCTGTGAACAGGACGTGCAGGATGGTCGAATAGCCGGTCATTTCTTGTGGTGGCGCTTTTCTGTGTAGTGTTTGCGGGGCTTGTGGTGTCTTTTGGGGTGAAGTGGGGGGGCGTGTTGAGGGGCTTGTCCCTGTCTTTGCAAAATAGATCCAGCACCGCTAAAATTAGGAGTGGGGAATGTATGGTCCTGTGTAGAGGGAATGGAAGGGAGGTTTATATTGATTGTTACATCGTGGCTATTCCCTGGTGGGGGTGGAGTGGGATCTTTAGGAGGAGGGGGCGTAGGATCAGCAGGGGGAGGGGTGGGCTTTGTAATAATTGGGTCTGGCTTTTTAATGGGGGGTGGACTAGGAGCGGGGGCTGTGGCTTTCTGTTTTGCTTGCTCGGCATCGTACTGCTTTTTGAATTTTTTATCTATATTCTTTACGATCGCTTTTCCTGTTGCATAACCAAGTAGCCCTCCTAGGGCAGGATTGCCATCTTCTACACCCAGTAGAGTACCGGCGGCTCCGGTAAGAAAGGGGATGGCCTTTCCTACCCGGTTTTGACCTTTACTCCTATATGGTTTGGATGGCGCTTTAATGTCGTGATATGCTTCTTCCATCCATCCTATTGCTGCACCAACTTCCGCAATGGGCCCCAAAATATTTCCTTTGCCCCTTAATGTCTCAGCCGTACGGGTAGCTTGACCACCTGAGCCTGAACCATACCCACCAACCTGACCATTATTTTGCACAAATGGGATGCGTCTAACGTCCATCTTTGGTGTATATTGACAGGATGAGCAATAAGATTCCTGTGCGTTTGCCTAAGAACAAGGGATGGGTCGAGGCCACCGTCTCCCCAGAAGACTACCCGAGCCTCACTCTCCCCGGCATGCGGTGGCGCGTGGGCTCCTCGGGCTACCCCATGTTCGTCAAGCGCGTCAACAAGGAGCTAACGACTATCTGGATGCACAAGATTGTGGCGGGAGGCCCGGCCACACACATCAATGGGGACCGGCTGGACTGTCGTCGCGAAAATCTGGTCGAGAGCTGCCGCAAGCCCGCCTTTGAGATCAAGACCCCGGATGCCATCTATGACCGCGTAGAAGAGTTCCAGGGGGATGATCGTGATCTGAGGGTGTATACGGGGTTTGCAAACATCCATTACCAGAAGGGCAAATTCTTTTCAGGGCAGGTGGTCGCAGGCATTCCGCACGGATTTGGCAATCTGTACGAGCCCGAGCAGTGCAAGCATAGTTCTGGCAATTGGGTCAAGGGGGAGATGAAGAGGGGGATGGTGGTGGAGTATGACTATTTACCCAGTTGTATGTGCAATGTGTTTGCTGGGTGTTCGACGCGCAGAGTCAAACACATCCAACTTGTAAACGAATCATGAAGGCAATTGTCCAATTCGTTCCTAAGCATTTCGAGAAGGCCATCGACGTGGCGCGCAGTGTCGCAACCTTTGCACAGATAGAGTTCAAGCCCGGCATGTTGCGGGTCCGCATCACCGATCCCGTCAAGGTCTTGCACATGGACCTTATTCTCACCCCGGACGTTTTCTACAAATGCGAGTCAGAGTTTGTGTTTGGCGTTAACCTCCAAATGTTCTATAAGCTGCTCAAATCCCTTGATAACAATGACGACGTCGAGATCGAGGCCGACGAATCGGTCATGAAGATCAACCAGTGTCAGCACCACCACACCCTCATCAACCAGGAGGTGACTGGCACGTGTGACATTGACCACGTTCAGGGCCCTAAGGTCATCCTAGGCACCAAGCTGCTGCAGCGCTATGTTCGCGCCCTGTCCAATGCTGCCCCCGTAGTCGAAATTGATTACGTGCCCACTGCTGACACCCTCTTCATGGAGTCGGTCAGCAGCATGTACCGCACCCTCTTCAGCCTGAACACTGCGACCTCGCCAAATGAATGCGAGCAGTACCGCAAGCAGTTCATCCTCAAGTTCCTTGACACCGCCATTAACCCCTCCCTGGCGGACACTGTCGAGCTGACACTCGGCGACTCGCTCGTACTCCATTACGCCAATGCGAATGTCCAGGTCTGGATCACCCAGGCAGCTTACACGGAGGGGTAGAAGGGTAGGCCCAGTGCGTCGCAGATCTGTTTCCAGGCGTGGTCCTGTTTCTGAAGATTGGCGCGGGATTTGAGAAGCGGGATGTAGGCGGCGACGTTGTACCCAAGCAACTCGCAGAATTTTTTAATTAAAAACTGATACGACAGCATATTCGTTCTTTCAATACGGGACCGGGCGAACGGCTCCTGGATGCGCATAAACATGGCCACCAGTCGGGCCTCGTTGATCTTGCTGAATTCCACCAGCGAATAGCCAAACAAGTGGCGCATCACATAGTAAACGTGGTTGTAGTACCTCTGGTATCCAGCCTCCTTCATGGCCAGCTTGATGCGCTCATATTCCGACAAGGAGTCGGGGTAGCCGACCACACGAACTCGTAGGTCCTCGATCTCGGGCGCAGTGATTGCACAGCGTTCCTTGCCTTGCAGCCGCGCAATCCAGTTCTTAAAATGAGTAATGCGCTTGTTCGCATTCGGGTTAAAGTCGCGAAGAACTGTTCTAGGCCGCCCCTCCTCCCCGGCCTCGTAGTAGTAAGATTCGCCGCAGTAGGTGCAGATGCGGTTTTCCTGGCGCAGGACAAAATGGTCAGATCCGCACCGTTTACACCGCCGACTGAAAGGTTTGGCGTGGGAAGGGGTGTATTTGGGGAAGATGATAACGTTCTCGTTGGCCCCTATGAGTGGCAGTGTCTGCACTCCAATGACGTGTCGTGTGGGCTGGATGCAACACAGGGACGAAACTAACCGCGCGATTGGTCGTAACAACAAAGCAGGCATAAGATGATCGACGAGCAAGTGCCCGTGATCTGGGAAGTAGACGTGTTTCTGGGCAACACGCAGCCACCACAAGGATATGTCAATTTTCGGTATTCCGATGGTCGTGATTTTTCGGGTTACATGGTGAACGGTACGCCGCACGGCTATGGGGTCATGCGAGGGCCTATCATCTCTTACGTGGGCATCTGGGACGATGGGATCATGGTGGAGGGTATCATGGTAGACGCTGTACGAGCGAGCGAATTTCGTATTCCTTGGGAACAATCCCCTGCAACAAGTTCCAGAGCTCCCGATCCTCAATGAAACGATCGCGGACAATGATTTCCATCCGGCGCATCGGGGGGCGGTCGAAGTACAATTTGTCGTCCGCTCTGACGGGGGAGAAGAGCGTTTGGCTCAAGTGGATCTCGGCATTCCCCACGAGAAAACACTTGTGGTGGGTCGTGATCCAGGCATCGGCGAATTCCACAGGACCTACCAAGCGCGGTCGTCGTGACTCCACGCCGTAATGGGCGACGTATTGGTTGGCGGAGGGCCGCGGAATCAGCGAGTAGAAGGCCAGATTTCCCATCTCGTGGTCCATTTCGATATACCAGGGTTGGAAGGTTTGAGGGGCAAAGATGGCACTCGCGTTGACCATGAAGGTCGCGCTAGAGGGCAGGTCCTGGTATTCACGACAGGCGCTAAAGACGGATTCTGGCACCATGGGGATGATGGCTCTACTCATAGACCTGCTCGTTGACGGAGAGAGGAAGGGGCTCGTGCACATGGCGCCTATACGGACCTACGAACCGTTCATTAGGCAAAGGGTTAGTATCGTGATAGCCAATGCATTGGGCAACCTGGGGGGCCTCGGTGTGGCGGTTCTGGAAGTCAAGGAGCTGCATCCCCTGCATCCTCGAATTGGGGAATAGGTTTGGCAATGTAACAAATGCGCCCCTTTGATAAGAAAATGCCTCGAGATCATGGTTTGGACCGGTGGTCTGCTCATAGAACAACATCTGGTGAAGATTACCCTTTATGGAAATAATTTTATCTAGAAAGACACCGTCGAAGCAATGCCGGGGCTGATATTAATAAAGGCGTCGTACTCGCAGTAGGCGTCCACAGTGTTCTTTTCCACCCAGATACCGGTAGACAAATCAGTGAGAGAACTGTCCAACACGGTTGAATTGGCAGCGGCAGTGGCATTGAACGTCGCAAAGATAGACGTGTTCATGCCGTTGGTGTTCATCCCGCAAATGATCTCGTTGGTGCGCCCGGACACCAGTTCCAGGTCAAGCCCACAGGCAAACTTGCCGTGCTCGTAGATGCTCCTGACGGTTGCGTAACGCCAGTCCTCGACGTCCTGTGGCACATAAATATTTGCCCCAATCCTCTGGCGGGTAAGGTACCGCGACCGCGCCACGTTGTCGTAGGCCCAATTCCACTTGTTGAACAGGTGGCTGTGAGAGGGCTGGTTGTACATGTGGCGGGCCTTGAGAAGCTCAATGAGGGCCTCGGAACCCCAGTCCTTGTGGCTTGAATCGTTGCTAAAGGGCTTGAAGGCGACGATGCCCTGGGTCTGGGGTAGGATGGACGAACCGTACTGGAAATACCAGCTCTCGAGGAAATTGCGCTGCCGGTGCGACAGGGTGGGGTACTGGACTTCGTTCAGATGCAGAGTCGGTCGCATAAACCAGAGCACATTGGTCAAAGAGGCCACATTAATGTTCAGGTCGAGACGGAACGTGGCGGTCTGCTCGGCAAAACTTGTGGTGAAGTTGCGGTAGGCCTTGGTAGGCACGATCATGGGCTGGCCACCAGTGGTAGACAGCAACATAGACTCGGCAATAGGGCCCAACTCCAGGATCTGGCAGCACATACGGGCGTTGTTGACGGTAAAGTTGACGCTGCTGCTGGTGTTGATAACCGTTGAAATTGGTGCACCATCAGGCGTGGTAAACGTCAGGGTGGTAGAGGCAACCGTCTGAGACGTGTCCACGAGGTAGGTGAGGGTACCAGTTTGGGCGAGGACTTTAGTGCCTGTCGTGACACCTGAACCAGACACAGTTTGACCGGGCCTGATATTTGCGTTGGCAGTTGTAACCGTCAAGGTGGTCCCCGAGATAGTGCTGGTCGGCGCGGTTGTGGTGGTGCTTCCGGCAACGGTGTATACTGGGCCAGCACTGATAAGGGCGTTCGCAGCCGATTGCAGCGTAATCATGATAGTGTACCCGTTGTGCAGGGGGGCATACTTGGGCGATAGAAGACCCAGGAAACTGAAGAGGGGGATGTGGTACTTGCGGCGGATTGTACGCACTTGGCTGCTAGCCGTGGCAGGTGTGGTATTGCTGTCGTTAATCCAGCCACCGTTATCAAGCACCTCGCCAACCACAGGTTGGCAAGGACGATACACTTTAGCATCTGCTACCGTGGACGTGCTGCTTAGCATAGAAGCGCGCTCCCAATCGTACACGGTCTGGGCACCGTGGCCTCCAGTGGTGACCTCCCAGTGGGTGGCATATTCATCCTGGGCCACACAAGTATCCTGAAGAAGTGCAATCAGCTGGCCAAATCCAGCAGTAGACTCCAGCTGAGTACTTCCCAAGTAATCATAAACCTCAATCCTGTCAATGAGACCAAAAGCACCGGGAGTATCAAGAGTTAGAGAAGAGGCTGCATACGACGTAGGTGTAGTGTGTGTGAAGGTAACCTCGAACTCCAGATACGAATCCTTGGTCAGATAGGACCGCTGCAGACGCGGCAGGTTGATCTGGATGGTGTCACGGGGTGAGTAATTGGACAAGGCTGCCTGCTGCTTGAACATGTAGGAGCGGGACTGGGGCATGGTTGCGGGCGCCGCGAGGCGCAGCTCCTTGGGCAAAACGACATTGGATTGGTCGGCCATGGCTTTTACTTTGGTGTATATTATCCATGAAAGAAATAATATTTTTCGTTAAACGTTAATGGGGGGCGGGCGAGAATTGGCCGGGACCACGTTCATCATAATAAAGAAAGGTAATTGGGCTTCAGTTACATCAGATGTCAAAACTCCACCGCCAGCGCAAGATACAGTGAACTTTATTGTGTGGGGTCCGTCAGGCATGTTAAACAAGAATGGGGCCCCTTTGCCACTGCTAACGCCATAAGTATATGCTGCAATAGGTGGGTTCAAAGTCTGTTTTAAGGTGTCGGTCATATACACCGACTGTACCTGAGACCACCCCTGTTGCTCGAGAATGTGAATTGTGGGAAACGAATAGACTGTGTCTCGCTCGAAGCTAAAAAATGTTACCTCTCCATAGCATAGCTTGCCCGCAATATTGCTTGGCGGATTGATATTAAACTCATGACTAGCGGTCAAGCCGCTGGAATCGACTGTAGACGAGTAGGATTCGAATGCCAACACGCTTGTTGCCATAGTCTTTGGTGTAGATTAGTTATAGTAGAAATAAAATCAGCCGGAAGCTTTCACGAGTTGGGCCCCAGTGCCCGATGCCTTGACGAGCTGGCACCCAGTCCCGGACGATTTAACAAAAGCGCCTTGTTGCATTTCTTTGGTGAAGATTACTTAGGTGGGCTATAATATTATATGGTGCTGGAATCCTGGGTTGTCAATGGGCTCGAAGCTTATCAGAATATCCCAAGGGGCTTCTTCGTACGCCGTCAAGAGTTCTCCAAACTCGTCTGTCAGGCGGATTCGCAGTGATTGGAAATGTGAGTCCATGCATAGGTGGTTATAGGTCGAACTAAAATTATTGTAATGGATTATCTGGCCATAGGATTCTTGGATAGGGATCACCGCCAGTCTCCCCGAAATGGGAATGTTGAATAGCTGTAAATTGGTATCCACAATAATCCGTTGTGGGCCGTACACGTTGGCCGGGAGCACCGACTCTGTCGCCCCCGTGTAGGCGACCCCCGACTTGAATCCCAGGAGAGGCGCAGCTGTAGAATCAGCTTGGATATCAATACCGGGACAGAATCGGAACACGGCCATCTTGGCATCCCAGCACACGGTTTGCACGTCTGGATATAGTTGATCGTTAAGGTAACGCGCAATCGTAGAAGGTTCATAGTTACCAGCCGGAATGGTCACCGTCTTGCTCCCCGTATTCAAGGTCACGGTTTTCTTCACATTCGGGAAGAGATGTATAATCTGTAGCGATCGGACCACCAAGTTGTGGTACTTGCCCCTCGTGTACATCGGGCTGATCAGCCAGGTCTTGTCCGATGGCCCGTAGCTCTCGTCGGCTTGATCGCTCCTTAAATATAGCATCCGAGAGATAGGCGTATTGGATGTCGGGGTCATCGTGGTCGAACTCCTCACGTCCGAGGGGGTTGGGGTTTGCTTGGAAGTCATTGGTGTCTATTATCTCTTGGAGCCGATTAAAATACTCGTCTGTCTGTTGCGTATTTTCGCCGATGGGCAGGCAATCCTTAAAGATCGATCGTAGTTCTGTCAACTCGGCCAACCACTTGCGTTTGTACATGGAGGACAAGCCCACTGAATCCGAGACCATCGTCACGCCATCGGAAGAGCCACCAGTGGATCCAGTAGCTGCGTTCAAGAAGGGAAAGGCGAAGCGTGAGGCCAAGCGCAAAGAGGTCAAGGTAATCACCGAGTACGTACCCGAGCCTCCTGCTCCCACTGCACCACTGTCCGAAGCGGTTGAAATCCCCGATGCCGACTCCATTGCCGATCGAGTTGCTGCGAAGTTATTTGCGAAGATGGCTGTGGAGAAGGATGATTTGGACAAGACGCCTGAAGTCAAGACCAAGGCAAGATCTAAGCCACCCCCCAAGAAGAAGGAGGTGTCGCCGCCCCCGACTAAATATTTTGGCTGGTGTTAGGTAATATTCACCAAAGTATGAGTCGAGTCAATCTAGGCGAAGTGCCCCACCACCCCAACGAGAAGCACCGCGTCAAGCTAGTCGATGGGGTCCCCCGGCCTCCTATTCTAGGCATGTTTGTCGCCAAGAGGGGGCAGGGTAAATCCACCGCAGCAGTGCGTCTCCTCAAGTACTATATTGACCACAGTCCACCCGTATTTCATACCAAGTTTACATTCGTTATTTCTCCTACCGCCGAATCGCAAAAACATTTGTGGGATCATTTGGGGCTAGAGGATACGAATGTGCACACGGCCTCGACCGAAAAGCAGGTCCGCCAGATCATTGATGACATTGTTGAAAAGATCAAAGAAGAAAAACTTAAATACGACGAGGACCAGGAATACCTGGTGGCGTACCGCAAACTGTTAAGAGGGGCCGAACTGACACAACGCGAGGAATTGTTACTGGATATGCGCGACGCCCAGCCACTGGAAAACCCCACCCCGTGGCCTCGACCTATTTTGGTACTGGACGATCTGTCGCACCTCAAAGTCATGGACCGCCCGTGGTTCATCTCGCTGTGTCTGCGGCACCGGCATCTTGCGGGTGGCGTTTCGCTGTCCATGATTGCCATTTGCCAGTCGCTGAGAGGGGGGCTGTCACGAGTGGTGCGCCAGAACTGTTCCCTGATTTGCCTATGGAGCACGCACGACAAGACAGCCCTGGACGACCTGTACCAGGAATGTTCCCACCTGCTGGACAAACCGGAATTCGAGGCGGTCTTCCACGCGGCCACGGACGAGTTCCACGATTTCCTGGCGGTCGATTTGAGCCAGCACGATCCCAATCTCGTGTTTTCGCGCAACCTGGAGAGATGGTACCAGATCCGAAATAAAGTTTCCGCTGAAGATAATCTTCACCAAAGCGAGAATGAGCGTGTGCGGTCAAAGTCCCCTGTACGTCCCGACGACGATCAACGCCGTCGTAAAAAACATTGATGCGGTGGATGTGGCCGCGACCAGTATCAGCTGCACCAATCTGACGGTTAATGGAGAACCAGTCTCAAACGTATTAACCAATATCGGGTCCTCATCGGTGGGGACCACGGCCTTTGACGGAACAGTCACAGCCACAAACCTCACAGCGACAAGTGCTGTAACAGCGGCCACTGTGAATGCGGGCTCTGTCAGTGCGACCGGAGGGGCCATTACGGGGGGGAGTTTGACGGTAACGGGATCCGTCGCCGCGTCCAACGATGTATCGGGGTCCACACTTACCGGCACCATTGCCACCCCAACCCAGAATAACATCACCAAGATCGGCACCCAGACGTCACTTGCTTCTTCGGGCAACATTACGCAAACGGGGGGCACGACAACCCTTTTGTCGACAACCGTGGGTTCTCTTTCGACCTCGGGCAATATCACACAGACTGGTGCGTCAGCCACGGCGTCCCTCAAGGCAGTGACAGCAGATTCTTTGAACGTTACAGGTGTTTTTTCTCAGGCTTCTATAAGTACCGGAAACCTCACCAGCACTGGGACAACAACCCTGAAAGCCACGACTGTCGATTCATTGAGCACTGCAGGCAACATAACACAGACAAGTGGCACAACCAGCCTTCGCGGGACAACAGTCTCATCACTGAGTGTGACCGGGACGGTGACAACTACAGATGATACAACGATTGGTGGACAGTTGTTCCAAAAGGACCCGGGGTTTCTTTTATACAAACTTTCAAGCTTTCCTGTTCCTGTCAGTGTGGAGACGAAGATGATTTTTCAATCAGCGACGGCAACTTTGGGGTTGATGCCACTTTCGTACAGCAGCGGGATATTTTCAAACCAGAGTACCGATCCCAAGGTGTTTAGGGTGTCCTACACGGTGGTTTGGACTGGAGTGAACGGTGGTAGACGCATGGCCTATCTTCGCACCTCCAACACAACAGGAAATTATCCCCAGGGCGTCAGTACAGGGCCGGATGGGGAGGACAATGTAGCATTCTCTTATTCTGTTGGGACAGACTCCACAAGTATTCGGATGACAGGTTCTACAGATTTAAGACTTGCGTCGGGTGGTTCATTTTCCCTGTACCTATATCAAACAGGATTAAGTCCAAGCCTTGGTTCAAGTGGTTTCATTACAATCACAATGTTGTAATTATTAAGTCTCTACCATATTTTCATAGCAGTGATCCCACACTTATTTGCGTTCCAGTATGGTGTGGGGTCCGTCCAATTTATCACTTTTCCATTTAAATAATAATCTGTATTAGCGGTAACGACAACAAAGGTGCTTAATTCCCCGCGATAACCAACGTCGTAATAAGCAGCATACGCTGCTTCACTGGTTGGGTATCCGTTTTTAGGGTCATTTGTGAGCGTGGTACCAGAAGACTGTATGCCAAAATGCACCTGCTTACAATCGTTCAATACCTCCACATACGCTTTGAGCATGTATGTTCCGGGTAAAAGCGTAATACTAGTAAGTGATTGGATGAGCACGCTTGTAGCTAAGTTAGACGCTAGCCACGATGACCTAACCTCTCCTAAATAACCACTGTAGTTACCTCCCAATGACCTGGGAATGATAACGTCGGTGACTCTTATAATTCCGTTTACATCCAATGCGTATTGGGGGTTGGCGTTATTTATTCCCACTCTGTTATTGGTCTTGTCCAGTGTGATGGGAGCTACAGGAAGGTCCATGTAACTGATCTCGCCGCTCGTCGTGTTGTAACCCAGGACATATGTCTGGGTAGCGGGGCGGACGGGTTTGGCAAATAGTGAATTGGCCTGTGTCGAATTCAAGTCGCTTCCAGTGGCATTTAAAATAATACTGTTATTGTGCTGGTTTGTTTTTCCCGCCTGGTTTCCAATTGCAACACAGCTGCTCCCTTGAAGTGTTTTTCCAGCCTCATACCCAATAGCAACAGACGAGGCTCCCTGTGCATCGTTTCCAGCAAGGCCTCCAATTGCCGTACTCGCAGCCCCCTGAGACACCCTTCCTGCAAGATACCCTAGGGCCAAACACCCACTACCCTGCGTGGTTTCTCCGGCGTACGATCCGATTGCCACAGAGTTCTGTGATTGTGTATTGGCAGCAGCATTACTCCCAATGGCCACACTAAAAAATGCTTGATTCGTTTTTCCAGCATTGAATCCAATTCCTACAGATTCTGTTCCCTGGCCACTGTTTCCAGAGTAGGCACCTATTGCCACGGAGCTTGCACTTTGTGACACTTTCGCCGCATTTGCTCCCACCGCAACAGAATTACCACCCTGTGTTTGTTCTCCGGCAGAGGATCCAATGGCCACAGCACTACCTCCCTGTGAACTTGCCCCGGCATACGAACCAATTGCAATAGAGGCCATACCCTGAGCACTAAGTGCACTATAAGGACCCATCGCCACAGAATAAGGACCTTGGTTTGTCTTGCCGGCCTGTTGTCCTACTGCGACATTATACCCACCCGATGTCGTGCTTGGAACCGCCCCAGCCTCAAATCCAATACACGTGCTATACCCAAAACTGGAGTACTTGGCGGATTGTCCGATTGCGACGGAATTTATTCCAGTTGTAGCAGTCGTTCCAACGGCTACACTATTGGCTGTCCGGTAGAGTCCAGGCAGGCCCGCAACGGTATACCCCGTATCGGAGTTTGACGTCCCCACAACATCTAGCGCGTATGCTGGAGTTGTTTTATTTATCCCCACTCGGCTGTTGGTTGCATCAAGAGTGATGGGAAGCAGATCGGTGATTCCCGGTATGCCTTGAGGACCCTGAGGGCCCGTGGCGCCTGCTGGGCCCTGCGCGCCTTGTGGACCGGTATCGCCAGGTAATCCTTGCAGGCCTTGGGGGCCCATGTCACCCTTTTCTCCCTGTGGACCCTGCTCGCCCTGGATTCCCTGCGCACCCTGTGGACCCGGCAACCCCTGTGGACCAGGCGTACCTTGTGGGCCCTGCACGCCCTGTGGACCCGTGTCGCCCTTCGCGCCCTGTATGCCCTGCTCGCCCTGAATTCCTTGCGGGCCCTGTGGACCCGCATCGCCCTTCACACCCTGGATTCCTTGTGGGCCCTGAATGCCATCATTGCCAATTGGGCCCTGTGCTCCCTGAATGCCCTGCTCACCTTGGATTCCCTGAATTCCCTGTGGGCCCTGTGGACCCTGGTCCCCCTGTGGGCCCTGTGGCCCCCCATTTGGGTTATAGGATATCCACCCCGTAGGCGTCTTCAGATAGATAAGCGTGCCGCTCTCACCGTCTTGTCGTAGGTAGACCGAGCCCGTGGGGGCGGTCAAAGAGGGGGCGCCGGTACCAGTTGTCACCAGCACGGAACCTTGTAGCCACAACGGACTGTCGGTATTAATGGTACCTACCACATCCAATGTATAGGCGGGGCTCGTGTTGTTGATTCCCACTCGATTGGTATCTTTGTTCAGGGTGAGGGGGAGGACATCCGACACCGGAAGGTTCAGGTAATTGGTCGCGGATATGGTGCCGACGTCTAAACGCAAGGGGATGGATACATTGCCGGTGGTCAGCATACGGATGTTTTCTACCGTGGTCCCGTTACGTCGCATTGAGAGGGATGAGTAGTTGTCGGCGGAGGACCCGCTTGTGGAGGTGGGTAAGGTGTAGGACCAAACGCTGCACCCGGAATACGAACTATTACCCATCACCACTTGCATCGTTTCTCCAATCTTCCAGCTATTCTGTGTGATGGCCATGATGGCATTGCTCAATGCGGACGCCAGAGTTGTGTTGGACCTTGTGACATTCAGAAGCGCCGACCCATCAAAAGTTTGTTTGAAGGCGGTACTGCTCTCTGTGACATTTAATCGGCGGATCGTGGTCGTATCGGTAGACACGGCCAGGGCGTACTGATCACTGTTGCCGCCAATCATGGAATCTCCCTGGTTGGTCGTGCCACGAATAGCAAACCCCGCCACACTCCCCGATGAATCCATTAACAGGGTGTAATACCCCCCATACCCAAAACAGCGTATTTGGCCAAGTTTAAGTCCGAATTGACCAATAAAATTTATAAGCGCATTTGATTCTTGGTAACCCGAAGAACCGTCGATAGCCAGCTCACCCGACACAACGAGTTTCTGGTTTGTACTTGGAACGCTCATTCTTTGGTGAATATTACTCTACTGCCTCCATTATATTCGGCGTAAGGTCTAACTGCTGCATAACATAGTCTACAATGAACTTGTCGTCTTGGCCCCACTCACCGTAAACCTCGGCCGGGATCAGTACTCGTTCAGTTTTAACAATCATCCCATCGTCTGTGGAAATGTGTGCGTACGCATACCCGAAAGTGGCCCCCAACTCAAACGACGGCATTTGGATATCGACCCTGGTGCCGACATTGGTGACTGCATAAGGCTCGATCTCAATGATCATTCTATGGTGTATATTAAGTTTGCGAGCAATTATTTTCCGCGGAAGATCCACGAGCACGTGGCCGCCGGGCTGACGGTGAAGTCTACGTTGTTGCCGCTAATCGACGAAACGACAGAGGTGAAATTCCCGACATTCTGGTAAATGAGCGCTTGCTGGGTCACACCCTTGGCCCTGGTAATGACCGCCATGGTTACGTTGACGTATACATCGTTGTTCAAGTACAGCGACAATTCTCCATTGCACGATTGGGATGCCAGCGACGGTATCTGGGTAGCCGTGAAGGTGTGTGTGGTCCCAAGAGGGAAGGTTCCAGTGTAGAACTGGACGCCGGTATCCGAAAAGGTCAGCGAGTCGGTGTTCACGTTGGTGGCATTCACGGTGGTCGCCTGCACCACCGGGGCTTTGACTGCCTTGGTCCCGCGCACATAGGGCGCTGAGATATTACATTCGTGTTCTCGGTAAAAGCATGGATCGCTCATTTTGGTGAATAATTACATGTAAGGGAAATATTATCTTTGGTTCGCCAGGTAGTGTTTAACAGCTAAGTATGTGGCCCCGGCAGCTGCGGATTTGGCAATTCTGAAGGGGTCGGCAGTGCTGGATGGTGGAACGGCGGTCCTGCCTACAAACTGGCCAAATCGGTCTTCGCCGTGCAAGCCTGCAGGTTCGAAGGGTTTGTAGTCTTTGATCCACGGCGGGGTCTGCACCTCGGCCCCCCGGAGCTTGTGGAACCCCCTTTGAGGAAGCATATTTGTCAACGCGGTCTCTGTCGAAATACCAATCTCAGTCGTCACATTCTGCGCAGTCTTGAGATATGCGTCGAATTCGCCCAACGAGGCTTGGTGCTCTGCCTGTTTCGTCTGCGATGCCAAGGACATGGCATTCTCCTTCTCTGCCTTTTTTTCTTGAATCTCGGCATGCAACTCTGCTGTTCTTATATCGCCGGCATACTTTGCTTTGACTCTCTTCTTAATCAGTTCCGTCTCTTGGTTGACACTCTCTGTATCCTCCGCATAGTCCCTTTCCGCCTCGGCCTTCTTCAAGTCAGCGTATGCCTTGGACTTGTAAATATTTTCAGAGGCGTCTGCAGTCGCCTGGGCCTTGGCCGTTTGCTGGGCAGCGGTATCCCGAGCAGCAAAGGAGTGGAACGCCAGGGGAGCAATCGCCTGAAACACCATCCTGCCCCCCCTCCACGCCCACCCCGGCCCCCTCGCAAGACTCTCTACGGCATTCAAAGCCCTATTCGACGCCGCCGCGGATATATCCAGCGTGTCCAACAACGTAGGCGGCAATTGCAGCGGTGGTGGCTCCGGCTGCGGGAAGTTGATGAAGTACGGCGTGCCCCCCTTAGACCCCCCCTTTCCGCGAAATGGAATGATGGGGTACGAGCTGCCCGATGTCTTGACGCGCCGCCCCCTCTTTTTTGTCGACTTTGTCTTTTTCGCGGGCATTCTCTGGTGAAGATTAGTTATAGCGGCAATTATTTTGTGCCAGCCCCTACCACCACGCGGGAGTTGTGGGTGCCAAAGCCCCCGTGCCGGTCTGTGGGATAATGGGGGGGTCGGGGGGTGGAGCGAGATCCCAGAGCTGGGGCTGGTCGGCGGGTTGCAGGGCGCCAATGCTGACACCATTCGGCAGTTTTTGGTACGGGGCCTGTCCGCCCTTCATATCGGGCCGTGTCGTGTTGGGGGCCGTGGTCGCGCCAGCCCTGTCGTTGTTGGGGTGCACGCCCGGCGCTGTGGAGGCGCCCTGGAAATTCTCCTTGTTGGGCTGTACAAAGATTTGCCCGGGGGGCATAAAGACCCTGTTGTCGCCATTGCCCGTGCCGTTCTCAAATCCATTGTTCTGCCGCGAGAGAATGGGGAGGGAGACCTCGGTGGCAATGCGCGACACGGGGAGCTGGCTGGGAAATGTGGTCCCAATCTGGGATGGGTAGGAGATAGGGGCGACCGTCACCGTTTGCGGGGTGGGACCGGGCGGCCCGACAAGGGGCTCGCTGAACAGAGGGGTGCGATACGGCGCCGAATCAAAATTTCCTTCTTGAAGTATACCGCCAGTCCAGGGCTCGTTGAAAGTTGACATGGGGATGCCAATGTGGTTCTGCGCATTCATATAGCTGCGGATGGGGTCATTCACAATAACCTGCCAGGGTTCGCCACGACGCTGCTCGTTGAAATCCCCCGGGACACCCAGACAGGGATACCCACTGACACCGTGGGTTAACACTGCACCTGTGCTCATGATTCTGTGGTGAAGATTATCATAACAGGCGATAATTTTTCCGAGGATGTGTGGCCCCGCGTTCCTCGAGGGCTTTGCCACTGGTGTTGCCACCCTTACAGCTGGGTGCCTGTCATGGTCCCTGTTTGGTCCGGAACTCACTATCATCTTTGTGGGGGTTACTGCTCTTGGAATTGCGCTAAGTCTCACACCATTTCACGATCCCGAGCTGGACAATTTCCTACCGCCCTCACCGCTCTCACCATTTTTGCATTCAAAACAGCCTTCTGTCCGCACAAAAAGGACTGTCTATGTCACTCCCGATTTACCGGGGTCATTCCCGCCCCCGAAAAGGAGATCCTCCAAGCATTTGGCGGCAGTTCAACGATATCACAGTTTCGACGGGGCTTTCTGATAATTACCGACTATTCCCGGATTGGCAAACCGCGAGGCCTGTGCGATGGCCGAAAGCTAGACCCTAAATACTTGTATACGATGCAGCCATTACGAAGAACCAAAGTCATAGAGACGGAAGACGAAGACCCCGTGGTGTTAATTAAAAGGAGGGCCTGGTGATTCTCCAGTTCTCACAGATCAGGGGGTCCGGGGGTCCGCTAAATGGGCCCCCTAACCTTTTTTTCTTTTAGTTATAGAAAAAGTTTAGAAAAGGCCTTTCAGCGGACCCCCGGACCCCCGACTTAAACGGTGCGGTCTCGAATGTAAAATGGATATTTGGCCTCCAAACGGGTCTTGCCCCCCTCCCCCATATACTCCCTACCCAAAGGGATCTCCCTGTTCACCACTTGGTTCACCAAGACTTGCACATACTCGCCCGTCGCCTCGTCAAAGCGGGTGTCCACATAGGCCTGGCCAAGCTCCTTGTTGACCTCCTCCAGGGTATCAACGACCGCAACCACCTCGCTGCCCTCCTTGATATCGAAGCGGCCATTGCGACGATGGGCTGTGCGGGTCAGATGGACCTCGGCCTCGGGCTCCTCCTCGGGAGCCACGTCAAAGATCTTGGCCAGATAGGCTTCCAGGCCCTTGAGGTCGATGTCGTAGACCTTGGTCCCGTGCGATTTGGCAACCGCCATCAGCTCCTGGTGGTTCTCGGTCACATACTTGTGGGTGCGGCCGCCCAACTCCCTCTTCATGGTGACGAGGAAATGCTGCATCTTGGACTTGTTCTCGGCATTCTTGATACCCATCTCCTTGGCATACTCAATGAAGTCCGCAATCATGGCACCACACTTGATGCGCAAAGTGTCGTGGGCCCGCATCTTGATGTCGGGGTCTTGATCGGCCTTCCGCTTCCAGTCGGCGAGCCTCTCTTGGAAAAAGCGGTCGATCAGGGAGATGCTGGCCTCGGCAGCCTCCTGGTACGCATCGGTGATGGGGCGCTCGGCGCTGGAGTCGAAGTCCTCGACACTGATGCCCATGTAGTAGTCGTAGACGGCCCTCTTGTTGCGGTCATCAAAGAAGAAGGCAAGGAGGGGCTGCATATACTCGGCATCCTGGGCGTGCTTGCTATCGGCCACCACAATGAAGTACCGCCGATCCCCCTGGGCCACATTGATGGCATTGAAGTTATTGGTGAAGCCGATGATATCCACCACATTGGTCGCGTGAAAGGTCTTGACGTACTTCTGCTCCAGCTGGATGGTGGCGTTGGTGATGAGGGCCTTGAGATACTCCTCGTTGTCCTTGGTGTCCTTGTAGCCCATCTCCTGGAAGCAGCACAGTAACTTGCCCTCCAATTGGCCGCTGTTGGTAGTCATTAGCTTATGCACCCCATCCACCTTGAGGGTCTGGTGCTCACCCATGATGGAGGCAAGGAAGTCGAACCAGATGTCCTTGCCCACGCCTTGCGTCGACATGATGATGGGCATCACACGCCATTTGAGGCCGGGCTTCTGGATCTTCTGGGCAATCAGCTTGTGCATGTAGGTAGCATTCTCATCATTGCTGCCCATGAGGAGGCGGACGTGGTTGAGGTAGGGGGTGATGTCCACATGATCCTCATTGGAAGCCAGCTCTGCCGCCGCAATGCCGTGGTACAGATTGTAGACACCCTCACCTGCCTGCCGAGGGGGGGGGAGGAAATCACGCTCACGGTACATGCGCTTGTCGGGATCCTCCAGCCACTGCTTGACGAAGTCCTTGTTCTCGGCCATGGTGTTGTGCTCGAAGTCGCACTTCTTGAGGTCAATGAACCGCCTGCCATCCCGAGAAAACATCATAAAGGAAGGGGGGTTGCTGCAATGGGCATAAGTCCGCTCAAACCTGGCTTTCCATTGCTGGTAGGGGGTGAGGCCATTGTTCTCGTCAGGCCCGAAGACGATGCCAAAAGAGTTGGCGTGCAGATCCTTGACGGCGAATTGGACATCTAGCAGGAGCCTGTCCTTGATATGCTCATTGAGGTCCATCATCCACTGCTCCTGGGTCTTGCCCGCCAGCTTGGTCTTGGGCACCAGGACGCCATCGTACTTCCAGACGATATCCTCGTGATCGGACGCCAGGTACTGGATGGCCTCCCGCATCACCGCATTCTCCATATCACAGGCCGCATAGAAGAGGGCCGTCCCCTCAATATGATGGGGCTTGCGCTCGGCCATGCATTTGGTCGAGATCATCTCAAAGAAGTCGGGGTACTGATTGCGTATCTCCCTTGCCCATAGACTGACCTCAAATTTGATGGCCTTAATCAGATCGTCGCGCCCGATCTCTGCCCAATTGCCCACATCAGGATCCTCGGCCACGTTGGGGTACGAGCAGATGATGGCATTGATCACCCGCTTGGCCGTGGCCTTGTCCATGCCCAAGCTTCCTCGCAGGCGGTCATAGATGCGGTCCGGGTACTTGGCGTAGAAGTCCATGGTGGGAGTCTGCACATCGGTGAAGAGTTGGGTGAGCATAGTGGTGAAGGAGGACTTGATATCCACCTCCATATGGGTCTCCTTGTAGATGGTGTTGAGGATCACAGAGGGCAGCCGGGGAAGCAGGGATTGGGAGTAGGCGCGGCCTATCTTGGTGGTCCCACCATAGCCCTCACCCGCAAAGATGGCCAGGTCCTTCTGCTCGTACTCCTGCACTTGCTCTCCGCCATGCTGAATGACCACACGCCGCTTCTCCATGATGCGATCGCCCCAATTGCGCACCACCGCCTCATCGGGGTACATATCCACAAGCATCTTCATGATTTGGACATTGGGCTTTTCCCTTACCACCAGCTTGGAGGCAGGGGCATTCATAGCACGAAAACGGGCCCAATTGAAAGAGCCAAGGCGGGGGCGTTGAGAAATCATGATCTTCTTTGGTGTATATTAACCTGGGGGGAGAAAAGATTACAATAGCCTCTCAACAATCATATCATAGTAATCTGGGCAATTGGTAAATAGTGTTTCCTCAAAGAGGATGGGGAACGCAGAAGCGGGATTTTCTGCCTGCTCTACCAAACTCATTCCCCATGCCGTGGTCTCTATCCAGAAGTAGATGGGGCTCGGGACAATCATCCAGGCGTAGTTATAGACCCTACAGGCAAACCGGAAATTGATATCGGCAATGTCGTCCTCCATGGGGATTTGCGCAACCATACCTGCACCCACACAAGAGCAGGCTCATAAGCATAAAAGAAGTCCCACCCAGACACAGCTGGGGGCCAAGAAACTCAGTTCCATTTGAATCCAATTACAATGAAAATGGTGTCCACATCGGGGATGCTGGCAACGCTAAAGATACGAGCGGACATAAAATGCCCCCCCTTCCACACGCACTCCTCCTTCCAATGCACAATTCCCGGCTCCTCGAGGGCGTTGTCCACGATGGTCAGGGCCACCCGGTAGTCGGCCACTCCTAAATGGGGTGTGCATGAAGACGCCATCTTCCTAGGATTAAGGTAGGGGGGGGCAGGGAATCCAAGCTCTCCTATACCCATGCTATCTAGCACGCTCATTTTGCCACTGCGAAAGACTACCTTTTGATAGGCATCCACCCCCTCTATGGCTATATTTGTATCCCCACCTACAAAGGAGTCCCGGACCAATGCCCCAAGTTGGGTGCGCTGCGTGTGGCTCATCTTCGGACCACCATTGTAGGACGCCGCCGTCTTGGTGCACATGAGCAGGTGTTGGTAGGGGGGCGACAGGGCAAAGAAGACGGACTGGGCCAGCCCGTAGCACGCATCAATGCGAGCAATGGTCTCCTTCCGGCTAGGCACGCATTCCATGTAATTGCAATGGTTGCACTGCAATCCTTCGGCTGGCACACACCGCACCTTATCTCCGGCGCACTTACGACAACGAGCGGCAAGTTGGTGGTAGATGGTGGCTTGAAGGGGCGGAACAGGCCGGTGCAGCACATCGGGGGCATCGAGCTGGCTGAAGAGACGGGGGCTCCAGGGGAACATGTACCAGGGGATATCCACAACAATGCCAGCCATGCGGTTCCATCCAATTGCCATGACCACATCATATTGCCATACCATGGAAATGCCGTGCCTCCCCTCCTTAAGACCATGAAGTTGCACAAAGCCACTGAAATTGGCGAGCTCCACCCCAGTGCGGTTGCCGATATAGGCGTGGATCTCATCAATGCCCTCGTAGGGCTCAGGCAAGACAAGAACAACAGGAACAGGGTGCAGCCCTGGCGGCGTGCTATCCCAATAGCAATGCTCCGTAACGAATGGACGGAAGAGCAGGGCTCTAGGCGTCCAATAATCTATTTATCATTTATTCAGCAGCATGACAATCGCATGCAGGGTCATTACAAAGGCATTCCTCCTCGTATTCATCATCTGAAAGAGACCATTCGGGGGTACTGGGGGAGAATCTAGGGGAACGGACTGGCGACCGATCCATTTGAATGGGAAAGCGGGCAAAACTAACCCTACGGCGTGGGGAGAGGATAAGGCGTGGGGGCTGCGTACCAATGGGTCCAGTGACTTGGCGGATAAGCGGGGGGGG
>Ga0316616_100000093_pt1 | contig 21644 bp, 19 predicted proteins | sample OWC_Aug_M1_C1_D1_FD_207660 | JGI IMG/M metagenome (GOLD analysis project Ga0316616, IMG submission 207660) | Wetland soil microbial communities from Old Woman Creek delta, Ohio, United States - OWC_Aug_M1_C1_D1_B | ecosystem: Environmental > Terrestrial > Soil > Wetlands | place: USA: Ohio... | reverse complement strand
GTGGGGGCGCCTACAGCTCCCGGATCAAGGAGTACAAGGAAGAGGTCAAGGAAGCCATCCCCGAGCTGATTCGGTACTACAAGGGCTTGCGGCTGAGGATCCTGTAGCATGGGCGACGTACCCCTCATCCCGTCGATCCGCCCTGTCTCTGGGGTGGCCGGCAATACGGAGACCAAGTACGAGAAACGCCGGCCGGACTTCAATGCCCCCCTGTTCGATGCCGTGATCGAGCAGAAGGGGTATCGGCTGGCCTGGTCTCGCGCCAGCGAGTGCCCGTGCGCGAGCGTCAACGACCAGACCAAGCAACCGGATCCAAACTGCACGCTTTGCAAGGGCACCGGTTGGTTCTATTTCGCCCCCAGCGAGCCGGTGATGACCTCCAAGGTCGGGCCGCTCAACCCCCTCCAGCAGAGCATTGTGACCAACAAGTGCGGGGTGATTCGGGGGATTATCACCGGAATCCGTAGCAATCGTGAGCCCTTCGGGGAGATTGGAAACTGGCAGTGGGGGGACGTGACCATCACCGTGCGCCACCAGAACCGACTGGGGCACTATGACAAGCTGGTTCACCTGGACAGCGAGATCGTCTACGTGGAGGCGTTCGACTCCGATGTGCCGACGGCACCAATCCAGACCCGCTATCCCGTGAACCAGGTCAACCTGTTGAGATCCTTGGCAAAAGAGTACGTTCCGGGCACGGATTTCACGTTGACCGCTGGGGTGATCACCTGGCTGACGGGGAAGGGGCCGGCCAAGGGGACCCGGATCAGCCTTCACTACCTGACCCACCCGACCTGGCTGGTCATCGACCACCCCCACGCCATCCGGGCGAGCATGCGGAAGCTGAAGGTCAAAAACCCCTTGACCCCACAGGGCGATCCCCAGCAACTGCCCATTCAGGCACACGGCCGATTGGACTTCCTGCCATGATCGAGATCAAGAACCTTGAGATCGGTCTGCCGGCCAACCTGATCGCGGGCCTACCCGACAGCATCGTGATGCAGGCCCTGGAAGACGTGGCCGAGGCTGCCAGAGCCGAGTGGATTCGTTTGGCGGGCGCTGGCCTCCACACTACCCGGCAGTCCTACATCAACGGCATCCAGCCCGTAGTGATGGCGCCAGGGATGGCAACCATTACGCTCGTGGGGGTGCTGCCCAACGTCATCGAGCAGGGCATGCCCATCCTCGACCTCCGAACCACCCTTCTGGGACCCAACGCCAAGGGCAAGCACAAGGCCAAGGAAGGACACTACTACCGGGCCATTCCGTTCCGGCATGCTACTCCAGGAAGTGCTGGCCAACAGGAAGAGGCGGAGGGGGTGGGGCGGGTGATTGGGGCCAACGTGGGGATCCCCATGGGGAAGTCTTACGCGGGCGTGGTGGCCGACGCCAAGCAGTTGGGGCGGGAGGTCTACAAGAAGGCCAAGCGGCTGAGGGCCAGTGTAAGTGCCCCTCACACCCAAACCAGGTGGGGCGGGCGCCTGGCGGAGAAGGCGGCGGGGACCCCCAAGCTGAGGGAGCATCATGCCACGGACATCTACGCCGGCATGGTGCGGATGGAGAAGGTCTACGGCGGCGGGAAGCCCCAGTCTCACTACATGACCTTCCGGACCATCTCTGAGAAGGTCCCCGTGGGCTGGATTCGGCCGGCGACCGAGGGGAAGCACTATGCCGAGTCGGTGGGCAAGTTCGTAGGGGAGATTGCGCCGGCAACCTTTGCCGCCTACGTGACGGGGCTTTCCACTGCCCCCCAGATTGACCCCCAGCAGAAGGCAGGCGCCAAATGATTCAGCGGTACCTTTTCACGGCCCTGGCAGACGGACTGGAATCCATTCGGCGGGACCCCTCCATCCTGGATGAGCTGTTCGAAGACCTGTACGAGCTGGACTCTACCGAGATGACGGCCATCCGGAAGTGGTTCAAGGACAAGCCACCCTCAATCTACCACGGGTTCGCCCGAGCGGACTACAAGTTCCCCCTGTACTCCATCGTTCTCCAGTCGGAGGGCGAAGACAAGATGATGATCGGGGATGAGGCGGACCAGATCACCGACTCCCAGGATCCGGACTTTGGCGCGGATGCCTATGCGGCACTGTGGCGGCACACCTACTCCATCCTGTGCTACAGCGAGCACCCGGACGCGACCCTCTACATGTACGAGGTGGCCAAGGCCATCATCCTACACTCCCACAGCTACTTCTTGGAAATGGGGCTGTGGGGGATTCAAGTTTCTGGAATGGACATCCATGTGGATCCCAAGTACATTCCAGAATATCTGTTCGTCAGACAGTTGACGTTCACATGTGAGCGGGAGTTCCGACAGGTGGACAAGGCGAGCCGAAAAGGCAAGGCATTCAGGCTTGGTGGGATCTTCGTTGACAAAGCCGGAGCCCCCGGCGAGGATGTGGGGGAAGTGGAAACCCTGGTTTACCCCTACACGCCTGAATCGGAGGAATAGCCCATGGGAAAGAAGCATCGAGACATGGATGCGCCCAAGTTCCTGGAATCCGAGCCCACCTCCGTAGAGGACAATCCCGCCTCCATTCCAGAGACCGGGGATGCTTTGCAGTTGGTCGCCAGCACCCCAAACCTTCCCGAGCCCCCCAAGGCCCTTCTCCAGTTGCGTGTGTTCGCGGCCATGGCCGGGGTGCGTTGGGACCAGGTGGCTGGGTTCTTGTCCTACGCCAAGCGAAACAAGCTGGGACCCCTGACCATGGAGGATTGGCAGGCGGAGTTCCAGAAGTACAACAATCGACCCGTGTAAAGGAGACGCAGCATGCCGACTTCGATTTTTTTCAATGGCAGACTCATCTCTATCCCGGGGTCCTATTCGGTAGTGGACGCTTCCGGGCTGGAGCAGGTGGGTCTCGGGGCGGTCGGCATCGTGGCCGTCCTGGGGACCGGTGAGGGCGGCAAGCCCGCCAACGAGATTTCGGAGCTGAAGGACTTCATCGTCATCACCAAGCCCGAGCAGGGGCAGAGCATCTTCCGGAGCGGAGACCTCCGGGAGGTCATCCCCATGCTGTTCGCGCCGGCGAAGGACCCCTCGATTCTGGGTGGGGCGGTCCAGGTGGTGGTTATGAAGGTCAACCCGGCCACCCGGTCGAGCGCCACCCTGTCCAACGGGTCGGGCAACTGCATGCTGGTGGAGTCTGCCGACTACGGCGCCTTCACGGGCCAGGTCAACCTCTCCATCGCGGACGGCACCGTCCAGGGCAAGAAGGTGACGATCATCTTCGAGGACACGACCGAGGCAGGCGATGACATCGGTGGGGATCACCTGTTCAACCTGAAGTACACCAACCCGGGCAACGGCTGGACCACCATGACCGGCCAGGTGAAGGCCAGCGGGATCATCGAGTGCATGGCCACCCGGACAGCGATGACCGGCAAGGATGGTGACATCACTGACAGCGCCGGCGATCACACCGTCACGGTGGTGAGCGGCGCTGCGGGGGACACTACCCAGCAGGTAGTGGTCTACGGGCTTGATGTCTCGAACAACCCCCAGCAGGAGACCTTGAACCTGAACGGGACCACCCCCGTGGTGGGAACCAAGGTGTTCAAGACCGCGAGCGTGTGGGGTGGTAAGATCATCGGGACCACCGCCGGCGCGGTGGTAGTCTCCGAGACCACCGGGGCGACGATTATGACCATCACTGCGGGCTCCGGCACCAGCAAGGGGCTCTACCTGGGGCAGTGCATGTACGGCGCCGGCGCGGTGACCCTCGTGGCGGATGGGGCCACCACCAAGATCGCGCTCGTGGTAGGCACCTCCGCCACCGGGGCGGCCCAGATGGAGAAGTTCACCCTGACGGGGGCGGTCCCCGTGGTGGGTACCGCCGTGTGGTCGGAGATCACGGCCATCGTCCTGGGGGATGTCGAGGTGGCCCGAGCCATCACCGCGTCCGGCAAGGCGGCCACCACCAGTGCGACCGTTCAGACGACCCTCCAGAAGTGCGCCGACTACTTCAACGCCCGGTACATCGCCACCGTCGGCGGGTACACGTTCACCCTGAACACCGGGATGACCACCTTCGATCCGGCGGATTTGGATGTGATGACCAGCTCGGTCAGCATCCTCAGTCCAGCCGATCCGGGGTTCCACGCTGACCTCTGGGCGGTCATCGACTGGATCAACGACAACAGCCAGTACGCGGTGGCTTCGGCCATTGCCGGCGCCAAGGATGGCGCCCCCAGCAACACCAGCGCCCCGGTGTTCCTGTCCGGTGGGTCCGAGGGTACGACCCTGGCCACCCACTGGCAGGCCGCCCTGAATCTGCTCAAGAAGGCCTACGTGAACAGCGTGGTGGTTCTGACCGGGGATCCGGCCATCCACGCTGCCCTGGACGCCCACTGCGCCTACATGTGCGGGATCGGGCGGATGGAGCGCGACGGGTTCGCAGGCGCCATGAACGCCGGCCTGGACGATGTGCCCAGCAAGACCGAGTTCAAGACCCAGGCGGTGGACCTGAACAGCCGGCATGTACGCCTCTGTGGGCAGGCCATCGAGCGGTACAACGTCGCTGGGGAGCGGACGGAGTTCATGCCTCCGTTCCAGGCGGCCGTCCTGGCCGGCATGCAGTCTGGCGGGCCGGTGGGGCAGTCCCTGACCCACAAGTACGCCAACGTCCTGTCCCTGCGCCAGGACACGTCCTGGAACCCCACCGACGACGCGGAGGAGATGATTCAGGGCGGGTGCTGCTTCATGGAGGCGATGGAGGGCATCGGCCGGCGGGTGGTCCGGAATATCACCACCTACTTGGTGGATGACAACATCGCCTATTGTGAGGGCTCGGTCAACCAGGCGGTGAACTTCGCGGTCTACTCGTTCCGGACCAACATGGAGTGGGCCGTCGGGAAGCAGGGCTTCGCGGGGACCATCAACGCCTGCAAGGGGTTGGCCATCGGCACCCTGGGGCTCCTGGTCGATGAGGGGATCCTGGTGGCTTACCAGTCCTTGGACATCGAGTTGATCGTGGACGTTCTCGAAGTCAGCATCCAAATCGCCCCGATCATCCCGATTAATTTTGTGAAAAACACGATCCACCTGGTCACCATCGCCCAGTCGGCTGCGTAACGGGTGAGAGGAGAAAGTCATGGCCGAAAAAGGACGTATTTTCACCGGAGCAAGAGCCCGCTTCTCCATCAATGGGGCCAAGGTGGGCTATGCTCGGAACGTCAATGTCTCCGAGGAAATCCGATATGATCCGGCGGAAGTCCTTGATAACATTGAGGTTTCCGAATTTGTGCCAATCGGATACACGGTTCGGCTCAGGGCTTCCCAGTTCCGGATCGTGGGCGAGACGATCAAGTCCCAGGGGTACTTCCCTGCCACCGGTGGGAGTTCGGAAGAGCACCTCGAAAACATCCTCACCAACGGCGAGCTGACCGCAACCGTCGAGGACTCCCGGACGGGCAAGATTTTGGCGACCGTGGAGCAAGTCAAAGTGGTCTCCCACAACTGGACCGTGGACGCGAGAGGCGTGGTGGGTGAGGACGTAGAGTTCGTCGCCGTCCGCGTCAAGGATGAGTCGGAAATCTAGTCTGGTTCTGAACTTGCCCCGCCGGCCACCCCCGTCCCGCCAGTAGTTTCAGCCCTTGCGCCCAGCTCTGGGATTTGCCATCCTCTGGGTATCTTTTTCCAGAGATAGGAGAGCGAAAAATGCCCATGAGTACAGAAGAGCTGGCGAAGCGGGTGAAGGCGGATCACCTCACTGATGGCGGCCTTGCCGAAGAGGTCAAGAAGGCTGCCGAGGCTCCATCCCCCGAGAAGACCCCCGAGATCGATCCCAGACTCCAGAAAGTCTACACCTTCGAGTTCGGGTGGACCGACGGTCGAGGCAAGAAGTGGACGGGGACCTTCACGAACCACATCCTCAACATCCGGGAGCAGGAGATGGTGGGGCAGATGGCAGCTCGGCTGCGGGGAGGGCTGTCCTACGATGCGATGGACGCCTACACCAACGAGCTGAACCTGATGCTGGCCCACCTGACCTTCTCCCTGGAGATGAGGGACCGCCCGGACTGGGCAAAGGACCTGGGGGAGATCGACAACGTGGAGCTGTTGCAGGCCCTGTACGCGGAGGTGGACCTGCACCAGAGGACGTTTCGCGGACGGTGAGTGGCTGCTGAAGTGGGCGGTCACCAGTCTGACCAGCCCACTGGAGCGGATCAAGCAATGGTGGCGGGACAAGTACAATCTGCCGACCAACCACGAGCTGTTTCAAACCAGCACCTGGACCGAGTTGCAGATGGAGATGTTTCAGGACTTGGCCCGGCGCCGGGAAGAGCTGCGCCAGCACCTGGAAGATCAGGCCTACGATTCGTCAAAAACCATCGAGGCCATCAACAGCATCAACGAGGTGTTTGGCGATCCGAGGGAAGTGTGGGATCCTCTGGTAGACAAGTGGGAGCGCGAATTGGCTGAGGGCAAGATCCCAGACCTGGACGAAACTCTGGCCGACCTCGAAGGGTAACGCATGCCCAACCAGAACGTCGAAACCAACGTCATCATCAAAGCGAAGACCGAGGGCTTCCAGCAAGCCCAGCAGCAGATTGAGCAGATCACCAAGACCGCCAGTGCTGCCCTCGAACGCCAAGTGAAGGGTTTCGACGCCGCTCAACAGGCCATCACCAAGTTCGTGCAGCAGACCATCACTGCCGGTCAGCGGGTGAACACTGCGGCGGGTGGGGACGTGGGAGGACGGGGTGGCGGGGCTCGGGGTCCTGGTGGGGCTCCCCCGGGACATGCGGGCGGTGGGGGAGGGGATAAGGGCCTTCGGGTAGATTTCAGCCCGTTGATGGAGACCCTGACGGATCTGAAGGACGCCATCCTGGAGCAGACACAGGGGCAGAAGCAGAAGAACGAGGAAGAGAGGAAACGCAGGGAGGAAGAGAAGAAGGATAGGGAGAAGAAGGAGAAAGAGAGCCTCAGACGGTCCTTTGGCCAAGGGTTCCTTCAGACCTTTTTTGGTGGAGATGTGGCGGGGTTTCTGGAAGACAAGCCAGGGATGCAGCGACAGGTTGCCGGTCAATACGTGGGGCGTCACTTACGGCAAGCTGCTGGTGGGTTTGGCCAGATGTTGACGGGGGGCGCGTCTGGGCTCCCCCAGCTTATGCAAGCAGTCCCTGTTTTGGGGGGATTGCTCGGCCCTATTACCAGCAATCTGGTGCAGTACGCCCAGATGGCCAAGACCTATGAAAAATCAGCGTTGGGGATGTCCCCCTTGTTGTCCGGGGGAGGAAGGATCTCCCGGGGTGGGGCGGACCTGGGAGGGCTCAACCGTGTAGGGCTCAACCTTGCTGGCATGAATGCTCAGGAAGCTCTCGGGATGGCTGGTGGGGTGCTCCAAGCTGGTGGGGGGAACATCCAGGAGCTGCGGCGCCAGGGCATGATGGGGGCCATGTACGCTGGGCGGACGGCCTATGGGCTCGATGAGGGCACCATGGGGGCGTTCCTGAAGGCTGGCCGTCGAGGGGGGATCTCGGGAGTGGAGGCAGGGAAAGCCGGCGCTGGCGGGGAAGCCCTGGCTACGAGCATCGGGGATGCTGTGCGGCTTGGGCTGGAAGGCTCCGAGTTGCAGAAGTACATGCAAGTCACGGCTGAGGGCATCGAAAAGTGGGATGCCACCGGCATTCCCTTCTCTCGGGACGCCTTCCGGGGGTTCTCTGAAGCCTTGGCCGGCATGGGCATCGCGGGGCCTCGGGGGGCGCGAGTGGCTGCCGGGTTGATGCAGGGCCTCCAGGGGATCACCGACCGGGGTCCTCAGACCGGGTACGACATCGCCGCCATGAAGATTTTCGGAGGATGGACGGGGAAGGGCGGGGCGATGGAGTATGCCCAGACCATGGCCCGGATGGAGAAGCTAAAGGAGACCGGGGGCAAGGGGATGGGCAAGCAGCTCCAGGAGTACCTCAACCTGCTCTTGTCCTCTGGGGGGGAACCGGGAGTGGGTATCGCTGCTGCCAAGCAGGGGCTCAAAGGCCTGGGTGTGCAGATGTCCTGGGGGGAACTGACCCTGCTACAGAAAGAGCGGACAGGGACCCTGGATAAGGGGGAGAAGGCAGAGTTGGAGCGGCTGAAAAAGCAACTGGAGGCGGGGGAGAAGGCGGCCTCGAAAAAGGGAGTATCGGGATTGGAGGCTCAGGCCGCCAAGGTAATGGGTGAGTGGGGTGGGGCGGTGAAAGCAACTTCTGGAATCCAGAATCAGCAACTTGCTGCGGGCCAGAAGATGCTGGGGGTTGTCAACCAACTGGACTCGGCAGCCATCCAACTCACTTCAACGCTCGGGGACAAACTCATGCCCGCCTTCCAGGAGTTGGCCAGTTCTGTTTCCGGCGCCGTTACCTGGTTCAAGAAATTCACGGAGGGGGATGTTGGAACGTGGGACAAGATGCTGTTTGGTGGGACTGAGCAGAAAAAGAGACTCTCAGAGTTCGTGAGGGAGCATGGGCGAGGCCCCGCCCCCAACGAAGTGGCAGATGTCCTGTCGGGAGTGGGTGAATAATGCCGGAAGGTGAAGCCAGCGCAGTCCCTGGGTACCAGGGGTCTGAAAGAAGCTCGGCGGAGATCATCGTCTACCCGCAGACGGGGGAACCGTTTGTGTTCCAGGGGCCGACTTCTCAGGTCACCCCAATCGAGTTCAAGGGCAAATTCATCTATGACACCAGTCATGCCCTTCAAGGGCTGGGAACCTCCAAGTCCATGGGGGCTCCATCCGGATCGTGGTACGCCACCTTCAAGCCGACTCGCAACAAGGACGCCATGGGGATACTGGAGGGGATCAACGACGACGATTGGGTAGACATTGTGTTTCGCCGGCACGGCAAGCGGTACCATGTGATGCGGGGCATCGTGGATGATATTCGGGAGTCTACTCGGGTGGGCGGGAGTGGCGCTACCGTTCGGTCCATCACACTTTCTGGAAGGGACTTCGGGGCAGTCTGGGAGAAGACCAATATCTGGTTCTCCCCACTGCTGGACCAGCAGTTTGTGCCGGGGGTCAACCTCCAGGTGTTTGGTGGGCAGCAGAACATCTACGGTAGCCCGGTGGATGTGGCAAACGGGTTTCTGATCAAGATGTTTCAGGTTTTGAATGGGGTTGGGTATGCTCCGTGGCGATTGCCGTCCACCATCCCCAAGGTTGGGGGGCAGAACTTCGCGGATGTGATTGCGTCCCGGTTCGAAGTGCCCCCGGGGGCTACCCCCTACGTGTACTCCAACAATCCCGAGCGGATTGCCACCAACCCCAACTACCTGGTCACCGAGGGCAACCTGTGGAATTTGGCCCAAGAGTGGAGTGACCCAGCCTTCTGCGAGCTGTTTGCCGATACCCTTCCCCCCTGGTCTGCCGGCCGGCAGAGTGAGGATGAGGTAGCGACCGATCAGTCCGAGATGAAACTGGTTCTCCGGGATCGCCCCTTCCCAACAAAGGACTCGGTGGTTGCCTTCAGCGGCAGGGCCGGCCCTTGGTTCTCTCTCCCCACACACGTCATCCCGACGCAGATGATCGGCATGTCGGATCTGGGGCGTGGTGGGGCGGAGCGGTTCAACAGCTTCCATTTCAGCCCCCAGCTTGTGCAGGAGATCCTGGGGGGTTCGGTCAACGATCTCATGGTTCCCATGTGGGACAAGAACAGCATCGGGATCCACGGAATCCGCCGCTATGACATTATGAGCCACTACGCGACGGACCTGATGGGTGTGGCCTCAGCTCAGGCGATTGCTGCCGCTACTGGGGGCAACCCTACGGTGTTGAACATGTATGCCCTTAGTGAGTATCAACGCCGGCGGCTCAAGGATTGGTACTGCCTCAACCCGTTCTTTCTGAGCGGATCCATTTCCTTGATGCGGGGGTTTCCCTGGATTCACATCGGGGAGAAGGTGCGGGTGATCGACATTGGATCCCCGGATACCGACCGCTACTTCTACGTGGAAAAGGTGGACCACAACTGGGTTTTCGGGGCGACGACCAAGACCACCCTGGGAGTGACCCGGGGCTGGAAGGGGACGGAGGATGATCTTCTGAAGGCTATCGATGACGTGGGGTCCGGGTATACTATTCCGGTCCCGCAGTGAGTGAGGCGAACTGTGCCCCAGTGGAAGCAGCAACAGCTTCGGAGTGGTGTCCGGCTCCAGTCCGGGGTACCGAAGAATCTTCTCCCGACCTCAGGGAGTTCCCTGCGGGCGGGGGGTCTTCTGTTGCGTGGGGTGGTCACGGCCACCTACGTGGTGGATGACCCAAAGCACCCCTTCAAGGGCGTCAATCCCCGAGGGGCGGCAGTGTACTGCGACGTGCTGTGCTACTCCGGCTCGACCGCGACCCGGTGGCGTTTCATCCCCAACGTCCTGGTGTCCCAGGAGATGGGGGCGATGCACCGGGGCCGGGTCTGGAAACCGAGAGCGGCCACCCTGGATGTCTCCGGGGTGCCTATCAACCTGGATGGGAACGTCAAGCCGGGGCAGCTCGATGGGGACCATGTACTGGTGGGGTTCCTGGATGATAATGTCAACATGCCGATCATCCTGCGGGGACTGCCCCACCCCATAGCGGACACGAAAAACGAGACCAAGGACCCGGGCAACCGGATCAACCTTCAGGTGGCAGACGGCGACCCGGACTTCTGGAAGCACCATGGGACCTATTTTGGGGTCGATGACAATGGTGACTTCCTGGTGGACACGGCCTCTGCAAACAATGGCGTGCTGCTACCGGATGGAAGCGAGAGCCCGCCCCCCACCACAGGGGCAGGGGCGCAGACCCATCGCTTGCCCCAAGACGCCAAGTACCTCGTGACGCTGCTGGACATGGCCAACCCAACTGCCCCGGTGCCGGTCCTGGAGTTCCAGATCCAGAAGACTGATCTGGCCATGAAGGTGGGGGTTGGCGCGGTCAACACCCTGAAGGTTGAGCTGGCCGATACCATGGCGAAGCTGACCCTGGGGGATGGGACAAAGCATGTGCCCATCGTGGAGACGTTGCAGGCGTTTTACACCGCGTTGAAAGCCAAGCTCGATGCCTTCGATGCACACACGCATACGGATGGGATGGGGGGCACGGGTGTGCCGGCGCCTACGATTGCCGCTGACCCGTGGGACGCGACCATCAACTCCTCCAAAGTGAACATTCCCAATGGGTGACCCATGGCAATGACAAGCGCAAAACTGAAGGATGGACTGATTGCTCTGGGGCTCTACAGCCATGAGGCCGACGCCATCGAGGCGTGGGCTTCGGCCTGGAACGACTACTGCGCGGAGGCGGCCTCCAACTCGTTGACGATGTTGCCCGCTGCCCTTGTGCCGGCCAAGGAAGCGATGATGGCGGCGATGGTCGGGCTCAAGGTGACCGGATCCGCGTCTCTCCAGGCAGGGATCATCGCCTGGTGGGGGGCGTTGCCCCCGGCGGGAACCTTCACGGGGGCTACCGCAATCACACCCCCACCCACACTCTCTGGAATCGCGGCGGCGCTGAGTCCGGTGTTCCTGTCCAATCGGGGAAAGTCAAAGGCGGATGCAGTGCAAGCGGTGGCAGACGTGCTGCACACGCAGAATCTGGGCGGGCAGGCGACCTTCCCGCCGCCGGTCGGCCCGATGCCGATTTTGTGAGGACCCATGCCCAGCGCACTTGCCTACTTCAAGGAACAGTTTCGCCGGGAACTTACCGGGGATGACAAGTTCTGGAAGCAATTCACGTACTTTTTCGAGTTGGCTGTGCCGGCAGAGGTGTGGCCCCTGGGGTCCCTGCTGTTCCCCCTGGTGCTGCCACCCGAGAGCATATCCTTTGAAGAGCCCTTCGCTGTCGAGCAGACCCAGACGCAGGATGGGGGGCTCATTGTCGAGGAAAATGGGATCATCCAGAGGCGTATGACCATCCGGGGGCACACGGGTTGGAAGCCTCGGAAGCTCCCCCACACAGCCATCACGGCTTTGATGGGGATCCCCTCAGAGAAACGGTCCTTTGATCGGACGCTCAAGCCCCTGGTGCTGGACGCTATCTCGGGACAGCGCCATTTCCAGTATCTCCAGGACGCGGTGTTCCGTACCTATGCCGACCTCAAACGGGATCCGGACATGGCGAAGGACACCCGGTTGTTCTGGCACAACCCCAAGGATGATGAACACTGGGAAGTGGTGCCGCTGTCCTTCACGCTAGAGCGGAGTGCTTCCCGGCGCATGTATTATCAGTACAACATCAACCTATTGGTTGTGGGGAAAGCGTCCGAGGTGGACGCGGACTTCTCAGAGGACAAGGGATTGTTCGCCTCCCTGAAGAGTACCCTACGGCAGATCAACAATGCGGTTCTCTTGATAAAGGGAGCCGTTCAAGACCTGACCAACATCATCAACGAGGTAAAGAGCTACGTGGCGGCCATCGGGACGATTGTCACGAACGCCATTTCCATCATGGACGCGGCTACCGACTTCATTGAGGGGGTAACCTCCCTCATTCAGCTCCCAGCCAAGATGGTTCAGGGGGTGATCGATCAGGTGGAAAATTCCTGGTCGGAGATGGAGGACGCCATTGATCGGCTTGCTGCCACGGGCGAGCTGTACGAAGACATTGGCACGCCAGACAAGCCCGGGACTGGCGCCACTGATCCAATCCTACCCCAGGCGATACTCAAGGCTCTGCAAGACATGGGTTTGGGGTGTTCCCTGCTGTTGACCCATCCGGAAGCGTTTGAGACTCCCCTGCAAGAGAAAATTCGCCAGACCAAGGAATCCCAGTCTCTTACTGCTACCTCTTCCAGCGCAGAACTGGAAGCGGCAGCCGAAGCGGAGTCCCCCGCCAGCTTTGATGCAATGGAGGCCGTGGGGTCTGGGCTACTCCCAGGGGATGCGGATCGGGCGGGGGTTGATCTGACCCCCACCGGATCGGATGTGCCTGCCTACACCAGTGTGGAGGAAGTAGTCATCGAGCAGGGGGACACCCTGACCACGATTGCTGCCAGAGTGCTGGGAGATGCCCGTCGATGGCAGGAGCTGGCCTTGTTGAACAACCTGAAGCCCCCGTACATCACCGGTGCGGCAGCCTCAGACATTGAGGAAGCCTATGATGAGGAAGCGGTGCCGGGAGCCCTTGGGGTGGGCAAGAAGATCCTGGTGCCGTCCTACAAGCGGTCGGTGGAGGCGCGGCCGTTGCTCCCCGTGCTGGGGGTCCCCACAACCCAGACGGCGGAAGAGAAGCTCCTGGGGGCGGATTTGTGCCTGGAGCGGCAGCCTGGGTTACACCCCAGGTATGATGTGAAGGTGGATGTCTCGGGGGGCAGCGTGGACGCCCAGCGGGTGGTGGGGGTACAGAACCTTCGCCAGGCGGTAGAGCTGCGGCTGACCATCGAACGGGGGACCGACATGCTCTACAAGAAAGTTGGGGTAGAACCCATTGTGGGGGTTCGCTTCATCCCCTTGGATCGTGAGTTGGTGCGCTTCCGGGTTCTCCGGGCAATCAGCGCCGATCCCCGCATCCTGGGGGTGCGAAACTTGATCATGACCACCCTCCCAGAGGATATGCCAGAGGACTCGGTGGAAATCGAAGCTGACGCGGATGTAATCGGCTACACTCAATCGACTTCGCTCAAGGTCACAGTGTAGGAGACGACCATGAAGTTCCAGACGAAGCGGCAGCAGCAGTTGCTGGCAGAGATGGTGGCTTCAGTCACGGCCCGGGGAAAGCTCTCGGACGTGGCTGATACCTCTGTGACCAAACACATCTTGGCAGCCGCAGCCCGGCAGGACGAAGAGCAGTATTTTCAGATGAACAACCTCAAGGACCTGTTCAACCTGGACACCGCGACGGGGGATGACCTGGACGAACGGGCCAAGGAAGTGCAGCCCAGTCTATTGGTTCGCATCCAGGCGGAAAAGTCCTACGGAACGCTCATTTTCAGCCGGGCTGGAACTACCGGCACGGTCAACATCCCCATCGGGACGAAGGTGAAGACCGCCGACGATGTGGGGTTCACAACCACCACAGCGGGGACAATCACCCCTACCAGCCCTGAGCAGATTTCAGGACACGGGGTAGGACGGGATTCAGGTGCCGTTTCGGCTGTGGCGGATGAGCCGGGGGCTGCCGGCAATGTGGCTGCCAACACCATCATCAAGTTCTCTACCAAGCCGACGGGGGTCGATGAAGTTACCAATCCATCGGTGTTCAGTGGGGGGTACGACAAGGAGACGGATGACGCCTTTCGGACCAGGATTCGGGACTACATCAACTCCCTGCCCCGCTCGACCGTGATTGCCCTGGAGTTCGGGGTGCTGGGGAAGAGTGCCCCTGGAGTGGCGGGGATGATTCGGTACTCCAAGGCGTTCGAAGACATTGTGAACCACGGCATCGTGACCCTCTACATCGATGACGGGACTGGAGCGGCGGAGACCACCGAAGCTGTTACGGGAGAGAACGTCACCGAAGGGCTAGCCGGCCCCCCGCCCGGTACTGCCGTGGGAGGTGAAACGACCCTGTGGCTCAACTACGGGGCCGTCAAGGACAGCATTGCCCCGGTAGTGACCAGCAGCACTCGGGGTGTGCTGGTGCGGGACACTACCTATTTCCTGAACCCCGCGACTGGGCAGATCGATTTCGATCCGGCGCTCTCCGCCGGCGAGGGGATCACGGCCAACTATACCCGATACACGGGGCTGATTGCCGAAGCCCAGAAGATCGTCGATGGTGATGAAAACGACCCGGAGAACTACCCAGGGTTGCGGGCGGCGGGGGTACTGGTGCAGGTAAAGAGCCCCCAGGTGTTGATCCAGACCGTTGCGGTTTCGGTGACCATCAAGGAAGGGTATGACCAGGACACAGTGAGGGATGATGTGACCCAGGTCATCCTGGACTACATCAACAGTCTGACCATTTCTGGCGATGTGATCCGGTCGGAGCTGATTCGTCGGATGCAGGGGGTGGCGGGGGTCTACGATGTAGAGCTGACTGCCCCCGCATCCAATGTCGTGCTACTGGATGATCAACTGGCACGAACCACGAATGCCAACATCACGGTGATCTAGGAGACCGCCAATGGCTCAGGGAACTATCACGTATTCCAGTGGCACCATCGCGGCGGCGGGATCGGGCAACGTCACCGCATTCATTCGTCAGCTCCGTACCCTACTCAAAGCCTACGCGGGCAACGCTTGGGTTGACGGGGACGTGGTGAACGATGTCGTGGGGAGCGTTGACTACGTGATGCGATCAGTGGGAGATCCTGCTCTTGGTAGCGGAGACAACAAGGGTGACACCGAAATCTGGGTTCGGATTCGGCAACCCTCCGTCACACAGGTTCAGGTGCATGCGTACCAGGATTGGTCAGCAACCAGCCACACCGGATCTCGCGAGGTATACACATCAGCGTTCACGATGAGCGATAGCGCCGCCATAGACTGGTGGATTGTCTACAACCAATATAAGTGCGTATTTTTCGCCCTACAGAACTCAAATTGGTTCGCAATCGTGTTTGGGTCGGTAGAGCGCACTTTTCCCACGGAGCTAAATGGGATCGCTCGCTTATCCCAAGCAACTGCGGGTACTGGTGCAATCACCCTCAATGTGGATCGGGATATTTCCACTCACCTCAGGGCCGGACAAAAGGTATGGTTGGTCAATCACACTCCCGTGGGACAAAGCCTCAAGACTGCGCACACAGAGATAGTGACTGTGACCTCTGTGGGAACGAGCACCATCGGTGTGAGTGGGGTAGCAAACACCCCCTATGAGATTGGATCTCTTGTGGGGCTGGATCCCTGCCCAACGTATATGTACCAAGGCGCCACGCTCTCCGCCAGCAGCAACTTTCGCGCGGTCTCTCATCGCGACAGCACTTACACTGGCGTCACCAGTCAGACACTTGTGCTGGATCCTGCTGTGACGATGACACTGGCAAACGAACGTCCTGACGTAGACGGGTTTTACGCAGGATATGAGGCGGCGTTCAGGCAGTCTACTTCGGGGGCGGGATATGCGGCAGGGTATCGTGGCAATTTTGGAAATCACATGCTGTGGTTTGCGTGCGGGACGCAGGTAGACTTGGATTTGCATCGGCTCAACTACGACGACGCCAAGAAGTACAAAGTCTTTTACACTCTTGGTGGAGGCGCCAGCTCGTGGCTCCCAGCGATTGGCCCGGGTGCAAGCTAGAGGGATCCAATGGCAACCTTTGAATCGCGTTTAGTAGAAGTGGTTCCTGGGCGAGTCTTTGCTTTCCCTGTAGATCGTGCGGAAGGTGAAGGTACTATCCCTGACATCGATTCGGTTGAGGTGATCGATGACCTGACACTTCGGGTTCATTTTACCCAGCCGATGACCCCCAACGCTGACCTGACCACACCGGGCAACTACATCATCACCGCAATGGATGGAGACTCAGTAGCAATCTCTGTGGTGTCGGTAGAAACAGAACCTGGAGACTGGCCTGAGTACGTGAATCTGACTCTGGATAAGGTACTGACCATTGGTACCTCCAATTACAAGATTGGCGCGGCGAATGTTGTGAGCGCGGCTGCCATCGTGATTTCATCGGACACTGTTACATTCAACGGTGTGTGCGCCAGAGCGTACATCGCAGCCACTGTGTTTCCCGGCAACCTGGTCAAGGTCCGAGTGACCTACTCCCGCCCAGTGAAGATGGTGAGTGGGCTCAATCCAGACGATGCCTTGAACACCAACAACTACACCATATCGGGTGGGGTGACTGTGGATGATCTGGACGCTGTGTCCAGCACGGTAGTGGATTTGGTCGTCATCGGAATGGAGACAGCACACACATACGTGGTGACCGTGGAAAATGTCGAGGACACATCCAACAATGAGGTTGCCTGATGGCTGAAGCACTGTTCACTACCTTGCCGGCGATTACTGGGGGCGGATCCATCCTGGTGTCGTCGGTGTTTCAGAGTCGGGTGCCTAACAATGGAGGGCACAGACTGGACATCACCGGGGTTTTCCCCGTTGGGGAACCCTTGTACGTCTACATCGGCCCCCTGGGTACCTCCGATGACTATCAGTGCGTTGCCGGCAAGGCGGGCCGGGCCGGGAAAATCTACGCCATCACCGCAGCCAAGCTGCGTTGCTACACCCCACGACTCCCCACAGGTGGGCCTTTCCATGTGACCGTGCAGAACGCGGACACGGAGGAAGAGGCCAACCTGTTGAACGCCCTGTTCGTGAACAAAGCAGACTTCAAAACCCACGTCTTTGCCTTGCGGGCACTGTTTCCCCCGGTACTATTCGTCGGGCCTCGCAAGATCGAAGACGTACCACCGATTGGGTGAGGTGATCCATGGGCTTTTCGACCACGAAAAAGAATGAGGTGCTGAACAAACTGTTCGGCGCGGCGGACTTTACTCCGCCGGCGAACTACTACCTGGGGTTGAGCACCACCCAGCCGGCCGATGACGGTAGCGGCATCACCGAGCCCAGTGGGGGGAGCTACGCCCGGGTGACAATCCCCAATACCGATGCCTATTGGAATGGCGCATCGGGTGGGGAAACTTCCAACGAGCAAGACGCGGAGTTTGCCGTGGCCACGGGGGCGTGGGGGACGGTCGGGTGGTGGGTGCTTATGAGCTTGGCCAGTGGTGGAGTCATGCACCACTGGGGCGTGATCCAGACCCCCCGGGTCATTGCCAGCGGGGACACGTTGCGGTTCTTGGCGGGGGATCTGGTCATTCGGCTGCGAAGCGAGTAGGAGCGGGCAATGGCTTACGTGGACTGCATGGGGCTACTGTACGAGCTGTCCTGGGGAGACAGCGAACCGGTCGTGGATTACAACATGACTGGGGAGTTGAATGAGACCCATCGGTCCACAGGCATTGCCCGGTTTGATGAGGACACCCCTCCAGCCGAGACGGGATACCTGGAAACCGTACTGGGGGCCATTGGGGAGGTGGACAACGCCATCGGTGGGTATCGAGTGAGCCGGTTGTTGGATTCGGTTTCTGCCGGCGAGGACGTGCTGCCGGTGGAATGCACCCAGGAGTGGGAGGATACGGGGAGGGTGTTTGTTGACGGGGTGGTGTACCACTACACGGGCAAAGGGGTGGGGTCGTTGCACGGGATCACTCACATCTTTCACGGGGAGACGGTACTGGGGGCCAGAAAGGATCACGTTCAGAACGCGGCAGTTTTGGACTTGGGGAACCCGTACAATGCGATCCAGACCCTCCGGCGGACAATGCTTGTGGACTACGCGGAGGGAGTGGATCTATCCATTGTCGGGCGCAACCTGGGAGCCTACCGATACCCCTACATGGCTGCCGATGAGACCTATCGGGAGGTCATCAAGGCCCTAGCCTACAATCCCCGGGGTACAATGCTGGGGATCAAGACCATGCTGGATGCGTTGCTCGGTACCGGCAAGTACGAGGTCATCGAGTACCTACCCAGGGATCCGTGTACCATCTACGTGAAGTTGGGGACGGACTTGCTGCTGACCGACCGGGCAATCGCCCATGCCTACATGGAGTCCACTGAGGGTCCCCTAGCTGAGCAAGAGACGGGAATCTGGCAACTGGTCCCCCTGGGGGCAGATCCGGTGACCCGTGGGGGTCCCGAGAGCATCCTTTGGCGAGACCACGACTTCTTCCACGAGTTCATTACCGCTGATCGCCCCAGTGCATTTGAGATCACCGACTACGATGGGGACACCGGAACTACACCGTGGTTCTGGGTTGGAGACGATGAGTCTGGAAAGGTCACCCCCAACCCGCCCAATTATGTGGACATCGAAGAAGACGCGGGTGACACCGTTGGGTACTATAAGATGTACTTGCGGGGGCCGCTCTATTTGCCCGAGACGCTGATGGACTGGACCATCAGCATGAATTTGCTCATTCCGACGGGATGGTGTCCGTATGGGCTGGATCAATGGGCGGTGCGGGTTTATGACGGCGAAAAGAACATTGGATGGGGACTGTGGGATGATAGTGGCCCCCTCTACATCCAGTTGTGCAGCGAGGCTCTTGACGTAGGGGATTCTATCCTCTTCACCCGAGATGTTTGGCATGAAGTGCAGATCGAAAAAAAGAACTCTACCATCCGGTTGTACCTGGATGGTCAGTTGGTGGATTCTAAGAAGTACAGTGACTTCTTTGACGACACTGATTCCTCCCCATTCCTTGCGTGGGGGAGTTTCATCGTCGCGGATTCCGTGAAAGCAGAAGTACGCAGTGTTGGGGTACGAGTGCATACAAACCAGGACTTCGAGGAGTACGTTGGCATCAACGGCATTGCGTCTGCTGCTGAGCCTGACTACTTTGCTGTGGCGTCTTCCCTGTTCGAGACCACCGACATCGGGCACCGTTTGCAGACCCTTCTCAGCGGGATTACCAATGCGTATGGGGGCAACAGCAATGGAACCTGGACGATCACGTCCAGAATCAGTGGCACCAAGGTTGCGTTGGAGGGGGTTTCCGGTACGGCGGCGGCAGTAGTGCAAGGGGTCTACCCCAAGCGGATCACCATCCCCAACATGCCTGAGGTGTTCACCTTCCCGGACGATTTGGGCAGGAAGATTGTGCTCAGCAACAGTAGCCAGGGCAATGACGGAAACTACATCATAGAGAAACTTCTGCAAGCCGGTACACTGACCGATCTGGCAACCTTCAAGACGCCCGGTTTCACTGAGAGGACCAACGTCTGCGAGGTGGTGACGGCAGCGTTTGTAACCGAAGGGGATCTCAACTTCAAAGTGTACCCCAACTGGTCCAGCAATGAGAGTAACCTCCCCTTCATTATGTCAGCGGCCAGTCCGGTGGTAGATGTTGGCGGGGACCCCTACATTCGAACCCGGCAGCCCCTGCCGACTTGCGAGGGCAATCATTCCGTGCGGGTTGGGTACAGCCGAGTCTTGACTGCTCAAATCCTCCAGGATACGAGTGTGGACATGGAGCAGATCGGAGACTCTCCGCCGGAGTACAGCTACTACCCGTTTTACATCACCGATCCCATCGGGATGATCCGAGCCTACTTGGATCTGGTTACGGCTGCGGGCGTAATCCCGGAGTATCTCATCGATTAGGAGGCTATCGTGGTAGACCTGCTGAGAGTCGAAACCAATGAGCGCATTGACCTGGAAGACTTCAGTCACCTCATCAACAATGGGGTCGATGCCACCCAGGAGCTGGCCGGCAATGTGTTGACCAGTGCTGCCCGGCAGCGGGCGTGGATTCTGTGGGGCTTCGGGATGTCCAACCCCAGCGCCAAGCAGCTCCAGGTGGCCCTGGGAGCGGCCCTGCTGTCCTACCGGGACCAAGGGGTGGTCAAGTACGCAGCGGTGGCAGCGACCGGGGATGCGACCAAAATCGTGGACCTTTCCACCTACCCCTCTGCCACCTACAACATCTACGTCCGGTTCGAGTGGGTGGATGATGAAACCAAGTCTCGGATCTTCTGGGATCCGTCGGGGGATGGATCGGAGTTTGCCCAGACCATCGCCACCAGGAAGACCAGCAACTGGTCGGTGCGGGTTGAGACCACGAGTCCCGGGTCAGAGTGGTTGCAGATCGGTACGGTGGTTCAGTCCACGATGGCCATCACCGATCAGCGCCCCCTCTATTTCGAGGGCCTGGTCAGCGGATCCTACGCCAGCGGATGGAGTACCGATGGAGGCGGGGTGGCCAACGACCGTAGCGCCACCAGGGGCACGTATGGGGTGCGGGACTTCCAGATGTTCACGGCTGCGATGCGCCAGTGTCTGGAAGACATCAAGGGTCGAGGGCTGAGGCGTTGGTGGGAGCGGAGCATCGGGGGGATGAACATTGGGTTTGATGCCAACCCCACAGAAGATGCACTTTTCGTGAAGGATAATGGCTTCGGGTTGGATTACAGCGGCAGTGACCCCACGCTGTCTTTCCAGAGCAGCGATGCGTTGATCGGGTTGCTTGGCACCAACCGGATTGGGGTGAAAATCTCGGGCACCACCCGAGGGCATTTCCAGCTCACGGGATTCCATCCGGCCACGGACGAAGGGTGGGACTTGGGGACAGCGAGTCTGTATTGGGGGGAGGCTTATATCACCAATTTGTTCATCAAGTCGGGAGCTGCGGAAGGGGTGTCCAGCGATCTGCTTCCCAGTGCTGACAGTACCTACGACTTGGGATCTAACACGGTGCGGTGGGCATTCCTGTATGCGGACGATGTGCATACTGTTGATCTGGCCGTGTCGGGGACAGGATCAGGCAGTGGTGTGGATAGTAACCTCATCCCGGCCTCTGATGGCGCCTATTTCCTGGGGTCCACCGTTTCGGGTTGGAACGCGGTTTTCGTTTCTGCCGGTGGTTCAGACGCAGCACTACGAGTAACCCCTGAGGGAACCAACGACGTTTTCTCCCGGTACAAAAGCGGTACCGGGGGCACTGACGAAAAATGGTGGGAGTTCCGGTTCGGCTCCAGCGGCTTTGTGCTCAATGGCTTGAACGACAGCGAGGGCGGGGCTGTGCCGGTGATGGAGATTTCCCGAGATGGGGTGAGTACCTATGGTGGGTTGTTGGAGATGAAGGGGATGGTGCATGCCCGGAAGGACAGTGGCTTGACTACTTCCTGGGATGCCGCTCTTCTGGCCGAAGGCATTGACCCGGTGATCTGGATGCGCCAGCTCGATACGGGTGTGGATGCGAACTGCCGAAACTGGGGGCTCTTCCTCAA
>Ga0316616_100000092_pt1 | contig 21780 bp, 13 predicted proteins | sample OWC_Aug_M1_C1_D1_FD_207660 | JGI IMG/M metagenome (GOLD analysis project Ga0316616, IMG submission 207660) | Wetland soil microbial communities from Old Woman Creek delta, Ohio, United States - OWC_Aug_M1_C1_D1_B | ecosystem: Environmental > Terrestrial > Soil > Wetlands | place: USA: Ohio... | reverse complement strand
ATTTCCTACAGTTGTTTCCAATACAGTTGCTTCTACACCACTTTCACTAAATACAACTTTTTCAGAGTCATTAAAAACTTTGTCATTTTTATAAATTACATATGTTTGATTAGTTGCTCTTTGTTCAGCATAGATTGCAACAGCACCAGAATCTTGACCTACAATCAATTCTCCAATAATTAGGTCATTGGTATTAGAATTTGGACCACTAATTTGATCTAATGTCAAATATGTAATAGCAGGGCTGTTTGAGTCTGCAGATTCAAATATTCCATGAACTTCAATAATGTCTGCATAATTCAAACAAACTTCTTGATCTTCTACTCTAGTTCCATACACTAGAGATGAAGTTAATCCTACATTAGGTGGAGTAGCATATTTGGTTTTAGTAATTTGTACAGAAGAACATCTATTTAACTTCTTAAATTTATTAGTTACATTAGACTTAATTTGTGTAGTAATTACCCTACAAGGTCCTGCAGTTGCACTTAGATTAGTAAATTCAGCACTTTTGTTGCCATTAGATCTAGTAAAGGTTGCTGTTGATAAGTTTTCTACTGATCCATCAGCATTAACTACAACATATCTTTCTTCATCAAATTGTGAGTAAGCATAGTCACCAACTAAATTTGGTAAGGTTAAAGTGGTTGATGATTTAGTTAGATTATCATATTGCTTTTTGATGTAAATATTTGAATTTAATGTATTGACATTAGCAATATTTTTATGAGTTAATTCTGTGTATAGAGAAGAATTTTGAGAATTAGTAGTTATTTGTGGTCTTATTACTTTAATATTTTGGATTGATAAAGTTGATACTCCAATGTTTCCTACACAAACATTGGAAACTGTAGAAACTCCAGATACAACAATTTTATTTTTAGTTGAGAATATTGAAGTAATTCCAGCATAAACTGGAGAACTATTTCCAGCAATTGAATATTCAATTATGTCATTGACTTTTAAATTTGCTGCAAAAGAAGATCCACTATCAATTGATATAATACCAAATGGAGCATCTGGGGTGAAATTAAATGGACCCCTAATTTCACTTTTCTTGGAAAGTACAGTATCTGCGGAGAAAGTTGAAACTCCAGAGTATCCAACCACAGACTTAATATCATCTATGGAATAATCTACAATGTTTGTAATAGTTTGTGCTACTAAAGTACCGTTTACATAAACAGGTTCACCAACATTGAAACTTCCAGATACCTGATATAGTTTTACATTTGCTACATTAATTTCTTTTACATAACCATAGGAACCTGTATTTTTACCTTTGACATAAGATCCTACAGTCAATTCTGGGATGGCTGAACTGAAAGTTACATTTGTATATGTTTGAATATCAAACAAGTATAAATTAAATTCACTTGAAGGATTTTGATATGATGTATTATTTGACTCAAAATCATATACTCTTGCATATCCAATAGTAGTTCCTATGCCTACTCCATTTCCAAGTCTCTGATCTAAGAGGGATACTGAGAATGTTGTAGTCAATCCAATATTAGGAACTCCCAATACATTATTGACTCTTAAAAGATCTCCACCATAAAAAGATGAAGCTGATGATTCTACTTCTTTAACATCTCGAGCTTTTGGAAAATCTACTGTTTTGGTTGAAGATGGAACTTCATAACCTTTTACATATGCTGTTCCAGCAGATACTTTTAAAATTGCTAAGTCATCTGAGGGAGTAGATCCTTCTGAAGTTTTTTGAGTTTCTTGATATAATCCACCATTTCCCAGATTATTATTCAGAGATTCTAATGCTTCAACTGCGAATGCATTTACATAGTAATTTCCAGACTCATCAAAAGTTCTTTTTGCTAAAATGTCAGTAATAAATGAATATCTATCATTTTTCTTAAGTGTTATTAATTCTCCATTTTGAACTCTGAATAGTTCAACAAAACTATCATCATTATAGTCAGTCAAAGATTTTTTAATCAGACTTAAACTTATTTTTAATCTATCTGCTCCTGGTGCAGCATAATTTGAAAATCCTTGAGCATTATCATTTAATGAAGAATCTTCATTGGAATCTATTAAATCTTCTGTAACTTGCAGTCCAACTCTATAAGATGGGGAATTTGTATATTGATCTAAAATTATAGTATCAGTATAGACATTTACAAAAAATCCTCTGATGAAATAAATTCCATCTATAATATTGGCAGCTGATCCTGTAGAAGTTGCACTTCTGTTTGGCAATGCAATCACTCTTGCAAATTCAGAATTTGCTGCAATCAAAGAACTTCCAACAGGAAGATCTGATAAGGTAATTAATTCTTCACCATCATCAAAAACTTCTTTTGTAAATACATCAGAATCTTGATTATCTGAAGAAGAAACATACTTTATATAAAGTGTAGTATTACCTCTTTCTGAATCTGATCTAGATAAAACCTTTACTACCCTTGCAATTATCCCTGTTATTTTCCCCTTTATTTTTGTACCAACTAAATTTTGATAATAAGACTCAGTATCAACACCCTTATAAGTATCTTCAATTTCTACACAGGTAAAATCTGAATCATAGTTAAATCCACCAGGAACTACCATTCCACCATCTGAAAATACCCCATTTCCAAATTTTTCAAGCTGGTCCTGAAGAATTGACTGTAATGTAGTTAATTCTCTAGTTTGTACAGTTACGCCTGGTTTAAATAAAACCCTATGATAATTTTTATCCTCATTAAAATCATCAAAATAAGGACTCTTATTTAAATTAGTACTTTGGGGCATTGTTAGAACTCTATAATGATTTTAATGTCTTCTCTTTGTTGAGATTGTCTAGAAACAGAAGCTCTGTTATCAATATATACAATCTCACCACTCTTTGTATTTATATCTGGATTTGATAATCCTCCAACAAACTGTTGTCCCAAAAATGTGTCGCCAATAGAGGATCCAGAAAAATTAACTACAGTAAATCCAGGAACATTATTAATTGTAACATCTGAATTATCTAAGTTTGTATATGTATATGTTGATGAGGTGCTGAACCCAACTCCTTCAGTTAGATATCTATCAAAGGAATTTGAAACATTACCTGAAGAATATGTATCTATGTAATACTCTCTTGGTTTTGTATATTTTACTATAGTTGTTGTTCCTATAGAAGTTGCACTGACTAAACTTGCAAATGTATCAGTATTGGGTTGATATATTGTAGAATCTTCTGGAGATGTTGCTGCATCATATGCTCCAGATTTTAATAGTGCTACACCATATACTCCAGATCCAGTGGTTTCTGAAAAGATAGTATCACTTCCAAAATATGTAACATCTTTTATTATTCCAACTCTAGAAAATTGGTTTCCTTCAATAAAATCTGGATTTGTGATTGTATTTTCAATTCTAGAGTAAATTAATGCTCTATTTGCACCCAATTCCTTATAGATATCTTTTCCATGTCCTCCTGGGGGAGGAATGATGACATTGAATATAGACTTCTCAGTTTGTGGGGGAACAACTGCATCCAAATTTAAAGTTGCAAAGGTATATCCAAATCCACCATCACTGACTGTTACTTGAATTGGATATCCTTGATCATTAAATGTTACTGATGCCTTTCCTCCAGCACCATCTCCAAGAATATCTACATCATTAATAACACGAGTTGTTGCAGGAATTAAATAACTAGTGGCAGTTTCTATGATAATTGTTTCAATTTTTCCATTAACTGCACTGTTTCTAATTCTAGAAATTTCAGAATCTGTAGAAGTATCCCAATTGTTTGGTAATGAAATATAATTTGTAGAGTCAAATTTTAAAACATCTGCAGGAGATATTGTGTAGAGGTACTTCCAAACATACCCATCAAGTTCAGTTTCTGGAGATTCTGAAGTATGTAAAGGTTCATTTACTGAAACAATACCTTGATTATTATTTGAAACTGCTGCTCCATTATACAAACAAATATAGACTCTATAGTCTTTATTCATAACATAGAAGTTACTATCATATAATCTGGTATAATTTGTAGATGGGGTACGATTATATCTACTATAATCGTGCCTATACATATCATATCTAACTCCAGATTTCCACTGAATTTTTGGAATTACTCTAATAACATCAGAAGAAGTTATTCTTTTGACGCCCAAAATAGTAGTTCTATACTCATTCAAATAATCAAAATTGTCTACAGGATCTGGAGTATTGCTGTTCCAATCTAAGTAATAATCATTATAATTTGACAATCCAATAAATGTATAATAGTTTCCAGTACTAACATCATTTATAAAATTTGTACAATTTCTAATTTTTAAATTATCAGTTATAATTGCAGGCATTTTTATTGGACACTTTTATGTTATTTATTATAATTTTCTCCAAACATAAATTGTAGATGTAGTTATACCTGCTGGGGATATTGATGTAATGGAGGTTGTATAATCAACAACTCCATCTCCACTTACTGCAGATGGGTAAGTTGTAGTTAAAAATCCTACTGGATCTGTCAATAGAGAATTTGTAGTAACAATTCCTATTATATTTGAAGATGTTCCCTTTCTTCCAGCATTATACCAAACCTTTTGTGGAGACTCTCTTGTGGGATCATAAATCCAAAGATTTCCTCTTTCGCCAATTACAATAGAACTTGATCCAATTGAAACTACACTTACACCATAACCGACATAATCTCCTTCAACATAATCACCCACTAATATAGATGATCCAATTCCAGATGAAGTGTCAATTCCAATAATATTTGTATTCAATCCAACAAAAGTTCCTAATGCTGATCCTATGCCAATATAATTATTATTTCTAGATCTTTGTGAATATCTTGACTTATTTACATAAGATCCTGAAATAATCATATCCAATTTCTGGGGAGTCCAAGAAACTGATCTTAATTGTGAAGAATCATTGGATAATCCATTTTTGTTATAGTATTCAGTTTGTAGAGAATCTGAAGTTAATATCTTTTTAACTGTTCTACTATTTTGTCTTGATGGGAATGGGTCTAATAGATCTTTCTGAATTTGTACCTTATCTCCAGGCTTAATAGGAGGATCTATATTTATTAGTTCTGTATCATTTGTACTTCCTTTATAGAAATATACCTTTATAGAACTTCCTGTTGGAGGGGCTTCTTTAAAAGTAATTTGAGTTCCTCTGTTGAAAATATAAGATTGTCCTGGAATCTGTAAAACATCATTAACAAAAACTAACAAGTTATATGCTAATTCCAATTCAGATCCTCTTTCATACTCTAAGCTAAGAGGTTGAATTTCTTCACCTATAGATTCTTTAATTGTAAATGTCTTTCTAGATCCATTTGCAAAGGATGATAGATCTTCTAGTTTTTGCAATATACCAATATTCCAAGCTGCAAATTTATCTTTAGAAACTTCATTAACAGTTATTTTTAATTTGTCATCTTCTGATTGAGTGGACATTCCTACAGTTCCCACTGGAGTTAAAATTTCTCCAACAGTATATCCATAACCAGGGTTAGTGAATTTTAGATCAGAGATTGCTCCATTACTTAAAATATTGAATGAAACAGAAGCACCTATGCCAGCATTTGATCCAGTTAAAGGCATATTTTCATATGCATATGGAGAATCTATAATTACAAATGGAGGTGTTCCTCCAGTGTAAACTCCAACTTCAGATACTATAAATCCTGTTACTGATCCATCAGTTACTATTGCAGTGGCAATTCCTGTGGTTCTTATTCCAGCAGTAGACTCAAAATAAACATTATATACTCCATCTGTTCTATATCCAGAACCTGGAACAGAAATCTCAATATTTTCTATATCTATAGTTTGCTCTGGTAAAACTCTGCTGATATAAGCTTCTGCTTGAACTGCTGGTTGATAATTTATTCCACTTGTAGATCCATATGAAACTATAATTCCACCTCTTGGCAATCCTCTTACATTAACATCATAATCTTTAAATGTTGATATTCCAATCACTTCTTGTAATGGATGTATTACTCCACTAAAGGTAATGCTAGTTATTCCACTAGTAGCATCTTCATTGAAAATGAAAGATTCATCAGATTCTGGATATTGGAATATGTTATTTACTAAAACAATTCCATTATCAGTTTTAATGCCAGTAGTATTAATTCCTGAAACTTTTAATGTAAATGAACTACTAATTCCATTAAATTGTTCAGATACATCATCATATACTTCATTTTTGGAATAATCTGATCTTAAAAATATTCTTCCATGGAAACTACTATTTTGATTTGGAAGAATTTGCTCTAATTGTAATGTTGTTACTGGATTTAAACGATCTAGAGAATCTTGTATCTCTACCTTATTTCCATTTATAGCATCCAAATAACTTGGAGAAAAACTAAAATTATTTTCTGTATTTTTTATAATAAAATAATTATTGCTTGATACTAATCCATTTGGTGGAGTTTTTGCATATAATTTTACTTGAGATCCTGTTACATAATTATTTGTAAAATAATTGAAGGAAAAGGAAGTTATGCCAGTGGTTGTGTATTGAATATCATTAGGATCAACTTCTATTACATAAGTAATACCTTCTAAAGGAGGACTTGTAAAATAAATTATATCTTCAACTATATTATAATTTCCTTCCATTACATAAGCTGTAGAAACTCCTGTTATGACAGTTCCAGTAGTTCCTAAGAAATCTTTTCCACCATAAAGACTAAGTTCCTTAGTATCATAATTTATTGAAGTTACTCTAAATAACTGATCATTGATTTTTAAAATTGATGCTAATTTTATATTCTTTAATGAATCTACTGTAATTTGACCTGCATTAGAGGTTGAAACTGTTACAATACCTACAGTAGATGAGACAGAAATTGGAGATTGTATGATATTGTCAACAGATATCAAACATTTGGTATTTTGTTTTGTGCATGTTAAAGTATGATTTGTCCCAACACCAACATTAGTTATGTCTACATATGAATTTGAAAATGCTAAACTAGACGCTAAAGCAACCCTAATATTATCTTTATCTATTACAATAGGATAAATTGTTCCTGGAAGTGTAGATATTCCAGATGCACCTGGACTTAATGTACTGATCCCAATACTTTGCCCCAAATATGAATTTGGCAAATAATTCAATTCTTCCCCAGTAGTGAAAAAATGATTTGGGATGTATATAGTATCATTTTCTACATTGACTACACGTGAACTATTTCCTGCAAAAGTTTTTTTAAAAACTGAAAATTGTCTATGTCTTATTGGAAATGAAGTTCTTCCAAATATATTTGGAATATAAGTAGCGTCTATACTTGCCATTTTATGTGTTTATTGATAAGATGTTCTTTTCAAAGAATTTAATAGAATAATCTGCAGATCCATTAGGTATATAACTTAGAATATATTCATTTGATGCAATGTCAAAATTAGTTTCAAAGTTTAAGTCATTTATATTTCCAAGAATAGAATAATATATGTGATTTAAATAATCTCCATTTTTATAATGTATAGAGTCAAGTGCGATTAAACTTTTTGAGGTATTGATGCCAGAAGTTGTTTTTGTAACCTCTATGACATATTTGGATGCCCCATATTCAGAAGAAATGGATGAAATTGCAACCTGAGATGATCCAGAGAAATTTATTTCAGAACTATTTAATCTAGTAAGACTATCAGATATTGTAGATTGGGGTGCTGCAGTTTCTACTAAGAAATTGAAGTTTCCATGTATGGTTACTCCAACTCCTGATACTCCTTGATAGGTAATGATTAAGTCACCAGAAGATGTAGAAACACCAACAGTTCCTATTCCAGAAATATCATTTAGATTGTATAAGTTAGTTTCAATAGTTCCATTGTTATGTAAGAATGAAAGTTCATAAAAAGACTCTATATTACTAGAATATGAAGAAATTCCTACAAACAACGTTCCAGATGAAGACTCAGTTAATGGTATAGAATATATTGTTTTTTCAGTTGGAGTGACTTCTGAGGCATATGAAGTTGTTATTGCAACATTTCTAGTGTGCCCATAAGATGTAGTTGTTACACCAATAGTTGTACTAGAATCCTCTCTAATTGCTCTAATTAGGAATGTGCTAAATGGATTGTCTGGAACATAATTTATAATATAAGTATCATTATCTACTACAGATGCAACAACATTACCCATGTTGAAAATGCCATTATTTGCATAAGATGAAAGATATATTGTACTGTTATTCCTAACTGCAGATAGTTCAAAGAACTGTGGGAAAATAAAATCTCCAAGGAATGATGATGAAGATTGTACAAAGAAAATATATTTCAGTGCAGTAACACCATTTACCTCATCAATAGGAATAGTTACTTGTTTTGGAATATCAGTATTGAATAGATTTGAAATATCATCAATAGATAATACTCTATTATTTTTTGATAACAGATAATCTGTTAGAATTTTACTGTCAAAGGCAATTATATCTGAAGCATACAAGTCATAATCTTCTACATTTTCTTTAACTAAGTCAAAATCATTAACAGTGTTTATATCTCCATATGATTGTAGAGATATATTAATTTGAGAAGATGACTCTGATTTAATTGTAGATACTCCTACAGACTCAGATTCTAATATTAAGTCTGCAAATTTTTTATATCCAGAAACATGGGACAAATCTGATATGATTGAATACCAATTAGATATTTGTTGATTGCTCTTAAGAGAGTATGAAAATCTTTGATAATAATCATTATCTGGCAGTTTTTGAACTATTGTTGATAGTTTTCCTTGCTCAGAAGTCCATCCAATTTCTTGTGTTACACTAGTAGATGTTTTTAAAGTTGTATTGTAGTTTTCAACTTTAATGACTGTACCTTTAGATCTACTATAATCTCCAACAATAACATCATTAACTTCAATTGTGTTTGGTCTTTGTATTTTAATTAACTTAGTTAATGGATCATTATTGGTGTTTCCTATAATTTTAGAACCATCTACTGGTTCATCACTATAAAATATATTCTCAGTTAAGTTAACTTTGATTTCTGGAATATCTTTAGAGTTTACAACATAAGCCCCTTTTGCCAAAGAACTGGAAGGAATATAAGTTCCTGGATCTACATCTATTTCATACATGATTTGAGATGCATCTTGAGATCCAAAAGCAGTAAGGACTCCAACAACATCAAAGAATTTATAAGAGTAATCCTTTGAATTATATCCATTACCCAAATAAACAATATTATCAACAAATATTTTATCACCAACTTCAAATGGAAGTGGATTGCTTGTAGTAAATCCAAGAACTGGTGTTTCTAATGTAAGGGTAACTTGAGAATTAGTTGGATTGTATGATACATCTAGGATGTTAATTCCATTGTTATTCTCAGTAAAAATTATTTGATCATCTGTAGATAATAATCCTTTACCTGGATTTGAAATTATAAATTCATCTATAGATCCATTTTTTATAGTAACAAAGGCATCAAAATCAGAAATTAATGTATCTGAAGATTTGCTATACAAATTAACTTTTGGTGAACTTAAGTAGTTTGATCCTCTTGAGATGATCTCAACATTAGATACTGTATAATTTTTAGATAAAAATACACTACTATAACTATTTGAAAATGGTTTTAATGTTCTGTCTGTTGGAAGAATAAATTCATTATTAACTACTTTATGATTTAAAATCTTTCCTATAGTAGTACTGGATGGAAGCAAGTTTGCATTTTTCCCAACTCCTTCAATGTATTTGATTTGTGGTAACTTTTTGTAATTATTTCCCTTAGATAGTAATTTGATTTTTGAAATTGGTCCAGTGGTATTTGAAGAAACTATATTGTATGACAATTCTGAATCTTCTGATGTATATGATAATCTTTCTGGATATTCTGGATAATTTATAGTAAATGTATTAGTTGTAGAATCAATTATCTTACATACAGTATTATTGTAAGAACTTGAATTTATTAAAATTGTATTAAACCTATCTACTGATTGATCTGAAAATACATCTTTTGTTGAAGTGTCAATGTTGTAATATAAAATTTTTGGAGTGTACTCTGAAATTTTTAGAGTAAGAGAATTATTTTGTCTTGTAACTTCAAGACCATTTTCTTTGTTCCCAAAATACTCTATCTGATAATTTTTATCCAAATACAACTTAAATGTAGTATCAGATAGAGTACCTGAAGACAAGTCAAATACTACTGTATCATTTTCATAAACATTTACTAGTGGATTGTTATTGGAATTAATTTTTAACTTTGCAGTCACATCATCATAGGTAACAGCAAATGTTGTGGTAATTCCTGATTTAACATTTAAGTATACTTTATCTCCTACAGATAATCCATGAGTTGATGCTGTACTTACAACAGTTTGATTAGTAATGATATTGCCAGTTACTATTGACCTGTTAGTTTTAAATTTGTGTAAGAAGCTATTTTCTGCTGATGTGTATAATAATAGATTATCTGTGGAATTAATTTGAGACCTAATGCTAGTTAATCCAATAGAATCATTATCAAGTTTGACTACATAAAGATTGTCAATTTCATCCAAGTTTCCAACATTAGATACTTCAATAGAAATAGAATCTGGAATATATGTGAGTGTATCCCCAGTAACAAATTTATGATTTGGTAAGAATATTCCACCATGTCTTAAGAATTTTTTTTGACTTACTCCATATCCAAATGGATAGATTGTTAAGGTATTTCCAACTCCAACTTCAGTGGAAATACCAATTGAAACTGATGCACTAGGATTGAAATAATAAACTTCATCACTATCTGGGAGTTCTACTATATTAGATCTAATTTTAATATTTTTTTGTAGAACATTTACATTAGAATCTGGATCATGAGAAGATGCTCCAATTTCTCTTAGAACATTAATACAATTATTCTTATAGTCTAACCCAATAACTTGCATTGTTTCTGAATCAATTTCAATTAAAGAATCTATTTCAAATTTTGAGATTGGATCTTTAATTTTAATTGATGTTACTATTCCAGTAACAGACTGTTGTTGAACATTTTGTAGTAATTTTGAAGAAACTGATGGTACTGATATTTGTACAAATCCTTCTAAACTATTGAATTTTTCTGTTGAGATTCCAGTAATATTGACATAATCTCCATTTGTTATGTTATGAACTTCAGTACAGATTCCAATAACGCTTCCATCTTTATAAACAAAATTGACATTAGATATAATTTGTGAGTTGGAATTGATGCTACTAATTCCAACACCAGACAATTCTAATACCTGTGCTAATGCTCCAGATCCTCCAGTATCTGTTTCATCAAATATAATATTACTTCCTATTGAATAGTCTGAACCACCATTTAAAATTTCTATAGAATCTACTCTTCCTCTGGAAGTATTTGTTACTATAATTTCACCATCTGGATATTTCTGATTAAATTCAAAATATTCATAGTAATTTTCTTTATTTTCTATTCCATATGGAAGAGTATATTTGGATATGTTTAATGAATTGAAATCCAAATCTTGATTTATTTTTGGATCAAAATTTGAAGATTCTGGAACAAACTTATAATTTTTGCCAATGAAATATGGGAAAATAGGAGTCCTATTTTTATCCATAGTGCAAAAATATGCATATACTCCTTTAGGAAATTCTGGAGTTATGCAGAATCTTCCATTATACTCATCTAGGTCTCCAAGTCCTTCAACATACTCATAATCATCCACAAAGAATTTTGCATCATATGATGGTGGTCTATTATTTGCTAAAATAGTCTTTAATCTATAACTACTCCTCATTCTTCTAACGCCACCAGTACCATCTGTAAATCTATATCCATCTGGACCATAAATTGGAGATCCATCATAGGACCATCCAATTATTCTAGAGTGTACTGTTGGATTTTGTGTAGGTGCAAGTGATGGGATTTCAAATAAAGATGAGAGATCTGAGCTCAGATAGAATATTCCAAAAATATTTCCAAATTCTGAATACTTTTTACCTAAAAGAGCTCCTCCAGAGAGATTAGATTGCTTTAACTTTTCTACCTCATTAATTTGCCAAGAATCTATATTTGCAGATATCTTTAAATTTTTGCCTAATGGAACTACTTTTATCTTTGCATTAGAATCATATCCGACTCCAGGATTTACTATTGAAACATTAGTAATTTCACCATCCACTATAGTTGGTTCTAATTTTGCACCATATCCAGTACCATCTACTTGCAATTCAATGGTATTGAAATAATTTGTTCCTGAATTTTTTATAATTACTTTAACAATTTTTCCATCAACAACTAATGGATACAAGTTTGCATCAGATCCAACTAATTCCTTTATTTTTGGTGAATTTTCATAGTTGAAGATTGATGGATATCCATAAGTATTGACTGCACTTGGTTCATCCTTTGCGACCAATATAGAATCAATTTTTCCTGTTACTATTGGTTTTAGTGTTGCAGGAATACCAAGAGTGTTGTTTTGACTATCAGTTGATAGGGATCCAGATATTTCCACTCTTATTGGAGAGTATCTAAAGAAATGAGTAGAATCTGAAATTGAATTTGATATATCAATAGTAGATGTAGAAGTTTTTGATTGCTTTAATTTAAACTTATTCTCATCAACTACCTCTACATAATAGTAAATATCATTTGGAATTAATCCTGATAATGGAGTTCCTAGATATGAATATACTATTTCATCATTATTTAAGAATCCATGATTCTGTATTGTAATTATATTGTCATAAACATTTATTCCAGATGCTGAAGCAAATATTTTCTTATATTTGAAAGTAACATCTGTATCAACTACAGTAACACTATCAATACATCTCTTTTTATCTACAGATACAAACCTTTGAGTTCCTTTTCCAAATTCTCTGATTGTAATATATTGATTTGATATGGCATTCTCTATTGTGGATGCTAATCTAAATGATGTTCCTGCTCCAACATTTATGACATAGTATATTGAATCATTAATTAAAACATCTGTAGCAACATTTCCAATTCCAATTTCCTTTCCACCTAAAGTTTGGTAGATTATTTTGTCTCCAGTAATTAATCCATGCTTAGATGAAAATTTAAACAAGTCTTCAGCATCATCTACAAATCCTGCAGTTGAAGATGCATTAAATTCTAATTCTTTTGAAGCAAGTTTCATCTTAACTTCAGTTTTCACTTCTGCATTAACTCCACCACCAGATACAGTGACTATTGGAGTATTTTTATAATCAAATCCAGAGTATAATACCACAATCTCATTAAGTTTCCCTGTCATCTGGGGACTGAGAGTGGTATTTAATGTACCTGTTTGTGAATTTATTTCAAATCTTGGGGGATTATTTAAATCATAATTTTGTCCAGAATTTAAAACATTAATGGAGTCAATTCTTCCATAGAAAATTCTATCATAAGATTTGTAATTTTGAATTTCTACTCCATTACACAGTATTCCAATAGGTCCTGGATTGGTTTCAATATCAATTTGTGGATATGAAGGAACTTTTGGAATTTTTTTGAATAACTTGTTAGAAGTTAAGTTATTATCGTATAATGTATAATCAATTAAATTTAATGAAGTTACATATCCAGATATACTAATATCTACTGGTGGATTTGTTAATTCTAGGAAATTAATGTAAGAGGATAGTCCAACATTCTGAGCAGAATATGATAATTTAATGCTACTGTCTGAAATCTTTTTGACAAAGAGAGATATTCCAGTGTTTATTCCAATAGCATTGCTAAAGTTTCCTACAGTAGTGTAATCTTGGATGGTTACTAAATCACCATCATAGAAATTGTGATCACCATCTAATGTAGAATAATCAGTAGTATTTACTGCAAGTGTGGATTCCCTTTTATATGGATTTATGTTAAAATTGGGGAATCCATTTGATGTTATATAATTGTAAGAATCATCAGAATATGAGTTTTGTATGTTTGCTAAGAATTGGTCATTAATTTCAGGGAAGGTAGTTGATTTTGACTTAAATAACTTCCTTTTTGCTGTAATTTTAGATCCAACATAAGTGGAAATGCCAGTTCCTGGACTATCTGGGTTTATTGTAAATGTTTTTTCTCCACCTACTGAAATTGCAATATTTGATTTGATTTTTTCATTAAAAATAGTTCTATAAAGATCTACATAATCTCCAGATTTTAAATAATGAGAATATTTAGTTTTTACTAGACCAGTGGATAAATCAAATCCTTCTTGTAGGTATGATGGTAATGAAGTTACTGCTACTCCAGAATAAACTGTTAATGGTAAATTGTAAATTAGTGAATCTTTAAATGGAGTTTTCTCAACATTGCCAAGATTTTCCAATTTAATTGGATCATCTTTCAATGCATATAAATTATCAGAAGAATCAATTCCAGAAAGAACATTGACTATTCTTAAAAGTACTTTAGTTTGAAGGTCTCCATCTTCATAAGAATATACGTAGTTGGAGGCATAAATTTCAGATTTATTAGTAATTTCAGAAGATACATTAGTGCAATTCAAGAATTGAGTAGAAGTTTTATCAGTATACTCAATAGTAATATCTCCAATAACCAAAGAACCTGATTGTTCAAATCCAACAGTAGAATCTACTGTAATTACAGTGGAGTTTACTGGTACATTTTCTACTACATATGTTCTTGGAGTTTCTGCAAAAGTTCCAAAAATTGAACCTTTGGGATTCAAATTGTTTGAATATCCTGCAAATATATTAATTTTATAATATGTCTTATTGTTTAAATTAAATCTGGATATACTGTAAATTGATCCACTAGCAGGAAGTATTTTCTTACTTGCATTTTCATCTTGATACAGTGTCTGTCCCTTCAGTTTTGTGGGATCTCCACTAATTGCTTCACATACAAAAGTTTCACATACTATCCATTTATCATCAGATGGAGTAAAGGTAAAATCATAAGGCTTTACTATTTGTACATCTTCATTGTACAATACTTTGAACAGAATCTTATATGATTCATCAGTTCCTTTTGATCTATAAAAACTTCTTGCTTTACTTACAAAATTAGGTACATTGATATTTTCATCAAAACTTAACTCTTCAAATCCTGGAGTAAATTGATATTTAATTTTTTTAAAAAATTCGTTTAAGAATAAGGAACTTAAATTAAATACTTGAGAGTTAGTAGTATGATCAGATGCTGATGTAGTGCTAAATGTTAAATATTCTTGATTATTTTCTTGAGATAGTGAAGATATGCCACTAAATCCACGAATGCACCCAATAAATGAATTTGTAGTGATTCCAGTATAAGTTATAATCTCATCATCAATTTTAATTAATCCATATTGCTTTGGATATCCTGCAACAGAATCTACAAAAATTTCATCGTCAAAAACTGATACTTCTTCAATTAAAAAAGTATCTGAATTTAAATTTGTATTATCAAAAGCATCTACATTTCTATACGCAACTAGATTTTCTGCAAGGTCTATTGTTCCACCTTGGAATTCTTGAGAAATGTAGTATTGACTTAAAAATTCAGGAAAATTGGGATTTTCTGATACAATGAATTCTGGTATTTGATTCTGAATTACATCACTGATTTTAACTACTTTGTTTTCTTGATTCATTTTAACTTCTTATCTTTGAGTCAGAGAAATAACTTGATTCTGGATTAAATCTGCTACCAGATGCATTTTCACCAGAAGAGATCAAATCTTTATTCATAGATATTTTACTACTTCCAACATCTAATTTTAGATAAATGGATTTTTTAGCTATCACATCATTTGAATATGGAATAGCATCTATTTGAATAATGTTATTTGATAATTCAGTTGAAGATACATTTATATTATCTATATTGATTTCACCAGTGACATAATTAACTTTTCCTATTGATTTTAATTTAATGGATACTTCACCTTTTTCATATGAGAATAGGAATAAAGTGCCAGTTTCTAAATCTGAGTTTGGTCTATCACCAATATAAACAAGTGTTGACTCTCCATTTACATAAAATCCAGTAGATCTAATGTTATGATCTTTGTTAGATACATTAAATCTATTTTCAAAGCAAATTAAATATTTTGTTGGTTGATTGATTAAAACACCAATATTTCTTCTGATTCTAATCTTTGTAATGTTTGAAGTGATGGCATTACTTGTAGAGTCAATAATTGAGGTTAATTTACTATATTTAAATCTTCCTCCAAATTTGTTCAAATCTGTTGAATTTGAGTATGTGGTGATAGATGAAGTTACTTTTGTCTTTAATTCATCAACAGAAGAAAGTAAATTGGAATTATAGTAAACAACAGAATCAACTTCAACATAGAGAACATTAATATCTACAAATTCTACCTTAATTCCTGCTATAGTGTATTTCTTGAGGGATTGTAAGATGAATTCTTTGGTTGATTCTGACAAATAATCTGAATTTTTTGGTTTAGCTGCAATAAAAACCTTTCCATATTGGGGTGGACTTAACTCTTCACCACCATATGCAGTAATTGATTCTATATTTGGATAAATTGATGGTATAATTGACTCATAATCATTGGAAGTAACTGCTCTATATTGTGCAGCATAGAATCTTGGAGCATAATATCTAACAGATTCTATGGATTGAATAGAATCACCATTCTCTGATGGTATATTTGTTAGTATTGTACTAACATTTCCACTTAAATTTGAATTATTATCACCTATTACCTGTCCAGAGAATACAAAATTTGATGCTCCATTGCCTTCTTTGCCATTTGTAGTAACATATGTCACTATAATTTGGTTATTATTGCTTAATTTCTTTCCAAATATGTCATCTCCAAAGAATAATTCATATTTTTCATCAGAAACTTCTTGAATAAAGTATATTTTTGCTTCAGAATCCACTCCAATAATGTTATCTATGGGTGAATATTCACTTCCAGTGGAATCTTGAGGTGAATTATTGACTCTTACCCTAATAGTGGAGGTGTCAATATATGGATTTGGTAAAATATATTTCTGATTTGACTGCGAATTATCTACAGTGAAGGTTTTTGTTAGTAAAGTTCCTTCATAAATGTCAATTTCTGAAAAAAATGCTGCCCCATCTTCAACTCCAACTGTCACATCTTCTGGAATTGAAAAAATGTAAGTGGTATTATCTAAATTTCCAGTACAAACTATTCCTTTCTTTAAAGTTACTTGTTTAATTTGAGAATTAATTCCAAATACATCAAATGAAATATTTGCTATTGCTGCCTTTCTAGATTGTGGAATATATCCTATGTTCCTTGCCAGAGAAACCACATTCTCCCTTAAAGTGGCACTATCTAGAAATGCCTCATTCACCACCATATTGGTGTTGTAGGCAGTTAGATAGGTGTTATATGCAAGAGTATCAATCAACATTGAAAGGTTAGACCCTTCAAAATCAAAATCTGTAAATGTTGAATTAGCTCTTAAATAATCTTTAATAGAGATTTTGATTTGATCAAAATCTAAATTTGTAAATTGAGTGAATGCCATTAGTATCTAGTTGGCTGTAATATGAAATTTATTGCCTGTGTAGGAACTGCTAATCCTACAATATCATAAACTATATTTACATTAAGTTCATTATCATCAGTTAAAAATGAAACATTCACTGATTTTAAATTTACTCTTGGTTCAAAATTGTTAATAACAGTAATAATTTCTTGTGCTATTGGATCTTTGATTGAACTATCATACAATTCAAATAAATATGATTCAACACTTGAACCTAAAAGAGAATTAAAAAATCTTTCTCCAATTTTTGTTCTCACTAAATTAATTACTGCCCTTTTAATGGCATCTTCATTAATTAAAATTGGAATGTCATTTGTTACAGGATGCCTAAGAAATGACAAGCTGATGTCTTTAAATCCTCTTGATATATTTTCTAAAGGCATCCTGCAAGTAGTAGAATATGTTACTTTTATTTATTGTGGTTTTCCATAAATTGGTTCTGTTCCATATTCCCAGTCATCATAGTCATCATCATTTCTAATTTTCTCATGAAGATCTGCCTGGTCTTTTAAATGATGGTCCTTTGACTGGAATTCATCATGCATGACCTCTCTAAGGGTTTTCTTGGTGGGTCTGTAATCTGTTACTAGTCTATCAGTCCCCCACATCTGATACATGTAGGAGGAGTCTCTGTCTGCATTTCTGTTAAGCATGGTAATTTCCTAATTCTGTATGAATTAGAACTTTTTAAGGGGTTCCTATCCCTTACTACTATCTATTAAAAAAGGAGGTGTTACCCTCCTAAAAATTATTTTCCTTGACCTCTGTATCTTTTAGTTCTTCCATTTCTGGATGATGAACTAAGTTTAGTATTTTGAGAACATCCTTGACGAGTCTTTTTGGGTTTGCTCTCAATAATGACTTTGTTAGTCAGTGAAGGACGCTTTGCCATAATTTCATTCCTCAGTACTTATACATTCTACCACAAGGTCACTTGGATTGGGAAGACCTGTCTCATGGAACTCATTGGAAAGATCATCCATAATATCAAACATTTCATCTTGAGAAAGATCTGTATAGATGACCCTACCATTACAAAGAATTCTAAATGATTCTTGTTTTTTCATGACCTACTCTAATTTGTGGGTGACACCAGATTTCAAAACCACATTTTTTAACAGCATCAAGACAGAATGATACATCTTCACCACACATATCTTGAACTTCACCAGAATCAAAGACTTGCATCTGTGGGGCAAACCAAGGATACTTCATTTCTGAATGCTCAAATACTCCTTTTTTAATTAGAGTCCATCCAAATCCAGTATAGTCAACAGTAAATGGTTTCTTTCTGTTGGAGATGGTATTGACCATCTCATGATTCATAACACCACCATTCTTTTTAAAATCATCTTCCTCTAACCAGTGTGCAACTGAAGTAGTTTGTCCATCTTCTGTTGCATACCATCCACATGCAATATCCTTGTCCATTGCAAATAGTGCCCAGAATGCATCAGTATTGAATACAATATCACTATCAATCCACAACTGATAATCATATTGAAGACGACCTTGCCATGGAAGTTGATCTGGTCCAGACAATACATTTGCACCTAGAACTTTGCAACGTGCAAAGTTAACCATGGAAGAATAGTCTTGTGAAATTTGAATCTGTGCACCTGATTGAACAAGATCAAAACATAGTTGCACAAAACTCTTCAAAAATCTATATGATACTCCTCTACCAGGAAGACAAAATACAATAGTCTTTCCTCTAATTCTTTCTTTACACTCTTCCAGATTAAATAGTGCCTCTGGTTGATCTTCTACTTGTTTTGCTTTTACAGTAAATCCTTTTGCCATAAAATTTTCAAATTGTGATGTACGTACGTATCACATCAAATGATACTACTCTATTTATTTTGTGTCAATATCATCAGTAAGGTCTTTTAATCCATTAAAGAAATCTTCATCCATAGGAATAACTTTTTCTTTACCAGTCTCAATATCATCTACCATCTGCATTAGACTTTCAAGAAACTCTTTTGGAAGAGTATCATCATCTCCCAAATAAGTCCAGAACCAACTAACACATTCCTCATAAGGATCATCATACCACATCAGTGCATAATCCTTATAATTACCAGTCATTAGATCTCTCCAGATATGAAAAGATCCACGAATACTTTGCCATCCTGTCATCCAACAATGACCAATCCAATATTCCCACCAGTTCATGCTACATTACTCCCAGAATCTACATCTTGAACATCTTCCATCCAATCCCAATTCCATCTATGATCAATAAAAGAAATTTCAAGTCCAAACTTATATACCCAAAATAAAATACCTAACCCAGTTCCAGATCCAGACTTTATTTGAATATAAGGCCAACAAGGATAATCATTCCAACTTACAGAACCTTGAAAAAATGCCCAGTAAGTTGTGTATAAAACCTGAACATACCAATCATGACCATAATCATAACGATGTTTAAATGAGATTAATTTCATTGATGTTACTCCCAAGGTGCTTTACGATTCATAATCTCTTTAATCCTTTCCACCACAGCAGGATCTTGTGGTTCATTGATTCTTCGCACAAATTCATCATAATCCTCTACTGATAGAGTAATCTTTGGTAGTTCTTGTGCTAATCTCAACTTACGTTCTGGACTGATAGTTATATTGTAAGGGTCATCATAGTCATAGATGTATTGCTGCATCCATCCAATACTTAAACTCTCCCAGAACTCACCATATCCCCATTCATCACCGTCATTATAACAGTCAAGAATATACAGAACATTAAGGAATCCATCAAGGAAAAGTTCCAGTTTTGATTGAGTTTCAAATCTCACAGTATTTAATACCTAAGGATTATGAGTATTATAGTACAAAAAAGACCCTGTGAAGGGTTTGGTAGACAGTTTTGAGAGTGGTTCAAATACCATATCTTCCTCTTGTGGTATTAAAGTTTTGTTGAACTTCTGCTGCTGTAAGTGCTCTGGTATATACTTGTGCTTGAGAAATTTTACCATTGAAACATTGTCCAGGAGCATGTTGAGACATTCCAATAAAAAGATTAGAAGATGGTTGAATATTTGCAGTAAAACTAATTGATTGTGAATAAGAACCATTCAAATAAAACAGAATATTATTCCCACTTCTAACAAAATCTAGTTTATACCAAACACCTAAAGTTGGAGAAAGACTGAAAAATCCCCAATAAGTGCTCATAGAATATATGGTTATTCCACTTGTTTCAAACCTTATTAATATGCAATTGGTCCAGGAACCATTTTCAAAAATAGTTCCCAGACTCGTAATCGCACTAAAATTGACCCAAGCAGAGTATGACCAATCAGAAGTCCCGTGAATCAAAGAAGTATTTGGAGCAGATATGTAATCATTAGTACCATCAAAACTCAAAGAACCACCATTAGAACTATTGTAAGATGGTCCATTTATAAGAGTTCCTCCAGTTGAAGTTGAATTTACTAAATTAACTATGCCACTGCCAGAACCTCTTGTACTTGAAGTATATGGAGAAACTATATTATTATAATTCTGTGCTTCCTTAAATGGTGCCGCCCAGTATATTATTATAGGGACATTTAAGGTAGCACTTGCTGGATTGATTGCCCAGTATTTAGCATCAGTTCTGGTTACAGTATCATACCAAATAACATTTGCCCTATACCAACCATCACGCATATCATCATAGTTTGTACTACTTTGCCATCCAGGAATGTTTGAATAATTTGTAAATATTGGAGCAGAATGCATTGCAACTGTTGGTTTAAAAAATATGGAGTGTCCTGTATAAACTCCAGCATCACCACCTCCACCCCCATTATAAACACCAATTCCTGGATTATTTCCTGCTGTCAAATAACTGACTCCAGTTGCTGTAGTTGGTGTGAGAGACAACTGCCATATTGGACTGCCTCTATAAGAATCCGATGTTTGTGTCAAAGATGCAGTAACATGACTTGGAACATTATTATAAATTCCAAGAGAAGTATTTGGTATTAAGTTTGTAGTGCCAAAAGATTTTTCAGTATTTCCAAAATCATAACTAAGACGCAAATCACTTTCACTAACATCAGGCCCAGAATGTACTGCCACCTTACATACCCTCGATGAGTGCAGACCATTCGGGAGTATTTAAAATTTCTAAAATCTCCCCATAAGTATAGATTCCTTCAAGTGTTGTAAGTTCTTGAATAAAACTTGGTGGTTGTGGTATTACTGTTTCTGTTGCAGATGTCTCTGCATTAGTAATCTCATGTGGTGCCTGATCCCATTTCACAAAAGTCTTCTCACCATCTACACTTTTGCGAAGAGTTTCTGCACTTGTTTCACATACTTGAGTGAAATCAATTTTAT
>Ga0316616_100000090_pt1 | contig 21929 bp, 24 predicted proteins | sample OWC_Aug_M1_C1_D1_FD_207660 | JGI IMG/M metagenome (GOLD analysis project Ga0316616, IMG submission 207660) | Wetland soil microbial communities from Old Woman Creek delta, Ohio, United States - OWC_Aug_M1_C1_D1_B | ecosystem: Environmental > Terrestrial > Soil > Wetlands | place: USA: Ohio... | reverse complement strand
AGCCAGGCCTCTGTGCGTGGATTCGAGCAGGTGACGTTTCATCCCGGTAGACATGAGTTTGTGCATCCAATCCGGAACGGTCTTCGGAACGTCCTGCATGCGTTCCATGGTTGGGTGGAAGAAAGGCTGTTTACCCGTCACATCAACAGTCTTGATTCCGTGCGCTTTCAGCTCTTTCACTACAGAAGGAGTGACACGAGTACCTGTGGTGAAATACAGATAATTGTTCGCCAGGTATTTATTCAGTGCGTTATTGACAGACAAAGCCTGTTTGTCCGAGAACTTGACCTGCTTGTTCAAACTGGAGAAGCTGACCACGTCATCAGGTAAATAGCCTTCCACAGAATGCGTGTCATCCAGCTTAACATGGTCGATCAAAGCTTTGGCCATTGTCTCGTAATGCTTTTTATTCACACCGCCAGTTATCTGTTTATGTATCTCATGGAACATGTCAGCGACATATTTGCGTCCAGCACCGATACCTTTGAGCCGGACAATATCTGACGGATTCATGAGACCATCTGATAGAGCAGTACCTGCTTCAACACGATCGCCGATTTTAACTAGAGGCGTTGAGTCAGGCATCAAGTAATGCTTGATCTTACCTACGTAGATAAAGCTACCTCCCTGTGGCGCCTTTTCTATCCGAGTTACTATACCGTCAGATTCGGCCACAGGAGCTTTGCCCTTGAACGTCTGCGGTATATTCAAGAATTGCTTCAATGTCGGGAAATCAAATGCGCGCTGTTTACCTGTAGCGATGCCTCCGGTATGTTTCACATTAAGAGCGCCTTGTGCTAACGGTTCAGCTATGGCTGACGCGCTTTCAAGACCTATGTTGTCCCCGATGCCTGCCATCTTGCCGCGAGAACGTATGCCTGCGCACTTGCTGCATACGCCGTGTTGAGCTTCACAGGTCATTGGTGATCTGACAGTAATCTGTTTGATATTATCCCGTTTCAAGCCAGACAGTACCGCCGGAGTGACAACCGTATCTTTTTTGTAATGTCCGTACTGGCGCGCGAGCAACGCGTCACATGCATGGTTATCTTCCGTCGGATAAGGCACGCCGTTGGAAGTACCACAATCATCTTCTGTAACCACAAGAGTACTGGCCGCAAGAGATAATTGTTTTGAAAAATACCCTGAATCAGCTACAGCGAATTTGGTACTGATCACGCCTTTACGAGTACCGTACGCACCTGCCCAATACTCGACGGGATCCACACCCTCAGCGTAGTTATGTCGAATAGGAATCAAGATAGGCTTGTCTTTGTGGTCCATGACCATGACCGGCGCACCAATCATGCTGCTGACCTGCGAAATAGATCCGCGAGCGCCCGAATGGGACATTAGCGCGAGAATATTGTTCTTCTTAACACCTTCTTCAATGACTGTTTTCTGCATCTGACCTGCAAGTTCGTTATAGACCTTACCTACTTCTTCATCCTGTTTTTCATTAGAAGCAGACGATGCACGTATGAACGCTACTTTTTTATCGGCCTCGGAAAACATCTTATCACGATCCACGGGAGGTTTAAGATCTTTCAAACGGACACTACTGCCTGAATAGTACGACACCATGTCTCCTATGTGTTTAAGGTCATGAGAGATAGTCTTGTATTGGTCAGGGTACTGATCGGCTAATTTCGTGAACAGATCCTTGATGTCTTTCTTGGTAAATGCTTTATCGTAGTCCCGCAAGCCGGGCGGGAGCTTTGCATTCACAAGAATACGCCCGACTGTAGTAATCATGATACTTTCTGAATCAGCTTATGCCCTAGACGTACAGGCTCACTCTCCAACAAACTGTCTTTAGCCTTACTGGCCAAGTAAGACCCGGCCAGAATCGGCAACTTCGACAGAGCCAGTCCTTGCCAACTGGTAGCCGGTACACCTAGCAGAGAAGCTGCGCCTCCACCTAAACCGCCACCTATCCCGCCTCCTACACCTGACGCGATCGCTGAAAGTAAAAGCTTCTTAGCGTTCAGTTCTTTCTGTTTCTTGTCCAGCAATTGGTCTGCAAGACCAAATCCTGCACCGCCCACTAAACCTGTACTCAAACCCACACCTGTTTCTTTCATGACTGCATCAAACAAGCCTTCATCCCCAGCAAGTTTACTGAGCATGCCTGCTTTGATACCGCGGCGCATGATCTCAAGCTGGGACAGGTTCATGTTACTCCATCTTCAGCATTTCGATCAGCGTCCACATGGCTTGTTCATCCACGGACACTTTCTTGGAAGCAGACTTTGTAGGCGCCATCTGACCCTGAAGCAACTCAAGCATCAGATTCATGCGGCCTTTAATCTCACCGACTTCAGTAGCCAGGAAGGTAATGTCGTTGATCTTCCCGGAGTTCTTGCCTTTTTGTCCGGCAGGGCCTGCAGCGTTGGGGTCTTGCGGACCAGGGCCACCTCCAGGCAAATTAGGATCCATACCGCCGGCGGCACCACCAGTTGCCTGTGTTGGATCGCCTGGCATGCCAGGTGGCATACCGCCACCGCCGGCAGCTGGATCTTGCGGAGGTCCGCCGGTGGGAGGACCGGGCGGACCGCCTTGGCCTGGGCCCATTGCCATCATCTGAGGCCCTGCCGCAGCCGGGTCTTCTTGACCCAACTGTCCTGCAGGCACAAAGGCTCGTTTACGCAGTTGCGCTTTGACATTTGCGAGCAAGTCACGATCAATCGTCGGCATGGCATTTACCCTCTTCTAAGCCTCGTACCCACAGTACGCTTACATTTTATCCACTACGATCTTATCATCTATCTTAATTTTGCCTGCCCTGTAGGCTTTAAGCGCGTCAGCGGCAGTCTTGAAATGAGCAACCGTTTTCTCCGTTCCGAAGTTAGTCGCCTTGTAGAGCCCGAAACCAGATTCCTGTATAGGAGTATACATGGCCCCGCGTGTAGCAATAGAGAATAAATTCTTGCTGGGAAGCATCTTCTCTATCGCTTCTTTGCGGGCTTCTTCGGTTACAGGCACGTGAATGTTCAACTGATCACCGTCATGGTCTGCATTGAATCCCGGCTCAACTATCGGTGACATGGCCAGGGCCCTACCCGCACGAAGCTTGGGCATACCTGCCATGATATTGAATTTGTGCAATGTCGGTGCACGGTTGATAAATACGGGCCGTGTAGCCATCACGTCCAGCAAAGCTTTCTTAGCTACCTCAGTACGCTGGTCTATATGGTCATTTGCATCCATGGACTTATAACCATTCTCACGCAATTTCTTGAATACAAATGGCTTGAAGACGTGCCAGGCAGTGTCCTCAGGTATCCCGACTTCATCCATGTTCAAATCAGGATCAGGAATAATAACTGATCTACCTACAAGGTCCTGTTGCTTACGAATGACTTTAGCCTGGAAATAGCTGCTCGCAGGACTCGGGCCTGTCAGCACTTCCAGAAAACCGCGAATATTTTTCTGCTTGTTCTGGAAGCTCAACGGATCAGCCAATCCAGCGACAGCCTTCATGGTTTTGTACAGATTGAGTTTCTCCTGGCCTAAAACTTTGTCAGGCAGATCTTTTTTGAGATCTTTTAGATTATTATTTGATTGGACCAAATCCGCATACAGATAGTTCGCGTTGGAAACCACCTGTGTATTTCCGCCTACGACAGATATGGGGCGCATTGCCGGAGGAATCACGGGGAATACGCCCATCATGAAATCTGACGGATGAATTCCGAACTTGTTCACGCCTGCCAGGAAATTGAGTTTTTTGATCGCCTTATCGCGTTTGGCGCCACGAAGAGTCTTGACTTGCTCTGTCAAATTACGCATCTGCTCGGGAACTTTAATCTGGTTCAATGCAGATTCAATGGCTGCAGTTCCCGTCTTGCCGTTAAGATCCTTACGTCCAGATATGACCTCTTCAAAATCTTTTTGAGTCAGATCAAGAAGCACTCGAATAGGCTCTTCCATCACAGGGTTAGGCATTTTCTCAGACAAATGCACGTGAGACCATTTGGTACCGTTAGTGCCTCCCGTAATGCCTTCGTCAAAGAGTCCACCTTTTTCAGGGCGGAAATTCTTCGTTGAAATCATCGTGTAATTTTCAATCGGTCCAGAAGACATGGTCTTCGTGGCTTTATCTGTCAAAGGCAACAGATGGAACTGATCGCCGCGGCGCTCGACATTTATGCCTGCACCTTTCATGGAAGCGATAAGCTTGTCAAAAACCAAAGGCTGTTTAGGAGCAGGTAACGGATGGCCGAATTTCATCGCACGCCAGAAATCGTCGTTACGCTCGCCTTTGTAGGTAGCTATTTCACGTATGTTATTACGCGCGCCATGAACGAGAAGCGCATTCATTTCCATTTGAGATATACTCTTACTACCTTCCTCGCCACCTGTGCTGGGTCTGCCTTCAGCCGTATAATCGCTTATGTCTCGGGCGGAGTAAGCATCGTCCGAGGTCTTGTTGTATTTCATGATGAACTGGCGACCTGTCACTACGTTAGGAATGTCTCTTCCAGATGTAGGATCAGTAAGCGTATCTGACTCGCTAACACTGTGTTTCTTGAGTTCGCCTTCGACAATGTCCACGTAACTATCCTTGGTAAATCCAGGGACTTTGTAGACCTTGCCGATCTTCTTGGCCACTTTGCCTAAGAGAGTCTCGTGAACCTGCGCAGGATTGATACGACTGGCTATGCCTAACGGGTTCAGAATGATTTCTACGGGATGGCCTGTTTCTTTCACGACAGGCATGTGGTCATCAGGAAGTATCGCGCTGATCACGCCTTTATTGCCGTAGCGTCCGTACAACTTATCCCCTACTTTGGCTTGCTTGTTGAACTTGACTGTAACGCGAATCAGTTTGCCTGACACGAACATGTCCACCACTTCGCCTTTTTCCTGGTAAGGCCAATATACTGACGCATCCACGTAAGACTCGCGAAGAGACTTGTGTATGTTGCCCAGGGCGAGATCTGTGGGTCCCAAAGTCTTTTTGTGCAAAGCTACAATCACTGGATCTCCGTATTCCAGTATGGCTCCTTTGTGAGCGACACCATCAGGAGATATTTTCTTGGATTGCTCAGGCGTGAGTTTGTTCGCAAAATAAGACGTGAACTTGTTCTTGCCCGTGAGTGTCGCATCGTCGATAGACAAATCTTCAGTGACCATGTGCTCGCTGGTAAGTTTCTTCGAAGCTGTCTCGCTGACGACTATACCGTCTTCGAAACTCATGCCTTTGTACGGCATATACGCTACATGTAGATTCTTACCTAGAGCGAGCGTGCCCACTTTGTTGGTATAGTTACTGGCCGCGATGACCTGGCCTTTCCAAACTTTATCGCCCTTCTTGACGATCGGCGTATTGTGGAAGCGTGTCTTGCGGTTAAACGCGAATTCATTGTACAAATCCACATGCACTTCTTTACCATCGGGACCTTTCATGCGGATGTAGTCAGGCGTGACAGTAGTGATAGTTCCGTCAATAGGAGCCCTCTGGGCTGCCACCTGCCTGCCGTACATGGTCTCGAAACTTAAATCTTTCGATCCAGGGACAAGAGTCTGAACTAACGGTGTCTCCGCATCCTTTAATGGGAGCGTGGCAGGGAACTGCTTACCTGCCAAAAACAACCGGTTACCCTGTACAGCAGATTGCATCGGAACGAGATTACTTGTAGCCGAGAACATGGCTGCAGTATCTGGAAGCTCATAGTCCACATCGCTCTTATCCACGTACTTCATGCCCTGAGACTTGACCATGGCACGAATCTTGGAGTTACCTGAGGCCAGCTCACCTGGAAAAGAAACAATGGCTTTAGTGAGCTGCTGTGAGGAAACTATCTGCCGTTTACCAGTCTTTGCGTTAATTACTTCTCTGTAAAGATTCTTGTCAGAACCCTTGAAAGTCCCTTGGGTGGCGCGTACGTCAATGCCTACCTTCTTGGATTCAGGACCACGCCATGCATCTACGAAACCGAACTGGCTCGGGTGGATATTACGCGTCTCGTCAGGAACGGTCTCTTCCGAACTGATACCTCCTTCACCAAGGGCAATTATCCGGTGCTGGTTATCCAGAATTTCTATCGGGTTGGTTTCTTCAAACGGCATGGATCGTGAGTCGCCGACTATACTGTTCCGGAAATATGGCGTGAAAATGCCTGTTCTCAAAGGCTTGAGTGACTTATTAAACTCAATGCGACGCATCGTGTTCTTGGCAAGATAACCTGCATCCTTAGTTATCTTTTCAGCCATGAAATCTTCGATGCCATGCACAGTCCTGTGAAGCAGACTATCACGATCATCTGTCTCGGCCTCGCCTTTGTTCACGGCAAGCAACTTCTTGGAAGCTAGAAGTAAAGAACGGGTAGTAACATTCTCGATAGGTTCGCCCATGGTGTGCATATTCACGGTAGGATCCATGTATGCACTCTTGAAGCCGGCGATGATAGCCCTACGCATTTCATCCTGGGTAGCATTAGGCAGGGCCCGTTTACCTGCCACACGGCTGTACAGCTTATGGAAAGACGAAGCATCATCTGTATCTTTATTGATCTCGAAAATCTTATCGCCCCACAGCTTTTTCATGTCCGTGTCTGTAACGCCCATGTTTTTCAAAATCGGGTACAGGTTTAAATTAGCTTGCCCGATATGCATCTTGTACACGCCTGTTTCAGGCTGAAGCAGTATCCGAAAACCAAGTCCAGTGCCTGAAGCCAGGTTGAAATGCGACTCGAGTTCACCACCGCCTTTTTCTTTTCGGCGAGTATATATGCCTGGCTTGAGCCGGAACTGATTGACCGAGATATATTCGTTGCCGTTGAGTACAAACGTACTTCGCGGTGACAGCCAGGGTACTTTCGCGAGTGTGAAGTCTTTCTTCTCTTCGACTACTTTGCCGTCTTTATCTAAAAGTTTGACGTTCGCTTTGAGAGGAACTGTCAGATCACGATTGGACAACAACGCAGCCTTCTGGTCTTTAATGCTGTAATGTGTATCGAGAATCTTCGGGTCAGTCATCTCCAAAGAATAATTGGTCCCCTTCATGGGAAACTTTTTCTTCAGAGCTTCCAATGCCGTATCGTAAATAAGCTGTCGGGTTGCGTTCGCATCCCCGAAAGGTCTTAGTTTGATATCGGCCATGGCCTACCTCAGGTTGTGAATGTTGTACTGACTGCCTACACTCTGCGGAGGCAGAGGTGCGGGCTGCTGATACGCTACCTGAGGAGCCTGTTGTTGGCCACCAGAAAACAGCTTACTGAACAGGTAAGCGACTAAAGCTATGCCTCCAACACCGATAGCGCCTGCCAGCATCGGGTGAGCTTTAGCCCACAACTGGAATTGCCTACCCTTAGGAATTGCATCCTGTATTGCTTCGCTGCCTTCCAGAGGCAGATTGAGTGGATTCTTGTTCTTGTATTCTTCGAACTGTTTATTAACAGCTTCATCTTGCAAAGCCCGAGCAGTGTATTGTTGTGCCTCTAGTGGATTAGCTGACGCGGCCTGCAATGCTTGGGCTTTAGGGTCTAAGCCGGCGAGTTGCTTACCCCAATCTTCCATCTTAGCTCCAGGGTGAGCAGCCTCATACGGCTTGAACATAGCTTGTGCGCCTCGGAATTGTTCAAGCGTCTGCTGTGCTCCTGCTAGCGTTTTTGGATCAATCTTTGGATTTTGCTTCATTGCTTCAACGCTGGCAGCCAAACGTCTTACGTTATAATCAGAATCTGATTCATTCTTATCCTTTGATAAATTCCACAAAATACTAGCTTTATCCCCAATAGAAAGATTACCTAGAATATTTTGGTTAACGCGCTGATCCAAACCTTGATAACTTTTTAACTGTTCCTGTACTTTAGGATCTTCGATATTTACCCCTTCTGGTAAAAGACCCTTAGCCTCAGAAAGCAATTGGTCTTTCTGATACTGTAAGTACTGTGCCTCATTAAGACCCATACCTTTACCAGGAGACTGTTTCAGACTGTAATCCCACAGGGGCTTGATATCTCCTGTTTCATTATAATCGAACAGTGCCTGATTAAAGGCATCGTCATTACCGATCTGGGCGAGTATTTCTTTTGATGGCGTAAACTTGTATTTACCATTTTCGCCAAGTTCAAAAGTGGAATTCTGGATAACGCCATGCATCCATGGGTTAGCTGTTTTCAAACCTTCAAACTTAGTTTGCAGGTCTTGGGGCAACTGTTGGAATTGAACAGGCTTACCCACTTCAGGAGTGGGCTGAGCTGGCTGCTGAGCTGGCTGCTGAGCTGGCTGCTGAGCTGGCTGCTGTGGTTGCGGCTGTGGTTGCGGCTGTGGTTGCGGCTGTGGTTGCGGCTGTGGTTGCGGCTGTGGTTGCGGCTGTGGTTGCGGCTGTGGTTGCGGCTGTGGTTGCGGCTGTGGTTGCATTTGCTGCGCAGGCTGTTGCGGAATAGATTTCGGGTCAGTGAAAGCTTTGTACGGAATAGTAAATGGCGCAGCTGCTGCTTCAGCAAAATTACCAATAGCAGTGCTTACAGGAGATTTAGTCTGTGACTGCGCTGGTTGCTGCGGTTTAGGTGCTGGCTCAGTAGGCGCCGGCGGTGCAGGAGGTTCCGGTGCGTTAACAGGTTCCTGCTGTGTTGGTTTGGATGGAAGTACAGGGTCAGTAAGATCCGTGGGCGCCAGAGTAGTTTGCTCGGCTCCTGCAGCTGACTTGATGAGTAAACATATCAAGCCTTCCATCATGGCACTTGTTTCTTTTCCTGTGTCGCCACCTGGTTACCTTCGGGTGTCACATTCAAAATTGTATCCAAGCTGGGCTGAGCCGGCACTTCCTGGCGATTTCGCATATACTCCGCCAACTGGTAAGCGCCGATTATGCCTAATATGGGGAAACCTGCTGTAGCCAAACCACCAGCTAGGCCTAACTCGCCAAAGAGCGCTTGTTTATTCATACTCTCTTGTTTTAAAGATTCTTTTTCGGCTTCACGTTTATTATGCCAGTACCAGGCAGCTGCCAATAAAGGCACGCTTACCCCCGCCACAGCTGTTCCAGGCCCAAAACCTTCTACTACATCTTTAGTAGCAGGGCCTAGCAATGGAATATCATAAAAATCCCAAGCCTTCTTAGAGAGTTGTTCTTGGAACCCTGCATTAAAGGCTTGCTGATTGATCAGATTTGAATTCATCTTTGGCATCCTTATCTTCAGGTACAGGTTCCGGAACTTTCACTTTCCTGAACTCGGCCCAACGCAGCGCAACCAGGTAAAAACCATCTTTTGTGAACGTGGACTCTTCTTTGAGTCTCAGGTAACCCGGAGGGTCACCTACTTTCTTGGGCGGCTTTACGTTCATGAATTTGGTTGTCAAGTCAGCAAGCTCTTGAGCTTCTTTCGTATCACCGCAATTGAACACACGCACAAAAGTCGTGTATTCAAATTCCGTGCGCGCAAAGAACGCAGCTTCTTCTTTGCGGGTAAGCTCATTCGTGGTCGGAGATGTCTCCTGGACTTCGTCCGGAACTCCAGGAAAACCAACCTCGATAAGAGACTTATCAAAACTACCTTGGCCTTCAGCCACACTACACCTCGTAATCTGACTGGCTTACCGTCGAGTAAGGTTTAACTTTCTCTTCAGGCATCGGCGCGAATGCGCGCTGCAATTCTGCCTGCTGGCTCTGTGCTTTACCGATTGATTGTTGTGCTGTGAGTTTTTTAGCGGCTTCTGCCTTGGCATTCTCTTTCATAAGCCACGCAAGACCGCCAACACCTGCTCCACCTAAGGCAGCTGTCGTGCCATAATTTTTAATGAATTCTAAAATGTCATTGCCTCCTTGAGGCACACGCGATACAGCTTCCGCTCCCGTTTTTCCTGTAGCAAGAAGATAGCCTATTACTCCCGTAAGAGCTGGAGTAACCGTTGCTTTTGCAGCATCAAACCACGCGCCCCCTCGTTTGATCAAGTATAAACCTAATGCTTCATCTGTCTTGACACCAAGAGATGCGCATTTCGCGAAGTAGCCTTCAGCAAATGCATCAACATTCAGGACAGGTATCAGTTTATCTTTAGACATTGGAGTACATTCCTCTCTGTGCCATCCGGTTCAGAATCTCAGCTCTTGCAGGTCGAGGCAACGACATGAATGCTGCCAGCACCGCGTCCCGATGCTGTGGCAAGTAGCCTGTCTGCGCCGCGGGGTTGTACATGTCGAGCTGATCCGGCGTCATCCCGTACAAACGCCCCTGAAGCAATCTCAAATCAGGCTGCTGCATTTCAGGACGCGGTGGTTCCTGCGGAGGAAACAGTTTTCCTGCTGCCAGCGTAGCCAGCACGCCAAGCGCAACTCCCGTGATAAGCTGTGTCTTGTCTATATTCATAATTCACCTTTACCAATATCCGACAAGCCACCCGGACCATACAGCTGTTTAGCTATATTTTCAGGACCATGATAACGCTGGTAATCGTGTTGCAGTTTGGGACTGAGACCTCCTAAAGCATCGACAAATCTTTGGTTTTCGCCATGAGCACCGTGTATCCCTGTAGCCAAACCAACTGCCCCGCCACCTAATGCTCCAATGCCCATGGCAGGCCACACGTGTTTCCATTTGGATTTCTGTTGACCTGTCTCAGGATCTATTTCGTCAGGAGCCGACATGTATCCGTAGAGACCACCCATGCCTGCGCCCAAACCAGCGCCGAGCAAACCACCTGTCAAACCACCGCCCACGTAACTGCCTGGCAAAGGCGTGCTGTAATCAAAACCTTTCAAAGGCGGAAGCTGATCTATCATCTTCATGGGTGCTTTTGCAAAATCGCGGACGTTGTCCATGAAGCCAGCTTGTTTGACCTGGCCGGACTTGATCAGCACACAGATAAGACCTATAGGTATAGTCATCAGCCTGTGAGACCGGACCAGAGCAGATTAGAAGCAGCTCCGCCCAGTCCTCCTATCGTGGCCCCGCGCAACGCAGCATCCCCGTATGAATACGGAGTAGCTCCTGATTCTGACATCAAACCGATTAACTTCTGGCGTTCCTCTTCAGGCATGTCCTTGGATATTTCAGCAAGAGCACGGTTAGCTTCTGTCTGTTCAAAAGGCCCACCGTACTTGCGCTGTAACATCCCGACTCCCGCACCAAGACCTGCACCCGCCAAGCCCGTTCCAAGCACTGAACTCAGACTGGCGTACTTACCAAGCAGCGCCTTGGTTTCGTCTTCAGTCAAACCGAAAGACGCACACTTGGTAACGAACCCAACCAGGAAGCCATCGTTCATGACTTACTCTCCTACGTAATAGTCAGGCGTAAGTTTCTCGATGACACGCATGACCAGGCCAGCGTACATGTCTGACGCGCTCTTGCGAAGTTTCATGGCAACTGCAGGATCATCTTCAGCATTAGCCGCGGCAATCACAGCTTCAGCAGTACCCATGCTCTTGAAATCAGGAAGAACTTCCAAAGCATCACACGCGATCTTGAGCAGATCAGGGCGTATCAAGCCTGCTTCTTTAAGTTGAGCCAACGCCATCGTGAGAGTCGTAGCCTGTTGAACAAACGCGTCCTTGGTCTGCTTAGGAGGCCTGTTCAAATCCGGTGCAGCCTTTTCCTTATCTTCAACTATTGTGGTCTCAGGTAGTGGATCAGTCGAGTGAACGCTCGGCTTTTCGCTGGCCTTGCCGGCACATGCCACTTGGTCATCAGGAGTACATTCACCACCCATCTTGTTCGCTACTTTCTTAAGGAACTTGACGGGATCAACCCCTGAAGCCTGACATTGAGCGACAAATTCATCGACCTGAATGGCCATTGTGTTTCTCCTTGTAAACCCCACACTTATACTAACGGATTGACAGCAACGGTTCAAGCAGCTGCGCCGTCTTCTCGTACTTGATCAGATTGCGCACAAGCTTGATCCGCGCATCCAGTAAACGCTGATTATCGCCGGACTTCTGTATCAGGTCCAGAGCTTCTTCAAACGGATAAAGTTTCACGTGCTTAAGCTTGGTCTTGTCTTCAGGGTTCTTATCTATCCTGTCTCCCAGATCGGCTATGAAAAAAATAGTCCTGGAGCCCTGGTACTGTTTAATGCGTTTAGGATCTTTCTTAGCAAGACGCTTCATGTCATCTTCAGACCAGCGGCTTTTGACTGCAGGTATATAGGCCGGGTGCAGATGCTTAACTTCGTAACCAGACTCTTCTAGAAACTCACGTCTGGCAGCTTTCTTGGCTGTTTCACCCGGGTCTATGCCTCCGCCAAAGATGCCAAAATTACCGTCAGGATAAATACCTCCTAGGATCTTGCCGTCTTTAAGCGCGTAGACTTCTACCCGGTCACGATAGAGCTTGTTGCTCTGGGCTTTCTTTTCCAGATACATGGCATAAGCCCTGAGCATACCTAGACTTGCTTTTTTCTGGTACTTATCTTCCATGGCTTTTAAATGTGTGTAATATTTCGGATCTTCTGTCAGATGATCCATCGAAATCGCTTTGGCGATATTGTCTTTATCCGTGTGTTCATGTTCGACTTCGATGCCCTTCAAAATCTGGTCGGCATCAAATTCTTCTTCGTCGTGACCGGCTGCGCGACCAGCCTCGAGACCAGGTGGTCTTTTCATAACTGGGTCCTCCAATGACGCCTGCTTGCCCTTCTCAATGTGCCAATCCACGAACGCTGGCGCACGTAAAGCACCGGACGGGAACTGTTCCTGTGCAGTTACTTTTGCAACTTTACCGACATACTTGCTCTTGTGTGTCCACATGTCTTTGCGCAGCGTGTCACTCAAACCTGTACCGACCCGACCAATTATCGGTCCTGAAGATGTCAGACTGTACGTGAAGCCACCGGCATGTTTCTCGTACTTTCCTTCGCCTTCAAAAACCTCGCGCACGTAAATATCGTAGTCAGGTCGGATCTTGGCTTTGACCGGCGCAGCTTTCGGATCTTTCAAGTTCCAGAAGACTACGCCTTCTTTGGTTTTGGGCTCACGACCGGACTTGATATCCGAAATCAGTTTGGCTTTCTCTTGCTTCGTGTGCGCCAGCCTAGGGATCTCAAAATGCTTAAGCTTGTTGATTATCTTCTGGATGATCTGCAACTTGCCTTCATAAGGCAAGTGAGTCACGTCTTTGCCGCGGTACTTCACTATGTCGAAAATAGCCGGGACAAGCTTGTGGCCTTTCTCAGCCTGAGTCTCACGTGCTTTCTGCACAGAAGAATTCAAGAGCCCTGACACTTCCTGAGAAGCCAAGGCTTTGCCGTGCTTGTCCACGCCATAAATCTCACCACGAAGCAACGTGCCTTTGAGCTCTGGTGCTACTTTTTGAAGCATAGCCTTAGGCATCTTGTAAGTATGGTCTATGATTCCAGCCTGACGCTGAGTAGGCCTGTAAGACATGGCTCGGATTTTCTTGCCGTCGAAATAAAACAGACTATGCGCACCTTCAAGCTTCGCGCTTGCGACATACTCAGGGCCGAGATATTTTTCAGGCTTGTCTATCACAGTCTCTTTATAGACAGGCTTAGTCTCGGGAATAACAGTGCTCTTGTCTTGCTTGCGCGTGAGCGTCACGTTTTTGATCAACCAGCGATCTTTATTTTTCTTATCGTCAGTCTTGATCAGGACAAACTCCTGTGGTTCACGCTTATGGTAGAGATTGAACCTGATCTTATCAGGACCAGCTTCAAGTATTTCTGTCTTGGCTATATCATGCAGAACTACTTTGCCTCCACCGTAAACATGCGCGGGAATTTCCCCTTCCCATTTCATGTAGCCTTTACGGTGATCAGGTTGACGCAAAGCCAGGCGCTGTTCACCTGGCTTCTCAGGAAAATGTCGGATTGCCCAGGAAAATGCACGTTGGCCGTCAGAGATTCTCAGATCAGTATGAAAGCCTGCTCGGTGAGCATAGTGGTGCTGTCGGGCGTAATCCCAAGTTGTCGGTTCAGTGACCGTTGGGATAACCCTCTTGATTTTCTTGGACGGGATGCCCGGAGCGACATCCCGTGCAAGTTTCTGTAGCAGCTCTCTAATCTCATTCACGGAAAACCTACTGTTTTCCCATCTTAGTACCTATGTAATTACCCAAAAGCGATCCACCGATGCCTCCCAAGCCGGCGCCAACACCTGTTCCCAAAGTACCGCCATCACTAAGAGTATTTCCAAGGATTGCACCTAATGCCCCACCACCTAAACCCCCTATTGTTGTACCGGGGATACTAGCCGCAGCTCCTGCTGCTTCTCCTGCTTTTCGTGCAGCGTCTACATCTCCTTGGTTAACTCCCCATGTTTTATGAATTTGTTCACCAGCTAAAGCTGCAGCTAAAAGCGAAGCTAAACCGCCTCCAACAGTAGTGTACCATGGTGCCGCTTGTTTCTCGATACGCCCGAGGTCCAGTGCGGCAGCTGTACGTAAAATAACTTCCTGTACTTGATCTCCGTTCAGATTAAGTACCGAAGCTGTTTTCTCAAGATCTTCTCGAAACTCGGGAATCTGAGTTAACAGCTGAATTTTAACAGCAAGCTCCGGGCTCATGTCTTATCCTCCTGGTAAATGACCGTGACGGCTGAAGTAGTCCTTAATCATCTGCAAATCGCCAACACCTGGATTCCGAGCAACAAAATCGGCTACATCTTTAGCCTTAGCGTTTACATCTGCAAGTGTTTTACCTGCACCAAACACATTCTTCCACGTATCAATTCCTTCAGCACCAAACGGATTACCTAGCCGGATAGCCGCGCCTATATTCCGACCTCCGTGTTCCATATCTATTGCTCCCCAGAAGGCATTACCTATATTCTTGAGATCCAAACCTTTAGTACCGACTTCATTCACGACAGATTCTGGATCTGTTAAACCCTGGTATGTTCCCCGGGCAGCATCTGTTAACTGCAATACCGGCGCTACTTTTGTACCAAAAAACTTTAATCCAGTACCTCCGGCGCCCAGGAGAGACTTTAAAGGACTTTTACCTATATTACTCAGTGATCCAAAAAACTTACCTGCCAAATTGGCTGCAGAAGGACCATAACTTAGACCTGCAAAACTAGAAGCACCTGGAGCTTTAAACATTAATGCATTCAAAATACCGCCTGGTGCTTTCCTAAGATTGTTCAAATTAAAAGCAAGATCCCCTAGGCCTAAGGGTATGCCTGCTAGAGCCTTGGCTGTATCTACAGAAGTGTTTGGTACTGGCGCGTTTTCAACTTTAGGTATTCCGTTCAGTGACGAATACGCGCCCAACCCTCCACCCGCAAGGGCACCACCTAAAGCACCTGCAGTTCCGCCCAGCAAACCTCCAGGCACAGCGCCAAGTCCAGCACCAAGGGCCGTATGTGTTATCGGATTACGCCCAATCGCTGACCAATCAACTTCAGGGCCTTTGAATGCACCTGTCAGGTCACTCCACGTCTTGCCTAAATCAAATCCAGATTTCTCAAGCAACAAACGAGTCTGCTCCTGGGATAGACCAAGAGAAGCGCACTTCTCAAGAAAGCCTTGTTTGAACGCAGTCTTGTTCATTAGGCCATTCCTGGATTATTAGGCGCCGGCGCATTCGCTGAAGGCCAGCCACCTGCCGGGCCTTTCTTTTGGAGCAACGGATTAGGTTTAATCTGAGGCTTCTGCACCGGCTGAGCCGCGGGTTTTTGTGAAACTTCAGGTGGTGACGGAGGCATAGGCATGGGTGCTTGCTGATTGTCGAAAGCACCGTAATGTTTTGCTTGAGTGACGTCATCGAAACTATAACCTCCAGGACCACTATCCTGCGCAGGTTGCGATTCAGGAGCAGGAGTTGAAGCAGGAGGATATCTACTCGCAGAAGCGTCCAATGCCCTGTTCGCAGCAGCCAACGCACTATCCCGGTCAGGAACTTCCCAGTTATACCTCTGTAATACTTCCTGGCGAACATTGCTGCCTGAAGGACTCCAAGGAGCCCGCGGAGTTGGCGCCTGTGAAGGCATCGGATCGGATTCCGGTGCCTGATTCACAGGTGTTGCTTGTTCCTTAACAGTCTTTTCAAAATCCGCACGTGCTTGCTCTGACGGAGACAGTTTAGGTGTACCTCCGATATTACTTGCAGTTAATCGTTCTATATTATTTTCAGTCCTGCCTTGCGTTTGAACTTGAGCTGGCGGGGTTGCTGGTGCGCCGCTATTACCTGGTGGAGGAACAGCAACTGCTGGTTTAGCCGCTGCAGCCGCGGGAGAAGGGGTAGCTGCAGGCGTAGCCGCTGGTTGAGTTGCAGGGGTTGCAGGGGCTGTTGGAGTCGCTGGAGCCTGTGGGGCTGCAGCAGCTGTTTCTGCAGCAGTATTTGCAGCCATTGTTTCAGGATCAGCAGGAGGAACATCCGGTTCGTTATCAGGCGCTGAACCAGCACCTGCTTTATTTCCACGGTAATCAATGCCAAAATACTTCATGATATCTGGCAGGAAATACCCAAGTAACCCACCTAACCCTCCACCTGCTATGCCTCCACCAGTACCACCAAGCATGCCTCCTAACCCGCCACCACCGAGAAGGCCCATGATCATTTCGGGATGCTCTTGGAAAAATTTACCAATAGAGTCCATGTCAAAAGCCTGTTTATAAAGTGCCTGTGCGTCTTCATAAGGCACTCCGTAGAAGGCCATCTTTTCCATGAAACCTATTTTCAGTGCTTCTTGCTTGGTCATGTTAGAGCTCCAAATCCCCGGGAATTATACCGGGTCAATTTTCAAGGTCCAGGCACCTGTGGGCCTTGCGGTCCAGGCACCCCAGGACCGGGCATCCCAGGCCCTTGTCCACCCTGCATCTGCTGTTGACCCTGTTGTGTCTTCGCCTGGTTACGCATCTTTTCCATTTTCTTACTGGCAAGTGCGTAAAGCGTTTCGTTTTGCTGCTGCAAGTTGTACAGCATGGACTTGCGCTGTTCGTACGGTGTCTGCAGTAGTTGTTGCGCGATCTGATCCGCCTGCGCCTGTATGTCACCTGGCGCCATGGCACCACCACCGCCTCCGCCGTCACCTCCACCATCTTCGCTGGCAGATTCGTTGATCTTCGCTTCTTCTTTAGCCTCTTGTTGAATAGCTTGCGTAATATTCTGTTGCTCTTTGAACTTACGCTGCTCTTCCTTGAAATCCATGCCCCAGCTCTGGAGAGCGGTAAGGTCGCTGACTTTGCCGGAAGCAGCCAGATTGAACAGCATGCCTTTTTTCTCGATATCGTCGATCAGGCGCACGGACATGAACTTGAGATTCACAGGTTCCCAATCCATGTAGTTGCCGACCTTGCGGCAAAGCCACTGGATCCATTCATTGAGACCAGCAACGTAATCTGCCCAGTTATTTTCGAACAGGCGCAATGCGATCGGCGCGGCCTGAATAGTCATTGTCCCGTAGAACAAATCCTGAGGGATGCCTATCGCGGCCATGATCTCTTCGTTGATTTCCTTCATTTCATTAAACAAATTCAAAGCCTTGGCTTCGCCACCAATAGTCTGATACCCGATAGGCACAGGGCTGATCTTGACATGTAACGGATCTTTTCGGCGCTCGGAAAGCATCGCGACCATTTCTTCACGGAACCGTCCCAGATTCATGAATTCGACGGGTTCAGTGTTCTGTGTTTTCTGTTCAGGATAAATCACACGTGTCGGCATCGCGAAATCCAGGAAAATACCCTCATTCGCGCGCCGGGCGATAGCCGCATGAAAATGCAACTGGAACAAGTTCACGAACATCGGCAAGCCCCATTCTTTGAGTTCACCGGCGAGGCTTGGCATCTTGATGTGTAAAAGAGAATCCGGATTGAACTTGAACTTACGCTTTTCTTTAACGGATTCGACAATACCCCATGGAATAGTCTCGAGATAATGCGGTACGCCCTCGACAATCATCTGTTCATGTTCCGGTGGAACTTTGTAGTAGTAATCCGCAACACCGGAATAGTCATTGTAGTGAATATCTATTTGCTTAGGATCCCAACGTATCAAGTGTACCTTGCTGACATCATACGCCTTGCGGTCGATGCGGTCCATTTCGCCACCGTTACCGCAAGCTTTGCACGGACCTGTAAACTTCCAATCCTTGAATTTCCAACTGATGGTATTAATCGGATATTCCGTCTTGCAGGTCTTGCACACTAGAAATCTCTTGAACGGTAGATAAACACTGAGAATACTATTGCCGTACACCATCAAATCGATGCCGATCATCACAGCTCGAGCTTTGTACTTAAGTGTATTCTCCAGAAAGTCTTTATATTTATCAGTTACCTGAGTAGACTCTTCTTCGAATTTAATATCTGTCACAGGATACAAAGCTATTCTCTTAGTAGCCTGCCGGACTATACCATTGCGTTTATACAAATACTCGCACCACCGAAAGATATTCTTGATATCTCTCGGCATCCAGGACACGGTCCAGTCATAGAATGGCGATGGGAAAGGCGTGCGATTTGAACTGCCGCCTTTATCCAAGCCAGAAAACGTCTCTGGAAAAAAATCACCGTTGACTGGGTCCATTAGCAAATTCCCTTAAAGGCATCAGGCGGTTTAAGCTGGTCAATCCCCATATTCTTCTCAGGTTTCATCATGTAATCTTTGAGAGGTTCCCGCAAAGAAACCTGCTCAAAGGTCTGCCCTGGTTTGATGGAGCTCTTGCCTACACTCTCTTTCTGATTAGGGTCTATCCTTCTTTTTCCCATCTGATTAGGCTGACTGCCTAAATTGAATTGCTGCTTTATGTAAGACTGCGGTACTGATGTTGACGGGGGAATCCCGTAATTAGACACACCTACTGCCTGTTGACTGGCTGCCTGTTTCGAGACGCCAATGGCGTAAAGCTGCGCAAGAATGCCTCTCTGAACATCCAGAGGCAAACTCGCAATCTTCTCAGCAAAACCTGTAGCAAAAGACATCTTGTTAAGCGCCTTTACTTTCGTGACCAGATCCTGAAGCGTCAAATCTTCGTAAGGTACTTGTTTGGCAACCGGGAGTTGCCGAATGTGCTTCGGATCCCGCGGCAAATCAAAGTAATTCGCCGAGCCTGGATCCGGAAACAACTTATGTGCCTGACTAGGCGTTGGTGCGGCCATGTGACGGCTCCCGGTCCATCAAGTATGCCTGCTTCTGGAGCTGCTTAGTCTTGCCACAGTCTTTACAAACAGCTACGCCATGTTGGTTCACAGTCACTGCAGGCTTGCCACAGAAATCACAGGAAGACTTATTAGGCTTGAATTCACCTGTCTTTATCATGTTCAGCTCCCGAAAGGTTGTCGCGGAATACTAGGTGAACCGTACATGCCCAGTGAATTTATCCGTTCCAAGAGCTGACCTAACCCTGGTGCTGGAGGAGTCAATGGCGCGCCTAACGCAACATTCGCCATCGCTTGCGCAGCTTCGGGCCCGCGCGCACGGGGATGTTCTTTATCTTGATCTGACTGATTTGCGAGTTTAAGCAGTGCTTCAGTAGAAACGCCGTAACGCGCACAAGCCTCTTTAAAACCTGACGCGAATGCCTGGGGGTTAATCATAGTATCTCGCCTCCAGGCAATAGCTTAAGCAAAAGCAGGCGATTTACAACTACGAACGCTTGATGAACCCGAGGATCGTATTGTCCGGGATCTGCGGCAGCTTAAAACGCATCCCGGCGTAATACAGTTCCTGGGTACGCATCTTGCCGTCCGCATCCCTCCAGTGGCACCTGAACTGACTGCCCAGTTTGGGGATGAAGCTGTCAGCTTTGCCCTTCAGGATCAGGACCAGGACATGTTTCTCGTCCTGGATGTGCTCTGGTTTGAAAGTGACCCAGCCGGATTCGGTGCTTATCAACAGGCAGTTGTCGTCAATGTCTTCAGGCAGGGCTTCTTCTTCCCGAGCTTCCGATTCCGCCAGGGAAGCTGGCTCGGGCAGAACGTTATCTTCAGAATCAGTTTCTTCTGTTTCGGCATCTTCATCTTCAGGACCCGGTATTACTTTCAAAGGTCTTCCCATTTCGTCCGCGGGTACTTCCTGGCCATGCTCGTTCAATGTCATGAACTGCGCATTAGGCATTTCACACCCCCAGGCCGGCGATCTTTATCCCTGACTGCAGCAGGAACAGGAAAAGTTTCAGGAACGACATGCCTGCATTTCCAATGTCCTGCTGCCTGGCCCTGCGCATCAAAGCAGTTTCCATCAGGGCAATCTGTTCTTTCGTGAAGCTGTTGCTGTCTATGATAGGGACCGTGCAGTAACCATCTGGGATGACTGCAAAAGGTCCGGTATCCACACTGTCCTGGTGCAACTCGTCAAACTGCTTTGCCAGGATCAGAGCCTGTGTCATCAAGCTGCCGAGTTTTTCAGTCTTTTCTTCCGGAGTCATCAGTCACCACCTCATCTGCTGATTCAAGAGGCGCCGCATCGGCAGTGAGCAGCTTCGAAAGTTCCTGGAGCTTGGTGTTAAGTTCCAAGAGCTGCGTCTGTTCTTTTGGCAGCGTGAACTCCCGAAGACGCATCTTGCCGCTGTTAATGTCCGGCACCCGAATCTTGAGCGTGACCTCGTGCTTGTTGAACAGGTAACGCACCTGTTCGACATTGAGAATCTGCACGCCATTAAGCCACGTCTCATTGTTGAGCGTGGATGCAGTCGGACCGTCACTTACTTGTAGATTGAATTTCATGATTGGCCCTCCCAAGCCATGGTCGAAGCCTAATACGGGAGTGTCATGCGTCAAGGTTTTTTAAGGACCTTTGAAGTAATGCCATACTGCCGATGCCAGACCTGTGAGCGCCGACGGGACGATAACCCAGAACCACTTGCTTTGAGTTTTGTGATCCTGCTCCACGCGATCTATGCGTACGACCAGGCCCTTTTCGGGGGTACCATTACCTGTCAGAATCTCGGTGGTCGTTGCCAGTTTCGCGCTGAAATCCTGCTGGTTAATACGGACCTGTTCTACTTTCGATCCGACCTCGCGTAAAGTCTCGGATATGTCCGAACGCCACTGAAGATCTGCTTCACGCCGGTCATTGCGAAGCTCATCAATCTGTCGAAGAAGATCTTCTTCGCGGCTCATAAAGATGCTCCTGGTCGCAAAGTGAAACTATCACAAGGTGCACGCCACAACTTACCTGCGTTAATCATAAACCAAAATAATAGCTATGCAACAGAAGCATTAGATCTTGATCAAGTGCGCATACTTGACCTGGTTGGCCTTCAGATGCTCCGGGAAATAACCCGCGGATATATCCTGTGTCTGCAGCGGCGTTTTATGCACGCCGAACAGGTCCGCAAGAGATTCCCGACGCTGCTCCATAGCAGCGTGTATCTCAGGGTTATCCCACTCTGAATGCGCAAATGCATTGAGTTTCCGGTGCATGAGTTCCGGTGGCAGAACATAAGCGAAATGCCATCCTCCAGGGTTAACTATTTGAAGCTTGTACCTATCATTGCGGGCTTGCTGCATACCTAGTTGCGCGTACTGGGAATAGTACATAGCTGTGGTTCCGACCCAGCTTTCTTCCAGACGCACCGTGTTCAGATAGTACATGGAATAAACCTGCCGAAAACCACCGTGCTTGTTCAGCTTAACCTGATTCGGATCAGGTATCTCATCCACATCTGACATGTAGACGAGATCGCCTGAGCTGCAACCATCTAAGGCCCTGATAATAGCGCCGCGCTGATGGTACTCACGAGGCCACCTATTGGCTCCTGAATCAGGCGTATCAGAAATCACGTAATGCTTGATCTTGTCTTTCCATGGCGCGAACCGGTCTTTATTGTCCAGATAATGCAACGGTTTTGGCTTTCCCGAAAACTCTACTGTGCTTTCGCAGATAACAAACTTATGCATGACGGGATCGAGTATGCTCAAGCGCAACTCGAGCATGTCCAGTTCCGTGTTGAACAGGAAAGAATCAACGCGCATCTTAGAGTCCTCGTTTAGGTGTCGCCAGGATATCCAGCTGCCTGCCAAACTCCGATCCTGGTATGACTTTTATTTCGTAGCCGTATGATTCGAGGAGAT
>Ga0316616_100000088_pt1 | contig 22394 bp, 19 predicted proteins | sample OWC_Aug_M1_C1_D1_FD_207660 | JGI IMG/M metagenome (GOLD analysis project Ga0316616, IMG submission 207660) | Wetland soil microbial communities from Old Woman Creek delta, Ohio, United States - OWC_Aug_M1_C1_D1_B | ecosystem: Environmental > Terrestrial > Soil > Wetlands | place: USA: Ohio... | reverse complement strand
CAGGGTCTTTCCTGTAAATATTATTCATCTCCTCTATTACTTCTATTGGAACAGATAGCTTAGAGTGCTTCTCCAGTGTTCTTAGATAATTAGTCAATTCATGCCATTTCTGGCCTTCCGGTATCTTAATCTCAGTCCAGACTCCAGTTGGTGTTCCCTCTGGAACTGGATTAGATTCAATCCTAACCTTATGGTCAATTACATCATCTGGCACAACATGGAACTTATGTTCCATCAATCTTCCATCGGGTTCTCTAGTAACGGTTCTAAATTCAAACCATTCACCTTTAGTTAGATATCCAACCTTACCTACACCAAGTTCACCAATCGTTCTCTTTTCACCACCACGCTTACCTGACCCAGTTAGATTGAGATAATCAGTCCAGATTCTATCAATAGGTATTCCAGGACCATTATCTTCTACTTTAATACTTCTACCTTCTGACTGATTATAGACAATTCTAACCCTACCACCTGGCACATCGGTAGTGGCATCAATAGCGTTCTGGAGTAGTTCTTTACCTGCTACTTGCGGAGTTGAACTAGCAATGGTTCCCCGGAAGATTTCAATTACATCTCTCAATCCACCTTCAGGGATATCCATCCCACCCATACCAGTCTCAGGGTCGTAGTTCTTCTGACCTTCCCTTCTAAATAGTTCTTGTAATGGTCTTTCTCCCTGCCTAACAGATGGGCCAAATTCATTCTCAATTTGCCATCCAAATCTTGGTTCTTCAGGTGGAACTTCAGCAGTTCTTTCCACTCCTTTATATCTATTCCAAAGTTCTCTTTCTTCTGGTGTAAGTCTGGACTGAGAAGTATCCTCACTCCATTCTCTCTCTGTCATCCTCATTACATCTGATTCTTTACCTTTAGTTCTCGACCGGAAGTCAATTTCTTCTTTTCTAGCAACTGACAATTTAATACCAGCAGCCTTAGCTCCCTTTTCGGCATGAGCTAATGCTTGATGTATAGGTCCAACACTACCAGGCTCATTAGCAGCCTTGGCTCGTAATTCTTTAACCTGAGCCTGTCTCCTTTCTACTGCTTCTTCTAGTTCATCAATAGTAAATCCTTCTTTAGTCTTAAATACTGGTTCATTAACAGAATCAGGTTCCGCTTGCTTAAAGATATATCGGTCCTTCTCATCGAAGACCTTCTGAGTGGGTCTCTCGAAAACAAAGCTACCATCCTTATCATAGCCCTTGAAAAGATACCCATCTTTACGAAGGTTGGTAATATATACTTCGTCTGCCTCTCCTCGCGGAATGATTACCCTATCCCTTTGAAGTGGCTCTCCAATTTGAGTAAGGTCGCCTATTGTTTCTCCCTTTGCTTCAAATAGGATTTCGCCACCTTCTGATTTACCTACAGCCCTATATCCTCTGGCCTCTGCATTTTCAAGAAATTCGCGTGTAACTCTATTTGCAGGAATACCAATCTGATTTCCAGGAGCAGCAGTATCCAAAACAACTCCTTCTTGTGGAGTCTTGGGGAAATCATAGTATCCATCAGCACCTTTAACTAGCTTACCCTGGTCTTTTGCTTCACTCCATAGTTCCTTAGTTTTCTGGAAAGACAGTCCAAGTCTCTTTTGGAGTTCAGCAACATTCTTAACCTGCTTAGTAGTCATCAATGTAGTCACTTCCTGCACACCAGGAGGAGGAGCCACACCAACAGCAGGTTCTTCAGTCAGAGGATAAGGCTTGTCACTAATAATCTGCCCTGTATCGGGGTCAAAGATGATTTCTTCCCCTTCTTCTACAGTCTTTACACCTGTTTCCTTCGCAGCAACAGGCTCAACAGGCTTAACAGGTTCAGGCTTTTTAAGTAGTTTACGATGAATTTTAGCCATATTCTTGAGGGCAGTTTCTCTATCCATTTTGCCCTCAACATAAGCCTTCTGAATACCCTCCATCGTAGTAAGGTCTACTTCAAGTCCCTTTGGACCCTCTACATCTAGCATAGTTTCAGGTGCAGGAGCAGGTTTAGCTACTGCTTCCGCTACGACCTGATTAATAGGAGGTTTAATAGGAACTTCTGGAACCTTAGTTACATCCTCAAAAGGTAGAAATGGCTCTCCTGGTGGTGCTTGAGGCATAGGTGGACGCGGTGGAGGAGGTTTAGGAGGAGCAGGAAATGGTAGTTTTCCCTGTCCTTGAAAATCCTCAATAGTTTCAACTCCTACACGCGGACCAATAGGTCTAACACCACGTTCAAGATGTTTTGCAGCACCAACCCCCGCACCTAGAGCCATTAAACCAGTAGCACCAATCTGACCATACTGACCGATTGCTTCTGGTGAAAATGCACCTGTTTCCTGTGCCTGTCTATATGCTCCTCCTACTTGATGTGGCAACTCACTAGCCATCTGAGCGCCAAATACAGTTCCAGCAATAGGAGCAACTTCAGGTTGTGCAATAGTTAATGCTGCTAAGGCTGCATTAGGAATAGAAGTAAGAGGCTTAACTAGTTTATTAAAAACTTCTACTGCTCCCCCTACGGGAATCATAGAAAGACGAGAAACATCCCCTATCCAGTCTTGTCTTTGTGCGCCAGGATAATTCCAACCCGGTTCAGGAAGGTCAGGCACACCCTCGAAAAATCCCTTCTTTAGTGATTGTCCAATAACTTCAGGACTCCACATAGAAGGGGGTTCTTGTATAGGATTACCAAATTCATCCAAATCCGGTGGTTTACCAGACGTAGAAGGAGGAATAGGATTCCCGTATTCGTCCAAATCAGGTGGTTTCTGAGGCATTAGAAAACCTCGCCCGGTCCAGCTTCAGGATTTCCAGTGTCAGGAACAGCTACCCACTTATTACCCTTCTTAACATATTTCCATCCCTTAACAGGTGAAGGGGGAGGAGTAGTAAGAGGAACTTTAGGTCCAGGTCCAGCCATAGAACTACGTCCAGCACCAGATGGAGGAGCACCAGATGGAGGAGTATTAGCTGGTCCTACAGCCTCACCATATATTGCCTTAGAAATCTCATCATACTGTTCCTGTGTAGGTCCAGCAGCACTAAAGAATCCACCAGTTGAAGGCTTAGTGACCTGAACATCATTAGTGCCAGTTACACCAAGTTTAATGTAAGGTGCGAGTTCTGGTCTAGTATTCCTCAATCTCTGTGCATTGTTATAGATACGAACTCTAGTCTGTGAAGGTAGTTCCGTTTTACCTGTTCCACCAGCAGGAGTAGACCTAGTTTCACGAGCCTGCTTACCGCGTTCTCCAGCAAGTTCCATCCTACCTTCTTGTCTAGTGATTTCAGTCTCTCTGGCTTCTTCACCAGTAGCAGCAATCTGGTCTAGTCTCTGTTCACCTGCCAATTCAAGTTTATCAAGTTCAGTCATGCTACCAGTGGGAATACCTGTATCAGAGATTTGACCTGTCGCGGGGTCAAATATCTGAACATTTCCACCCTTAGGCATAAAGAATTTCTTGCCAGGATTTCGGGCTTTATAGGCATAGATATTAGCACGTTGCTGTTGAATTTCGGCTTTACGTTCGTCGTTCTTTTCCTTAGCAATCTGCGCTCTTTCACGCAGCTCAATAGCCATCTGATTATAGGCCATTGTGCGTTCATTTACATTCTGGTATCTCTCATTAGTTGCTGCGGCTTGCATTGGTGCAATTTTATTCTTCCAGTCCTCAATAGGTTCACTTCTCCAACTTTGACGAGTTCTTTCAGCAACCTGAGGACCATACGCATATTCCTGCAATAGTGAACCAATACCTCGCAACCAACCAGGACGTTTCTCCTGTGGATACTGGTCAATCATTTCTTCAAATCTACGAGTAGCATCATCTGAAGGCTGATACAACTCTCTCATTCTCTGACCAGCATCCATTTCAGGCTCAGGCATACCCTGACCTGGAGTGGGTATATTAACTCCAGGAGTTTCCAAATCAAACTGCTGAGGCTTAAATGGACCAACATCATACATACTTAAGCGTGGGTCAGGCATCTGTTGTCCCACACTTGTAGTCCCTGAAACAGTCATAGCAGGGGGCATAAACATGGATGGGTCAGCAGGAATTTCCATATCCGAAGTCATAACCCCCGGTCCCATCATAGGACCCGGAATAGGATTAGGACCAGGTGGAAGCTGACTACGAAATATACCTCCATAATCATTAGGATTATAAGGCATACGTCCAGTAATTCCACCTTGAGAGGGAAGGTCATTCCCAATAGGGGGACGAGGCCCGAAAATGTTTTGCTGTCTCAAATACTCAAGGAAGTTAGGCATTTTCGTGTCCCCTAGTCGTAGTAGGAGGGATTATAGGTTCCGCCATAATAATTGCCTCCACCACCTGAAGGCATCCAATCGGTATATCCAGTATAGTAGCTACCACCACCCTCATAAGGATTCCAGTAACCACCGCCACCACCGAAATTACCCCAATCATTCCATCCACCACCAGCACCACCAGCCCAGAAATCAGTATTCATCGGGTCGCCGCCACCAAAGTTCCCACCACCATAACCCATATTAGGGTCATTAACATACCAGTTAGAACTAGTATTGTAGTTACCAGGAGGCGCAGTAGGCATAGTAGGCTGATAACCCTGGAATGAAGTTCCTTGAGTTCCGGGGAAACCACTAGGAGTATTATATCCTACAGGTGTAGAGCCTGATGGACCCATACTAGTAGGAACTTTAGGGGCACCCAACATATTCATGGCAGAACCAGCCATACCTAGAAGCTGTTTCCACCACGGTTCACTAGCTTGCTGTCCACCATATGCTTCAATCTGTCTACCAAGCAATCCTAGACCAGTCTGATTACGCAACTGCTCCAGATTGATTCTATTCTGATAAGCCTGCAAAGCCTGATTACCAAACGTAGATGCAAGGCCCGGAGTAGTTCCATATAGACTAGTTTGGCCTCTAAGTGCATCCAACTGCGTGTTTCTCAAAGCCTGCAAAGACTGTTCAGATAGCTGCTGTGCCTGCAAATCGGCGTTCTGATTAGCCATAGCAGCTTGCAACATTCTGCCAGCTTCTTGACTAGACAGACCACCCATTGTGCTGCCAATACCACTAATACCTGCCAATCCAGCAAGTCTACCCTGTCTAATATCCTGTGCAAGTTGAGCATTTACCCCTGTCAAGGCATCAGCCATTTGACCGGGCATTTCTCTCTGTGCTTTACTAGCAGCAGCGATATAATTAGGCGCTCCACCACTTCCACCAAGCGCCCTCGCACGATTAAGTTCCATCATCGTATTGCCATAAGCACTACGAATCGGAGCTACACCACGCGCTCTAAGTTCCTGAATATCAGTAGGAGAATATCCACCTGTTTGAGCGAATTCACGATATCCCGGCATAGCTTCGCGGAGATATCCATAGGATTCGCCCAATTCTGCTGGACGTTCAGCATTAACTCGCTCGAATCCAAACTTAGTTGGACCCTGTTTGCTGATATCCCCCATGAAGTTCTGGTATCCCCCCATGATATTACTATAATCCTGGAGGTTCTGATTTTTGCCAGTCATGTAGGTATTCCACATCTCCTGAGACTGTGGAATATACTCCTTTTCGAGAGGAGTCTGGTCGCTCATTAGGTTTTTATACCACGAGCCAGCAGCATTGCCTACATTGGATAGGTCTTGGTTACGGTCCTTGTTCTTGTCACCCATGTGGCACCTTTATTGAAAATGCTGAGCTGCGAGGATAAAATCCATGTGTAATCAAACCTTTAGCGAAGGTATCATCCCCTTCAACAAAGGCTACTAGTTCATTCAATCCAAATCTCTTACCTACATATAGTGAAGCGTTCTTTGCTTCAAGTAGTGCCTTAACTATTTTAACCTTAGGCATATCCTTATCAGCAAACAGTAATATTTCAGCAGTTGGTCTGAGTCCGGCTGCTAATACTATTTTATCCTCGTCATCAGTTATAGCAAATGCACAATAATGGTCATGTGCAAAGTCAGGTAATGGATAATCAGGATAGAACTTTTCCTGAAATTCCTTAACTTTCTCAATATCTTCAGGCTTTAATGCCCTAGCCTTCTTAATCATATCTAGCCCAGAACAATCTCATCACCATCAATAGTAAGGGTGAGGATATTGTTTGTCCCCGCGAGTGCCTGAATAATCTCTGCCACATCAATAACATAGTAACAGAAATGGTCAAGCACAGCACCAGCAGCGATACTATACGCATCAAAGAGTCTAGTAGCTGCTGCATCAGCACCAATGGACATTGTAAACGTCACGGCAGCACCAGATGGATTCTGGACATGAACATGACGAACAATGGTCTTAGTAAGTGCCGGAACCGTATACTTAGTAGCGGCAGCATTACTAACCTGAGCCGGTCCAGCAAGTCTCTTAGCGATTCTAGCCATTGTTATCTCCTATGGAACTTTGGTCACTTCCACCTTAGAACACTTGTGACAACGCATATAACAACTTAGTAGGAGCAAAAACTGAGCGTGGGCCTGTTCATGCTCATATGTCTGAATTGCAGGGAGAGTAATACGCTCTACAGCGTTATTATCATGAATATATACTTCTTCATTGCCTTCAAGAGAGGTGATTTCTACCTTGAATTCTCTTACGGCCATGATAGCCTCCTAGAACCACCAACCCCAAGAACCTGCGCGAACTGTAATATCTGTATTCGCGTTCAATTCATTAGCGAATCGAACTGCGAGAGTTCCATTAGCTGTGCAAATATACCGACCCTGAACCATATACAATAAATCTACGTTAGCAGTAATAGTAGAAGTTAAAAGGGTCATGTCATCACGAGTATCAGTGTGTCTTTGGAGCCATGTTGCTACTCCAGCCGCACCATTAGCGATAGTCTGACCAGTTGCGAAGTAATCAAGTGTTCCAGTAGGACAATTAATAGCAGCTTTCCATCCTGTAGTGGTAGCTGCTGATTGGAAAACTACATAAAAGTAGAAAGCATAAGTAACACCATTTACAACTGGGAAAGTGAGATTAGTTACATCAACATAAGTAGCTGCACCAGCATTAATTGTCTGGTTTGCAGTAGTTCTCATTACATTCAATACTGCTGGACCTGCTGGACCTGTAGGACCGGGCAACCATATAGGTGTTTCAGGTTCTTCTGCATCTATTCCTGGAGGTCCAATAGGACCAGTGAATCCCTGTTGACCCTGTGGGCCAGGTTGTGGAAGTTGACCAGCAATAGGGGCATTAGTATAACCTTGATGTGTCGCTCCTTCAAAATAAGTAGTTACACTGACATTAGCTGGTCCAGAAACTCTAGCTACATACAGCTTATATACTAGCCTTTGGGTATCCAGTAGAACAACATCAGCGGTGTTATAAAAATCAAAATTAACTTCATCAATCGAAGTATCTGTGAAGGAATCAGAATAACTTGAACCTATTAAAGTTTCACCAGTTCCATCAGCATTACAGTAATAAATCTCCATTAAAAATCTAGCAAAGCCACCGACTGTCGTAACTGCTGCATGAACATGGTGGTCATCTTTACCAGCTTGATAGGCATATACTCCCGGAACTCCAAGTGGAGTAGCAAAGGATACAATTAAATTATCACCAGTTCCGGCACATACCTGAACTATTGTAGATTCAGCATTAGCAGAAGGAGCTAATTGGGCTATAAAATACCCTGCTAAGTCAGAAGCATCAGTATTATTAAACCAAAATATTACACCAGAATTTCCACCTGTTAATCCTCGTGGACCTACTGGACCTGGAAATCCTATCTCTCCTATTTCACCTTCTAATCCATCTATACCGGGTATTCCGGGAGCACCAGCAGCACCAGTAGGACCAGCACCACCTGTAGCTCCGGGTAATCCAGGTTCTCCATCTACACCATCTTCACCATCAAGAGGTATAAATTGAATACCATCTCTACCGGGAGTGCCATCTACCCCCATTTTACCGTCTATTCCAGGGGGTCCGGGTGGCCCATCTTCTGCTTCTCCACCACCATCTAAACCAAATGGCATAGCAGCAGATATAATTCTTCTTCCACCAGCATCATTAAACTGAATCCCCGCGCCAGGCAAAACTTGCAGAGAATTAGGAAGTAATACCTCCTTATTCTTTGTAAGGTATGTGGCACCTAATAGTCCAGCTCCACCCCCTCCACCACTAGACCCACTAATTGCAGCCTCAGTAGCAGCTACTTCATTACGCAGAAAGTCAATTAGCTGATTAATTACCTGAAATAAGGCGAAATTCTCCTGTTGTAGCCCCGAAGTAAGTAGTTGAGACTTCAATCTATCAAGAGTGACAGCCATTACGCCGGATACTCCTGAGCAACAGGTTTAGCAAAGATTAAAATACGCTGAATTTGGAACCATTCATTAATTTCTGATACATTACCGACCAATCTGATGCGCTGAGACTGGAAATTTGCTAATCGTAAAGGCTCAATTCGTGTAGCCGCAGCCATAGTGATTGGAACTAGCGTTTGAGTCTGAATATCGTCATAATCGGTGAGCGCCAGGTCCATATTTCCTGAACCTGTAACGCGCATACGAATACTTACAACATGATGTTCGTATTCTCCGCCCGAATTTCTTTTAGCCACCGATATATCCTGTCTTAAAGGTAGCGTCTGGAATCTTTACATCAACTGTATCGTCACCAATTCCAGTATAAAACGTATCATTTCGCTTTCCAGGAACCAAAGTATAGATTCCTGACAAATCTTCAACTGCTAAGAGTGGAACTTCACCATTAAAGTTCATTCCACCATCACCAGTGATAATCGGCTGGTCTGGAGGAGTATAGGGAAGATTATTCCAAGTTCCAGTAGGAAGTTCAGTTCCCGGCTGAAAGATTCCATTATTCCATCCAGCACTATCCCCAAGAATTACGAATACTTCATAAGTAGTTCCAATGGCATTAAGAGTAAGTCCAACAAAAATTTGGTCCGGTCCTCCCCCAACAATAGCAGTTGCAGAAGAAACAGAAGTAGTTGCAGGTTGACTATTATTACCCGTAAATGATGGGTCACGGAAATAAGCATCAACTCCATCATTAGGAATAACTAATGCAAAAAGTGGGTATCTACCCGTAGTAAGAGGCAGATTAATTACTCTAAGCGCATTTCCATCGCCCACATAGGATGTGAGCTGAACCATTACCCATCCAGCATCATCAGTAGTTCTCCACATGGAGAAATTATACTGTGAAGTTCTATTATCATTTATATTATCTGCACCTACAGTAAGTGCGCCCGCAGCAATACTGCCCCAATTAGCTTTTTCAACTCCACTAAGATTTACACCTGTAGTGCCAGCATGACCCGGACCTTTATAGGTTAAGTCACCACTTGTTCCACCAGCCGACTGTAGAACTTCACCCTGAATAAATCCTGCTCCTGGAGTCCAAATTGGGTCAAAAAATGATTTAGATGCTCCTGCACGAGAAGCAGCAAAATCATAAGCATCACAATAGTTAAATCTCATTCCAGGGTCGCAAAAAGCGATATATTGATAAGTTCTTCCATTCCAGTTAACTGCCGGGTCTACTCCTTCAACGCTAAAGTGATATCCAGTAGCATCAGCCCACACAGTAATATATGGAATAATATCAATATCACATGTTTCATGTGGACCCATTGATGCTGAGAACCATTCAACAGGAGTTGAACCCGCAGTAACTCCTCTAATCCAGATAAAATGTGGTGGACCGGGAAGGTCAATTACTTGATAAGTATCATTTCCAACATAAGTATCTCCAACAGCAAAGGTAGGAGATGCTACTGGACCAATATAAGGAAATAGTGCCCAGGGAGTATTAGCAAATGGAGCATTATGATGCCAAATATTATTTGATAAATCAAATGGAAATGCAGGGTCATCTTCAAGACCCCATGCTCCAATATATTCAACAAGAGCAGATAGAGCATTAACTAGAGTGATATTAGCAGAATTCGGTCTAACGAATTTATGAACAAAAGGATACAAACTAGTTGGAAGAGTTAATCCTGTTGGCAGATGTCCAATATTACCTCTCCAGTTATGAGAAGCATCAATACTAACTGTATCATCAACGTAGGCTCCACCAGCAACACTATGAGATAATGTTCCATTCTGTGCAATCTGATTCCAATTATTTATTTCAGTGAAAGCAGCCACCGGACCAAGAGCGACTCCTATTCCTTCAAGTAATGCTTCTTCAGGTTCATCAGTTACAATGTCTGTAATAGGGTCAAGAGCAGTAGAACTTGTAAGCTGAGTATTTGCACTAGGAACCTGAGTAGGATTATAATATTGATTAAGGTTTACATATCCACCTTCTACCCAAGTAGGAGTAAGAGTCGCTGATACAGCATTAGTGGCTCTTACATGACTACCATATACCCAGTCAATACTAGTAAGAGATTCTACTCCTGCAATGTTAGGAACATCAGCGTTAATCCAGTCATCAAAATCTACTTCCCAATTTGCTTCACGATTGGATAGCTGACCAATAGTAGACTGTTGATGGAATGTTACTCTATCCATTCCTGCGCCAGTATTAATAGTATATTGGCAATCAAGAACATGATTGATATATAGACGAACTCCTCCCGAATCTCCAGCAGCAGCAGGCCAAGTTAAAAGAATATCAAAAAGATACCACTTACCTACGACTAGAGTAGTAGGAGAAGTAGCTTCAAGTGTTCCTATTGTCGAGGCTGTAGCATTATAAAGTAATGGAACTCCAGCAGTTGAAAGTCTGATAGTGCATCCCTCAGTAGTGGGATTATTACCCCTAGCATAATAGAAAATAAGTTCATTAGTGCCAAGATTATTAACCCTAAAATAGAACCGTTCCCAAGAAGTTTTTGGAGCTAATCCTGCTCTAAGTTTAGCAACTTGCTTAGTGTGAGTATAAGATGTGCCAGAATTCCCACGAATTCGGAATCCTTTTCCACCTGTAACTCGTGATGCACAACGACCTATAGCATTTACAGTATCGCCAGCTTCATTTAGTGTTCCTGGATGTTCAAATCCACCAATGAATCTACGTTGTGGAATAGTTGCTGTAGGAGGAACTCCCCCACCTATCTGATTATGCTGATATACAATAGCTCCATACCAAACAAACTGAGTCTGCTTGGTAGTTGGAAACAAAGGAGTTGATTTCTGAGGTAGAGTTACACTATCAACATTAGTAGTAAAAATATAAGGTTCTGGAACGTGTCCCAGAATTGTAAAAGGCCCCGCGCTTAGGAATCCTTTAGATAGAAGGGTCCAATCTCCACCCGCAGGAGGCCAAGCAATTCCAAATGTGACCGCAGCAGTTTCAGGACAACGCTGATAGCCGCCACCACCAGTAGCAGCTACAGCAGCATTATACTCTGCTAGGTCAGCAAAGAAAATCGTATAATGAATATAAGTAATGATGGTAGCCATTAGTAGACGCTGCTCCCCGTAAATTTAGGAGTTACCTCAACCAAACTACCAACACCGGGCGTAAATGGAACAGCAGCGGGTGGAAATCTCTCCGCCCACATCAATAATCCATCAGAATCTCGTGTAATGAAATAGCCATAAATCGTTCCCGGAGCATTAATAGCTCCAGTAAACGTCCATGATTGCTTAGGATAAAGACCAAATGAAGGACTACCAGATGTAAATGACCAATTTGCAAAGGTAAGAGGCTTATTTGCATATCCTCCACCCGCAATTTCGGTAAAACTTGCGGCTGTGGATGCAGGTCCAGGAGTAGCATTATTCCCAAATATCCTGAGAGTCATATTCAGGTTGAGAATTTGCTGTAGAAATCGGATTTCTGCTGCGTCGGGAACTACAAGTGACATGGTTACACCTGGTCACATCCAAAAATAAGTTCACTCACATTAACAAGGGCCAGAGTGTTCACATATACCGAATTATTATCAGAAATCTCGAATGTCCACGGACACCAACGAATACTTTTAGGGTCAAATCCATTAGCATAGTTACCAAACATTACTGTTCGGTCAGTCATGACAATGTATAGTAACTGATTAACTGAATCATTCACCATTTGGATGATACGATTCTTAGTTTTGAACTCATTTTGCAGCCAACGAGTCTGAATCTTCCAAGTTAGTTCGGGAAGAATATATCGACCATTGAATAGCGTAACACCTTTATAAGATGCTACGAGTAAATAGTCAATATTAGATGACCCCGCATCTACTACTGTCGCTATGCCATGAACTCCGCAGCCCATAGCATTATCAACGCCAGAATAAGGCCAGAAAGCAGGTTCCTGACCATTATCTACGAATGAACCTGTCTTATTACGCTTAAAGAAGTAGAGAACATCTCTCATTTCTGCCGCATTGGTAATTGGATTACCATCTGGCGGCATCAATAATACACCGTCAATTTGATTGATAGCTTCGGGTTCGCCTACTGCACTTGCATATCCAAGTGACACGTTATTGTAGTCACAATAGGTTACAAGTCGATTGTGGTAAGTGCAGAGTCCAACTCCCGCCGGAATTTCCGCGAAGTTATCAGTAAGATGAGAGGCGTCAAGCAATAAATCAGCATCAAAGAAAGATTGATTAGCGAGGACGGTGCCCGTGTTATTAGGAATTGTAGCACCCGGAATGAAGAATAGTTGATAGCCATTTACATCACCGTTATACGTCTGAATTACCTTAGAAGCTACAATATGTCGTTTAGTTACATGAGCTAGAGGACTAACAGCTACACCAGTAAATGATACTGATAACGCTGCTCCAGTAGTAAATGCTACTAGTCCTCCGGGGGCGGAAAGATAACCCGTGTCAGTTTCGAAAACATAGCCAAAAATATGCACACCAGCATCAGTATAGCCAGCAGCACCATTCGCAGGAACAAGAGCGGTAGTTGGGCCAGCACCCGCAGCTTTACGCGCAGCAGTTCCATCACCTTTGTAAACGTAAAGGAACTCACTTTGAAGCCCTCGTTCACGATTCAGCTCATCTACTAATGCAGTAGTAAATGGAGTGATATATGCTCGTCCTGCATATGGAACAAAGCCAAAATCAGTCATATTAGCAATAGTAAGAATAGGTCCAAATACAGTCAATCCATCTACTACATGATAAATCTTACCCCCTGTTGTTAGAACTAGAAGGGTCTGTTTATCTGCTGTAGGATAATTATATATCCTCAGAATATTCTGAGTAGGAGTAGCTAGACTCTGATGTAGACCAATTCCATCACGCGAACCGAAAGCATTGTCTCCAATGAACTTTAGATTCCAGCACTCGCTAAAATGGTCTAATGGCGTATCGACGATAGTTCCTCGATTATATAGACCATTAAAACTTTCCAATCTTATAGGTTCATGCTCTCTCATGTCATGAATCCACGCTTCTTAAAGGCAGCTCTAAACGGCCTACGACGAGTAAGAATAGTCTGCTTACCCTTAACTCCAATGCCCGTAGCTCTATCCAATCCCATTACTGCATAGACATTAAGAGCGTTCGCATTAGCTTGATTACGTTCAATAAACTCCGCACAAAGAGCAGCCGTGCGATATTCCAAGAAAGTTGCACCATTAATACAATTAATAAGGGAATTCTCATCCACCAGTGGTGTGAACAAGTCTTTAATATAGTCGATTTTAACGTCATTATCTCTATTACATTCAAGGAACTTCATTATATTGTTTTCCCACACATAGAAACTAAATCTACCTGTGGGTGTTCCTTCAAGATTATGTGGAATATAATCTCGCCTCGCCATAGGAACAAACGGGTCAATACCCCGTTCTCTTTCCCAAACTTGCTGAGGCTCAATCATATCACTAGGCAACCCTGGAATAACATTGAAAGTCAATGAAGTTACTCCCGCATTAACTGGAATAACTGCGGAAGTAAGCTGAGTTGACTGAATATTGTTTAGTTCAAAATGTTCTTGTAACTCCTGTAGAGCTATCTGAAGATACGGGAGGACAGCCGTATAAGTATAGACAGTCCTCGCCGTATCATTCAGCAGAGTTGCTGATTTAGCTAGAACAGTAGATGCAACGAGGTCTACGGTAGCCATTTTAACCTACTGTGCAAATGTAAGGCCCAACTCCTTAGCTTTCGCGGGGTCGTTAATAGCCTTACAAGTTGGGCAAACCGGAAACATAGGATTAAGTAGCCCACCACAAGCCTTGCAACGAACAGTATCCACCATTCTAAAGTCTTTCATCCAGTCCTTAGTCTGATTCATCTCTTTTGCAGCCAGTCTCATAGTATCGCTAATTGCAAGGGGATTACCACTTGAACGCGCCCACAGAGAATCAGCCAATTTAATCAGAGCTGAATACCAATTACGCTGCCTAGCCAAAGCAGCGTCCAAATCCTTCTTATAATTCTTACGAATATCCTCTAGGTCATGCTCACCAGGAATATAGAACAATCCCGGCATAGCACCTGCCATATCACAGCCAAGAATACCGTTACAGTAGTCCTTAATGACAGAATCAGCTACCTGAATACTTGAAACTGGAATTTCAAGCAACGGCTGGTCCAAATCAATCTCTCGCCACCAGCTACTCGGTCCCAAAACTACGATAGCAGGCTTTTCATAGCTTCCAGCAGGAATATGGAACACTCCCGGCTGAATTGTGGGCTTAGTTTCAATGATTTCCGATGGATAAATGCTCACAAGAGTAGTTTTATCCATAGGATTCACTGGACCACGAATAGTTCGACGCCTAAAAGCCTGCTGACCCGGAAATTCGCCAACTACTGACATGATTAGCTCTCTTTCTGTGTGGTTTCAAACGATTGAGGCACCACAATAGCCTCTCCTGTCACCGTTCTGCCCAAAAGATTCGATTCATCACCAAAAAGTTCTTCCTCCAGCTTCTTAACACGCTGTCTTTTAGCTTCTTCGGGATATTTTTCAGCTTCATCCACGTATTTTGCCAAACTCGTTTTGCCCATAGCGGCATAAAGAGTGTCGATTACAAACTTTGCAGCCCAAAGTGTGGGCGGAACATACTCCTCGTTCTTACCTTTGAACACCCAGAGAGGTTCATACGATAGTTTAATACCTGCAAGCTCTTGAATATTCTGTTCTGGAACAATTACGAGTCTCTCAAGGACAAACTTCTCTTTAATCCACTGATACTTGGGAAGAAGTTTCACCATTGGAAATGGAAGAATAAGTCCCTTCTCACTTCTATCGGTCAAACGCTTCTCAAGTTGGTCCTCTGACCACACAATCCTAAAGATAGGCTGTCCAGTTGCAGTATCTAGGCCAAAAAGGTCTATCAACTGCTGATTGATTGATTCAATGGGTTCTGCTAGTTCCATAATCCCCTGGGGAGGGATACTAGTCGGAGCCTGACTAATACCCCTCCCCCCTCAGTTATGCAGACCTACGCCGGATTAGCCACAATCGCATCTGCCGCATCATTGACCCAATTACGCCACGTATCAGTAGCGCCACCTTCAAACCCATTGGCAACGCTATATCCAGCAGTAGCTACCTGCCGGAAGTAGTTATTCAGGCTAAACAGATTAGCACCTGTAACCTGAATGAACTTACGAGCGCCATCAACTGCCGCTTCAAAGATATTATCTCGCACAAGGATGTTAGTCCCATTTGCAAGAATAATATCATTGGCACAGCCAGTGAAGATATTGCGCTGAATGATACAATACGAGGTATTGGCGATACCACCATCAGCACTACGCCGAATAGCAGTTCCACCCGCACCTGTAAGACCTTCAAACTGGCAATCTTCAACAACAATACGCTTACATTCTCCCAGATTAACGCCATGACCAGCAGCGCCACCAGTAGAGAAGTAACAACCCCTCACTCTACCATGCGAGCCGTCAGGGATTGTAGTAGTTTCCATACGACGGAAACGAATACAATCTGAAGCTGCCACAGGAGCAAACTGGATATTCTGAATATCCCAACCCTGTTCAATAACCTGCAACAGAGGCGTAGTTGCTACTGGAGATGTAGGAGCCAACCATGATGCACCACCACCAGTAGGAACACCACTATTCGTAGCCTGACGAGGCTGATTAGCAGCACCTACAATGGTAACATCATACACACCAACAGGCGTAATAGCCTGTTCCCTCAACACACCTGACAGAAGCACAATATCTCGACTTCGGAGATGTGGTGCCATATCAGAGAATGTTTCAAAGGTGAAAGAACCTGATGGACCACCACCCTGCGGAAACAGATAAAACACTCTCTGTGTTCCATAGTCATGGTCGCCCAACATTACCCTACGGCTATCTTGCCGAAGGTCACGCCAGAAGCCAGCAATCATTACTTTTCTCCAGTCTCAAGGACCAGCGTTGTTACGCCAGAGAAATGCGCGTTGGATATAGGTATGCGCGCCCCACCTTTTTATTTACGCCGTAGTAACCGGGAAGTAATTTCCCGACACTGGGTCGTAAATCAGCAACATCGGTCGGAGTGCAACGGAAGCAACTACCGCCGAAATATTACCCGTGTTAGTAACACCTGTTGCATCAGCGAACATAAGCGCGAGCATATGTGCGCCAGTGACAGGGGGAGTGATTGTCGCTACAGCCGGTCCTGCACTCAACACAGTGAGGAACGTAGTAGGAGCAATCGTAGCAGCAGCAGCCATACGAGTAGGAGTAGGCTGCAAACCACTGTTGACAGTGTTGATGTTCTGGTGATTAAGGTCAGACATTGTTTTCCTCCTTTTACCTTAATACCAGTTAATAACCAGTGGGAACTGCCAACGCATCAATATAAGCGCAAGCAGCAGGATTCGTAACGAACGTCTGCATACCCACGACCATATAGAAGATGTCAGCAGTAGCCACACCACCCGAAGGACCACGGATTTCAAAGATTCGACGACCATCGGTTGTATAGAAACCAATGGGAAGAATCTCACCGCGACCCCACACTTCATCAACGATGAAGTCAATACGCTTCTTATCCCAGTTGAAGGAATCACGCAGACTAGCACCAGCCATCTGCATACCATCACCGAAATACATATTCAGTGATTCTTCCTTCGGCAACTTGTGGATAATGGAAACAAGCTGTCCGATTTCCTCGTAAGCCTGCTTCTGGCAAGGATGCAACCATGCAGTAGGCTTAAACGTATTGTCAATTCCAACACGGTTGCCAATCTTGTTCATCGCAAGACGCGGCAACGGAAGTGACAATGCAGCGTTCAAACCATTAACACGGTTTGCACGAATCTCAGGAGTAGCAGAACGGCTAAACCCGAGCCACGTTCCAGTAGAAGCATTGGAATGATGATACGGCACACCATACAATGCAGGGAGAGAAGTAGGAGTGGAGATACCATTCGTAACCAGCTTATCAGTGGCAATAGCACCAGCAACAGCCGGGGTTACGTCGATACTCTTATTCTCAACATCCCACTTGGTAATGACACCACTACCACGCAGAACACCAAGAGCAGTATCAAACACCTGAACAGTCTGTCCATAACGCACCAAACGTGCGCCAAAGCCATCAGTTCCAAGTGTATAGGTATCAACACCACCCGCAGTAGAAACGGCGCTGATAACACCAACAACACCGTCTCCAGCCTGCATCATCTGAGCATCCAACTGACGACGAAGCTCATCCAATGCAGTAGCCGTAAGTCTGCGAACTCCGTTAGTCACAGCCTTACGCTCATCATCAGTGGCCCACTCTGTCAGCTTCGTGTATTCGATATTCTCACTAACGAATACACTTGTCAGAACAGCCTTATCGAAGGTCGGACCACCACCGCGTCCCAGGTCGCCACCATCAGCATTAAAATACTGAAAGCTACCACCAGGGCGAAGTTCCAACGGAACGCGCATCTGCCTGTTAGAGATTTTTTCTACGTCACGCTTCTTCACGTTAGCGTAGAACTTATCATCTCGCTCAAACAGAACGCGAATCTTTGGAATCACACGTTCCAATTCAAGACCCGCTACCTGTGATTCAACAACAGCCATGTTGTCCTCAATCCTGCATCAAAAAGTCAATAGTTCGCATCCCTTTCGGAATGTCGCTCGCTTTAGAAATCTTGCCACCTCTTGAATCTTGAGAACGTGGCCGTCCTACCGAAATTGGACTCTTATTGGGAGTCTCCTCCTCGTCGCTACGCTTACCCAGTCCTTTAAGAGCATCGTTTCTGGCCTTTTTAATCACTGATGGCAACAGTGTTTTTGCTCTGGACAGATAAGCGGATTTAATACGGTCAATAGATGCCTTGCTAAAGTTCTCCTTGAAAGCGGATTCCCACAGTTTATCCTTCAACGCAGTAAACCGTGCATCCTTACCCAAAACTGACTCTAGCATTTCCATAGCTTCTCTGCTCGCATTTTTGCGAACATACTCAGTCATGGATTTCTTAGGGTCAATATTGGCTTCAATGGTATTCTTAAGAGTATTATTAATACGAGTATTCAAATCACCAACAGCAGATTCAAACTGCTGTCTAACAAACTGCTGTTCTTTCTGTTCCAGTTCCTTATCCTTACCATCTTCCGGCGCTGGCCTAGAAAGTGGCTGAGGAGGCTGGAAATCACTAGTTCCAAACACAAACTGGTTAACAAGCTGTGCTGCTGATTGCAGAGCCTCATTACCACTTCTCCGAGCCTCGCGCACCATCGCTACAATGGTATGCTTTGTGACGTTACTAAGCACATGATAATATGCTCGCTCGTCTACACGCGCAAGAGTCGGGAGGTATTCATCAACCAGTTTTGCAAATCCTTTAGGATTCTGTTCTCTAACAGCCTTAAGGATAAGTTCGGTGTTTCCACCCATTACATCAGCTTCCATCCTATCGAGAGTCTGCTTGGCTTCTACAGCAGCCTTAGCATCATCAATCGTAGGAAGAAGCTCAGTGAACTGTTGTTCCCTGTAATATGCCTTTTCGAGATAAGGAAATTCTTTGAAAAGATTAGGATACTTAGAAAGAATTTCCTTACGTCGAACAGGTGTTACAAGTTCCAACTGTTCATCTGTTGGGCCTTCTAGTTCCTGTTCAATTTCAAGAAGTTCGTCTACTTCTTCTTTTCCTTCTTCTCCCTTTTCACCCTGTCCAGCATCTTCAGCTTTAGGCTTCTCTAGGGGAAGAACTTCTTTTTCATCATCATCTGCCAAGAAATCAATTACATCTTCATGATTCATTTCTCCGTCAGTTACCGGAGTATTAACAGCGGAAGTTCCTACACTATTGCTGGGTAGCGACATTTCCTTCTCCTTGAATGGGTGCTTCTGGTTGAAGTTCCTTCGGGTTGGGCTTTTCAGGCGGAGCCGCACCTTGCTCATTACCTGGAGCCTGTTGCATCATCATATTCTGCTGCATTAGTTCATAGTGCATTTTAGCGTGCAAAAGAACATTCTTATATCCTGGAGGATTATCCATCTTAGCTTGCTGACCAGCAGGGCTTACAGCCCACTTTCTACAAATCTCAAACTCAATAGCATGATTCTCCATCATTGGGTCAACTTCTACTGAGGGCATTTCAGGCATCATTGGGTCGCCTGTAGGCATTGGCTCAGAACTCAATAGAAGCTTGATTTCATCATACTGATGATTTCTATCGTCCTCTCCAGGAACAAAGAAATCTGTAAGACCAATAGCTTCCCGAATCATGGGAAGATTCTCAGGTGAACCAATCACAGCAAGAATCTCAGGATTAGCAGCCGTCAAAAGCTGCATAATGATATCCTTCTGCTGTGACCATGTAAGAGGCAAATTCTCATTAGCCTCAAGTTCTACCCTACCAATCTTTCCTTCAAGCTCTGCTTTGCGAATGAACGTATTGATAAAGTTACCATCAGCATCACGTTCAACATCACGTTCATCTTCCTTTACTTCTTGGATGAACGCGGGAATGACTTTACCAAAGATTTCCTTCCACCAGATTGTAAAAATTTTCCATGTGTTCTGGAGTCTCTGTAGTGCTTGCGCACGAGACATTGAATACTGTGATGCAGTTTCACTTCCTTGTAGTGAGCCACCAAACAAGGATGGGAGAGCGCCTGATACAAGTTGCGCGAGTCCCTGGATTTGAGTTGCAAAAGGTTGAACCTCTGGCGAAAGATTCGCAGTTTTAATTTCAAAGAATCCGTCTTGTAGTGATTTACCCGACTTAGGAATAGCCTCATAAATACCGCCAGGAACAGACTCCATCTGACGGTAAGCATTAAAGTTCAATACAGCGGGGTCAGCAAATGTCTGACCTATTCCATGCTCAATAGTCTGGAGAGTGAGGGAAATAAGGTCATTAGTAATTTCCTGAACACTAACAAGTAACAGACCAAGAGGGTCATGATGCAAATAGTCAGAAAGAGGATTATAGGTGAGTGTCCAGGCGTCGTCGAGTCTTTCGTTGTAGGCGTCTCCAAATTCATCATTGACAAGACACACCTTCGCTCCATTAGGAAACTCTTTCTTGAGTTTCTTTACACAGTCCTCATCCTGAAGAACATTAAAGGCTGCGGGGCGGAGCCATGCTTCTCGAATAGTTACGTTATTAGTAGGATATGCACCCTGATACTGTGGAGATAAACGGCCCCACTGTTCATAAGGGTCTTTCGGTCCTACTGACGATTCAATCTTATCTCTTTCCTTAGCAGTTAGTTTACCATGAAGATGCTGATACTTTTCAATCGCATTAGCATAATGCGTTTCATAACTGAAAATAAGATAAGGACAATCTTCCTGCTTACGTGCATAGATAGGAACCTTTACATACAGTCCCCCGAAACAATCAATCATGATTCGGGTTTTAGGCTTATGTGTAGTTCCTACAATACGAGTAACAAGGAAATCTTCCTGCTGAACTAGAGGCTGAATAACCTGTCCACACGCAGGACACATCTCTGGTTCATAATCATCATCGTCACGCTTCAGAACAGTAGTATATTCATCTTCCTGCTGCTGTTCCTGCTTTTCTTCATGCAACTCACCAAGTTCATGATTAAGCTGCTTATCCTCAATATTGTAACCACACTGAGGACATGAAACTACTTGATGCTGTTCCTGAATTTCCTCTTTCTCATCCTCAGCATAAGTTCCAAAATATTCATCCGACTTCGGATAAGTGTAACCCGCAACCATACCTTCTGTGCAGTAAATGAACAAAGCATGGAGCCAAGTTAGCTGAACATTATTATGACGATAGATTAGCTGAGCAATTTTATCGCCAGCTTTCGCAGTAGCCAAATCGAGAGTATTATCTGCATCATCAGGATAGCACTTAACAGGAGGGACGACCACGCTAAGTGCCGCGATGATAGACTCCAAATAAGCGCGGAATACGTTAATGGGCTTATCATAATAAGACTGTTGAGTATCGTCGGTTTGAACTTCATCCCAGATACGCCAGTCATGCGCTACTTCACTATACCACGCTTTCTGAAACCCCTCCCAAAACAGCTTTAGCCTACGCCAAGTGCGAATTTGGCGTTCCCTAATCTGTCTATCTTCTCTATCGAAGTGGCTAACCACTTCTTTCAAGAGACGCTGGATTTCCTCGTCGTATTCTTTAGACATTAGAAACTCTTAGTAAAAGAGATTGTTTCTAAATGGCCTATTGGGTAGTGATGCACCTGCTCCACCATATGCACCACGGAATCCTCTATTAGCCATAGGATTTCCCTGCTGCATATCCGGAATACTTGCACGATTGGGGTCAGTATACCTACCACCACCCATAGGATTACGTCTAGGAATTCTCAACCCTGGAGGAGTTGATGGTCCTACTAAGCCGGGGTCAAATTCAAATGAAGGAGGGGGAGGAATAGTCCATTGACCAGTATTAGGGTCCATTTTAGGAGCTTGAGGATTCCAAAGTCCAGACGAAGCTCCAGCAGTTCCACTACCTATTCCGGGAGGCATTTGACCCCCTGTAAATCCGCCCCTTTCTAGCCAAGGATTTCCACCACCACCCGGAGTTTCCATATTAGGAGGTAACTGAGATGGACCAGTATTAATTGGACCTGGACCCCCACCTTCCCAAGTTCCACCCGGAGTATATCTAATACCAGGAGGTTCTGCAAATGGATTCTGTGGAGGAATTACTTTACCACCCTGCACAGTTCCATACCTACGGAATGGGTCGCCAACTTGGGGAAGAATACCCTGATTACCCATCATTCCTGAATAACGGAAATTAGGGCGTGGAGCGTTTCTATCTCCAGTATTGTATGCAAACTGCATCTTAGGTTTAGATGGTGCAGTATTAATACCTGGAGCGCCTCCGCCAGCCTGATACTTCTGCTGTTCAGATGCAGGAAGTGAATTCCACTTACCTACATCATATCCAGCCTGCTGATTCTGTTGTTCCTGCGGTGCTGGTTTATAAACATCCGCAAGAGGCTGTCCCCATCTACCCCATCCACCTGCAAGTCCAGCCATGTTATACTCCGTGTTCTTTCTTAACTTTTTTAGATGGCCCCGCGTCTAGTCCACGC
>Ga0316616_100000087_pt1 | contig 22500 bp, 24 predicted proteins | sample OWC_Aug_M1_C1_D1_FD_207660 | JGI IMG/M metagenome (GOLD analysis project Ga0316616, IMG submission 207660) | Wetland soil microbial communities from Old Woman Creek delta, Ohio, United States - OWC_Aug_M1_C1_D1_B | ecosystem: Environmental > Terrestrial > Soil > Wetlands | place: USA: Ohio... | reverse complement strand
ATTGGTTCTGCGTTATTGCGAATGAGTGTTTTGTTCTTTGACCCATAATCTGTTCGCGGGTAACATCAAAAAGTCTTCTGGAGCGAAGAACAATGCGTCGTAAAATGGTTGTCGGTAACTGGAAGATGCATGGCAGCCTTGATCGCAACAGGGCATTGTTGGCGGCGGTGTCAGCCGGCGTGCATGGCCTGAAGAATGCCGATTTTGTTGTCTGCGTTCCCCACCCTTATCTGTTTCAGGCGCAGGCCATGTTGCAGGGCACCAATGTTGCCTGGGGTGCGCAAAACGTTCATCAGCGTGAACAGGGCGCCTACACGGGCGCGGTGTCTGCCTGGATGATCGCTGATTTTGGGTGCACGTATGTCATTATCGGACACTCCGAGCGCCGGGGGCAGTTCCGTGAAACTAACGAGAGTGCCGCCGCCTGCCTGCGAGTGGCGCTCAAGGCCAACCTGACCCCCATATTCTGCGTTGGGGAAACGCTTGAAGAATATGATGCGGGCATGACTGAAGCGGTAGTGGCAAGCCAGGTGGATGGCGTTCTGGAAAGAATAGGGGTGCGGCTGATGTCAAGGCTCGTGCTTGCCTATGAGCCGGTTTGGGCAATAGGAACCGGTAGAACAGCCGGTCCCGCTCAGGCGCAGAGCGTACATTCATTCATTCGCCAGCGCATTGCAAAACATGATCTTACTGTCGCAGCGAACATACGCATCCTGTATGGGGGTAGCGTAAAAGCCGCAAATGCGGCAAAATTACTAGTTATGCCGGATATTGATGGCGGGCTGGTCGGTGGTGCATCACTCGATGCTGAAGAATTTATTGCAATCTGCAAGGCTGCTAATCGCGGTTGACTGAAAGAGTATGGTTGAATGGAAACGATAGTTTGGGTAATACACGTTATTGCGGCGTTTGGGGTTATCGGCCTGGTGCTATTGCAGCATGGGAAAGGTGCAGACATGGGCGCGGCATTTGGTAGTGGCGCTTCCGGCAGCCTGTTTGGGGTTTCCGGCTCGGCGAATCTGCTGAGCCGCGCGACAGCGGCCATGGTGACAGTTTTTTTCATCACCAGCCTCACATTGGGCTATCTCACCAGTCACCGGGGCAAGCAATCCAGCGTTGTTCAAATGCAGCAAAAAACTGAGCAAACAACGAACGTTGCAAAGCCAATTGAGCCTACCAAGGCCAAGGATGTTCCCCAGTAAATCTTGTTACACGCTGCGGGCATAAACTGCCCGAAATATTTGCCGACGTGGTGGAATTGGTAGACACGCTATCTTGAGGGGGTAGTGGCGAAAGCTGTGCGAGTTCGAGTCTCGCCGTCGGCACCAATAGCAAGTTTCAGGCAGTCTCATGCAGTCCTAGAAATGATATAGAAAGCCCGTGAATCCTAGAGATTGCGGGCTTTTTTGTTTTTCAAGCTGCGCGACTTGCGGAGAGTGCTGCTGACCCTACCAACGAAGACGGCGAAACTTGCCCGAGCCATGTTCTGCCGGCAAATGTATTAATGACGTGGCCCCTGTCTCGGGTAAATCAAATTTGACCTGTTGTCCTCCAATCGTGGATAATTGCGGAGTTGTTCATCCCCGAAAATGCCCAAGTGAAATTTTATGAAGTGTTTTTGGGAGGTAAGTGGCGGAAAGGTGCTGGTATAAATTAAGCACCAATGCGGCTTAAGACTATTTTTCTGAGTTTGGTCTCGCCGTCGCACCAAAATTTTGAAAGATACGGAACGTGCTGGAAAATTATTTTCCGATTTTGTTGTTCATTTTCGTCGGGCTTGGCGTCGGTATCGCCTCCATTGCTGCCGGAAAAATAGTATCTCCCAATCGCCCCAACAGCGCGAAAAACTCTCCTTACGAGTGCGGTTTCGAAGCTTTCGAGGATGCACGCATGAAATTTGACGTGCGTTATTACCTGATCGCCATTCTGTTCATCCTGTTCGATCTGGAAATCGCTTTTCTCTTCCCTTGGGCGGTAGTGATTCGTGAGATTGGGCTGTTTGGCTTTGTTTCCATGATTGTGTTTCTTGGCATCCTAGTGGTGGGGTTTGTCTACGAATGGATGAAGGGGGCGCTGGAATGGGAATAGAAGGCCTGATGGAAAAGGGCTTCGTTACTACTACCCTGGACACAGTAATCAACTATACCCGCACCGGCTCCATGTGGCCGATGACTTTCGGCCTGGCCTGCTGTGCGGTGGAAATGATGCATGCTGGCGCTTCGCGCTACGACCTTGATCGTTTCGGCATCGTGTTCCGCCCCAGCCCGCGCCAGTCCGACGTGATGATCGTCGCTGGCACTCTGGTCAACAAGATGGCGCCGGCGTTGCGCAAGGTGTACGACCAGATGGCCGAGCCGCGTTGGGTGATCTCCATGGGTTCCTGTGCCAATGGCGGTGGCTATTACCATTACTCTTATGCTGTGGTGCGCGGTTGCGACCGCATCGTGCCGGTGGATGTTTATGTGCCGGGTTGCCCGCCGACCGCCGAAGCGCTGCTGTACGGCCTCATCCAGTTGCAGAACAAAATCAAGCGTACCAATACGATTGCCAGGTAAAACAACGACATGACGCGCCTGGAAAAACTCTCCGCAAGCCTTAAGCCTGCTCTGGCTGACAAGCTGGTCGCCATGCATCAGCATGTTGGCGAAATTACGATTGAAGCCAACTCGGCCGATCTGATCGCAGTATGCACCACGCTGCGCGACCATGCCGACCTCAGGTTCGAGCAACTCATTGACCTGTGCGGCGTCGATTACAGCAGCTACGGCGATAGCGCCTGGCTGGGTGCGCGCTTTGCCGTGGCTTACCATCTGCTGTCGGTGTCGCTCAACCAGCGTGTCCGCCTCAAGGTGTTCGCAGCGGACGATGATTTTCCTGTGCTGCCTTCCGTCGTTGAAATCTGGCCGTCCGCCAACTGGTTCGAGCGCGAGGCGTTCGACCTGTTCGGCCTGATGTTCGAAGGCCATCCAGATCTGCGCCGTATCCTTACCGACTACGGCTTTGTCGGCCATCCGTTCAGGAAAGACTTCCCCATGATCGGCAACGTCGAAATGCGCTACGACCCCGACCAGCAACGCGTGGTGTACCAGCCGGTGTCCATCGAGGAGCGCAACAACGTGCCGCGCATCATCCGCGACGAAGGCTTCCATCATGGCTGAAATCAGAAATTACACGATGAACTTCGGCCCGCAGCACCCGGCGGCGCACGGGGTGCTGCGCCTGGTGCTGGAACTGGACGGCGAAGTCATCGAACGCGCCGATCCGCACATCGGCTTGCTGCACCGCGGTACTGAGAAGCTGGCGGAGCAGCGCACCTTCCTGCAATCCGTGCCCTACATGGATCGCCTCGATTACGTCTCCATGATGAGCAACGAGCACGCCTACGTGATGGCGATCGAAAAACTCATGGGCATCGAGGTGCCGGAACGCGCGCAGTACATCCGTGTCATGTTCGACGAAATCACCCGCATCCTCAACCACCTGCTGTGGATAGGCGCGCATGCGCTGGACGTGGGTGCGATGACGGTGTTCCTGTACGCATTCCGCGAGCGCGAGGATTTGTTTGATATTTACGAGGCGGTCTCCGGCGCCCGGATGCACGCGGCCTACTACCGCCCAGGCGGGGTTTATCGCGACCTGCCGGATCGCATGCCGCAGTATCAGGAAAACAGTTTCCGCAGCAAGGAAGACATCAAGGCGCGCAACGACAATCGCCAAGGGTCAGTGCTGGATTTTATCGAGGACTTCACCAACCGTTTCCCAACCTACGTTGACGAGTACGAAACCCTGCTGACCGACAACCGCATCTGGAAGCAGCGTACTGTCGGTATCGGCGTGGTGACCCCAGAGCGCGCGCTGGCGCTGGGCATGACCGGCCCGATGCTGCGTGGCTCGGGGATTGAATGGGACTTGCGCAGGAAACAGCCGTACGAAGTGTATGACCGCCTGGACTTCGACATCCCGGTCGGCGTCAACGGCGATTCCTACGACCGCTACCTGATCCGCATGGAAGAGTTCCGCCAGTCCAACCGCATCATCAGACAATGCGTAGACTGGTTGCGCAACAATCCAGGCCCGGTCATTGCAACCGACAGCAAGGTCGCTCCGCCGTCGCGCGAAGGGATGAAGCAGGACATGGAAGCGCTGATCCATCATTTCAAGCTGTTTACCGAGGGCTTCCACGTGCCGGCGGGCGAAGCCTATGCCGCGGTGGAGCATCCCAAGGGCGAGTTCGGCATTTATCTGGTGTCCGATGGCGCCAACAAGCCCTATCGCCTCAAGATTCGCGCCCCCGGTTTTGCCCATCTTTCCGCGCTGGATGAAATGACGCGCGGCCACATGATTGCCGATCTGGTGGCCATCATAGGCACGCAGGACATTGTTTTCGGGGAAATTGACCGATGAGCGTCGTCTTTCGCGCCGATACGGCGTTGCTCGGCCAATCGCGATCCTCACATACTGTCATGTATGCGCCGGTCGCTCGCAGTCTCGCCCCTTGTCTCGACGCAAAATACTCGCTCCTCGGAGTTGGAAGAATTACATGCTGAGCCAAGAATCTCTCGCCAAAATCGACCGCGAACTGACCAAGTACCCGGCCGACCGTCGCCAGTCGGCAGTAATGTCGGCACTACGCATCGCGCAGGACGAACTGGGTTGGCTGTCCAAGGACACTATCGCTTTTGTCGCCGACTATCTGGGCATCCCGGCTATCGCTGCGCTGGAAGTGGCGACCTTCTACAACATGTACGATCTGGACCCGGTGGGCAAGTACAAGATCACCGTGTGCACTAATATCTCCTGCATGCTGCGCGAGTCCGACAAGATCGTCGAACATCTGGAACAGCGCCTCGGCATCGGCTTCAACGAAACCACGCTGGACGGCAAATTCACGCTCAAGGAAGGCGAGTGCATGGGTTGCTGCGGTGGGGCGCCGTTGTTCCACATCAACAACAAGCAGATGTGCGAAAACCTGACGCCGGAAAAGGTGGACGAGATTCTCAAGGGGCTAAAGTAATGGCGAACGAAGTCTGCTTTCGCACCCTGCACCTGCCTAACCCGGGGTCGCTGGAAACCTACCGCAGCATCGGCGGCTACGAAACGCTAAAGCGCATCGTGACGCAAAAGGTACCGGCCACAGAGATCATCGGCCAGGTCAAGCTGTCCGGCCTGCGTGGCCGCGGCGGAGCTGGCTTCCCCACCGGTCTCAAGTGGAGCTTCATGCCGCGTTATTACGACGGCACCAAATACCTGGTATGCAACACTGATGAAGGCGAACCGGGAACTTTCAAGGATAGAGACATCATCCGCTACAACCCGCACCAGTTGATCGAGGGCATGGCCATCGCCGCCTACACGCTGGGTGCGCACGTCGGCTACAACTATATCCACGGCGAAATCTGGGAAGACTATGTGTTTTTCGAGAAAGCGCTGGACGAGGCACGCGCCGCCGGTTTTTTGGGTGAAAACCTGTTCGGCACTCATTTCAGCTTTGACCTTTACGCCCACCACGGCTACGGCGCCTACATCTGCGGCGAGGAAACCGCCCTGATCGAATCGATCGAAGGCAAGAAGGGCCAGCCGCGCTTCAAGCCACCGTTCCCGGCCAGCTTTGGCGTGTTCGGCAAGCCGACCAACGTCAACAACACCGAATCCTACGCATCCATTCCGTTTATCATGCAGCATGGCGGGCAGGCGTTTATGGACCTGGGCGTGGCAAATTCCGGTGGCACCAAGCTGTTCGCTGTGTCCGGCCATGTGGAAAAGCCTGGCAACTTTGAAGTCAACATGGGCATTCCATTCCCCGAATTGCTGGCGCTGGCCGGCGGCGTTTGGCGCGGGCGCCAGTTGAAAGCGGTGATCCCCGGCGGACCTTCCACCGCAGTGATGCCGGCTGCAGCCATCATGGGTGCCACCATGGATTACGACGGCCTCTCCAAAGCCGGTTCCAGCTTGGGTGCAGGTTCGGTAATCGTGATGGACGATTCCACCTGCATGGTGCAGGCGCTGAAGCGTTTGTCCTACTTCTTCTTCGAGGAATCCTGCGGCCAGTGCACGCCTTGCCGCGAAGGCACCGGCTGGCTGTACCGCGTCGTCAAGCGCATCGTCGACGGCCAGGGGCGCATGGAAGACCTTGCCCTGCTGGCCGACGTCAGCCAGAACATATCCGGCCGCACCATTTGCGCGCTGGGCGACGCAGCGGCCACGCCGGTGCTGAGTTTCATCAAACATTTCCGGCCGGAATTCGAGTATTACATCCAGCATGGCAAGAGCATGGTTACGGGTAAATAATGCTGAAAATAGAAATTGACGGCAAAGCGGTAGAAGTCGAACACGGCAGCACCATCATCGATGCCGCCGACAAAATCGGCGTGGCGATTCCGCGCTTCTGCTACCACAAGAAATTGTCGGTGGCCGCCAACTGCCGCATGTGCCTGGTACAGGTGGAAAAGTTCGCCAAGCCACTCCCGGCCTGTGCTACGCCGGTTTCCGAAGGCATGAAGATATTCACCCGCTCCAAGTCGGCCGTGGAAGCGCAGAAGAGCGTGATGGAGTTTCTGCTTATCAATCACCCGCTGGATTGCCCGATCTGCGACCAGGGCGGCGAGTGCGAACTGCAGGACATCGCGGTCGGTTACGGTGGTGTCAAGTCGCGCTACACCGAAGCCAAGCGCGTGGTGTTGAACAAGAACATAGGCCCGCTGGTGTCGACCGACATGACGCGCTGCATCCAGTGCACCCGCTGTGTGAGATTCCTCAAGGAAGTCGGTGGCATGATGGAACTGGGGCTGATCGGTCGCGGCGAGCATGCCGAGATCACCGCCTACGTGGACAAGAGTGTCGAGTCTGAGCTGTCCGGCAACATTATCGACCTGTGCCCGGTCGGCGCGCTGACATCCAAGCCGTTCCGCTACTCGGCACGCAGTTGGGAGCTGATCCGCCGCCCATCCATCGCCGCGCACGACGGGTTGGGCTCCCAAATCGAGGTGCAGGTCAAGAACAACCGCGTCATGCGTGTGGTGCCGCGCGAGAAGGAAAGCATAAACGAGTGCTGGATTTCTGATCGCGACCGCTTTTCCTACGAAGGCCTCAACAGTGCCGACCGTCTGGTTGCGCCGATGATCAAGCGCGGTGAGCAATGGGTGGAAACCGACTGGCAGAGCGCGCTGGAATTCGCCGCCAGCCGCATCAAGGAAACCGTCGCGCGCGATGGCGGGGAAGCGCTGGGCATGCTGGTGTCGCCCAACAGCACCATGGAAGAAGGGTATCTTGCCAAGAAGATTGCACGTGCCCTCGGCTGTGGCAACGTGGACCACCGCCTGCGCCGTAGCGACTTCCGTCTGGACGGAAACTTCCAGGGTACGCCGTGGATGGGCTGCAACATCTCCGACCTGCAGAAAATGGATCGCGTGCTGGTGATCGGCAGCAATTTGCGCAATGAGCACCCGCTACTGGCGCATCGCCTGCGCCATGCGGTGAAGATGAATGGCGCTGAACTGTCGCTGATCAACCTGCTGGATGAAGACCCGCTGATGCCGGTGGCATTCAAGGCCATCTGTTCGCCGGATGGCATCATCAACGAACTACTGCAACTGCTCAAGGCCATGTCCGGCTTGCAGCGCCTGTCGCTGTGTCTGCCGCCGACGCTAAGCAAGCTGCTGGAAGGGGTCGAGGTAAGCGACAACGTTCAGGCCATGGCAGCCAGCCTGGCCGGCCACGGCAAGGATTACGACCTGATCAGCCCGCACACCGGCATTTTTGTCGGCAATATCGCCCAGCACCATCCGCGTTATGCCGAAATCTACAGCCTGGCGGAAGCGATGTCTTCACTGTGCGGCGCCACCTTCGGCGTGCTGTCCGAGGCCGCCAACCGCGTCGGATTGGACTTGGCCCGTGTACTGCCCAGCCGTGGGGCGCTGAATGCGCGCACCATGCTGGAAAATCCGCGCAAGGCTTACCTGCTAGTCAACGTCGAGCCGGAGTTGGACTGCCACAACGGGCAGATGGCAGCCAAGGCGATGGCACAAGCGGGTTGCGTGGTGGCGCTGACCGCCTACAAGTCGGATGCTTTGCGCGATGCCGACGTGTTGCTACCGATCGCACCGTTTACCGAAACTTCCGGTACCTTCATGAGCATGGAGGGCCGCGTGCAGAGCTTTGCCGCTGCGGTCAAGCCTCTGGGGGAATGCCGCCCGGGCTGGAAGGTGCTGCGCGTGCTAGGCAACTTGCTCGGCCTGGAAGGCTTCAGCTACGACAGCAGTGAACAGGTCAAGGATGAGATATTTGGCGGCGAGAAGCCATCGAAAGTAGTGTGGAACCGTCTCAACAATAACCTGCGGCATCTGGTCGAGATCGATGCGAAGGCCAACAGCAAGGCATTGCGCCGCATCGGCGAAATCCCGTTGTACCAGTCCGATGCCATTGTGCGGCGCGCGCCGTCGTTGCAGAAGGCCGGCAAGTCTGCTGTCGGCTTCGTCGCCATGAATGGCGCATCGCTCAAGAAGCTGGGTTTGCAGCAAGGCGACACTGCCCGTTTGACGCAATCCGGCGCCAGTATCCAACTGCTAGTGCAACCCGATGAGCGTGTTCGGGACAACTGCGTGCGCTTGCCGGTATGTGCCGAAACGGCCGCTATGGGCGACCTTTACGGCGAAATCATGGTGGAGAAGGTGGCGTAATGGAAGCCAATGTCCTGCATTTCTTCCAGTCGCTGTGGGGGCCCTTGTGGGAACCGATTTGGGGTGTTCTTGCACCGCTCTGGCCGCTGATATGGACTTTGGCCAAGATCATCGCCATCGTGGCGCCGTTGATGGGGGCCGTGGCTTACCTGACGCTGGCCGAGCGTAAGGTGATCGGCTACATGCAGGTGCGCATCGGCCCTAATCGCGTGGGCTATTACGGCCTGCTGCAACCCCTTGCCGATGGCCTCAAGCTGCTGTTCAAGGAAATCATCATCCCGACGGCGGCCAACAAGTTCCTGTTCCTGCTGGCACCGATCCTAGTGCTGGGGCCGGCACTGGCAGCCTGGGCGGTAATACCGTTTGATCTTGACATGGCACTGGCCAACATCGACGCTGGCCTGCTCTACATTCTGGCCATGACGTCGGTCGGAGTGTATGGCGTTATCATCGCTGGTTGGGCGTCCAACTCCAAGTACGCCTTCCTCGGCTCGCTGCGCAGCGCGGCACAGATCGTTTCCTATGAAATCGCCATGGGCTTCGCTTTGGTGGGCGTGCTGATGGCGGCCAATAGTCTAAACCTGGGCAAGATCGTGCTGGCGCAGCAGGGTGGTTTCTGGCAGTGGTACTGGCTGCCGCTGTTTCCGCTGTTCATGGTGTATTTCATCAGCGCTGTGGCCGAAACCAATCGTGCGCCGTTCGACGTGGCGGAAGGCGAATCAGAAATCGTCGCTGGCTTCCACGTGGAATATTCCGGTATGGCCTTCGCCGTGTTCTTCCTGGCTGAATATGCCAACATGATCCTTGTGTCCACGCTGGCTGCCATCATGTTCCTTGGCGGCTGGCTGTCGCCGCTACCCTTTTTGCCTGACGGTTTCCCGTGGTTGGTGATCAAGGTGGCGGGAATGTTGTTCTTCATGCTGTGGTTCCGTGCCACCTTTCCGCGCTATCGTTATGACCAGATCATGCGCCTGGGATGGAAAGTTTTCATCCCGATCACGCTGATGTGGATCGTGGTTATCGGCGCCTTCATGCAAACCCCGCTGGCTTATTTATTCCACTAGGGGAAGGGACATGATCAACAGAATCAAAGAACTGTTCCAAAGCCTGATGCTGCTTGAGTTGCTCAAGGGCATGTCGCTCACTGGGCGCTACCTGTTCGCACGCAAAATCACGGTGCAGTACCCGGAAGAGCGCACGCCGATGTCGGCACGCTTTCGCGGCCTGCATGCCTTGCGCCGCTACCCGAATGGCGAGGAGCGCTGCATCGCCTGCAAATTGTGTGAGGCGGTATGCCCTGCGCTGGCGATCACCATCGAATCCGAGCAGCGCGACGATGGCACGCGCCGTACCACGCGCTATGACATCGACCTGAACAAGTGTATTTTCTGCGGTTTCTGCGAAGAATCCTGCCCGGTCGACTCCATCGTCGAAACCCGTGTGCTCGACTACCACGGTGAAAAGAAGGGTGACCTGCTATACACCAAATCCATGCTGCTGGCGGTGGGCGACAAGCACGAAGAGCAGATCGCCGTGGACCGAGCTGCAGATGCGAAGTATCGATAAAACCTGTGAAAGGTGAAAGGTGAAAAGTGAAAAGTGAAAAGTGTAGCGTGGATGTTTTGACATTTCTCGTTTCACATTTCTCGTTTCACAGAATTTAAAAAAATGATTTTTCAAGACTATGTGTTTTATTTCCTGGCGGCGATCCTGCTGTTCGCCGGCCTGCGCGTGATTACCGCACGCAACCCGGTTCATGCGGCATTGTTTCTGGTGCTGGCATTTTTCACTGCATCCGGTATCTGGCTGTTGCTGGAAGCCGAGTTTCTCGCCATCGCCCTGGTGCTGGTCTATGTTGGAGCCGTTATGGTGCTGTTCCTGTTCGTCGTGATGATGCTGGACATCAATCTGGACAAGTTGCGCGAGGGCTTCTGGGATTACTTCCCGCTGGCCGCGTTTGTCGGGGTGCTGATGGCTCTGGAAATGGCGATGGTGCTGGGCAGCAGGCACTTTGGCGCCGAGCGTGTGGGTACGCCGCAGTCGCACCCGGCCGGTTACAGCAATACGGCGGAGCTTGGCCGCCAGCTCTATACCGATTACGTCTATCCGTTCGAAATCGCCGCAGTGGTATTGCTGGTGGCGATTGTCGCCGCTATTGCACTGACCCTGCGCCGCCGCAAGGACAGCAAGTTCATCGACCCGGCAGCGCAGGTGAAGGTCAAGCGCGCCGACCGGATGCGCATCGTATCCATGCCGTCCGAGAAGGAACAGCCGGCGCAGGAAGGGGAAGCATAAGTGGTCAGCCTTTCGCATTATCTGATCCTCGGTTCGCTGCTGTTCGCCATCAGCGTGGTCGGCATTTTCCTCAACCGCAAGAACGTCATCATTCTGCTGATGGCGATCGAATTGATGCTGCTCGCGGTGAACATGAATTTCATCGCCTTCTCGCATTACCTTGGCGATACGGCAGGGCAGGTGTTCGTGTTCTTCATCCTGACGGTGGCTGCGGCGGAGTCCGCCATCGGCCTGGCGATCCTGGTGGTGCTGTTCCGCAATTTGCATTCCATCAATGTCGATGACATGCAGAGCCTGAAGGGATGATGGCGTGACCGACATGCAAAATATCTATCTGCTGATTCCGCTGCTGCCGTTGTTCGCCGCCGCCGTGGTCGGCCTGTTCGGCCGCAAGCTGCCGCGCGCCCTGGCGCACTGGATGACTATTCCGGCTGTCGCCGCCTCATTTGGGCTGTCGGCTTGGGTGCTTATTGATGTTCTCGGCGGCCACCTCTTCAATGGTGCCGTCTACACCTGGCTCGTCAGCGGGGGCACGACATTCGAGGTCGGGTTTCTGATCGACCAGTTGAGCGCAACCATGATGGTAATCGTGACCTTCGTGTCGCTCATGGTGCACGTCTACACCATAGGCTACATGCACGAAGATCCAGGATACAGCCGCTTTTTCAGCTACATCTCGCTGTTTACCTTCTCCATGCTGATGCTGGTGATGAGCAACAATTTCATGCAGTTGTTCTTCGGCTGGGAGGCGGTGGGCCTGGTGTCCTATTTGTTGATCGGCTTCTGGTTCACGCGGCCGACGGCCATCTATGCCAACCTGAAAGCGTTCCTGGTCAACCGCGTGGGCGATTTTGGTTTTCTGCTCGGCATCGGCATGGTGCTCTACACCATGGGCAGCCTGGACTATGCTGCCGTGTTTTCCGTGGCGCCGCAGTTCGCCGATGCCACGGTCAGCCTGATCCCGGGGCAGGAGTGGTCGCTGATGACGGTGATCTGCATCCTGCTGTTCATCGGCGCCATGGGCAAGTCGGCGCAGGTGCCGCTGCACGTCTGGTTGCCCGACTCGATGGAAGGTCCAACGCCGATTTCCGCGCTGATCCACGCCGCCACCATGGTGACGGCCGGTATCTTCATGGTGGCGCGCATGTCGCCGTTGTTCGAGTTGTCGACCACCGCGCTCTCCTTCGTGCTGGTGATCGGTAGCATCACTGCCCTGTTCATGGCCTTTCTCGGCATCATCCAGAACGACATCAAGCGCGTGGTGGCGTATTCCACGCTGTCGCAACTGGGTTACATGACGGTGGCACTCGGCGTTTCCGCCTATTCGGCAGCGATTTTTCACCTTATGACGCATGCCTTCTTCAAGGCGCTGCTGTTCCTGGCTGCCGGTTCCGTCATCATGGCCATGCACCACGAGCAGGACTTGCGCCGCATGGGCGGCCTACGCAAGTATCTACCCATCACCTATATCACCTCGGTGGTCGGCTCGCTGGCGCTGGCAGGAATTCCGCCGTTTGCCGGCTTCTTCTCCAAGGACGCCATCATCGAGGCGGTGCATGCCTCGCACATTCCGGGTGCCGGTTTTGCCTATTTCGCGGTGATGGCCGGCGTGTTCGTCACGGCGTTCTACAGTTTCCGCCAGTTGTTCCTCGCCTTTCATGGCCCGGAACGTTTCCGTGAGGTGCATCATGATGCGTCTAATCATGACGACCACGCCCATGGCGCGCACGAACCGCACGAATCGCCTTGGGTGGTGACGATTCCGCTGATTTTCCTGGCCGTGCCTTCCTTGTTTGCGGGCGCTTTGTATATCGAGCCCATGCTGTTCGGAGGCTTCTTCGGCAATGCCATCGTGGTTAGGCCGGAACATGACGTGCTACGCCATGTGGGCGAGCATTTCCATGGGGTACAGGCATTCATGCTGCATGGCCTGACCACCGCGCCGTTCTGGCTGGCGCTGGCCGGAATCGCCAGCGCATGGTTCCTTTACCTGAAGCGCCCGGAATTGCCGGCTCTCATCCAGGGCAAATGCATGGGGGTCTATCGCATTCTGGAAAACAAGTACGGTTTCGACGCGTTCAACGAGAAATTCTTTGCCGACGGCTCCCGCTTCATTGGTGGCAAACTGTGGCAGATCGGTGACGTCACCGTGATTGACGGTTTCTTCGTCAATGGCACCGCACGTCTGATCGGCCGGGTTGCCTCTGTCGTTCGCCAACTGCAATCCGGCCTGATTTACCACTACGCCTTCGCCATGATTATCGGCGTGTTCGTTCTGCTGACTTTCTTCATGAAGACCTAAATGTTCGAATCGAATATCCTAAGCCTTTCCATCTGGGCGCCCATTGTTTCGGGCATCTTGGTACTTGCCACCGGCGGCGACCAGAACGCGGCGAAAGCCCGCTGGGTAGCCCTGCTGGGCGGCATCGCCAGTTTCCTGGTGACGTTGCCGCTCTATACCCGTTTCGACCGCGCCGATGGCGGCTTCCAGTTCCAGGAAGGCTGGGACTGGATCCCAAGCTTCAACATCCACTACCACTTGGGCGTGGATGGCATTGCGGTGCCGCTGATCCTGCTTACCAGCTTTTTCACGGTGATCGTCGTGCTGGCGAGCTGGGAGGTGATCCAGAAGCGCGTGGCGCAGTACATGGCAGCTTTTCTCATCATGTCCGGCCTCATGATCGGCGTATTCTCCGCTCTGGACGGCATCCTGTTTTATGTGTTCTGGGAAGCCATGCTTATCCCGATGTTCCTGGTGATTGGCGTGTGGGGCGGGACGAACCGGGTGTATGCGACGATCAAGTTCTTCCTCTATACGCTGCTCGGCTCGCTGCTGATGCTGGTGGCCTTCATCTACCTGTTCCACCAGACCAACAGCTTCGAGATCGTCGATTACTACGCGTTGCCGTTGCCGATGACGGCGCAGGTGCTGATCTTCATCGCCTTCTTCATGGCGTTCGCGGTCAAGATCCCGATGTGGCCGGTGCATACCTGGCTGCCGGACGCCCACGTCGAGGCGCCGACCGGCGGTTCCGTGGTGCTGGCCGCCATCATGCTGAAGCTTGGGGCATACGGCTTCCTGCGCTTTGCCATGCCGATTGCGCCTGATGCCGCGCATTACTTCTCCGGCACCATGATTACGCTTTCGCTGATCGCTGTGGTCTACATTGCGCTGGTGGCATTGGTGCAGCAGGACATGAAGAAGCTGATCGCCTATTCGTCGATTTCCCACATGGGCTTTGTCACCCTCGGCATCTTCATCTTCAACCCGCTTGGCATGGAGGGTGGCATCGTGCAGATGATTTCCCACGGCTTTGTTTCCGGCGCCTTGTTCCTCTGCGTCGGCGTGCTGTACGACCGGATGCATTCCCGCCAGATCAAGGATTACGGTGGTGTGGTCAACACCATGCCGACTTTCGCCGCATTTGCCGTTCTGTTCGCGATGGCCAACGCCGGCTTGCCTGGCACCTCCGGATTCGTCGGCGAATTTCTGGTCATTCTCGGCGCCCTGCAGGCGAATTTCTGGTACGCCTTCCTGGCCGCAACCACCTTGATCTTCGGCGCGGCCTACACACTGTGGATGGTGAAGCGCGTGTTCTTCGGCGATGTCGGCAACAAGCACGTGTCCGAGCTGAGAGACCTGAACCGGCGCGAATTCCTCATCCTCGGCGTGCTTGCCTTGATGGTGCTCGGGTTCGGGCTCTATCCGCAGCCGATCACCGAAATGACGCACGCGACCGTCAACCAGCTGCTGATGCATCTGGCACAATCCAAATTGCCGGGCGGGATGTAAGCCATGAATAACCCGATTTTTTATGACCTCTACGCCGCGTTGCCGGAAATCTTCGTCCTTGGTATGGCGATGGTGGTGCTGTTGGTCGACCTGTTCCTCAGCGACCGCAACCGCTACGTTGCCTACATCCTCTCGCAGGTGACCCTCCTGGGTGCTGCATTCCTTACGGTTGCAACGCATAATCCCGCCGTTGGCTATGCTTTCAACGGTATGTTTGTGGACGATCCGCTGGCCGATCTGCTTAAGCTGATGACCTACCTGGCTATCTCGGTGATGCTGGTCTATTCTCGGGGTTACATCGCGGTGCGTGGCATGTATCGCGGCGAATTCTTTGCGCTGGTGCTGTTCGCCATGCTGGGCATGATGGTGCTGATCTCTGGCCACAGTTTCATTTCGCTTTACATGGGACTGGAACTGCTCTCCCTCTGTCTGTATTCCCTGGTGGCGCTCGACCGTGACAACCCGCGCGCTACCGAGGCCGCGATGAAGTATTTCGTGCTTGGCGCTCTGGCCTCCGGCATGCTGCTTTACGGCATGTCCATGATCTATGGCATGACCGGCTCGCTGGATATTGGACAGGTGAGCAGCGCGCTGCTTAATGGCGCGCCGGATCGCGCAGTGCTGATTCTCGGCCTGGTGTTCGTGGTGGCCGGCCTCGCATTCAAGCTGGGCGCGGTACCATTTCAGATGTGGGTACCCGACGTGTATCACGGTGCGCCCACGGCCATGACCCTGCTCATCGGCTCAGCCCCCAAGCTTGCCGGGTTCGCCTTTGTCATACGCCTGCTGGTACAGGGTCTGGAACCTTTGGCCGTCGACTGGCAGGGCATGTTGGTCATCATGGCTGTCCTCTCCATCAGCATCGGAAACGTTACCGCGATCGCGCAGACCAACATCAAACGCATGCTGGCCTATTCCACCATTTCGCACGTCGGATTCCTGCTGTTCGGCTTCTTGGCCGCCAGCCCGAATGGCTATACCTCTTCCATGTTCTACATTTCCGCCTATGTGCTGATGACGCTGGGCAGCTTCGGCATTATCCTGCTGCTGTCGCGCAAAGGTTTCGAGGCGGAGAACCTGGACGACTTCAAGGGCCTCAATCAGCGCAGTCCGTGGTATGCCTTTCTCATGCTGCTGCTGATGTTCTCGATGGCAGGTGTGCCGCCTACGCTGGGGTTCTATGCAAAATTCACCGTGCTGCAGGCCGCATTGCAGGCAGGGTTCGTCTGGCTTGTGGTTTTTGCGGTGCTGATGGCGGCGGTCGGCGCTTTCTACTATCTGCGCGTGGTCAAGCTCATGTATTTCGACGATCCGCAGGACCACAGCCTGATCGCCCCTCAGCCGGACGTCGCCATAGTGCTTGGGGTCAATGGATTGGCTGTACTGGTTCTTGGGCTGATGCCGCAGCGCATGATGGAGTTGTGCGCTTACGCCATATCCCATAGCCTGTAACGCATGAGCACAATAAACATCGCCATCATATTGCTGGCTTTGGTGGCCGCCAATCTGCCATGGTTTTCCGAGCGACTGTTCTATCTGATTCCGGTACGAAATAAGCACCTTGGCTGGCGATTGCTCGAATTGCTGGCACTGTATTTTTCATTGGGTGCCGTCACATATTTGGCGGAACGTTACACTGCAGGGCAGGTGGCAGCTCAGCATTGGGAGTTTTACGCGACGACGGTTTCACTTTTTATCGTATTTGCATTCCCCGGTTTTATTTGGCGCTACTTGTGGCGTAAATGACAGCCGATCTGACTGAAACCGAACTCTCCAGCGAAACAGTCTTCCAAGGCAGCCTGCTGCACGTCAAGCGTGACCAGGTGCGGCTGCCAAACGGCAACGAGACTGGGCGCGAATACATCGTGCATCCCGGCGCCGTACTGGTCATCCCCGTCCTTGACGATGGACGGCTGGTATTCGAGCGGCAGTTCCGCTACCCGCTGCAAAAAATCTTTATCGAACTCCCCGCCGGCAAGATCGATCCCAACGAAGATACGCTGCTCACTGGCCAGCGCGAACTTCTCGAAGAAACCGGCTACACGGCGCGTGAGTGGCGCTATCTGGCCGCACTGCATCCCTGCATCGGCTATTCCGACGAAATTATTCACATCTACCTGGCCAGCGGGCTGCAGGAAGGTGAGCATAGCCGCGACCACGACGAGTCCTTGGAGGTATTCACCCTCACGCTGGAGGATGCGATGCAAGCACTGCGCCGCGGCGAAATCACCGACGGCAAAACCATGATCGCCCTGTTCTGGGCAGAAAAGCATCTCGCCGGAAACTGGTGAAGCTGATTTGTGACGAAATGCTCAAGGGATTGGCGCGCTGGCTGCGCACCGCGGGCTACGACGTCGCGATGGAGCCAGACGGCACAGCCGACCGTCGGTTGGTCGAACGAGCATTGGCGGAAGAACGGCTGCTGCTGACCCGCGACCGTACACTACTGGAAATACGCCATGCGTCTAAAGTGGTACTGCTCTTGGAAGCTAACGACATGGAAAGCTGCGCGCGCGAGGTCACGCAAAGACTTGATATCGATTGGCTATTGAATCCATTCAGCCGCTGCTCTCTGTGCAACACGCTGCTGCTGGAAATTGAGCGCCCGACGGATTTTCCGCCGGATATCGAACAGGCTTTTATCTGTCCCGTCTGTGACAAATATTATTGGCAGGGTGGTCATGTGAAACGGATGCGCCACAGGTTGGAGCGTTGGCAAGAGGCCTTTCAATGAATGTCGTTAAAGGGTTGCTGTGGCTGTTCAAGGCCCTGTGGTAGTTGGCTGCTTGGTTAATGACTACCTGTTAGCTGTGGTAGCTTTTTTGTAGAGTTGCTTCTTGTCGATCCTTGCACCGTTTGCAAACCCAGCGCTGGTGCAACTTGTCTGGAGTAACGATCTGCACTCCTTCGGCAGCGGGGCAGAAGCTTTTGCATTGGGTACAGAATTTGTCTCCCGTCTGTATGGAGGAAACCCAGCGTTCCGAGGTTTTGGTCATTGCATCCCTAACAGGGCAGTAAAACCTCATCATACCCCACCGCTCATGACAACCTGTTAAATACTTCAGCTTGAATCCCCACGGCTTTTTGCGTACCTGAAATCTGCTCAGGATTGAAATTCTTGGACTCTGATTTCAGTTCGCTTTCATACGAAGGCTGTCCAGCAGGGCGTTGAGATCATCCTCCATCGTAAACGGATTCATTACCGTAGCGCGCAGCCAGGTTTTCCCATGCAGATTGACCTGCGTCAGGTTGAAAGCGCCGCTTTCCACCAACTTGTTCCGCAACTCCGACTGGTTACCGGAGCGGTAGCGGAAGCAGACGATGTTGGTCTGCGGCGGCATCAGCAGATCGAAATCCGGTGCGGCTGACAGCTTCCCGGCCAGAATTCTGGCAGTGGCGTATACCCGGTCCACCAGATCACCCAGTCCGTTTGCCCCATACAGAGAAAACGCCGCCCACAGCTTGAGGCCCATCATGCGCTTGGTGCATTCCAGCGTGCGGTAGCTTACGTTGTAGGCTTCTTCTTCGTTCGACTGGCCTTGGAACAGATAGGAGGCCTCCTGCGCGAATGCGGCATAGCTTTGTATCGGATTCTTGAACAGCACGGCAGACACTGGAGCGGGCATGTAGAGCAGTTTGTGGCCATCCCACACCACCGAATCTGCCAATTCGATGCCGCGCAGTGCGCCGCGATGCTCGGCAGAGAGCAAGGCAGATGCACCATGCGCGCCATCCACATGCAGCCAGAGGCGATGTTTCTGGCAATAGGCGCCGATCTCGGCCAGCGGGTCGATGCTGCCGGTTGGGGTGCAGCCGGCAGTAGCGACCACGGCCAGAATGCGCGCGCCGGAGGCTGCGGTTTTCTGGTATACCTCAGCTAGTGCCGCCATACTCATGCGCCCTTGATCGTCGGCTACGACCTTGATCACCGCGTCGACGCCCAGCCCCATGATGCCGGCGGCGCGGCTTACCGAATAATGCGCGTGTTCGCTGGCGAGGATATATAACGGCGGGCCGCAGGCAACGCCTTCTTTCCACACGTTCCAACCGGCCGACTGCTGCCGTGCCGCCAGCAGGGCGGTGAGGTTTGCCTGCGCACCACCGGAGGTGAGTACCCCATCCGCGTGCTCCCAGCCGATCAATTCGGCCAGCCAACGTATGACCTGACGTTCGATCAGGGTGGCGGCCGGACCGGCTTCGTAGACCGCCATCGCCTGATTCGTGAGTGCCGCCACCAGATCGCACAGCGCAGCTAACGGTAAAGGCGTGGCGACCTGATGCCCAAGGTTGCGCGGGTGGTGGATGGCGAGGCCGGCCGGCAGGATGTCGTCGCGCAGTTTCTCCAGCAGTTGGGCAGGGGAGAGCGTGGCGCTTTGAGGCAGTGGCATCTGCCACTGCATGTCAGCCAGTGCGGGCGGCTTCCATTGCAACACCTTGCCTTCACCGGAAAGGCTGGCGGTGAGGTAATTGGACAGCAGGTCAATCATTGCGTGACCGTTGTCGCGGAACTGCCCTGGGTCGAACATTTCATTAATGGTGCTCACAGCAGGGACTCGCCTCTGGTCTTGAACCAGCCGGTGATACTCATGCGTTCGCGGCTGGCCGGTAGCACTTCATGCCAGAAACGGTCGGAGAGGAAAGTGACCAGAGTGCCGCCCTGCGGCAGGATGTCGATGTGTTTCTCCCCGTCCAGATAGAGGCGCAGTTGCCCGCCGTCCGACTCTTTCCAGTCGTGGTTGAGATAAAGGATGCAGGTAAGTGTGCGCAGGCTGTCGTTCCGGAAACGGTCGATGTGCTTGCGGTAGAAGCTGCCGGACGGGTAGATCGCCAGATGCCCTTCAAATTCGAACAGGCCCAATTGTAGTTGGGCATTGGCGGCAAGCCGCAATTGTTCGAGTTGAGCCAGATAGTTGTGCTGAGCCGCTGTGAGCTCGGGTTCCTCCAGCCACAGGATAAAGTCGCCGCGAGTGTTGGCGTTGACGCTGCGCTCCGCGCCCTTGCCGACGCCTGCCTGCCGCAAGGCACCAAACTGCGGCAGTTGCAGCGTTTCCCCGGCCAGTTGTTCGATGGCTTGCTGCGGCATGAAATCCGGTACCAGCGACCAGCCCTGTTGGGCAATGTCATCCATGATGCGGTCGATGATGGTGGGAGATAACGGCATACAGGGCTCAATTATAGCGCGTTGCACTAGGGACGCCTTTTCTGTAGAATGCGCAGCTCTTTAGGCGCGTAGCTCAGCTGGTTAGAGCACCACCTTGACATGGTGGGGGTCGTTGGTTCGAGTCCAATCGCGCCTACCATATTCCTTGATGGGATACGGTAGCTGCAAAAAGAAGCCGCTTGATGCGGCTTTTTTCATTGCTTGTGACAGAATATGCGTACTTTATTCCGTGACCCCAGAAGGGAATCGCCTTAATGTTGCCACTCAAGGGAATGATACTTGCCGCCGGGCAGGGCACGCGCGTGCGACCGCTGACCCAGTATTTGCCAAAGCCGATGATCCCCATCCTTGGCAAGCCGGTGATGGAATATCTGGTCGAATATCTCGCAAACCAGGGTGTGCGAGAGATCATGGTCAACGTTGCCCACCAGCACGAAAAAATCGAGCAATACTTCGGCAACGGCCAGCGCTGGGGAGTGGAAATCGGCTACTCCTTCGAGGCTGCTTACGAACATGGCGAGATCAAGCCCAGCCCGCTTGGTTCAGCCGGTGGCATGCGCCACATTCAGGACTTCAGCGGGTTTTTCGACCAGACCACCATCGTCATCTGCGGCGATGCCTTGATCGATCTGGATCTCGCGGCCGTGCTGGCCGAGCACAAAAGCAAAAAGGCGCTGGTCAGCGTCATTACGCTCGAAGTTCCCGTGTCCCATGTCAAGGATTACGGCATTGTGGAAACCGACAGTGTCGGCCGCGTCATTTCCTTCCAGGAAAAACCGACACCCGCAGAGGCCCGTTCAAATCTGGCGAGTACCGGTATTTACCTGTTCGAGCCGGAAGCGATCGATCTGATTCCGCCTGGACGGGTATTCGATATTGGCAGCCAGCTGTTTCCGCTGCTGGTGGAAAAGGGCTTGCCGTTCTACGCGCAGAAGCGCAGTTTCAACTGGATCGATATCGGCCGCGTGACTGACTACTGGTCGGTGCTGCAGCGTGTCCTGCGCGGAGAAATGGCGCAGATACCCATGCCGGGCAAGGAAATCCGGCCGGGTGTATGGGTTGGGCTAAATACCAGTATCGACTGGAACAATGCCGTCATAGAAGGGCCGGTATATATAGGTTCCGGCACCCGTGTCGAAGCGGGTGCGGTGATCATCGGGCCGTCCTGGGTTTCGCGCGGTTCGCATATCTGCAAAAACGCCCGGGTCGTCCGCAGCGTCCTGTTCGACTATACCCGCATCAGCGAGGGCATGACTTTCTCAGAAATGGTGGTTTCGCCAGCCTATTGCGTAGACCGCAGCGGCGAAACTTATTACATCGGGGATGATCGATGCCCCCTGCGCTGGGGCGACGCGCTCCCGATTCGAAGATAAAATCGCAGCGTTTCAGCGCAAGCAGTTTCTACGCCCCCGTAGCTCAGTGGATAGAGCGACCCCCTCCTAAGGGGTAGGTCACACGTTCGATTCGTGTCGGGGGCGCCAATAAAATCAAGTAGTTAAGCAATAAAGGCCAGCTAATTATGCTGGCTTTTTTGTTTTAGTATCACATAGGTATCACATTAAACGCCCGTATCACTCACTATTCAGCGTTAAACATAAATAAACAAAAGCCGGTCAAAGTACCGGCCTTTTTATTTTCACTTTCCACCATTCCCACCATCCGCTACGATTCCCCATCAGGCAAAAATCCGACATCCACCTCAAACTGCCGATATCAAGCATGACATTTGCTTAGGGGGTCACATGGGAACAGTAACGACAGAAGATTTACGACGGGGTTTGATTTTAATCACGCTTGCACATGTGAATGGGAAAATTAATCACATTGAAATTAGAAATACCAGCAATTGTATACATGACTTCACAAAATTCTTAAAGCTTGAAAATAAGCGTCTGGAGCAAATCGGAGAAATGCCGGGTACCAACCTGGAAATGCCGGATGTTGGATTGCCCCGCTTGTTGGAACTAATAAGCGCCGGTAACTTTTCAGGCGCAAACATTGAAGCTAAGCGCATCCGCGCTGAAATGAAGCCGATATTGCTACAGTCACGCCACAGCGCGTTAATCAGTCGAAAGTGACATGGTCATTGCAGCAATGAAAAAACCCGCCATATAGACGGGTTTCGTTATGGGCGCCAAAACTTTTAGGATATCTGCATCCCGGCAACCTTTTTGATGCAATCTTCCGGCATGACAGTTTCAATATGTTTACGGCTGATGTTCAAGAAGCTGGTGGTAGCCACCTTGCGTTGGTCAAGGTCCCATATTTCGGCATCTGTAACAGCGATGAAATTCATGGAATCGCAGATATAGTCCGTCACCCTAGCCTGGGATTGCATGTGAATATGTCCGATGATGCGGTAATGCCTTGTCAGGATAATGACCTTAGTTTTATATGATTCTCCACTCATCTCCGCTCTCTTAATGATTGTTATTATTTAATGGAAGAAATGTATCACAGTAATCTTTTCCTTAACAGCTAGCTAAGACAGCAATGAAAAACCCACATATAGACGGGCTCCCTCTGTCAGATTTGAACTTCCGCTTTCGGCCAAAAGCAGAAGGTCTAAGATTTTC
>Ga0316616_100000085_pt1 | contig 22880 bp, 19 predicted proteins | sample OWC_Aug_M1_C1_D1_FD_207660 | JGI IMG/M metagenome (GOLD analysis project Ga0316616, IMG submission 207660) | Wetland soil microbial communities from Old Woman Creek delta, Ohio, United States - OWC_Aug_M1_C1_D1_B | ecosystem: Environmental > Terrestrial > Soil > Wetlands | place: USA: Ohio... | reverse complement strand
TTCCAGATCGAGCGCGCGCAGCAATACTACGACCGCGCCTTCGCCGAACTGCCCGCCGCCGACCGCAAGGCACAGCGCACCGGCCTCATCATGGCCGCAATTTATCGCGCCCTGCTCGATGAAATCCACGCCGGCGGCTGCGAAAAGGTACTCAGCCAGCGCATCTCGCTCACCCCGCTGCGCAAACTATGGCTGGCGTGGAAGACGTGGGTAAGCAACTGAGAAAAATAGCCGTCATCGGCGGCGGTTGTGCCGGCCTTGCAGCTGCCGCCGAACTCGCCAGCAAAGGCATTCCTGTCACCATTTACGAAGCCAGCCGCCAACTGGGCGGCCGGGCACGCGGGCTCAACTGGAAAGGCCGCCGCCTGGACAACGGCCAGCACATCATGCTTGGGGCCTACAGCGAAACGCTGCGCCTGCTGAAACTCGCTGGCGTCGATCTTTCGGCCGCATTTTTGCGGCTTCCGCTGCAATTGATCCAGTACCGGCAATTCGATCTGCGCGCTTCCACCCACCTGCCTGCCCCACTGCATATCCTGGCCGGCATGCTGCGGGCGGATGGGCTTTCCAGACGCGAGCGCCTTGCCGCGCTGCGTTTCATGGTGGCACTAAAGTTGAGTGGGTTCAGGCTGAGGCAGGACGAGTCCTTGAGCACCTTCCTGGCACGCCACCGTCAGCCGCGGAAACTGGTGCAATGGCTATGGGAACCGATCTGTCTGGCCGCGTTGAATACGCCGCTGGACCAAGCCAGCGCACAGGTGTTTCTCAACGTACTGCGCGACAGCTTTTCCCGGTCGAAATCCGATAGCGATCTGTTATTGCCGCGCCTCGACCTTTCCACCCTGATCACAGGACCGCTGGCCGAATATGTCCGGCAGGGTGACGGCAAAGTGCGCTTCGGGTCGCCGGTAACGGCCATCCGGCAAGAAAATGGCGTTTTTGTCGTGGAAAGCGACGGCGACACGCAGCATTTCAGCCACGTTATCGCCGCAGTGTCGCCGTTCCGTCTCGGCGAACTGGTCGCCAGCCTGCCGGAACTGGAAGATGCAGCCAGGACATGCTCGGGCTACGATTACCAACCGATCTACACCGTGTACCTGCAATACTCTTCAGCCACCCTGCCCTTCCCCATGATCGGCCTGACCGGCGGCCATGTGCAGTGGGTACTGGATCGCGGCGCGCTGGACGGGCAGCACGGCCTGCTGGCGGTGGTGATCAGCGCCGAAGGCCGCCACCAGGCGCTAGCGCAGGAGGCACTTGCCGCAGAGGTGTCACTGGAACTGGCGCAAGCTTTCCCGGATTTGCCAGCACCCGAGTGGCACAAGGTCATTGCCGAAAAGCGCGCCACCTTCGCCTGCCGTCCCAACCTGCCGCGCCCGGCGCAGCGCACGCCGCTGGCTAATTTCTACCTGGCCGGCGACTACACGGCGAGCAACTACCCCGCCACTATCGAAGGCGCTGTGCGTAGCGGTGTAAAATGTGCGCGCCTCATTCTGGAAAACGAACACAAGCTGACATCATGAATCCACATTTATACGACTTCCTTATCAACTGGGGCATCATGAGCCTGTCCCTATGGGTGGCGAGTCATGTGTTCGATGGCCTGAGCTTCTCCGGCAAATCCTCGCTGCTGGTTTCCGCGCTGCTGCTTGGCTTTGCCAATGCTGTCCTGCGGCCGGTACTGGTACTGCTCACCCTCCCGCTGACTTTTTTCACGCTGGGACTGTTCCTGCTAGTGATCAACGCGCTGATGATTCAGTTGGTGGCGGCACTGGTCAACGGTTTCAAAGTCTCCGGCTTCTGGACGGCCTTCTTCGCCAGCATTTTCATCGCGATCTTCGGCCTGTTCCTGGAGTGGTTGTTACCGGGCAGTAGCCCGATTGTCGTTCCGGCCGGCAACCTCGTCAGCGCCTGAGCCAATGCCGGCCAGGCGCTTGCGTATCCACGGAATGGTTCAAGGCGTGGGCTACCGCGAATCCATGCGGCGCGAGGCGGAAAAACTGGAGGTTTCCGGCTGGGTGAGAAACCGGCGCGACGGCTCGGTGGAAGCCATGGTATGCGGCACCGATGACGCCATCGCAGCCATTATCGCCTGGGCGAGAACCGGCCCGCGCTTCTCCAAGGTCGAACGCGTCCTGGTAGAAAATGACCAAGTCATAACGAGCGTGGGCTTTACAGTAATTTTCACCGAATGAAACCGTTAGGTATCACGGCACTGAAGATTTTGACAAAACCGCTCAAGCGCCTACACTATGAACTATCAAAGGAAAACATCATGATCACCATCACGAATAACACGAAAAATCTGGTAGTCGCCGCCGTGCTTGGCGAGTTCGTGCTGGCGGACTTTCGTGAACTCGAAAATGCCACCGAGCACGCTGTCAGATTCCAGGGCAGGACCAATCTGCTCATCGATCTGCGCGACATGATTGGATCCACTCTGGATGTGGCATGGGAAGAAATCAAGTTTACGCGCCAACACACTCAGGATTTCTGCAAAATTGCCGTCGTCACCAATGACCAATTTTTACAATGGCATGCCTGGCTCACGCGCATCTTTACCGACGCGGAGGTGCAGGTGTTCGAAGACTATGACGCAGCCTTGGCTTGGGCACAATCAGAATAAGAAATATTCAGCCATGCCTTATGCAGCTGAGAGGGCATGAGGGTGCACATGCTGACATGGCGCTTATTTGTTCTTCTCGTCACTCTACTCCCGAGTCTGTTGTTTACTGGATGCATGGGTGGTTCGGTCGCCCAGCAAATCGCCAGATCGATCACCACACAAGGCGCCGACAAAGCGACTGGCTACGTCGTGGATGCACAACTGCACAAGGAGATGGAGCAGAACGGCTTCCTGGCAGACACCCCACCCAACCCATACCGAATTGCGTTCATGAATGCCCAATTCGTTACTCTTCCTGCCGAGCCCGTGCCGACCACGGATCCGATCGCCTCTGCCACGCCCACCATCAGTCGTCTTGCCACCGTTGAAGTCTGGGGAATAGTCATCGGTGAAGAAAAACGATTGGCGCTGGAACGAGCCCAGCAGCAAGACTGGGGCATCCCTTCAAAACTCGACGAACGGCAATCCTGGCAACTCGCGGAAGGGTGCGTTGAAGGCCAAAAGGATAACACCCTGCTATTTCTTGTGCCGCCCGATGTAGGCAAACTAAAAAGTGGTGACCTGGCAATTGTCGAACTGGCCGCCGCTGGCGAACTTAACGTAGCCCGCCAGCGCATAGAATAATTCTCTACGTCAAAACCGGGAACCTGGCAGAAACTACGGGTCGATCAAGCCGGAGCGCATGGCAATCAAAGCAATTTCTGCCTGGTTGCCCGCATTGAGCTTCTGCTTGATGTTATAGAGATGCGTACCGACTGTGCGCGGCGAAAGACACAGTGTTTCGGCGATCTCGTTGGTGGATTTGCCCTTCGCCAGCGCCATGAATACCTCGAATTCGCGTGGAGAAAGCACATCGACCGGATTCGTTTCCCCGGAAAGCTGCTGGATCGCCATTTGCTGGGCAATACTTGATTCCAGATACATTTTGCGCCCGGCGACCATGCGGATCGCCTTGATCAACTCTTCCGGCGCGCTGCGCTTGGTCAGGTAGCCCATTGCACCGGCATTCAACACACGCCTTGGGTGAACCGAGTCCTCATGGGCGGAAAGTACCAGAATACGCGCAGTATTGTCCTTGGCCATAATGCGCTCGATGGCCTCCATACCGCCCATGCCGGGCATGGTGATATCCATCACCACCACGTCCGGATGATGCTCCCCGTACAATTTAATAGCCTGCTCGCCATTTTCTGCTTCAGCCACCACTTTCACATCAGACGCTGATTCGAGCAGTAGCTTAAACCCCATGCGCACCACAGCATGGTCGTCCACCAGCATGACGTTAATTGTGGAACTCATGTTCTGCCCTCCCGAGGCACCGTCACCGTAATGCAGGTACCCTCGCCCGGCATGGAATCAAGATTGAAAGCCCCACCCAACGCCTGCATGCGCTCACGCATGCCGAGCAGGCCGAAATGCCGAGTCTGGTCAACATTGCAAATATTCATACCCACCCCGTTATCCTTGATGCTGAGTTGCAAAGCGCCCCCCTCTTTTTCTTCCAGCCTGATTTCCAGCATGCTCGCCTGCGCATAACGCAAGGCATTAGTAACCGACTCCTGCACGATTCGGTACAGATTGATATTGATCGTCTCACCCAGAGAGTCGAGTTTACCTGATAAGTTCAGGCTGAACCGCACGTCAGGATGCTGCCTCTGCCATTCGGCCACCGCATCACGCAAGGTTTCCGATAGACCGAGATTGTCTAGGGCACCTGGCCTGAGCTGGCGAATAATGTTGTGCATGCCATCGTAGATATGGTTGGCTGCAGCGGCGATAGTCTGCGCGTGCGCTTCGACATCCGGCATCTGCGTGCGTGTTTTGTTGCCGATGGCCACGGCAAAGGTCTTGATGGCCGTGACATACTGCCCCAGTTCGTCGTGCAGTTCGCGGGCAAGCGAGCGACGCTCTTCCTCGATGTGGCGCTGGATCAGCTGGGTCAACTGGCGGTTTTCTTCCAGCTTGCGCTCGGCCTCTTCGGCATGCTTGCGTTCCGTAATGTCGCGCATGGTGCAAATCTCGCCTACCACACCGCCGTCATGCGGATCGACCAGCGGCGCCGCCGAAAGTGAAACGTTGATCAATCGGCCATCCCGGGTTACGCGCTGGGTGTCGTAATTCTCGATGAAACGACGTTCGGCGATCGCCGCAAGGTTCTGCTTCAGCTCTTCTTCACGCCCGTCGGGGGTCAGCAAGGCCGCGGACTGGCCAATGATTTCCCGCTGGGCGTAGCCAAAAAGACGTTCGGCTGCCGGATTCCAGAAGGAAATGTTGCCGTCCAGATCATGAATCATGATTGCATCACCCGTCTGCTTCACGATAAGGGCAAGACGGCGGTTTTCTTCCGTGCTTACTTCCAGCGATTCCGCCATGCGATTGAGATTCTGCCCGATGCGGTGAAATTCAGGAAAATTGAACCCCGGCAGGCGCACGGCAAGGTCGCCCCTCTCCATGCGATTGATTGAGCCAAGTATGCTGCCCACCGGGCGCAGCGCCCGCCCCAGCATCCAGTAAACCATGCCGTTTAGCAGCAGGAAAAATCCAAGGCCGATCCAGATCAACTGCAGCATGCCGCTCCAGGCCTCGCGAATCGATCCGGCCGAACTGGAAGCAACTACCAATATGCCAAAACGCACACGGCGTTGCATCACTTCAGGCTTAGGCTCTACCAGTTTGACAAACCATTCGGGCGGCTGCACTTCGGAGCGGTATTTGGAAGGCGGCGATTCATACAGCAGATTGCCGCGCAGGTCATGCAGCGTAATATGATTGCTGCGCACATACCCCAGCGACTGCAGAAAACTCCGCAACACCTCATGCGTGTAGCCCCACTCCGGATTCTGGTGCGAACTGACAATCACCGTGTCCAGCAATTGCACCGTCACGCGCGTCGCCGCCTCCACCCGCTCGCGAATGGAAATGCGCGTGTCTTCGATCACCACCCAACCCGCTACCAGCATCCCGGCGAGCGACAAGGCGGTAATCAGCAAATTGAGGCGAAAACGCAAACTCATGAAGGTGGATTCTACCTGCTAGGCCGTAACTTTGGGGGCAAGCTCGGCCCCCCTTTAACCACCCAGTGCAATAATCACCGTCACCAGAACAGAGCCGAACAAGGCAAAAGCCAGTCCGGTCAGCCATGGTCGCTGTGCGCCCGCATAATGCCCCAGACGTTGCCCGATCAATATCATCATCACCAGAGCAATGGCGTGGGACAGGTGCAACGCCGGCACTGGGTTCGTCATGAATATGAAGGGGAAAATAACCGGCAGGGTGGATATGAACACCATGCAGAATACGGCCAGTGCGCCGCGTAACTCGATTAGCGTAGGCCAGAGCCGTCCCGTCGGCGCTTTTACTTCCAGCAGACGCTTATGCAAATGGGTAACTTCATCCAGTGTTAACACCTTGTTTACCAGAAACGGTAAGCGCTCAGCCAGCAATTCCGCCGCCTGGGGGGCGCCGAGAGGGTGCTTCTTCAGCTGCATCAGCAGCCGTTGACCACGCCCTCGATCGCAGAGCGTTCCGATCAGGTACATAAAGCCGTCAGCAATCCCCCATGCCAGATTACAGCCGATACCAGCCTTCAGCAGCTCTTGAATAGTCATGTTTCCAGGATTGGAAACACTGAAGGTACCGGTAAAAGACATCACCATGAGCAGGCCGAACATGATTTCCGATAAACGAGAAATAGGATCAAGAACCTCCGCTGAAGATCGCCCGGACATACTGCTTTGTGCTTCTGATTCACTCATTGCGCATCACCATTCCTCTACAATAAATTTTCTTAGATGCTAGCAGGAGTCGAGTTAGTATCTCAATCTAAAATCCGCTTGTTGAAAATTGCTGCAAAAAACTTCAAGTTAGCTATTCTCGAGTTTTAAATATGGATTTTAATGTAACATTCATCTTACAAACTGGGCGGCAACTGGTTCTGGAAAGGCCTGTGCCGCGTGCCATGAACACTTAACAGCAATAACAAGGTTGACCGACATGCGCTATCTATTGATTTGTCTGATGGTTTCCCTGCTGGGAGCCTGTAGTAAGGAAGAAGCCAAGCCCCAGTCACGCCCTCCCACCGAAGTTTCCGTGATCAAGGTCGAGCCGCGCGATACGCCCGTTGCCAGTGAGTTTGTCGGCCAGTCGGAGAGTTCGCGCCAGGTGCAGATTGTGGCACGCGTCAATGGCTTCCTGGACAAGCGCGCCTATACCGAAGGCAGTCTGGTCAAGGCGGGACAAGTTATGTTCCTGCAGGATCCGAAACCGCTCCAGGCGACGCTGGACGCCGCCAAAGCCGCCCTCGCCGAGCAGCGCGCACGCCTGCAAACGGCCAACGCCGACCTCGACCGCGTTAAACCACTGGCCGCGCTGAATGCGTTGTCGCAGAAAGACCTGGATGACGCAACCGGCCGTCAAGAAGCGGCGGCGGCGGCGGTGCAGATGGCCGAGGCAGACGTGGAGCAGGCCAAGCTCAACCTTGGCTATACCACCATCACCACGCCAGTGACCGGCCTTTCCAGCTATGCGCGCGTCCAGGAAGGCGCCTACCTCAACCCTGCGAACAGCCTGCTCACCTACGTCGCACAGGTTGACCCGATCTGGCTTAATTTCACCCTGTCGGAAAACGATATCCTTGCCCGCAAGTCCAGCAGAGCCAGCGGCAAGTTACGTTCTCCGCCAGACAATGCCTTCGTAGTGGAAGCCGTGCTTGCCGACGGCAGCATATTCCCGCAGAAGGGTCATATCAGCTTCGCCGATGCAGAGTTCAACCGAGAAACCGGCACTTATCTGGTACGCGCAAGTCTTCCCAATCCGGATGCTTCGCTACGCCCAGGGCAGTTCGTGCGTGTGCGCGTTTCCGGCGATGTCCGCCCCAACGCCATCCTGGTGCCGCAGCAAGCCGTTCTGACGGGCGCACAAGGTCATTTCGTGTTTGTCATCGGAAAGGATAGCAAGGCGGCCGTGCGGGGGGTCAAGGTCGGAGAATGGCACGGTAAAGAATGGTTTATTGAAGAAGGCTTGGAAGCGGGTGACGTCGTGGTGACAGACGGAGTAATGAAACTGGCGCCCGGCGCAGCGGTAAAAATCATGAATACGCGCGCTGCTGAAGCCGTCGCGACCGAATCCAAGCCTGTCGCCGCCAGCGACACGCAGCCGAAAAAATAGACAGGGGCTGCACAGATGTTTACCAATTTCTTTATCGACCGTCCGATTTTCTCGGCGGTGATTTCCATTGTCATCTCGATTGCCGGCCTGGTGGCGATGGTCAACCTGCCCATCGCCCAATACCCGCAAATCACGCCGGTGACTATTCAGGTCACGGCCACCTATCCCGGCGCCAATGCCGAACTGGTAGCGCAGAATCTGGCTGCACCGATCGAGCAGCAGGTCAACGGCGCCAACAACATGATCTACATGTCGTCGACCAACTCGTCGACGGGCAACTACACGCTGACGGTTTACTTCACTATCGACACCGATCCCAACCTAGCACAGGTAGACGTGCAGAACCGGGTCAACATGGCCATGCCGCAACTGCCGCAAGCCGTGCAGGCGCAAGGGGTCAACGTCCAGCAAAAGACCTCGACTTTCCTCATGATCGTAGCGCTGTTCTCGCCGGATGGCCGCTATAGCGCGGATTACATCGCCAATTATTCCAACGTGAATGTGCTGGATTCGATCAAGCGCATCAACGGCGCCAACCAGGCTTCGATCTTCGGCGTCCCGGACTACGCCATGCGCATCTGGCTCAAGCCCGATCGCATGGCACAACTGCACGTTTCCGCCAGCGACATCGCCAACGCAGTCAAGCAGCAGAACCAGCAGTTCGCAGTCGGCCGCATTGGCCAATCGCCAACGCCCTATCCTGTGACCCAGACCTTTCCAGCGACCACGAATGCTCTTACCGAGCCGAAGCAGTTCGAGGACATCATTCTTCGCGCCGAAAATGACAATGCCTCCATCGTGCGCATCAAGGATGTCGGCTATGCCGACCTGGGGCGCAAGGACTATTCGATACGCACCAAATACCAGGGCAGGAACGCCACCCTGATCGCCGTCTACCAGCAACCGGGCGCCAATGCCATCGAGGTCTCCAAAAACATACGCAAAATGATGGCGGAGCAGTCGAAAAATTTCCCCAAGGGTCTGGAATACGAAATCGCGCTGGACACTACCGAGTTCGTGCAGGCGTCGATCCAGGAAGTCATCCACACCTTCTTCGAAGCCGTGGTGCTGGTGATATTGGTGGTGTTCATCTTCCTGCACAGCATGCGGCTGACTATCATCCCCACCTTGGCGGTGCCAGTTTCCATCCTGGGCGCCCTGATCGGCATGCTGCTATTCGGCTTTTCCATCAACATGCTGACCCTATTCGGCATGATCCTCGCCATCGGCATCGTAGTGGACGATGCCATTGTGGTAGTCGAGAATACCGAGCGCAACATGGTGGAATTCGGGCTGAGTGCAAATGCCGCCGCCAAGAAAGCCATGGGGGAAGTGGCGGGTCCAGTCATCGCCATCGTGCTGGTACTCAACGCTGTATTCATCCCGGTCGCTTTCCTCGGCGGCATTACCGGCGCCTTGTACAAGCAATTCGCCGTGACCATCGCCATTTCGGTGGTATTCTCCGGCATCGTCGCGCTGACCCTGTCACCCGCCTTGGCGGCACTGCTGATCAAGGCCAAGCATGGCGAGAAAAAGGGCTTCTTCAAGTGGTTCGACAAAACCTTTGAGCGCATAACCAATGGCTATGTCAGCTTGGTAAAGCTGACCATGCGCCACTGGGCCATCAGCTTCCTCGTTTTTGCCGCAGTTGTCGTCGGCGCCGTTGGCCTGTTCAAGATACTGCCGACCGCATTCGTGCCTCAGGAAGATCAAGGCTATCTGTTCGTGGCCACTATGCTGCCCGATGCCGCCAGCCTGGATCGCGTTGACGAGGTCAACAAGCAAGCCGCAACCTTCCTGAGCAAGAGCCCGGCCGTCGCCAATGTCACCGAGGTCAGTGGCTACAGCCTGCTCGATTCGCAGTACAAAACCAATTACGGCGTCATTTTCACCTCACTCAAGGACTATGAGGAACGAAAACTCCCCTCGATGCAAGCGGATGCCCTCATCGCAGATGCTAAAAAGGCCTACGCCAATATTCAGGGCGGGGTCGTTGTCCCGGTTAATCCACCAGCCATCCCCGGCTTGGGGGTCGTTGCAGGCTTCCAGATCTGGATTCAGCAGAAAGGCGGGGGCAACTACGCACAACTGGCCGATGTAGTGAAACAGATAATCGAGAAGGCCAAGACCGATCCGCGGCTCGCTGGCGTCAACACCACCATCAGCGCCACCGGCCAGCAGCTGCTGGTCGAGGTCGACCGCGAGAAGTCGGAGGTATTGGGCGTTCCCATCCAGGACGTCTACAACACCATGCAGACCATGTTTGGCTCCTTGTACGTCAACCAGTTTCCCAAGGACTCGCGCCTGTGGCAGGTGATTCTTCAGGCGGAGCCCATGTACCGCATGACACCCGAAGACATCACGCGCTTTTACGTCAAGGATCGCGAAGGCAAGATGATCTCCCTGTCAGCGCTGGTCAACACCCGCTACGTCACCGGGCCGGACCTGGCCACCCGCTTCAACAACTACCCGGCCATCGCCATCAACGGCTCCCCTGCCCCCGGCGTCAGCTCCGGTGCTGCGCTGGAGGCCATCCGTGAAATTGCTGAGGAAGTCATGCCGGAAAGCTACGGCTACGAATGGGCGGGCGAGGCGCGCGAGGAAGTGGCTTCGGGCTCGACCTCCACGCTGGCCTTCGTCTTCGGCCTGATCTTTGTGTTCCTCATCCTTGCCGCACAGTACGAGAGCTGGTCACTACCGTTTGGCGTGATGATGGCGGTGCCATTCGCGTTGCTGGGAGCTTTGGTCGCCATTTTCCTGCGTGGTATCCCCAACGACCTCTATTTCCAGATCGGTCTCCTGACCCTGATCGGCTTGGCAGCGAAGAACGCCATCCTGATCGTGGAGTTCGCCGTAGAACTGCGCCACAAGGAAGGCTTGTCCTACTTTGATGCAGCCGCCGAGGCGGCACGACTACGGCTACGCCCCATCGTCATGACCTCGTTTGCCTTTATCCTGGGCGTGGTGCCGTTGGCCATCGCCACCGGCGCTTCGGCCAACAGCCGCCACTCCATCGGCACCGGCGTCATCGGTGGCACCCTGGCGGCCACGGTGATCGCAATTGTCTTCATCCCGATGTTCTATTACGTCCTGTCAACCATGAGCGAAAAACTGTTTGGCGGCAAAAAAGTTGAGGAATCACACGGCGCTCCAAAAGAAGAAGGTGATAGTGCCTCTACGACTGAGCGGGAGGGTCACTAACATGCAGCGTCGCCTTCTCTGTGTCCTGGTAGCAGCCACCTTGGCTGGCTGCATGGTCGGCCCCAATTACGAAAAGCCGGTGGTCGAAACACCCAATGCCTACCTGTACGAGCCCAAGGACGTCGCGGCCGAAGCCAACATCGCATGGTGGCAGCAGTATGGCGACCCGGTGCTGGATCAACTGATCACCGACGCGCTGGCCGAAAATAAGAGCGTCAAGATCGCCGCAGCCCGCGTGGAACAGGCTGCCGGCGCACTCACCACGCAAGGCTCTTCGCTTTACCCGCAGGTCGGCTATCAGGGCGGTGCGGGACGCCAGAGGTTTTCGGAAGAGGGGCAGCCCTCATCAGGAATCAAGAATCCGGACAACACCTATCAGATATTAGCCGGTGTCAGCTGGGAACTTGACCTATGGGGACGCATCCGTCGCCTGACCGAAGCGGCACAAGCCAACCTGTATGCCACCCAGGAAGCCCGCCGCGGGGTTGTCCTCAGCCTGGTTTCCTCGGTTGCCTTCAACTACATCCAGTTGCGCAGTCTGGACGAACAACTCGACATATCGCAACGCACCTTGGCCAGCTACGCCGAATCGCTGCGTCTGATGGAACTGCAATTCCAGTATGGCCGCGTTTCGCTGATGAACGTGGAGCAGGCCAAGACACGCTATCAAACCGCAGCAGCAGCGATCCCGCAGATCAGGCAACAGATCGTGGAACGCGAGAACGCCATTTCCATCCTGCTGGGGCGCAATCCGGGCCCGATCGCACGTGGCAAGAACCTATCCAAATTGGCCCTGCCAGAGGTGCCTCCCGGGCTGCCTTCGGAACTGCTGGAACAGCGCCCCGACCTGCTGGCGGCCGAGCAGCAGCTGATTGCCGCCAATGCCCAGATCGGGGCTGCCAAGGCCCTGTACTATCCGAGCATCTCGCTCACCGCCGCGCTGGGTGGCGTCAGCACGTCGCTTGGCCAGTTATTCTCCGGTTCGGCGCGCGTCTGGAACTATGGCGGCATCGTCACCGGCCCGATTTTCACCGCCGGTTCGATCGAAGGGCAAGTGGCCCAAGCCGAGGCTTCGCATAAAGCCATCCTGCTCGCTTACCAACAATCTATCCAGAACGCATTTGCCGACGTCGAAAATGCGTTGAATTCGCGCACCGAACTGGCCAAGCAGGTCGATGCCCAAGAGAAACTGGTCAAGGCGCAACAAAACTATGCACGTCTGGCGCAGCTTTTATACGATGGCGGCTACGCCCCCTACTCCACCGTGCTACAGGCGGAAGAGCAGCTGTTCCCCTCGGAACTTAACCTGGCCACAATTCGCGGCCAGCAACTGGCTTCGCTGGTCAACATCTACAAAGCCATGGGGGGTGGTTGGGTGGCAAACGCAACCGACATGGCGGACAAGGCACATGAAGCCAGTGCCGCCCCTGTCGAAACGAAGTCTCCCTGAAAACAGCAGGTCTTTCACAGTATTGCCGTGGAAGACCTAGCTGCCGAACACTTCCTGCCACAACGCCTTCACTGCCTCACGTTGATTGAAGTAGATTTCCGGCGCGACTCTTGCCTTTTCCATCCCCTGGAGACGTAGCGCGTGCTGCTCTCTGCGGTAGTCACGATAGGCATCCGCCACGGCTCGCGCCGATTCTGGTGACACCAAACCGAGCATCGACATCTGCCCGAGCAGGGCAATATTACCGGTGTTGGCGGATAATTCCTGATGTGCGCATGCGTGCGCCAGTACCAAGTATTGCACGATAAATTCAATATCGACGATGCCGCCGTCATCGTGCTTGATATCGAATAATTCAGACTTATTGGAATGGCCGTCATGCATTTTCTGTCGCATGGCGATGACTTCCTCGCGCAGTTTGGCGAGGTCGCGAGGCTGGCACAGGATGTCGAGGCGAATCTGCTCGAACTCGACGCCGATCGTCACGTCACCGGCACAAAACCTTGCCCGCGTCAGCGCCTGATGCTCCCATGTCCAGGCCTTGTTTTTCTGGTATTCGGCAAAGGCCTGCAGCGTACTCACCAACAGCCCGCTGGCGCCGTCCGGGCGCAGGCGCAGGTCGGTTTCATACAGCAATCCGGCTGGGGTCAGGCTGTTGAGCCAACTGTTGATGCGTTGCCCGAACCGCGCGTAAATCTCCCCAGCTTCGGGTGCCTCGTCGTCATAGAGGAAAATGATGTCCAGGTCAGAGGCGTATCCCAGCTCCTTGCCGCCCAGCTTGCCGTAGCCGATGATGGCGAAGCGTGGGATAGTGCGATGCTTGCCGCGGATCGACGGCCAGATGGTTTTCAACACCTGATCGAGAATCAGGTCAGCCAGTTCGCTCAGATAATCTGACAATGTTTCAAGCGGCAGGCCACCCGCCAAATCATGCGCGGCAAAGCGGAATACCTGCGCCTGCTTGAAGTGACGCATCACGTCCATCTCACGTTCGACGTCCCCCTCGACTTCGCGCAGGCGTTGCCTCAGGTCGGCGCGCAGGGCGGTGAAATCTGGGGGCGCATAGAGGTTGCGGGTATCCAGCAACTCATCCAGCAGAATCGGGTGCCGCGTAAGGTAACCGGCAAGCCATGGGCTGGCGCCAACCAGCCTGGTAACGAGTTCGAGTGCCTGCGGATATTCGGACAGCAATGCCAGATAACTGGCCCGGCGACAGATGGCTTCGAGCAGGTTGAGCATGCGCGCCATAGTGTCATCGGCATTGGCCTGTGCACCGGCGAGTCGCAGCATGTCCGGCAGCAAGGCATCGAAACGTTCGCGGCTGGCGACTGACAACTGCCGATATCGCCCACTTTCACGCAACGACTTCAGGCGATTCCGGATAGCAGCCGAGTCCCGGTAGCCATGTTGCGTCAGACGCTGCTCTGCTTCACCGTCGGATAACCCCTCCATCCATACTTCTGTAAGCAGATTGCCCTGCGGTTTCTCCGACGCCTTCATGCTGAACACGGCATTGAAATGTCGTTCGACATTATCACGATGAGGCTGCAGCGTGGCGAGAAAAGCCTCCCAATCGGGAAAGCCCATGGCCTTTGCGATGCGCTCACGGCTCTCGTCGTCGGAAGGCAGCATTTGCGTCTGGGCATCCTGCAGATATTGCAGGCGGTGCTCCAGATTGCGCAGGAAAACGTAGGCCGAAGTAAGCTGTTGCACCGCCTCCTCCATCAGTTCACCCCTATCCGCCAAAAGCGACAACACTTTCAGCGTAGGACGGATTTGCAAGGCGGTATCGCGCCCGCCGCGAATCAACTGGAACACTTGGGCAACGAACTCGATCTCGCGAATGCCACCTGGGCCAAGCTTAATGTTGTCGTGCATCTCGCGGCGATGCACTTCGCGGATAATCTGCGCCTTGAGGTCGCGCATCGAGGCTAGCGCGCCGTAGTCGAGGTATTTTCGGAACACGAAAGGACGCAACAATGCCTGCAATTCCTTCTCAGGCCCGGCGATTACCCTGCCCTTGATCCAGGCATAGCGCTCCCATTCCCGGCCCTGCGTCTGGTAATACTCCTCCAGCATGGCGAAGCTGCCGACCAGTGGGCCAGAATCGCCATAAGGCCGCAAACGCATATCCACACGGAATACGAAACCATCCGCAGTGACTTCGCCGATGGCGGCGATCAACTTTTTGCCGAGACGGGTGAAATAATCGTGGTTGCTGAGCGGCCGAGCACCATTGGTTTCGCCATCCTCGGCATAGGCGAAGATAAGATCGATATCGGACGAAACATTGAGCTCGCGTCCACCCAGCTTGCCCATGCCGATCACGATCAATTGCTGCGCATCCCCGCCCTCGCCAATAGGGGTGCCATGCATTTCACATTGCCACAGTTCCAGTCGCTCGAGCGCAGTCTGCACCGACACCTCGGCCAGCACGGTGCAGGATTCAACTACTTCATCCAGGTTGGCCAGACCGTTCAGATCCCGCACGATGATTCGTGCAATGACATGCTGGCGCAGCTTGCGCAGCGCGTGCTTCAAGGACGCTTCATCGAGGATTTGTCGTGCAGCGACGAAGTCCCGCATTTCATCCCTGCTCCATGGCTGGTGCAGCTGCTTCAGCAAGGATGAAAGCAGACCTGTATCCGACTCCAGTAGACGGTGTGCAAAAGGGCTGCACCCCAAGGCCTGGCGGATCATCGCCTCATGGCCGGAAACCGGAAAGGCTGGGTCAATGATATCTGTCAGTGAAGTCATCGAGAATTGTGCCTAAAATGCTACTATTAAACTTTGCTGTTTATTATAGCGTCCGGGAGGTAATGGAATGACATCAATACAATCCGTCCTGACTGAGGGGCGTGTTTTCGAGCCTGATCCAGCATTCAAGAAAAATGCCCTGGTTTCCAGCATTGAAGCTTACCGGGCGTTATGTAAGCAGGCTGAGGAAGATTACACAGGATTCTGGGCAGAGCTTGCAGGTCGGGAAATATCTTGGCACAAACCTTTTACCCAGATTCTGGACGAAAGCAATGCGCCTTTTTTCCGCTGGTTCCATGACGGTGAACTGAACGCCTCGTACAACTGTATTGACCGCCACCTGGCCGATAAAGGCGACAAAAACGCCCTCATTTTCGAGGCTGATGACGGTACAGTCACCACCGTCACCTACAAACAGTTGCACGCACGGGTCTGCCGGTTTGCCAATGCGCTAAAAAATCTTGGAATTTATCTGGGTGACCGCGTCATCATCTACCTGCCGATGAGCATCGAGGCTGTCATTGCGATGCAGGCTTGCGCCCGCATTGGCGCGACTCACTCGGTCGTATTCGGCGGCTTCTCTGCCAAAAGCCTCCATGAGCGCATCACAGACGTGGGCGCCAAACTGGTCATCACTTCGGACGGCCAATTCCGGGGCGGTAAAGCTATGCCGCTGAAGCACGCCGTGGATGAGGCACTTACTCAAGGTGGCTGCGAATCCGTGGAGAAAGTTGTGGTCTATCGCCGCACTTGCGGCGACATCTACTGGAATGCGGATCGCGATGTCTGGTGGCACGAGGTTGAAGCCGCTGCAAGCGACGCCTGTGAGCCGACCCGGGTCAATGCCGAGCATCCTTTGTTTGTTCTCTATACGTCTGGCTCCACAGGAAAACCTAAGGGCGTGCAGCATTCTACCGCTGGCTATCTGCTCGGCACCATCATGAGCATGAAGTGGGTATTCGACTACAAGAACAGCGATACCTTCTGGTGCACTGCCGACGTGGGCTGGATTACGGGGCACTCCTACGTTGCATACGGACCATTGGCACTAGGTGCAACTGAAGTAATTTTCGAAGGTATTCCGACCTACCCCGATGCCGGCCGATTCTGGCAAATGATAGAAAAGCACAAGGTCAGCGTTTTTTACACAGCTCCCACTGCAATCAGGTCTCTCATCAAGTTAGGTGGAGATCTGCCAGACCGTTACGACCTCTCAAGCCTACGCCTGCTCGGTACTGTGGGCGAGCCGATCAACCCGGAAGCCTGGATGTGGTACTACGAAAAAATCGGACACAGCCGCTGCCCGATTGTCGACACTTGGTGGCAAACCGAAACAGGCTCCCACATGATTGCCCCATTACCTGGGGCTGTTGCTATCAAGCCTGGCTCATGTACATTACCCTTGCCTGGCATCATGGCCGATGTGGTTCATGAGGATGGCAGCCCGGTCACAGACAACAGCGGCGGCCTGCTGGTTATCAAACGACCTTTCCCTTCCTTGTTACGCACTATCTGGGGCAATCCAGAACGTTTCAAGCGTGGCTACTTTCCCGAAGGTTTAGGTGGAAACTATTACCTCGCCGGTGATTCAGCACACAAAGATGACAACGGTTATTTCTGGATCATGGGACGCATCGATGACGTACTCAATGTATCCGGGCACAGGCTGGGCACCATGGAAATTGAGTCCGCGCTGGTAGCCAACCCTTTGGTGGCGGAAGCCGCCGTGGTCGGCAAGCCCCACGACATCAAGGGTGAATCGATCGTTGCTTATGTCGTGCTCAAAGGGCAGCGGCCACAAGGCGAGGAAGCCAAGAAAATCGTCGCACAGCTCCGTGACTGGGTCGGCCAGGAGATTGGGCCAATCGCAAAGCCAGATGAAATTCGTTTTGGCGACAACCTTCCCAAGACCCGCTCTGGCAAGATTCTTCGTCGCTTATTGCGTTCTCTGGCCAAGGGCGAGGAAATAACTGCCGACATTTCAACCCTCGACAATCCGGCCATTCTGGATCAGTTGAAACAGGCTGTAAGCTAGCAATAAATTTCAAAGCATCATTCAAGGGGGCTGGCAGGATAACGCAGGTTATTTTTGCCTTCCCCTAAATTTTTCTTGACATAAAATACTTTTGTAATACTATAGGCATACATACAGTATTTATTTGGAGGTTCCGTGGCACTAAAACCCATCACGCTCAGACTGGACGAGGAAGAATACGAGCAGCTCAAAGCTCATCTTGAAGCATTCGGGGATCCGGACATCAACGTAGCCTATGTCGTCAGATCCTATATCCGTGACCTTAATCGCTCTTTGCCATTCATGCTCAATTCGGGCTGGGATTTGAAGAATTACTTTGGCATGCTGGGTTCATGGCTGAAGCAGTTCAGCTCGGTGACCGATGCCGATATGTTCAAGTTGATGACCAACCCCTGGCAAATATGGAGTCCCACTGCGGGTGGGTCCAGTCAGGACAACGCACAGCAGAAGGAACCACGCTCCTCCACTACGGCAAAGAAGAGCAAAAAAGCAGACGCCTAAGATTTATGGAAAAGGAAAATATACACATGTACACCTCAGAGCAGGCGCGAATGATGATGGAACTCTTTTCCAACCCGATATTCAGGCAAGGTGCAGGGGAATTTTTCAGCAAATTGCAGCAAGACGGTATGGAAGCGGCAAAAAAATTCTGGGGCGCTTCTCCTTACGCATCGGCGCTTCCTGATGCACAGCAAATGGTCGAGCGCATGGCTGATTTTTATAGTGCCATGGGCTTTGTGCCATTGGCGAAGTACGAAACGGTTCTCAAGGAGAACGAAAGCCTCAAGTCCGAAAACAAATTGCTACGCGACACTATCCGCGAATTACAGCAAAGTTTTATGGCCGAGGGGGGCGTCAAGGCGCAACAGGCATGGCAGAGTGTGATCGAAAAGCAACTCGAACTGAACCGCGAAGCCACGACAAGTTTTTTTGATGCACTGAAGCAGTTCAAACCGCCAAAGTAATTGATTTAAATTATGGCGATATTTTTAACGTGTGAATGAAGGAGATACAAATGGAAACGCAACTCGACTATTTTGATACCTGGATGAATACCCAAAAGGCATTCATGAATAACATGCTAAATGCACAAAAGGAAATGCGCAGCCAGTGGCTGGATTCCGTGCAAAAAGTACAGGATTCCATCAGCAACCTACCTGGTGTTCAGGAGAACCCGCAGGCCAAGGAAGCCCTCAATCTTTATAACACCTGGTTCAGCACCATGCTAAACACCACCAAGGCGCTGGGCGATGAGGCGCTCAAGGTTCAGGAGACCTTGAACACGTCTATCGAAAAGCAGATCGAGATGGGACGCGAACTGGTGAGTTCATTGTCGGAACTGTCCAAGCCGGCGAAAAAGAAATAACCTGCTGTTGTTCCCCGCCGCGGATGCTTCCACGGTGGGAGTAACTGACACCTGGGCAAGTCCCAAGCAAGGTATGAGGAGCAGCCATGGAAAACGCTAACGATTATTTCAATGCATGGATGAAAACGCAGAGCCAGGCTTTTGAGGCGTTGCGTGAGCAGACAGAACGTATGCAAGCCATTTTTCAGGGTGGAAATACATCTGCGCAAAACCATTTTGGTGCATGGCAAAAAGCGGCACACGATGCACTCTCCGCTAGCGCAGATGCTGACGTGGTCAAAGACACACTTCATAAAACCTTCAGTAGTTCCAACGCCTTCCAGAAGCTTTATGAAATCTGGCAACCGCTGCTCAAGGCTATTCAGGGCAAGACCATGGATCAGGACACCTATAAAGATCTGATGGATCCAGTCAAGATCAAGGAAATGGTAGACAAGCTCTTTGATTTCGACGCCGACACCCTGACACAGTTACAGAAGCAGATGACGCAATTTTCCGCACAACTTGCCAGCAACGCTGAGCATTTTGGCAAGCCTTGGGCTGAAGCCGCGATGCAGAATCTGCAATCCTTTCCCCAGTTTGCCGAAGGACATCCGGAAGCACTGATGAAGATGTTCCACACGCTGTTCAACGCCTTCGACAACACAGTTGGCCGCAGCTTTCATGTACCAGCCGTGGGCAAAGATCGCGAGAAACTGGAACTGATGTCCCGATGTGTTGACGACATGTCAGTCTATGCAGCCAAGAATGCCGAATACCAGCACAGGATGTATATCACCGCTCTTGATGCCATTGAGAAGGTCATGGCAGAACTAGCCAAGAAAGTAGAAGCAGGCGAAACTATTGATCGCTTTGACGGATTCATGGACTTGTGGGTCGCCGTCAATGAAAAAACCTATTTCGGCCTTTTCCAGACTGAAGAGTTCTCACGGCTAAAAGGTGATTTACTGGAAGCGGGGCTTAATGCCCGCAAGCATTACTTCAAACTGATGGAAATGCACCTGTTTGACCTGCCGATCGCGCTCCGTTCCGAGATGGATGACCTGTACAAGACTATCTATGAGTTGCGTAAAAAGGTGAAAAAGATGGAATCCCAGATGAAGGAGCAGCGCGCATGAAAACTCCGTTTTCTACCTTTGACGCCAAGGCAATAATGAAAGAACTTGGCGAACTCAACGCCAAGCTTATCAAGGGTTCGGAATTTCTTACCGAAATTGACGAAATCGACGTTGGCACCGCCCCTAAAGAACTGGTCTATGAGGAAGACAAGCTTAAGCTCTACCGCTACCATCGTGAAGGCTCTCAAACTGTTGGCGTTCCTGTGCTGATCGTCTACGCTCTGGTCAATCGCCAGTACATGTTGGATTTGCAACCTGATCGCAGCTTCATCCGCAACCTGCTTAAGCTTGGGTTGGACATCTACATTATCGACTGGGGCTATCCGACCAAGGTGGATATGTATCTGACGATGGACGACTATATCAACGGCTATCTCGACAACTGTGTCGACGCGATTCGCGCCCAGACCAAGTCAGACAAAGTTAGCCTGATGGGTATCTGCCAGGGCGGGACGTTCTCCGCCATCTACTCTGCGCTGCATCCGGAAAAAGTACAGAACTTGGTGACATTGGTTGCCCCCATTGACTTCTCCACCAACGATGGGCTGCTCTTCAACTGGTCAAAATGTATGAACGTAGATGCACTGGTGGACAACTATCGCGTCATCCCCGGGGACATCCTGAATGAAGGCTTTCTGATGCTGATGCCGTTCAACCTCAACATCAAGAAATACATCGACATGCTGGACGTCATGGAAGACAAGGAAAAACTACTCAACTTCCTGCGCATGGAAAAGTGGATTTTCGATAGTCCCGGCCAAGCCGGAGAATGCCTGCGCCAGTTCGTCAAGGACTGCTACCAAGCCAACAAACTGGCCAAGGGTGAACTCAAGATCGGCGACCATGTGGTCGATCTAAAGAACATTACCATGCCACTGCTAAACATCTACGCCTCTGCCGACCATCTGGTACCGCCCGCCGCCAGCAAGCCATTGAACGATCTGGTCGGTAGTGACGACAAGACGCTTTACGAGTTCCAAGGTGGCCATATCGGCGTATTCGTTGGCTCCCGATCACAGAAGGAACTCGCGCCCACCATCGCCAACTGGCTAACGCAGCGCGACAGTGGCAAGCCGCAAAAAGCCCAGGCCGCCCTGGCCAAAAAGGCTGCGGCTGGCGCCAAGGTAAAAAAATCAGTAGCAAAAGCCCTCGGCAAAAAGCCAGCAAAAGCTAAATAGCCAGCAAGAATTCTCATTTCCTCCGAAACTGCCCCGCCTTATGCGGGGATTTTTTGCCCGTCGAAAAACATTCGTGAACACTCTCAGCCTAGGCTGATGGGGCAGAAAAAACCCCTTATTCAAGGGGTCTTTTCAACGCAGCCATTCAGCATCAATCAGAACATGTGTTGACCGCCGTTAATGGCAATATTGGCACCTGTTATGAAAGCCGCATCATCCGAAGCCAGATAAGACACTAGTTTAGCAATTTCTTCCGGCTTGCCAAGCCGACCGACCGGGATACCAGCGATAATCTGATTGCGAATTTCCTCCTTGACCGCCATCACCATGTCGGTGCCTATGTAACCTGGCGATATGGTGTTGACCGTAATGCCCTTGGCCGCGGTTTCCTGCGCCAGCGCCTTGGTAAAGCCGTGCATGCCAGCCTTGGCCGCGGAGTAGTTGGTCTGGCCGAACTGGCCCTTCTGACCGTTGATGGAAGAGATATTGATGATCCGCCCCCACCCCATTTCCAGCATATCGTCGAGCACCTGTTTGCTGACGTTAAACACACTGTTGAGATTGATGTTGATCACCGCCATCCAGTTTTCCAATGGCATTTTTTTGAACATGCCATCCCTGGTGATTCCGGCATTGTTGACCAGGATGTCGATCGCGCCTACTTCGGCTTTGACCTTGGCCCCCATCGCCATGCACGATTCGAAGTTGGAGACATCGCCTTCGGCGATGTGCACGTCATAACCGGCTGCACGGTTCTCAGCCATCCAAGCTTGCGCCTTTTCGGTTTCGTGTACGATGTGGTTGGCCACTACAGTGCAGCCATCCTTGGCCAGTTGCCGGCAGATCGCCGTGCCGATACCGCCGATACCCCCGGTGACGAGTGCGATGCGTTTGCTCAATTGTATTCTCCCTAGATTAAATAAATGTTTTAGCGCTCGACAGCCAGCGCCACGCCCATGCCACCACCGATACACAACGAGGCCAGACCCTTCTTCGCATCACGCCGTCCCATTTCGTGCAGCAACGTCACCAGAATACGCGCACCACTGGCACCAATGGGATGGCCGATAGCGATGGCGCCACCGTTGACGTTAACTTTGCTCGTATCCCAACCGGTTTCCTTGTTCACCGCAATGGCCTGCGCGGCAAAGGCTTCGTTGATCTCCATCAGGTCAAGATCGTGAATGCTCCAGCCTGCTTTTCCCAGGCAGAGATTGCACGCCGATACCGGGCCGATGCCCATGATGCTGGGATCCACTCCGGATGAGGCGTAAGACTTGATCCTCGCCATTGGCTTAAGCCCCAATGCCGCAGCTTTGGATGCCGACATCAGCATCACCATCGCAGCACCATCGTTGATGCCGGAGGCATTTCCCGCCGTAACCGTGCCCTCCTTATCAAATGCCGGCCGCAGTGACGCGAGCGATTCCACCGTGGCACCATGGCGCGGATACTCGTCGGCGTCCACTACTGTATCGCCCTTTTTGCTCTTGATGACATATGGAACTATTTCATCCTTGAACTTGCCACCCTTCTGCGCAATCTCTGCTTTATTCTGAGAGGCACAGGCAAATTCATCCTGATCCTGTCGGCTAATACCGTATTTTTTTGCAACGTTCTCGGCCGTGGTTCCCATATGGTAATCGTTGTAAACGTCCCACAGGCCGTCCACGATCATGCTGTCGATAAGGGTTGCATTGCCCATGCGGAATCCGTTGCGGGATCCGTTCAGCACGTGCGATGACATGCTCATATTTTCCTGCCCGCCGGCAATAATGATCTCAGCATCCCCGCAGCGGATGGCCTGTGACGCCAAGGCTACGGCTTTCAGGCTGGAGCCGCACACCTTGTTGATGGTCATCGCTGGCACAGTCTGGGGCAACCCTGCCTTGATAACGGACTGGCGCGCTGGATTCTGGCCCAGCCCGGCGGTCAGTACCTGGCCAAGAATGATTTCATCGACCTGATCTCCCCTGGCACCGG
>Ga0316616_100000084_pt1 | contig 22958 bp, 16 predicted proteins | sample OWC_Aug_M1_C1_D1_FD_207660 | JGI IMG/M metagenome (GOLD analysis project Ga0316616, IMG submission 207660) | Wetland soil microbial communities from Old Woman Creek delta, Ohio, United States - OWC_Aug_M1_C1_D1_B | ecosystem: Environmental > Terrestrial > Soil > Wetlands | place: USA: Ohio... | reverse complement strand
ATCACCGCCGCGACGACCCTGGCGGACAAGCGCGCCGCAGCCACCCTCCTCGTCCTGGGCGGGGACGGCGAGCCGGCTGACCGCCTCGACTTCCTCAACAGCACCGGCGCCTGGGCCAGCGGGCCCGACGGCGTGACGACCACCGGCTTGGACGCCGTGGACTTCTGGATCGGCGGCCTCGCCGAGAAGATCATGCCCTTCGGCGGCATGCTGGGCTCCACCTTCAACTTCGTGTTCGAGACGCAGCTCGAGGCCCTGCAGAACGCCGACCGGTTCTATTACCTGGAGCGCACCGCCGGTTTGAACTTCGTGACCGAGCTAGAGAACAACTCATTCGCCAAGATGGTGATGGCCAGCACGGATGCGACCCACCTTCCGGGGCTCATCTTCCAGACGAACACCATCCTGGAAGTTGACTCGAACCTTCAGTTCGGACCGGATCCCGTGGGCGACAGCGCTCTAACCCCCCTCGTCATCCGGGACAACCCCGCAACGGCAGGGTCCGATTCGAACTATCTGCAGTACACCGGAGACGAGCACGTCGTCTTGGGCGGCACGCCCGGCGATGACGTCATGATTGCCAGCATCGGCGACGACACCCTCTGGGGCGATGCCGGCAACGATCGCCTCGAAGGCGGCGACGGCAACGACTCCCTCCGCGGTGGCCTCGGCGACGACATCATCACCGACGTCGGCGGCGACGACAACATCCAGGGGGACGACGGCAACGACGTCATCCACGCGGGCAATGGCATCAACCTCGTTCTCGGCGGCTTCGGCAAGGACTTCATCGTCACAGGCGAGGACGCCTCGGAGGCCTTCGGCGGCCCGGGGGACGACTTCATCTTGGGCGGCGCCACGAACGAGCAGGACATGGGAAACGAGGGCGACGACTGGCTCGAGGCCGGCCTTGTGGACGGCAGCCCCGGCGACAACTTCGACCCGGCGGGTCAGGATCGCATCATCGGAAACGATATCTACCTGGGCAGCGGCCTCCCGGACATCATGAACGCGGAGGGCGGCGACGACATCATGGTCGGCAGCGGCGGTCCGGGGGACAAGTACCTGGGCGCGTCCGGCTTCGACTGGGCGACCTTCAAGGACGACACGACCGGCGTGGACATTGACCTGGACATTCGCGCCCTGAATGCCGCGCCCGGGCCCGTCGCGGCGGGGATCCTGGCCCGGTTCTCGGCAGTCGAAGGGCTGTCCGGATCGGCCTTCAGCGACATATTGACCGGCGACCACGCCAACGCGGCCGTGATCGCCACGGCGGGCGCGCAGGGCAGCGTCCTGACCAACATCGGGCTCATCGACGGCCTGCAAGACTTCCTCGGCGCGGGAGTGACCTCGTTCGGCTCGGGCAACATCATCCTGGGCGGCGACGGGAGCGACCTCATCGAGGGACGCGGCGGCAACGACCTCATCGACGGCGACAAGTGGCTCAACGTGCGCATCAGCGTGCGCCAGAACGCGGACGGCACCGGACCCGAAATTGCCACCTACGACAGCATGGTGCCCCTGGTTCCGCTCATGCTCAATGGCACGTATAGCCCCGGCCAACTCGTGGCCGTGCGCGAGATTCTACCGGGGAGCGGCGGCTTCAACTTCGACACGGCCACATTCTCGGGCAACCGAGCCAGTTACAACATCACCACCGACGACGCCGGCGTGACCGTCGTCACGCACCTGGACGTCAACGGCCCGAACGGCATCGGCGTGGACGGGATCGACCGGCTCACCAACATCGAGCGGCTCCAGTTCGCCGATCAGGCGGTCGTGCTCGTCCCGGGACTCAACAACGAGCCGGTGGGTCTGCTGACCGTCAACGACACCACCCCGCGCGTCGGGCAGGTGTTGACCGTCTCCACCGCCGGCGTGACGGACGCCGACAACACCGCGAGCGGCGGCGCCATCGCTGGACCGATCCGGTACATCTGGCAGTTCGAGCCTCGGCCGGACACGGGCGTCTTCGAGGACATCATCCTCGTGACCGGCCTGGGAGGTGAGCCGGCCACCGGCCCGACATTCACGGTGACGCCGGAGCTCGCTGGGCTCGCGATCCGCGTCAAGGCCGTCTACCTGGACGGGCACGGCGTCCTGGAGACCGTGTTCTCCGCGGCGACGGATCCCGTGACCGCGAATGTCCCGGATCTCACGCTGACCGGTAACGCCAACGCCAATATGCTCATCGGCGGGGAAGGGAACGACACGATCAGCGGCCTGGCAGGCAACGACACGCTGATCGGCAACGGCGGCGCCGACACGCTCCTCGGCGGGGCCGGGAACGACACGCTGGACGGCGGTGGTGGCAACGACACGCTCCTCGCCGGGGCCGGGAACGACACGCTCCTCGGCGGGGCCAATGCCGATCTGCTGAACGGTGGAGCCGGGGACGACACGCTGGACGGCGGCACGGGAAGAGACACACTTGTCGGCGGGCTCGGCAACGACACATTTGTGGTCGATGACGCCCTCGACACGGTTCAAGAGAACCCGAACGAAGGAACCGACACCATCCGAACATCGCTCAACATCTTCGATCTCGGCTTCGTGTCGAACATCGAGAATCTCCGTTTCATCGGCGACGGCGACTTCGTCGGCACGGGCGACGCCGGGGCCAACGTCATCGTCGGTGGGGCCGGGAACGATACGCTCGTTGGCCTCAATGGAGCCGACACGCTCGACGGCGGCCTGGGCGACGACATGCTGGACGGCGGGGCCGGGGCCGACACGCTCACCGGTGGAGCCGGCGCCGACACGTTGAACGGGGGTGCGGGGGCCGATGTGCTGAACGGCGATGCGGGCAACGACACGCTGAACGGCGGGGCCGGGAACGACACGCTGGATGGCGGGGCCGGGAACGACACGCTGGATGGCGGCCTCGGCAACGACGCGCTCAACGGCGGGGCGGGAGACGACACGCTGATCGTCGACAGCACGGCCGACACGGTGAACGGCGGCGCCGGGATCGACACGGTCCTGGCGGGCGTCGCGAATTTCACACTCGGCGCCAACACCGAGAATCTCACCTACACGGGCGCCGGCGCGTTCACTGGCACCGGCAACATCTTGAACAACATCATCACCGGCGGCGATGGCAACGACACCCTGACGGGCCTCGCCGGCGATGACACCCTGACCGGCGGCGCCGGGGCGGATACGCTAAACGGAGGTGATGGCAACGACACGCTCAACGGTGGGGTCGGCGCGGACACGCTCACCGGCGGAGCCGGGAACGATGCGCTCAGCGGCGGCGCTGGCCAGGACAACCTCGACGGAGGCGCAGGGAACGATACCCTCGCGGGTGGCGCTGGCCAGGACACCCTGAGCGGCGGGGCTGGGAACGACACGCTCATCGGCGGGGCCGGAAACGACGTCATGAATGGCGGCGCGGGGAACGACATCTTCGTGTTCGCCGCCGGCTTCGGAAACGACCAGATCGCCGGCTTCGACGCCAATCCAGCCGGGGGCGGGCAGGATCTCCTCGACATCTCGGAATACGCACTCACCGCCGCAACGTTCGCCGCGTCGGTGACCATCACGGACCTCGGGAACGACACGCAGGTCGCGATCGGTGCCGATTCTTTCGTCCTCGTCGGCGTGAATGGCGTCGGGGCGAACAGCATCACTCCAGCGGATTTCCTCCTGTAGAGAGGACCGCATTTACGGGCCGTGCTTCACGATGACAGCCCGGTGCTCACACGAAGCAGGCTTCCCGAAAAGGAGACGACATGAGCGAGCCATTGAAGGCAAACCAACCGATGCAGGCCCCGGTCCAGAAGGGCGAGGCCAACGCGGCCAATGCGACTGCACAACAGCGAAAAGTGATCACCAACCCCCGCGAAATTGCCGCCATCGTCATGGCGCAGGCGACCATGGTCAACACGAAGACGGGCGAATTGGCCAGAGTGATAAAGGAATTGACCGACATGACGCAGCAGTTGGTGGTGGCCTATGCGCGGCAAGCGCAATTCATCGAGCGCATCGCACAGCGCGCGAAGACGCTGGAAGCGAAGCCGAACGGGAACGAAACCAACCATCGCGCGGCGTGAGGCGCCCCTCACGCCGCCACCGACACACACGCCACACGCCGCCCGGGAGCGAGATCCTCACTCTGAGACGACGTGCGCGGTAGGAGGTACGCCATGCAACTGCTCAAGCACCGGTGGACGCGACTCGCGCGAACGGCGTGGAAGAACCGACAAGAACTTGTCGCCGCGGGATTGACGACGCGTCGCGATCTGCTCAAGCTGGGGCTGCTCACCGGCGCCGGCGCTCTGGTGGCGAAGCATGGCCTCAGCAGCCGCGTGGCCGACGCCCAGGTGACGAGCCCAGTGACCCCGGAGTTCGTGGAGCCGCTACCCATCATGCCGGTCAAGCGGCCGCTCCCGAACGGGGCGGCCGATCTCTCCCCGTTCCCCACGATCGCGCCAAACAACGCGGGCGGCGAGGGGCGTACGCGGAGCCACCAGGCATTTGAGAAATATCCGGCCTGGTTCCCCTTTCCGCCCGCGAGGGTTTTTGAACAACGGTACCGCGAAGCCTGGACTGCGGTCTCGCCCGACTTGCCGCCACAACCGCTGTGGGGGGCCGAGGGGATGGTGCCGGGGCCGACGTTCTACGCGCGGTACGGCGAACAGATCCTGGTGCGGACCCGGAACGAGCTGCCCGCCGATAACGGCGGTTTCGGAATCCCGCAGATCGCCACACATCTCCACAACGCGCATACGCCGTCGGAGAGCGACGGTTTTCCCTGCGACTACTATCCGGACCCCGGGCGGCCGGCGATCGCAAGTGCCGTCTTCTACGACCACCACTACCCCAACGTTCTGGCCGGATTTTCTACGCAAAAGTATTGGGGCGCCGGTGATATCAACGAGGCGCTGGGCACCTGCTGGTACCACGACCACCGGGTGGAGTTCACTGCGCAGAACGTCTACAAGGGACTGGCAGGATTCTACCTCCTCTACAACCATCTCGACACGGGCGACGAGACCACGGGGTTTCGTCTGCCAGGCGTCCGCGATCCGGACGACTTCTACGCACCCGTACAGTACGACATTCCGTTGTATCTGAACGACAAGCTCTTCGACCCCGCCACCGGATACTGCTACTTCGACCTTTTCAACACCGACGGGATTATCGGCGACAAGTACATGCTCAATGGCAAGATCCAACCATACCTGGAAGTTGAGCCGCGCCGGTACCGCTTTCGCATCCTGAACGGAGGGCCGGCACGTTTTTACCAGATCTTCCTCACCGATAACGCCGCCAATCCTCGGATTCCCTTCTGGCAGATCTCGAACGATGGGAATCTGCTGCCGCGACCCCTCAAGGTGAGAAACCTCCCCCTGGCTATGGCCGAGCGCAAGGATATCGTGATCGACTTTGCGCCGTGGGCGGGAAAGACCCTGTACTTCGAAAACCGCTTACGACAGGTCGACGGGCGTGGGGCGGACGAGAATCTCGGAGAAGACGGCTCCCTTTTTCGCCCAGGGCAGGGGAATTTCCTGCTGCAGTTCCGTGTCAGGGGAGGCGTCGCCGAGGACAACAGCGTCGATTTCGAGACGAGCCCTGACGTGCAATTTTACACCCTCCCCCCGCGGGAGGCGCCTCGGCTCACGCGTACCCTGCGCTTCGAACGCGGCAACGGCCAGTGGCAGATCAACGGGAGGCTCTTCCCGGCGGACTGCGGCGTCGTGCGCTTCCGGGTGCAACAGAACGCGCCCGAGGAGTGGCGGCTCCAAAACGACTCGGGTGGCTGGATGCATCCCGTCCATATCCACTTCGAGGAGTTTCATACGCTCCGCCGGAACGGAACGCTCGTTCAGCCAGGCAACCCGGAGTATTCCCGGAAGGACGTGAGCTGGCTCGGGCATAACGAGCTGACCAGGGTGTACATCCGGTTCCGGGATTTCGAGGGGCGCTATCCGATCCACTGCCACAATCTCCTCCACGAGGACCACGCCATGATGTTGCGATTCGACATCGATCAGACGGGGGATACCAAGCCCAATCCATGACCTCGCTCCGCGGGGTAGGTTATGAACGTGCGAGAAGGGAGGCCGACCATCATGGACGGGATGACCAGAAGGGCCGTGTTGACCGGAAGCGGGCTCGTGGCGCTCGCCGCTGCGGGGCTGGCCAGCGCATCGGACCCGACGGCCGGCTGGCGCACGATCGCGGCGCGGGACAGCATCCGGAGGCGCCACTTTCCCGACATCGTCTTGCGCACCCACGCCAACACACCGGTCCGCCTGTACGAGGACCTCATCAAGGACAAGTTCGTCACGATCAACTTCATGTACACGAATTGCGAGGGGACTTGCCCCACCACGACCCACAACTTGGCCCGTGTCCAGAAACTCTTGAAAGACCGTGTCGGCCGGGACCTCTTCATGTATTCCATCACGCTGGATCCCGAGCACGACACGCCTCAAGCTCTCGCCCGGTACGCCAGGCGCCACGGCGTCGGGCCAGGTTGGGTCTTCCTGAGAGCCGAGCCTGCCGACACCCCGCTCCTCCGACGCAAGCTGGGTTTCTATGACGCGGACCCCGCCGTGGATGCGGACCGATCGACCCACACGGCGATGCTTCGGTACGGAAACGAGCCGAGACAGTTGTGGTCGGCCACATCCGCACTGGTGGCTCCCGGAGCGATCGCAAAGGCGATTCTCTATGTAGATTGGCCGGGTCGGAAGACCGCGCAGGTGCTGGGATGCTGCAATTGAGCATACGCCGGCGGCGCGTGAACCGCGCCGACAGGAGGCCGGACATGAATAGCAAAGACTTCCCGTTAATGGTCTTCTGGCTGCTGATCACGGCGGCGCTTGCGCCGCCCGTGGCATCGGCTCAGACGGCAACGTTGGGCGAAGTCTTCCTCAAGGGCACCGTGGTCAGCGGTCTGACCGCGGGAGCGGATGCCGCCGAAGGCACCCCGGCGACCGCGGGCGGCCTCGGTGGTCCGGAAGCCCTCGCGTACGACGGTAATTACATCTGGGTCGCCCGGCAGTTTGCCAATTCCGTCGTGCGGCTGAACATCGGGAACGGCGCGCCCGCCGGCACGTACCGGGTGGGCAGGCACCCCATTGCGGTGCTGCACGCGCTGTCCGCCATTTGGGTCGCCAATTTTTCGAGCGACACGGTCACCAAATTGCAGCCGTCCGACGGTGCTGTGCTCGGAACCTTCCCGGTGGATCCCGGACCAGGGGCGCTCGTCTCTGACGGAAGGCACATCTGGGTGGCGAACCGGCGAGGCCACACCGTGACGAAGCTCGGCCTGAACGGGCGCGTCCTCCTGACCGTCGACGTCGGCCGGCGCCCCGTAGGCCTGGCGTACGACGGCGCCCACATCTGGGTGACGAACAACAAGAGCGACACCGTGATGAAGGTGCGGGCCCGCGACGGCGCGCTGCTCGGGACCTTCCCCGTCGGCGATGGGCCCTTTGGCATCGCGTTCGACGGTGCCAACGTCTGGGTGGCGAACTATTTCGGCGGCAACGTCATGAAGCTGCGCTCCCGCGACGGCGCGCTGCTCGGAACCTTCCCCGTCGGCGATGGCGCCGCAGGGGTCACATTCGACGGGACCAATGTGTGGGTGACCAGTAACGCGACCAATACCGTGACTGCGTTGCGCGCCGCCGACGGTGCCGTTATGGCAACCTATGCCACAGGACACCGGCCGTTCCACGTAATCTACGATGGCAGCAACGTCTGGCTCGCGAACTCGGGCAGCGACTCCGTGTCCACCTCCATGTGGGTGCGATGACATCCTGAGCAGCCTTCTGGCATTCGGGTCCGAAGGGTTAGGAAATCGAGTGACACTCGGATTCCCAAGTACGACCACAGTATTTGCCTGGACGATGTGCGCCGCACTCGTCGTCGCCGTCGTCCCCGTACCGGCCGCCGCCCTGACGCCTGGTCAGGTGTTCGGCATGGTGCGGGATACGGTGGTTGTGGTCAGGACTCTGGACACCCATGGTCGGCTGAAAGCCCAAGGGAGCGGCGTTCTGATCTCCCCTGGCCGGGTCGCCACCAACTGTCATGTCGTAAAGGGGGGCGCCTCATACGAGGCACGCCGGGGAGAACGTCGTGTTGTCGCTACCCTATACGCAGAGGACGGAGGTAAAGACCTCTGCCTTCTCGATGTCCCGGAGATCCAGGGCGAACCGGCACAACTCGGCCAGGCGAGAACCCTCAAGATCGGAGACCCCGTCTATGCCGTAGGTGCGCCACGCGGCCTCGAGCTTTCTCTCTCGGACGGGATCGTCGCGCAGCTCCGGGGCGGACCGCCCCCCGTGATTCAAACCACCGCGGCCATTTCCCCCGGATCGAGCGGAGGGGGTCTCTTCGACGGGGAGGGCCGACTGGTCGGCCTCACCACTCGGTACGTGAAGGACGGGCAGAGCCTGAACTTCGCCATACCGGTCGAGTGGGTTCGCGAAGTCCGGCCAGGCGGACCATCGGCCGCTGCGGGCCGCAGTCAGATCGCATGGCGGGAGCGTGCCAGCGCCCTGGCCGAGGCGAAAGAGTGGCGGCGATTGCTCGTTTGGTGCCGGGAATGGACGAGTAGCGAACCGGAGAATGCCGTCGCCTGGTACGGACTCGGCGTCGCGTACGGAAAACTCAACCGTTACCGCGACGCCCTCGACGCTTTCCGCCAGGCCGTGCGGATCAACCCGAAGCATGCCACCGCCTGGTACAATCTCGGCGTCGCTTATGCCAAGACCGGAAACAAAACCTCCGCCCTGGAGTCCGTCCGCGAACTGCGCCGCCACGATCCGGCCCTCGCCGACAGGCTCTTCAACCTCGTCGTCCCACGCTGAGGCACGCGCCGCGGCATACGGGAGCATGTCCCGTCGGCCGCGACCCCGCCCCGCATCCTTTCCGACGTCCTTCTTGCCGCCCGACACTTTCGTTCCCAGCGGCGCCGGCGTAGGAAAAACACCGACACGGACGCCGCCGTAACTCTGGCGTAAATAACCGCGTTTGTCCGATTCCGGTCTCCGTCCCACCACAGTATCGTTCCACAGGTTCCGAGTAGCGTCCCGTCTCGGCGGTCAAGGCCTGGGGGGGTTCGCGCGAACGCGACGTCGCACCTTCCCGAGCCGGCACGGTCCTCGCGCCGCCGGGAAGCCCTGGGGAAACACAGGAGGCAAGCGCATGAGATTCCTCTGGCGTGAATTGCGGCCACTCCTTGGGTACATCGCAGCATTCTCGTTCGTCATCAACGTGCTGTTTCTCGTCCCGGCCGTGTTCATGCTGCAGGTGTTCGATCGCGTGCTCCCGAGCCGGAGCCAGGAAACGCTCATCGTGCTGCTCGCCGGCACCGGTGTCGCCCTCCTGATCCTGCTCTTGCTGGACTACGTGCGCAACCGCCTCCAGAACGTCCTGGGCAATATCGTGGACGAGCGGCTCTCGCCGCCCGTCGTGCACGCCATCGTCGCGAAGGCGGCGCGTGCGCCCCAGACCGCACGCACCGAGCACATCCGCGACGTCGCGGTCCTCCGCAACGTGTTCTCGTCGAACGCCCTCATCGCGCTCTTCGACGCGCCGTGGGTGGTGGTGTACGTCCTGGTGATCTGGGCCTTCCATCCCGCCTTGGGCATGGGCGCCGCCGTCGCTAGCGCTATCATGCTGCTCTTGGCGTGGCTCAACGACGTCGTCAGTCGCGGCGCGATGGAGGACCTGCAGCAGGAGGCCCGCGGCGCCACACGGTACGTGGAGAGTTCGCTTCGCAATGCCGAAGTGCTGCAGGCGCTCGGGATGACGGAGACCTTGCTGGAACGTTGGCGGTCCTTGCAGGACCGCGTCATGACGTTACAGACCAGCTCGAGCCGCCGCAGCGTCGCGTTCACCGCCATGACGCGATGTTTCCGCCAGGCCGTCCAGATCCTCATGCTGGCCCTGGGCGCCTACCTCGTGCTGACGGAGCACGCGTCGCCCGGCATCATGATCGCCACCACCATCCTGCTGGGCCGCGCCGTGCAGCCCGTGGAGCAACTGGTGGGAAGCTGGCGCATCCTGATCGACGCGCGCGCCGCGTACCACCGGCTGCGAGATCTGGCGCACGACTTCGACGCACGCGCCAAGCGGGTGAAGCTCCCCCGGCCGCAAGGGCGACTCATCGTGGAGGGCCTCTCCTACCGCGCGCCCAGCCTGGAAAAGATGATCCTGGCCAACATCACGTTCGACCTCGCGCCGGGTGAAGCCCTCGCCGTGGTCGGGCCCAGCGCGGCGGGAAAATCCACCCTGGCGCGTTTGTTGACCGGCGTCTGGGTTCCCACGACGGGGACCGTCCGTCTCGACGGCGCCGACGTCGCCTACTGGCCCCGCAAGGACCTCGGCCCATCGATCGGGTATGTGCCCCAGGACGTCGAACTCTTCGACGGCAGCGTGGCTGATAACATCGCGCGGCTCGGAACCGTGGACTCCGACGCCGTTGTCTCGGCGGCGACGCGCGCGGGAGCGCACGAAATGGTCCTGAGCCTTCCGGAGGGCTACGACACCCCGGTCGGAGAACACGGGGCCCGCGTGTCCCCCGGTCAACGGCAGCGCATCGCGCTCGCTCGCGCGCTGTACGGCAACCCGCGACTGGTCGTGCTCGACGAGCCGAACTCGAACCTCGACGGCGAGGGCGAGGTCGCCCTGGCCCAGGCCCTGGTTCGTCTTCGCGCGGACCGCGTGACGTCGATCGTGGTCACCCACCGCCCGTCGCTCATCGCGCACGTCGACAAGGTCCTGGTGCTCAAGGCCGGGCGCGTTCAGCACTTCGGCCCCGCCAGCGAGGTGCTGAACTCCCTCCCGCGTCGCGCGGCAGCGCGGGCGGCGTGAACCCACGAGCCTGAGAGTGCCCACGCCCGCTGACGTGCGGGCGATACGGTGTAACGGATAACCGCCGGCGTTCTGTTTCCCGCCGGCAGCACAACGGCGCACCCAGGGAGAACGGGACCATGTACACCGACGTGGAAGAACTGCCCAGCATTCGCCCCCGTCGAAGCAATCGTCGCCACGCGTTCGGCCTGGCCGCCATCGGCTGCCTGGTCGTCGTCGGGGCCATCGCGCCGTTCGCCTACTGGATGGCGTACGCGCCGCTGTCCATGGCGGTGGTGGCGCCCGCCGTCGTTGCGATCGATCTCAACCGCCGGCCGGTCCAACATTTGGAAGGCGGCATCGTCCGATCGGTCCTGGTGCGGGATGGTCAGCGCGTGAAGGCCGGCGACCCCATCCTCGTGCTCGGGGACGTCAGGGTGGACGCCGATCGCAACCGTCTGCGGTACCGGATTCACGTGGAGCGCGCCGCGCTCGTCCGCCATGAGGCGGAGCAAGCGCTCGCCGCGACCCTCGTCGTGCCCGGCGATCTCGCGGCCGCCGCAGAGCGCGATCCCCGCGTCAAGGAGGCGCTGCGGAAGGAGACCGCCCTGTTCGACGCGCGGCGCGACTCCCTCCTCAGCGAAGTAGCGCTGATGCGCGCGCAGCGCGAGCGTGTGGAGCAAGAGATCACCGCCCTCCGCTCACAGATCCAGCGAGCAGAGCACGCGCTGGCGGTGCAGGAGAAGGACCTCGAAGCCAACCGGCGCCTGCTCGAGGAAGGCCTCATCGCGCCGCTGCGCGTCTGGCAAGTCGAGGCTGTCGTGCTGGACTACGCCTCCAAGCTGGAAGAGCGGCGCTCGGAGCTCGCCCGCGCGGAACAGCGGCTGATGGACAGCGACCTGCGGATCAAGTCCATCCAGAACGAGTACGTGCGGTCTGCGAGCGACCAACTGAAGAACACCGCGGCGCGGGTGAGCGAGATCGAGCAAGAGCTCCGGAAGTCCGAGGACGCCGCGGCGCGGCAGGTCGTCGCGGCTCCCGCGAGCGGCGAGATCATCGACCTGAAATTCACCTCCCAGGGCGCCGTGGTTCGCCCGGGTGACCCGATCGCGGAGATCGTTCCGAGCAACGCCAAGCTCACGATCGAAGCCCGCATCCGGCCGGAGGAGATCAACCACGTCCACAAAGGCCAGGCTGCTCGGGTGCGATTCACCGCCCACAAGTACCGGAACACCGCGATGGTGACCGGCACGGTGACGTATGTGTCGGCCGACCGGCTGATCGATCGCATGAGCAACTTGCCGTACTACAGCGTGACGATCCTCGCCGACCCCGAGTCCCTCCAGGGCGTGCGCGATCTCACCCTGCAGGCGGGTATGCCGGCGGAGGTCTACATCGAAGGCACCAAGCAGACCGCGCTTCAATACCTGCTCGAGCCGATCACCGCGACCATGCGCAAGGCGGCACGAGAAATATAAACCCGCAGCCGCGAGGTCGTCCGATGGCTGAGGAGCGCCTGACCCTCATCCATTTCATCTGCGAATGCGGCCAGTGCGAGATGGTCCGGATTGAACCGGCGAGCTACTCGGTGTGCTACGAAGGCCCGGTCGCACGCGATTGGGAACACCACGCGTGCCCGTACCCACACGACCCGCGATGCATCGCATGCCGCCGACGCAAGCGCCCCGCCATCCAGGCATTCTAGGGACGTTCTCCTGGCCCGGACCCGCCGGCGCGCGCCATCGAGTCGTAGCCGGTCGACCGTCCTCTGGAACGGACGGCGCGCCGTCCCGTATATCCGTCGCTGACGCGCCCTCATCGAGTCCCCGTCACCCCGCCCGACACCAAGTAGGGAATCCGTGCGCCACCGGAAAAACCGATCCCGGCGCGACACGCGCTGCTCGGAGGGAATCCCCAGTGAGAGGTGGAGATTTATCAGCGTTGAGAAGGAATTACATGCTATCTCTGTAAACTTTACTGCACTGGTGTCATTTTCGTTCCGAGTCCCAAACGAAAACGCGCCGTGTCGCTGTACTTACGCCCCTACCATTCGTCGGCACCCGGCGGGCATATCGGTTGCATTGTGGATGATCAGGCGATCCAGCACATCCGCGGGTAGTGTGCCGTCCGGCCGAACCCCATGGCACGAAGCGGGTGTGATCGCCGTGAGGGGGATCAAATGAATATCGGCCAGCCAATCCGAGAGCTCGAGGTGGAGCCGCTCCTCTATCCTGCCGCAATGCCCGAAGCGCCTGCCGAGCCGACTCCGGAGCCGACGTGGCCGTCGGAACCGGCCGAGTTGCCGGCATGAGCACGCGACAGCAGCAGTCCGCGATCAGCGTTCACCCATCAGCAGTCGGTAACGACCCGTGATGGGGGATTTCGCGGCCGAGATGTTTGCGTGGGCTGCGGGGCAGAAACCTACCAGAGTTTCACGCGATCGCTGGCGGGACGCACCATCGCATCCCCGGACTTGCACTGGAACGCAGCGGCGAACTCTTCCATATTGGCGAGCGGGCCAAGGACGCGATACTTCGGGGGTGCGTGCTCGTCCGTCACCAAGCGGGCCCGCAGGAACTCCGGCCGGAGCGTGAACCGCCAGGTCTCCGTGTAGCTCAGGAAGAAGCGCTGCTCCGGCGTGAACCCGTCCTCGAGGCCCGCTGCCGGCGCGCTGCCCTTGGCAAGTTTGAATGCGTCGTACGCGACGGCAAGTCCGCCCAGATCGGCGAGGTTCTCCCCCAGCGTCAGTGTGCCGTTGATGTGAAGGCCGGGAAGCGGCTCGAATTGGTCGAACTGCGTCACCATCAGTGCGGCGCGCTCGGCAAAGGCTTTCGCGTCTTCGGCAGTCCACCAGTCCCGGAGGTTCCCCCGCGCGTCGAACTGCCGGCCGCTGTCGTCGAAACCGTGGGTCAATTCGTGGCCGATCGTGGCCCCGATGTTGCCGTAGTTCGCGGCGTCGTCCGCGTCGGGGTCGAAGAAGGGCGGCTGGAGGATGCCGGCGGGAAAGACCAACTCGTTCAGCGTCGGGTCGTAAAACGCATTGTTGGTGATGGGTGTCGTGGCCCACTCGCTGCGGTCGACGGGTTTCCCCATCTTGACCAGGACACGCCGGAATTCGAAGCGCCGAGCCGCGAGGACATTCTGCAGATACGACGTCCGGTCAATCGCCAGCCCGGTGTAGTCGCGCCAGACGTCCGGATACCCGATCTTCACGCGCATGGCGTCGAGCTTGGCCAGCGCCTGCGCCTTGGTCGCCTCGCTCATCCAGTCGAGCCGCTGCAGCCGAGCCCGCAGGGCGGCCTGCAGGTTCGCCACCATGGCCAGCGCCTTCTGCTTGGCCTCTTGGCCGAAGGCCCGCTCCACATACAGCTTGCCCAGCGCCTCGCCCAGGGCTGCGTCTGTCTCGGCCAGCACCCGCTTCCACCGCGGCGGCAGTTCCTTGGTGCCCTCCAGGATTGCCCCGTTGAACGCGAACGCCTCGCGCACGAAGGGAGAGCTCAGATAGCCGGCATTGGCGCGGAGGAGGTGCCAGCGGAGGTACGTCTTCCACTCCGACAAGGCCACGCCCTGGGCCATCCGGCCCAGCTCCTGGAGGAACGCGGGCTGTCGAACCAACACGGGATCGGAACCGTCCAGCCGCAGCGCGCGAAAGTACGCCTCCCACGCAAACCCGGTGGCATGCGTGGTCAGGTCCCCGCGGCCGATCTTGTGATAGGTCGCAATCGGATCGTCGCTCTCGTCCCGCGTCATGGACGCGCGCGCCAGTCGCGTCTCCAGCCGCAGGACGATCTGGGCGTTTTGGCGAGCGATGCGAGTTGAATCGCCGAGCAACCCAAACATCCGCACCAGGTGAGCCAGGTACGCACGGCGCAGTACCCGGGAATCCTTGTCCCCTTTCAGATAATACTCCCGATCGGGAAGGCCGAGGCCGGCTTGAGAGAATTCCAGGATGTTCACGGCGCTGTCCCGGTCGTCCGGGACGACGTTCACGCGGAAGACCGCGTTGGTTCCGATCTCCTGGAGGAACGCGATCTCGGTTGCCAGCGCTTTGCGGTCCGGGATGGCGGCAATGCGGCGCAGGAGGGGCACGAGCGGTCGCGCGCCCTCCGCCTCGATGCGCGCCTCGTCCATGCCGGCGGCGTAGAAGTCGCCCACCTTCTGTCGCTCGGAGCCCTGGGGAGCGGCTGTGTCCGCAGCGGCGGATTCAAGGATCTCCTTCACGATGGCGAACGTCCGCGCATCCACTTCCTGGTCCACCCCGTACTTGCCGTACTCGGCCGGGATCGTCGTCCGCTGCACCCAGCCGCCCACCGCATACTGATAAAAGTCCGCGCAGGGGTTGACGCTCACGTCCATGTTCGCGGGGTCGAAGCCGCGCGGGCGCTGCGGAACTGCAGCGGGCGCTGCCCCGGCGGAGAGAGCAAGCAAGAGGGAGATAACCAAGCAGACGCATCGCATGTGGTCACCTCGACGACAACGGACGGGGTGCGCGAACCCGTCTTTTCAAATCTCGGTTACTCGCGCCGGTCCATGTGCACGGCAATGCCGCCCCGGGCCGGCCGGTCCGGGAACGCCTCGCGGGGAATCGCCAGCCCGCTCGCGTCGCGGTGAGCCAGGATGCTGGGCGTCATGATCTCCACCCCGGCCCGGTTGAAGGCCTCCAGGACGTTTCGCCGCAGGGTCGAGTGCGTCTCGAACATCGCGACCGGCTGATCCGTCCAGGCGCGGAGCTCGTACTGGACGGCGTAGTCCCCCAAGTCGGTCTGCCAGACCTGTGGAGGGGGATCCGCGAGGATGTGGGGAGTCTGGCCCGCCCCGTCCAGCATCAGCCGGTGGACCGTGCGCCAGTCCACGTCGTATCCGATCCCGGCACGCACCGTCAGGATGACGCCGCCTGCGGCCGTGGGCGCGCTGAAGTTCACCACGGAACCTGACAGCACACTACCGTTGGGGATCGTCACTTCCACATTCTCGACCGTCCGCACGCGGGTGACCAGGAGCGTCTTCTCGAGCACGACGCCGTACGTGTCGCCGAGCCGCACCATGTCGCCGGGGTGAAACGCCCGCGTATACGTGAGGACGGTCCCCGCAACTATGTTGCCGATCGCGCCCGCTGACCCCAGCGTCAAAAGCGCGCCCAGGAAGACCGAGAAGCCCTGGAAAAATTGCGAGCCCGATCCGGGCAGGTATGGGAAGCTCACCATCAGTAGGAACAGTAGGAGGAGCGTGCGCGAGAGCTTGTAGGTCGGCTCGGCCCATTCGGCATGGAACCCACGGAGGACCAGACTGCCGCTCTCCAAGGCGCGGAAAAGGTAGCGAAGCACCCGCAGGGCCACCCAGCCCAAGCCGCCGATCACCGTCAGGTAGCCCAGGTTGGGAACGTAACGGAGGATGGCCAGGCCGATTTCGCGCGCCGGGTCGGCCACGTACAGGAGCATCGCCCCGACGATCGGCGCCGTGCCCGGGAACAGCCGGAGTGCGACTGTCAGAAACGAGAGGAGCAGCCCGGTCAGAAGTAGGGCCCGGATGGCCCGGTTCAGCCGGCCGACGGCGTCCAAGAGGTCGGCCCGGATGTCCGTCGCCGCCGTGGCTCCTCGCACCCGCCGGATCCAGACGATCCAGGCTGCCCGGCGGGCCTCCACCCACCAGTACAGCGCCCCAACGAGCTGGATCGCGAGGACCAGGACGAGGCCGGCTGCCGCAGTGTGGTAGAGACCAATCAGGCTGTCCCCCCACCAGCCGGGGTCCGGGATCACGGCCACGGGGCCGATTGCATCCCCGACGGCCCGCAGGATCTTCTCGACCGGCCCCTTCGCCCCCTCGAGGACGAGGACGGCTAGCAGATTCGCGCCCGCCAGCCGCCACCGCCGCCGGCCAAGCTGCCGCGCGCCCTCGCCGGCGAACGTGACGATCGCCCGGCGGATACAAATCGCCAGGACACAGATCAGCGTCAGTCCCAGCGCCAGGCGAATCGCCAGAAAAGCGGCGTCAGCCAGCTCTCGCGAGATACTCAGGTGCGGTGGCATGCGGTCCTCGAACTCCTCACGCTAAGCCGCCACGCGCCTTACGGCGTTTGAGTCGGCGTGATCTCCCTCCGAAACTCCTCGAGGTCCTTGAGGAGAAAGCGCAGGCGGTGGACGTCCCACAGCCCTGGAAAGAGTTTATCGGCTGCGCCCACACGCTCCAAGGCCCGGACAAAGTCTCCCTGGAAATACGCCGACACGGCTTGTTCCCACGCCTCCATGAAGGGATCGCCGACACTGGGCACCAGCCCGATATCCTTCGCCATTTGCTGTATCGTTGCGATCGGGATCAAGAAATTGAACCCCTGGATGGCTTCGTCCCCCTCCAACGACGTCGTGATGAACGTCGCCAGGCCGATCACCTCGCCGTCCCGGTTGAACGCCGGGCCCCCGCTGTTGCCCCACGAGATGGACGCATCCGTCTGGATGACCCAGCGCTCGTTCACGTCGAGCTTGAACCCAGAGATCCGGCCGTACGTCACCGAGGGCGCGCTGCGACTTTCCGTGCTCAGAAAATCGTGCCACAACACAGCCCCGGGGTAGCCGATGATGAACAGATCCTGGCCCAGGTGGAGGTGCGTGTTCCGGCCCGCCAAAGGGGCCGTGGGCAGATCCGTCATCTCGATCTTCACGATGGCGGCATCCAGCATCTGCTGCCCCTTTGCGGGCGCGACGCCACCCTTGGCCAGCACCGAGGGATCGATGGGCGGGCTGTAGGCCTTGACGATGGCGGGAACCCCCGGGGGGACTCCGACGCCGGGCGCGACGCGCTTAGGGAAGAAGACCTCCAGCCGCTTGTTCAGCTTCACGCCCTTCCGGTTCTCCGGGTCCTTGAGGATCGCGTCCCTCCGTGCCGTCCGCTGCTTGGCCGGCAGCTTGGCCAGTCCCGACCTGCAGGCCGTGTCGGCCGCAGCCTCCAGGAATTCCGCGATGTGCTCGTCGTCGTCCCTATAGACCGACTTGACCACGTGGCCGTTGGTCGCGATCCAGCCATCCGGATGGATGATGAAGCCGGTCCCGTTCTCGGTGTCGGGTTTGAAATTCACGACATACGTGTCGCTTTTCCCGCAACGGACGGTCACTTCGGCCCCGACTTCCGCGAGGATGCCCACGACAGCCGGCTTGACCCGAAGGATCATGGCTTCCACTTGTTCGGCCTGGCGCTCCAGGACACGCTCCCCAGCCGCGGCAGACCCTGGAAGCAACATGCTGCTCATGCCAAGCACACCCACCCACAACCAACGGCTCACAGCACAACCTCCTCTGAGTGTCGTCCTATCGCCTGCCCACACTCGATCGCCACTCGTCACACGTCCGGCGCAACAGGCTCTCACCAAGGTCACCCAACGCCCGCGTTGGGTACCCGGCTCACCACGCGAAGGATGATCTGGGGAGCGGGTGACAGAGGGAAAGGGAGATAGGGCTAGATCCGTGCCGCTACGACGTCCCTTCCCCCAATCTCCCGATCACGCCGTCTCCCACTCGCTTCCCCGCTTCGCACCCTTTGCGCCTTTGCGAGAGGAGCATCCCCCAAGCAAGCGTCACGGTTACTTGAGTTGAGGCACCCAGGCGGCGTCTTCGAACCATTTCCTCTGCAACAGGCTCAGCTCGCCGCTGTTCACCAGGTTCGTCACGAAGTTCTGCGCCCAATTCAGCAGAAGCGGATCGCCCGGAGACAGCGCGATGCCGAGCGGCTCGTAGTTCAGCGGACTCTTCAGGGTGGTCAGGCCCTTGTCGCGATACCGGAGGACCGACACGTTGCAGATGGGGAAGTCCGCGACCATGGCCAGCACCTTGCCCTCCAGGACCATCGCGATCGCCTGGTCGTAATCATCCGTCGGCACGAGCTTCGCCTTCGGGGCAAACCGCTCGACGAACTGCTGACTGGTCGAGCCCTTGAGTGCTGCCACCGTCACATTCGGGTTGTTCATCATCTCCGTGTTCTGGAGCGACGCCACCTTCTCTTGTTTGATCAGCACCGATTTCCCGGAGGCAAAATACGGCCCCACGAAGGCCACCTGGGTGTTCCGGAGCGGGGTCATGGTCATCCCGGAGAGGATCACGTCCACCTGCCCCGCCTGCAGGGCGGGCAGGAGGTCGTTAAAGCGCATGGGCTTCAAGGTAAGCTTCACCTCGATGCTGTTCGCCATCATGGTCGCGATGTCCACCTCCATGCCGGCGATTGTCCCATCCTTCAACGTCATGTTCAGCGGCGGCATGTCGGCCGCCGTGCCGACCACCAACTCTTTCTTCGCGAGGATCCTATCCAGCACGGGGGCCACGCGGGTTGCGTCGCCTGCGCAGGCGACCCCGAGGGTTCCACCGACGAGAACGACCGCGACCAACGCCACAGTGAAGCATCGCATCAATTGCATGCCAGGCTTCCTCCCATTCCTTTCAGGTCACTGCCAAGAAAAACGCGCTCGCCACGACGTCAAGCCACACGCAGCCATCGCTAGCCCGACGATTCACCGCGTACCGGCGCGCCGGTCCTGCTAATCCCTGTCCAGGATCTTCTTCCGCTCCCGCTCGTATTCCTTCTGCGTAATGGCGCCGGCATCGAGGGCCTTTTTCAGGTCCAGTAGCTGTTGGCCGACCGTGGTCGTCGACACCTCGCTCTTCACTTCCGCCCCGCCCCCGCCGCACGCGACCACACCTCCCAACAGAAGACCGCACACAACCAGCAGCATCAGCGTCGAAACGACCCTCCTGGCCATTCGTCGTCTCCTTGTCCAGAAACCGGTTCCGCCAACGTCGTATCACAGCTCACATGTGGGGCAACTCCTCCCCCGGGCGCAATGCCGGAAAGACGCATGCGAACCACCGTCCGCCGAAAAGCGTCATGAGGCAGGCCGAACTCCTCCCGAAGCCTCCGGGCCGTCGCGGAGCACCCGAACCTCTCGCTGAGGGAAGGGGAACGAAAAGCCCGCCGCGTACCCGGCATCGTACACTGCAACCGCGAGATCGCTTCGGATCTGGTACCACTGCTCGAATTGGGCGGTCCACGCCCGCAATTCGAAATTGATCGAGCTGTCGCCGAAACCGGTGAAGAACGCCTTCGGTGCCGGCGTGGGCAGCACGCCGGCGTGCGCGCGCGCGACCGCCTCCAGCAGTTCGATCACTTTCTTGGGGGGCGCGCCGTAGTTCACCCCCACGGACAGGTCAATGCGCCGCAGCCGATCGCTGAGCGTCCAGTTCGTCAGTCGTTCCGTGACGAGCTGCGCGTTCGGAACGATAATCTCGGCCCCCTGTGAGGTGCGAACCGTGCTGGCTCGCATCCCAACCCGGGTCACGTCGCCGACCACCTCACCCACCTGAACCGTGTCCCCCACATGGAACGGCCGTTCGAAGAGCAGAATCAGTCCCGAAACAAAATTGTTGACCACACTCTGCAGCCCGAACCCGATGCCAACACCGAACGCACCGGCCAGGATGGTCACCTTGGTGAGATCGAGCCCCAGTACCCCTAACCCGAGGAGGAATCCGAGGGCGATGAACACATAATTGAGAAGGCTCGAGAGCGCATACGAAGTTCCTCGCGGGAGTTGCACGCGCGGAAAGATATCCTCCTGGAGCACGAAACGGACAAATGCAGACACCAGGTAGGCCAACCAGACGATCAGAAAGAACTCGACGAGGTCGCCCAGAGACAGGCTGACCGTACCCCGCTCAATCCTCGCCGCCAGGATAGCGGTTCCGCCCGCCACGAATGGCTGAAACAGGCCCATGTAGTCCAGCGTGCGCGCCGCCCACGCCCCCACCGCGCACCAGCGCAGCACCATGCTCGTGCGGCGCTCCAAGAGGTCCCGATATTGCCTGACCATCTGAAGCAACCGCAGCGGCCACACTCGCATGCCGAAACTGGCCAGGCCGTCGACGGCGAGGAAACATGCGTAGAGTGTCAGCGCCAGAGCGCCGCTGCTGAGAACGCCCGCGGCCAGTAATCGTCCGACCCGCATGTAGCCGAGGACGCCCATAACCACGGCCACGCTGAATGCGCACAGGACGAAGTGGGCCATCCAGCGCATGGCGGGGAACGGCGCAACATCGCCAACGCGTGAGGACGTGGTAGGACGTAAGTGACCCCGGGTCAGCGCGTAGCCGAGCGCCGCGATTCCCGCCAGCATCTCCGTGGTCAATAGAACCTGCTCGACGCCCGAGATCCCCGCGAAGTTCTGCCGCACGGTATCCACGAGAAACAAGAGGGCGAGCGCATAGAGCCACGGTGCCATCCGCCGATCCAGCATCGGCCGCGTGAGAAGGATGGCCGGTACGAGGGCGCACACCTCGAAGAGTTGCCGGAGGGTCGGCGGAACCGCCGACATGGGAGCGGACGCGAGCACGAGTGGAACGATCACGGCCGCAGCAAAGGGGTGGTCGAACACGGCGACAGCAGACGACGCCCCTTGCCCTGCCTCCGTCCACTGCAGCGCTCGGCGTCGCGCTGCGCGGAACGCTCCCACCAGTACGAGGAAGCTTCCGACGTGCAGGGGCCAGCCCTGCGAAGGATCGCGACCGTACCGTACCCACGCATCCCAACGGTTCACGACGACATCGCGAACGCGCTCACGCAGTGCGGGCCGCCATTCCGCCCAGCTCTCGAGGCTCCAGATTGGGTGGCTGTCCCGCACCAGGATACCGCCCATGACCTGCTCCTGGGCCTGCGCGATCTGCGCCAGAATGTTCCCGCACCGCGCCACCTGCTCGGCCACGCGGCTCTGGAGATCGAGCACGACGGTGAGCTGCGCCTGCAGCGGCGCCTGCGTGGCGTCAATGCTCGCCAGAAGATCGGCCACCTGCTGGAGGACAGGCGCCGGCGCCGTCGCCACCTGCGCGGCTTCCTGTGTTCGGCTCCACCTCGTTTGCAGCTCCCTCAGGCGGCCCAACCCTTCCTGGAGCCTCGTCGCCCGCTGGGTGAGGACGTTTAGCCACCTCGTGGTCTGGAGCTGCCGCACCTTCCATAGCTCTTGCTGCGCTGCGATCGTCGCCAGCGACGGCTGGGCGCGCAAGATGTTGGACGTGCCTGCCATCTCCAGCTCGATGAGCCGGTTGGCCTCCGGGAGTGCCCGCTGGATCGTCTCGATCTCCGCGCTCGGCGCCAATTGCGTGGCCAGCGTCCGAAGCGACTCGGTCGCGATCGCGCCTTGCGCGGCGATCTCTGCGACCGAAACCGCCGCGGATCCGGCCGGGGATGCCGCTTGAGGGACGGGAGGAGCGGCGGGCACGGGAGCCTTCTCCTCCGCCGCGTGCCCGGATCCTGTGGAGATCCACAGTACCACGCCAACCAGACACACATAGACAACCCGCGTTGGCGACATGACCGGACCCCAAATACGAGACGTTACCAGCCCCCTGTACCGAGTGCCGTCGCGATGTCCCGACTGAGGGCTGCCACCAGCCGGCTTTGCGCCGCGACGAGCGTCGTGTAACTCCCGCCGGCGGGTTCGATGTGGTTCGACCGGCCCCCCTTCGTCTGCTTATCGGCACGCCGAAGGATAGACCACTGCGCGATGAGCGAGCAATCCCGGCCGAGCGTTCCGTCGAGCCGTGAGACCTCCACCCGCACTTCGTAATCTATTGGGATGTCGGACGGCCAGGGAAAGACGGCTGCCCGATCTGTCGGCAACAGGACCGACAGGTTCTCGGCCAGGACGCGCGCGATACCGTCTTGCAGCGGTGCCGCCCAGCGATCGAAATCCGCCAGATGCACCATGTTCTCGTTGACCCAGGTGACGATCTCGGGCCTGTTCAACCGCTCCGGCACGGAGACGGGTCCGATGCCGAGCATCGGCCCAGAACGAGCTATACCGGCGGAGGGACCGCCACCCTGTGGCAGGGCGCTCAAGGCATAGAACCGCGTCGGCGAGCTGCCGCAACCAGCCGATGCGACCAGCGCCATCACGCACGCCGCAATCGCCGCACACCGACACAGACGAGACATCGTGGGCCTCACTTTCCACTCTTGCCGAAGACGAGCGTCTCGGGATGCCGATGGAGATAGTCCGCGAGTGCCCTGAAGGAACGGGCCGCCGCTGACACCTCCTGCAGCGCTGTGTTGACCTGATACAAGAGCGGCTGGCGGTCCTGCACCGCTGAATCTGCCGTGGTCGCGAGCTGTCG
>Ga0316616_100000083_pt1 | contig 22973 bp, 32 predicted proteins | sample OWC_Aug_M1_C1_D1_FD_207660 | JGI IMG/M metagenome (GOLD analysis project Ga0316616, IMG submission 207660) | Wetland soil microbial communities from Old Woman Creek delta, Ohio, United States - OWC_Aug_M1_C1_D1_B | ecosystem: Environmental > Terrestrial > Soil > Wetlands | place: USA: Ohio... | reverse complement strand
CAAGACTACGAAAGTCGTCATATTTCTCTTCGAATCCAGGTAACTGATAGGCACTGCAAGTAGGAGTGAAAGCACCAGGCAAGCTAAACAAGACAACACGCTTTCCATTGAACAGTTCTGCAGTTGTACGAGTTACAAACTCACCAGATTCACGAAAAGTAAATTGAACCTGAGGAACTTCATAATGTTCTTTTCGCATATTAACCTCCATCACCAAATGCCAGGAATTACTTGACCAGTGATTAGATATGCACCTACACCTGCCACAAGACCAATCATTGCAAGTCTACCATTTAGTTTTTCGGCGAATTCAGTAAATCCAAAATTTTTCATTTTTATTCTCCTTAGAAAGTATCAGAAAGTTTATTAATTGAATGTGCTAGAAGTACAAAAAAAGCAATACTAGTTACTGTAAAAATTGCTTCAGTCATCAGAAGATTCCGAAGAATAGATTACCAGTGACCAGATAAGAAATAGCACCACCAATAATACCGACCATTGCCCAGCGCCCATTAGTTCTCTCCTTAGCTTGGTTGGGGGTCAGCATCCCATAATTTTCATAGTACATTGTGGGTTCCTTTGCCCACATGTTTTGTTGCCCATACTCATTAGCTGTTACCGTCATTGTAATTTTGTAAAGAATTGTTACACCAGTATATATGGTCTGTCATTGTTTGTCAAGGGCTTTTGTTATCCAATCCTCAATTTTCATAGAGGGTGCCCATCCAAATATTCTACTAAATTTTTTGTTGTTGGCAAGACTAACTCTAGTTTCACCAGGACGAGGAGTAATATTTACAGTGTTGTTTGAGATCATTCTTGATATTTGATTGATAGAATAATTGGATCCTGTTCCAATATTATAAACTTGACCAAATGCTTCAGAACCCACATGTGTAGTTGCAGCAAGAATATTTGCATTTACAACATCACCAACATAAGTAAAATCTCTCCTTTGATTCCCATCACCAACTATAGTAAGAGGTTCATTGTTTTGCTTTTGTTTTAAAAACAATCCAATCACAGGGGCATATTGACCCTTAAGAGGTTGCCTTTCACCATAAACATTGAAATACCTAAAAGTAATTGTGGGAAGTCCATACAACTCAGTATACATCTTGCACAGTTTTTCTCCTGCAACTTTTGATACAGAATATGGATTCAAACAATCATCAGGTTGAGTTTCAATATTAGCAGGTTCATTTCTACCATAAGCAGAGGATGTTGAAGAGTATATTACTCTTTTCACCCCTGCTTCTCTGGAGCACTGGAGTACTGTGCAAGTACCAACAGTATTAATTCTAACTGCTTCAATAGGATTTAAAATAGCAGGTTGAATTCTTGCTTCTGCTGCCAAGTGAAATACATAATCAACCCCATCATATAACTGACGAGTGGTATGATAATCAGAAATATCATACTTGTAATTTTGTGCTTTTGGATTCCAATAAAAGTTATCATGAGCATCAGAGAATTCATTATCAATTACTATGACTTCATGACCCAATTCCAAAAGTCTATCCACCAGATTTGATCCAATAAATCCAGCTCCTCCTGTAACCAAACTTTTCATATTACTATCCTACTAATGGTTCCCAAAATCCAAAATAATCATAATCTAACAGTTGAGTGTTATCCATTTCTGGAGTTCTATTTTTCCAGAAGTTCAATACACCTTCAACATTTTGTTTATGAAATATTTCAACATGATCCTGATGAATGCCAGAATCAAAATCATATCTGTATGTAAACAATGGCATTGAATAAGTTTTGCCAGTATTATAAATGATTTCCTCTGAAGTTGCTCTTGGTTTTAATTTTTGATCTAGTCTATACTTATCTCCTCTACAATGAAGTTTAATAATTTTTTCTGCATGATGTCTAGTGATAACATAAAATGCAGCACAAAAATCATTAATCAATCTTGGATGTAAATTTGCCCTAAGATTTTTTGTGCTAGTGATTGCACATTGTAATACATCCCAATCATATGGAGCATGAGCCATAAATCCATTCCAAGTAAAAGGCCAATAAGGGACTGTATCAAATACGATATCATCTTCACAAATAATAATACTATCTAAATCAGTTTGATAATAAAAATGTTTAATTGCCTTTAAGTGGGACATAGTGCATCCAAGTTCTCCTTGGGTAATCAATTCAGGGAATCTACCAACTAAAAGATCACTAACATCATTGTTTCCCCTAGCATCAATAGCAGAAATTCTGGTATTCTCAATCCCATAAAAATCAAATAGACTATTCATATGTTCTTGTCTATTTGTTTCTGTGTCTAAATTAATCCAAAGAATAGGACCAATTCCTTTAAGTTTCTTTTTTACTGTAGAAGTGTCTGTCATGGTTTGCCCCACTCAGGATATCTGTGACCTTTAAGAAATGTATAATCAACATTAGATTGTTCAATATCAGAAAAACTATTCCTTTGCCAAGTGAGGTGTGGAATAATTACATATGCATTGATTTCTTTATGTGATTCTGCATAATGCAAATCATTAATTTTAGTAATGTCCATCAACTTGTCTATAAAATAATCATATACTGTATGTTTGATTCCAACAGACTGTGCAGCAAGAGTATAGACACACTTATAAACATTCTCACTTACTTGTGGCATATCCATTCCATGAAAGTGTTGTCCACCAAGATAGAGCATATCCCAATCATCTGGAACCTGATCTAATACACTAAAGAATTTTTCATTAATGCCATCATCAAAAACAACATCATCCTCAAGCAAAAGAAAATTATCTAAATTATTTTGTTTTGCTAATTTAATTGTAAAGAGGTGAGACAGTGAACAACCAACTGCACCTTCTTTGATCTCTGGGGGAAACTCTAGATTAAGTTTACTCCCATCATATCCAGGAACTCTTTCTACATTTAACCCATGCCTTTCAAATTCTGGAACTGCTAACTGCCACCTATCAGTTCTTTTGTCTAAGTTAATACAATAAAGTTTTTTAAAATAATCGTTTAAAGTTTTCATAAAATTTCCCATCCAGTACAATACAAATCAGAAAGGTCATGATGTGAAAGGGATTCTCCAAACCATACTTTTGGAGCAATTACATGCTTGCTATTAGACAACCAAGCTCCCCACCAACTAAAAGAAGAATTTGCCATAATGTGATATGAACACATAGACATAATGCACATATCATAAGCAACATCATTAGATTCTGAAATTAAAAATCTATCAGATTCAAACAACTTCTGTTCATTACACCAATCAGAATCATTTGAAAATATGATGACTGGAATAGTTGAATCTAATTTTGATAATGCAGATTCATAATATTCCAATGGTGGGATGGGGTGGAATGATTGTAGATTTAAATAATCTCCACGTCTAACATGAATAGAAATTACTTCCCCATCTGAAGAAAGGTCTTTTATAAATTTAGAACAATCATCTACTACAGTCTTATTAAAGGAAAAATCCTTTTTGATTTCATCTTTAATATTAGAAAAATATTTTTCTGTTTGAAAGTATCCATTTAAAGTTACATTATCTGGACAAGTTTCAAATAGTTCTTCATCAAAATGATGATGTCTTTCTTCTACAATTGGACCTTCAATTATTCCAGTATTACAATTTAAATCAAAGCACTGATGTACATGACTCAAAAGATTGTAATATTTTCCAAAGTTATTTTGTTCTGGAATGCACCAATCATATCCTCTATTTTTAGCAATCCCCTTTAGTGCAGCATACTGGAACATTTGGTTCCCCAAGTGTCCATAATTTCCAAAGTTATTGAATCCTATCATCTCTCATCCAAATAATTTTTAAAAATAAAATCTTCAAGAACTTCAATTTCTCTAATTCTTTGTAGATTTTCTTTGACAGCATCAAGTTTATTATAATAGATGTCTTCAGAAATATCAAACTCTTCACTCAATGGAATGATACCATCACTATTAAAATGGTTTCCAATATCTGGACAACCAAGATAAACTGGAATAGTTCCAGTTGCAAAACAATCTAAAATCTTTTCTGTAAAGTATGATTCATAGTTTCCATTTTCTACAACAACTGAAAACATGTAATCACATAGAGCTTCCTCTTTAAATTCAATCTCATTAAATCCCCTACCATACAGATCAACTTGATCTCCAATCATTTTGACCCATTTCAATCTTTCATTATGACCTTCTGTAAAATTTTTATTAGAAGTAATGAAAGAAATCAATTTTGTCTTTGGATAAATCTTTGCATCCTTAATCCAAAATCCATTAGCAGGAACCCATTTAAATTTAGAATCAATTTTAAGTAATTCTTGATTGTGGGTAAAGATCATATCAAATGTTTCCAAATATTTTTCTGGAAACATCTTTACTGCATCTACAATTTGTGGGGTTACATATTTTGATTCCAACAACCAAGCATATTTTTTCTTCCCATCATTATCAACAAGTGCCTGAGGGATACTGGAATCAACATAAAAAGTAGACTCTCCAGTACCATCCTGAACCCATTCAATATATTTGGATTCTTTTCCATGAACAGAATATCCTTTATTCCCCCCAGTAAGGTGGGTAAATGAATTTCCAACTAGATTAAATTTTTTCTTTTCCATCATTTCAGCAGTTCAATATTGTTTGGTAAAATATTTTGTTTATAAAAGTCTATAGTATTTTGATAAACTCCTTCATCTGTATGATAATGGAATGCTTGTTTTTTAGTATCACTAAGTGAACAAACTTTAATATTTCTAAGAGTTTTTACTTTGAATCCAAATCTATATGCCCTATTTGCCATATCTGCATCTGCATAATAGTATCCATAAACATCATTATACATGCCAATTTTTCTAAAAATATCTTTCTTATATAATCCATAATTCATAACAATTTCATCATTGCCATCAACTGGATTTTCAATATTATTTAAAAGATACCATTTATTTGAATGATCATTTCCTTTCACCCATTCAGGATTCTTTGTATCAGAAAGAGTTCCTTCTTTCCAATTAAACAAATAAAAGTCATGTTCATTATCAATCTCTGAAATTATTTCCTTCCAATCATTTAGTAGAATTACATCATCATTCCACTGGCAAACTATTTCATGTGTAGCATTTTTTATAGCCAGATTCATATAATGTGGATATGGACTTCTTTGTCCAACCTCAATAATTTTAATTCTTGGGTGATTTAATTCTTGAATATATTCAATAGTTCCATCAGTACTTCCACCATCAACTAATATCAATTCAAGTTGATCATTAGAAAGTATGGTATTGGAAATTAGTCCAGGCAATAAATGCCTTCTATTAAGAGTGCCAGTAATAATGCTAATCATGATTCAGTAATAAGATTTGAAATAGATTCAATAATAGTTTCTATGCTACTAAAATATTCAAATACAAAAGTACATTGAACACCAAGACCATAAATGAAGCAGTCAGTTTCTCTTTCCCCAAATGCATAGAAAATTTTATTAGGATTATTTAGATTTTCTTTTGTAGTAGAATAACAAAATGGACCTGAATTCCTACCAACAATCATATCACAGAAAGTGGATAAGTATGAGATTTCATTTAGATCACACTTATTCAAATTTAAAATATCATTTGTAAACTCAATGTTCTCAATTGATGTATTAAATTTATGTGTTGCAATAAAAGTAATCTCTGGATTATTTTTTGCTAGTGTTTCAATAATTTCTGCCATGTCTCCAGTGTAATGGCACTGCCCAGATAAACATGGTCCATTAGAAAATAAAACTTTCCTTGAACTGTTAGTAGAAATAAATTGATCAATTTTAGAGCAATCAAATTTAGAATAATCTACATATGGAAAATATTCTTGTATGGGTTTTAATTGGAGATTACATCCAAATTCTTCATTCAATTTCCTATAAATGTTATCAAACATATTATAAGAGAATCTTAAAGTACATTCTCCAGAATATTCAACACCATTACCAAAGTAAGATCCAATCCAAGTATTAACATAGAATGTATATTCTGAATCAAAAAACTTTTGATAATTATTAATTCCTGGAATAGTAATATGCTCAACATCCAGATCCATAATTGCAATAGGATCATTGGAGTGAGCATAATACATTTTAGTATCAATAGTCTCCACTATTTGTTTAATGAATGGTTTGCTGTGAAACAAATCACCATTATGATAATGATTGAAAAAACAAATCTCTTTCATTCTAACCTCTAAAATCTGAATCTTTATCTTGATAAATGGGAATTAAGTTTAGGTTTAAAATCCTAGCATAGTTTATAATGTTTGATGTTTTGCAAATAACTGATTTACATTTAGAAATAGAATGAGAATCTAGTAACACTTGATCTCCCAGTTTCATTTTAGTTACTGGATCAAAATTAGTATAGTGTAATGATGTTTTTGTGGAAGATTTAATGGTGTTATTGCGAACAACATTAGTGAAGTTATATCTATCCTTTAAAAATTTTTCAAACTGCTCAATGATATTTTCCTCATCTGTACATATAAAGACTTGATCATATTGTTTAGATTCAAATTCTTTTTTCAAACTTTCAAAGAAAACATCTAATGTAACCCTATCAGTATGCCAAACATGATCAGTTCCTCTGTAGTGGATACCTAGGCAGTTTTCCAATTCAAGAAGATTTGTTTTCAAATAATTCTTAAGTCTATCACTATAAGGAAGAAATTGAGTATACCAAAGTAAATTTAATTGCTCAATGGTTGGCCAAGGATCTATGTCTACAAATTCAGTAGATCCATAGTGCTTACCATTTAAACTTGTTGCAATAAAATCCTTATCAAACCAATTAGATGGACTGCCATATCTGGAAAACATCATTGGGGCAATTTTAACTATAGATGGATCTATTCCCCTACGACCAATAAGTTCCCTGAAAGTCAATAGAATAGTTGTGTAGGTAGATAAAAATCCCCTAGGCATACCTTCAAGGATGATTACATTATTCATAGTTGTTCCAAAATTTTAGTAAGAAGTTTCATTTCCTTATCAGATACAAATTGACTGTTGCCAATATAAACTCCATTCTCATGAATGATGTCTGCATTTAATACTCCAATATTAGAATCAATTTCATAATTGAGATATGGTTGCCTTAGGAGATTTCCTCCAACTACAGGTCTATACTCAATTTTATATTGATCAAACAAAGAAATTAATTTATTTTTAATCTCTTTACTCTTACAGATAAATGGGAAACAGAAACAACTATTGCCAAGGTTAACATGAGTTGTATGGAGATTTGGATTATTATATACTGCCTTTAAAAATTTAAAGTAATTATCTCTTCTAATTTTAATAAATTTATCCAATCTCTTTAGTTGGGACAATCCAAGAACTGCACCAAGTTCAGTATTTCTAAAGTTATACCCATCAGTTACAAACAAAAATGATTTTTCAATAGTTGGATATAGCTTTGCATATTTGTCAAAATGATCAGATACTCTAGCAAGTCCATGAGACCTTTTAAGTTTCATCAAATCATAGAGTTCACTGTCATTGGTAGAAACCATTCCACCTTCAATAGTAGACATGTGATGTCCAAAATAAAAACTAAAGGTTGCACCTAAACTATTAGATCCAACTTTATCTCCACTAATATCTGTACATCCATGAGACTCACAAACATCATCAATAAACAATGCATTTGGGAGAATTTTCTTATACCTATTAACATCAGCAGGAATTCCTAGAAGATGAGTTACAAATACCAATTTAATATCTGGATGCTTGATAGCAATTGTTTCAAGATTATTAATATTGAAACTATAATCCTTTAGACTAACATCACAAAAAATAGGAGTAAGACCTAGTTGAAAAATTGGATTGATATTAGTTACCCAAGTACATGCAGGAAGAAGAACTTTATCTCCAGGTTTCAATCCATATCTTTCCATGATAGCAGCAACTAAAAGAAAATTAGCAGTGCTACCAGAAGTAACATAAAGTGAATGCTTACATCCTAACCAATTGGACCATTCTCTTTCAAATTGTTCTACTTTCTTACCTTGAGTAAACTTATCAGAAGTTAAAACAAACTTTGCAAGTTTAACTCTATCCATAAAGGATAGAGTGTTTTTCATCAATGGCCACTTATACTCTGACATAATTGCTCCTATTTTTCAAAAACCAATCAATGGTAATTTTAAGTCCATCCTCAAGAGAAGTTTTTGCTTTCCATCCCAAAGAGGACATCTTGCTTGTATCCAATGCTCTTCTAGGAGTTCCATTTGGTTTCAATGTATCCCAGAACAATTCACCTTCATAACCAACAAGTTTAGAAACAAGTTCAGAAAGTTCCTTAATACTTACTTCTCTGTCTGGACCAATGTTAATAATCTCAGGATCATTATAGTTATTCATGAGGAATACAAGTCCATCTGCAAGATCATCAGAGAACAAGAACTCTCTAGTTGGACTACCATCACCAAAGCAAGTTACTGAAGAAAGATTGTTATCTTTAGCAGTTACAAATTTATTGATGAAACTTGGAATTACATGACACTGCTCAATGATAAAGTTGTCATTAATACCATAAAGATTATTTGGCATTACTGATACAGTATTGAATCCATACTGTTCTGTGTACTTTTTACACATCATATAACCAGCAATCTTTGCTAAAGAATATCCAATGTTAGTTTCTTCAAGAGCAGAAGTCATTAGATACTCTTCCTTAATAGGAACTGGAGCATGTTTTGGGTAAATGCAAGCAGACCCAAGAAACAAGAGTTTCTTACATCCATTCCTATATGCAGAGTCAATTACATTAGTTTGAATTTGAAGATTCTCTCTAATAAAATCTGCAGGAAATTCTTTATTGAATCCAATGCCACCTACTTTAGCAGCAGAAAGAAAAACATATTCAGGTCTTTCTTGTTCAAAAAATTCGTCAACGTCCTTTTGATTAGTAAGATCCAAAAAATTTCTATTCACTCCAAAACATCTAGAATAACCAAGACTTTTAAGTTTTCTAGTAATTGCAGATCCAACTAATCCACGATGCCCTGCAATAAAAATTTTAGATTCACTGTCCATTAATACACATGTCCTCAACTAATTGTTTAAATGAAGTTCTAGGTTCCCAACCTAGTTTCTCCTTTGCCTTTGTGGCATCACCTAACAAAGTTTCAACTTCTGCAGGTCTGAAATATTTAGGATCAACTCTGATGACTACTTTTCCAGTAAATTCATCAACACCAATTTCATCCAAACCTTCACCTTCCCACCTAATCTTAATGCCAAAATAAGGTGCTGCTTCTTCAATGAATTGTCTAACTGAATACTGTTCTCCAGTTGCAATCACAAAGTCATCAGGTTCATCCTGCTGAAGCATTAACCACATTGCCTCAACAAAGTCTTTGGCATGTCCCCAGTCCCTCTTAGCATTTAGATTTCCAAGATAAAGACAATCCTGAAGTCCACTTGTAATTCTAGAAAGACCTATTGTGATCTTCCTGGTAACAAATGTCTCACCCCTGCGAGGAGATTCATGGTTAAAAAGAATACCCGTGCAAGCATAAAGTCCATATGATTCACGATAGTTTTTGGTAATCCAATACCCATAAATTTTAGCAACACCATATGGAGATCTTGGATAGAATGGAGTGGTTTCCTTTTGAGGAATCTCTTGAACCAATCCATATAACTCAGAAGTAGATGCTTGATAAATTCTGGTCTTCTTTTCCATCCCCAACAGTTTAACTGCCTCCAGCACTCTTAGGGTGCCCAGAGCATCAACCTGACCAGTGTACTCTGGAATTTCAAATGAAACTTTTACATGACTTTGAGCACCAAGATTGTAAATTTCATCAGGTTGGGTCTCCTCAATGATTCTAATTAAACTAGTAGAATCAGTTAAATCTCCATAGTGCAAACTAATTTTATCGTAGATATGATCAATCCTATCTGTATTAATCAGGGAACTTCTACGAACAATTCCATGAACTTTGTATCCTTTCTCCAAAAGAAACTCTGCAAGATAGGAACCATCTTGCCCAGTAATTCCAGTAATTAATGCTGTTTTCATAAATTAAACTCTGTTGTAATCGTCATCCAATCTTACAATATCTTCCTCTTCACAAGAGGATCCTTGCTGAACTTCAATAATCATTATCCCATCATCTCCAGATTGTATTCTGTGTTTTGATGTTCTAGGAATAAAAATATAATCTCCAATATCAACTAGTATACTATCATCATCTAGATTTACAATTCCATTACCTTCAACAACTACCCAATGTTCACTTCTATTATTGTGATATTGAAGTGAAATTCTTTGATTAGGAGAAACAAATAATCTTTTCACTTTATAAGTCCCATCAGAACTATAAAGGTTTTCATACCATCCCCAAGGACGATAAGTAATATCCATAAAAATTATATTATACAAAAAAAGGAGGTTGTTGTCAACCTCCTCTATTACTCAGGCTCGCCACCAATTCTTTTACTGGAAATTGGAAACCAGGCGGGAGTAAGATCCCATCCGCACCACTTGCCTTTTAAGGAATGGCAAGAAACCTAATGAGGGTCATATGACTCCACCAGGATTTTTAAAGTCTCTCCATGACTTCGAGGGGGTTCCCGACCAGTGCAAGTTTATAGACATTCCGGGTCTATCTTGAATCAAAGTTGCGAGTAATAGGAGTACTGGGAATTGAACCCAGACTAAGCCCTTATAAGGAGCCCGCTCTGACCATTAAGCTATACTCCCACAAAACTTAACAACCTTCTTCATGATCAGTATATATTTTCACCAAATCATCAATTTCCTTATATGTATCATAAGGAACTAATGCCACATTACCATATTCACTTTTAACTATGAATGACTTGCCATTTTCAACTTGACTTAGAATTTGTTCAAAGTTAGATTGAAGTTCATCTATTGTTATTGTGTTCATTGATTGATTTTTCTGTGATTACCATTATACCAAGCATTGGAACTACTGTCAAGAGAAATCCCAATATAAAAAGACCTAATTGACTTGTTAAAATAGTTTCAACTAATTTTGTCATTTCCATTTTTCAAAGAAATTGTCCATTGGATCTACTCCAGTTTTAATAATAGCACATGCTCTTTTATAAAACATATTATCAGTATTTCCAGATTTTTCAAAGGTTTCTTTTATTTTAACCCAGTTGTCATAGGTTCTTTTATCCATGGAACTGTAACATAGAGATACTATTTACTATTAGTATTGCATGTTACAGTTTTGAGTTTTAAATTAAAACTTATTAAGATGCTCTTCCAGACGAATTAAAAGACGTTCTACATCTTGAGTATCTGGTCCACCATCTTGTTTAGCATAAAAAATGTAATCATCCAAAGATACAGTAAGCAATTCAATATCTTTTTTTGAAAGATTTGGGGATTCCCAGCTCATCTAATTTCAAACTCCAGTTTTTTAACTTTACGATTTTTTCTTGCTTCCTGAAAAGCAAGGTCTTCTTTTGAAAGGATTTCTTTTTTGTCCTTCTTTACTATATTACCAATTAACTCAACCTTTGTCAAGTCTATGGCAGTTATAGTTTCACCCTTTATAGTTGCCATATTATCACACCCACAACATTTAGTTTGTGTTGGGTGTGATAATAATTCTATATTGCACAATTTGCATCTTACTTTTAACATGGACCTTCATCATATATTTGATGTATTTATTAATGGCGGGTGAGGGAATTGAACCCTCTCCTGAAGCTTATGAGACTTCTGTGCTACCTTTACACTCACCCACTATGAGGGGGATTTCTCCCCCAAAGTTATCAGAAAGTAAACTTAGTCTGGATTACACCACCCCACTTGGAGGCATTATCATTTAGACGCTGGTTGTCACTTGCATAGAAGATTGCAGGAGTGATGCTGATGTTGTCAGACACCTGATACTTGTAGAAAATTTCAAGCATCGTTGCCTGCTCAAGATCTTCACCAGTGGGTGCTTGACCTACAGCAACACCTGCAGAGTTGCCCTTGGCAAATACATCAGACCACTGAAGACCTGCCATCCAAGACTGACTATCTGTAGCAGCACTCTTAGTACCACTTACAGTATTCCAACCATAACCAACAGAGACTGAAGGAACAATACCTGACTTCTGAGGTTGCCAGTAAGCATTCACAGAATAACCATTAGAGGTTTGACCAGGAACCAGAGAACCAGAAGCACCATCAAGACCATTGTAGGTACGAACACGACTGCCTTCAGTACCATAACGATAACCAGCACCAATACCCCAGTTCTTACCACGGTAACCGAGTTGTGCCATAGCATTCAGAGCACTGGTTTCATCAAATGCTCCAGTTTCACTATTGTCACCATTCTGAGCAACATAGTTCAGACCAGCAACAAAACCTTTCTTGCCTTGACTCCAGAGAGCACCAAAACCAGCACCAGTTGCCTTGTTATAAACACCAGGAGCACCAGCAACAGCAAAGAAATCAAGGATCTCAGACTTGTATGCTGAAGGAATCCATGCCATCTCTGTGTTACGAACCAGAGGACCAGCAGTCAGAGTCAGTTTATTATTCAGTGCAGGGAATGAATAATACAGACGATCAATGACTACATTATCACCAATATCTGATTCCATGTTATCTGCCTTGTCCAGTTTGAACAGGGAAGAAGAAGAACCAAAGGGATCAGTGCTGAAGTTAGCAGAACGCAGACGAGTGCGAAGCAGATCCTTACCAGTGAATGAAGTATCAAAGTTCAGACGAACATCATAGTTAAATGCTGTACGAGTGCTGACATCACTTTTGGTATCATAACCAGAAACACCACCAAGAACAAAAGTTGCTTCACCTTTCAGTTTGGTTGTGGTTGAGAACTGAGTTGCCTCAAGTTCACCAACCTTTGCTTCTAGTTTATCTACACGACCACGAAGAACAGCAAGTTCATCAGAGAACTCATTGGTAAGACGCTTGAGCTCATCAGTAACTTCAGTTACACGATCCAGACAGGCATTCAGAAGAGCAGCAGCCTCATAACGAGTCATTGCCTTGCCACCACCAAAGGTGCCATTAGGATAACCAGCAACACAACCATAACGCTGTACTAGGTTGCTGAGTGCCTGATATGCCCAATCAGTTGGTTGAACATCAGAGAATTGAGTGATACTTGTAACCTGTTCTGAGGAATATTGAGTTACCCCACTAATGTTAAGTTCTGCAGCAGTCACAGAAGGAGCAACCATCCCCAGAGCAACAGGTGCAAGCATCAGTTGTTTGAAAAATTTCATATAGTTTGTTAAGAATTACAACTACAGTGTTTATTTATAATTCCCAGATATTTCTGGGGAAGCGGGTAAGGGGATTCGAACCCCTGACTACAACTTGGAAGGATGGCATGTTACCACTACACTATACCCGCATGTGTAAGGGAGTATTATAACTCCCTACTATTCAGTTGTCAAGCATGTATATTATACCAGACTATAACACACATTAACAACCCCTTGTCCAGGAGATGCAATTTTACCAAATGCTCCATAGGACAAGTCAAGTGACCTACCAGCAACAAATGGACCTCTATCATTCACCTTTACAATAACAGAGCGTCCATTTGACTGATTTGTAACTTTTAATCTAGTTCCAAAGGGAAGATATTTATGGGCAGTTGACAACCCATATGCATTGTATCTTTCTCCATTGGCAGTAGTTTGTCCATGATATCCATCACCTACTCCATAATGTGATGCAAGGGAACATCCGCTTGCTGCCTTTGCTGTTAGGGGTGCTAATCCCACAAGACCAAAAGCTAAGATTGAAATTGTTTTTAAAAGCATTAAAATTAATTGAACTCTACATCCGTATAGGTAAAGGAGAATTTCCCCTCTTCTGAAGGGGCAGTACCCACGGCTCTAAATCATTTGCAAAATCTAATAATAAAAATCATTATGAGTGATTATTTAGTATCTGTCAATAATCATTAATATAATCTAATGACATTACTTCAATCCCCTCATTATGAATTACCCATTCCTGAATTTCTAGATACAATGCAGTAGCATCATCTGATCTACCATCTGCACACAGATCATGCATCCTATCAATGATATTATCAACTTGGTCCTGACACATTTTTTTCATTTGAGTCTGATTCATAATAATCTTTTCGAAAATATCTGGAAAGGATGTTGCTATTATAATACTTGGGAACACCATTGTCAAGAGATTCTGTCAAAACATTGTTTAAGAATAATTGACGAGTTTCCTCATAGTTAGTTTTTCCCACAGTCTTGTGTAAAGATAAAATTTGTCTTGTGAATTTATCCTTACCGTATTTTACCACATCATCTTTGAGTTCTGGACAGGATCCATAGTATTTTTTCCAATCAGATTCTGATTTAACTTTTCTAGTTTTACCCTTCGGTTTTCTGAAAGACCAAAAATACTTTCTTCCAATGTAGCTCCTAGAAGTTTCAGTGCATTCAATACGATAAACAAAACCAAAGTGATCCAATATGTCAGGTGAATCAAATACCTTTCCTTGATATATCCAAGGGTTTTCATAGGTCATAAAGCCTTTAATAATTTAAGCCTTATTTATCCTTCAAACCTGACAGAGTGATTCTAGGTGCAGTTTGGATCCTTGTCAACCCACACTCCTCTGATGCCCATGACTCCTCCAGGACACTCATAGTAAATGGCATCCCTCACCACCAATCTCTGGGTGTCAGAGAACCTTGGGGTCTCCAGACCCTCCAGAATGGTCTTGTTGGTCATCCTAGGGGGCAGAGAGGACTCCCATCTCTCATAGTCCCTGATTGCCCAATCCACATCCCTCTCAACCCTTCTTTTTATTTTTTCTGGGTCTTTGGTAATCAACTCATTAAAAATAGTCTGTGGGAAGAACTTTCTTTGAATTTCATCAAAGAGGTCCCACAGACTATTTTCTGATATTTTAGTACATTGTGAAAGTGTAGAAATTAATCCTGATGTAATAATACTTACAAAGATTAATTTCTTCTGCCTATTAGTTAGATTCACCTTCTTTTTTTGATCTAATATCGTTAATTATTTTGTTTAATTTTTCTCTTTTAGCAAGTTGAGAAGGTTTTCTTGGACCCTTGTTTCTGTTTTCTACATCAGCAGACTCTTCCACATGCTCCTTGGCCATCTTAGTGGCAGTTGCATATATTACAGACGTTGCTCTTTTTCCATATCTCTCCTTAAAGCCTGCTGCAGACTTTTTCATTCCCTTCACAAGTCTTTCCTTTTCACCAGTCTCTGCAGTACTAAGTGTCCTTTCATCAAGTTCTAATTGTTCCTTCTTATATCCCTTTGCCTTAGGAACACCCTTTGAAGGAACACAGTTTGGAACTTCTCTACCACCTTTCTTCTTCATTCCAACCTGAGTATAACCTTTCCAGCAAGGATCCTCTTCTACTACAAACTCTTCATTCTTAGATTGCTTTTCTCTCATTGCTTTTGCTTTTGCAAGTGCTCTTTCTCTAGCAGCATCTCTTTCTGCCTTTGGAATAGCAGTTACTGCACCAAGTTTTTCTGCGGGTTTACCAGGAACTGCAGACTCCCCCATTGCTTTTTGCTTACGGAGTTTCTTTGGATTCTTAGTTTTATCTGCAGAGTAGTTACTATCATCACCCTCAGGGTCTACAGCACTACGATGTCTTGTACTTCTTTCTTCATCATCCAGATTTGAACGCATTCTCTTTGCTTCATCGGGAGAATACCTTGTACCACTGTTATACCATTCCTTACCTACATGACCTCTCTTCTTGGCATCAGCAGAAGCTTCTCTACGCTTGATCTTGCTACGATTTGCTTTAAAATCTTTCATCGTCATGCCTTCATCTACAAGATCACCTTCCAATTCAACAGAGTCTGCCATCCCATGAATATGCTTACCCTTTGATTTCTTATCTTCTCTCTCTGCAGACTTTGCTTCAGAATCAGCATACTTGTTTGCTGCTTTTGAATCCATTCTATCAGAATTACCTGCTCTTCTTTCTTGAGCAGCAAGTCTTCTCATCTCCCTATCATCTCCACCTCTTGCCTCATAGATAGAAAAATAAAGATCTCTATAATTGATTGCCATGGGTATAACTATGTTTTTTTACTATTTATAAAAAAAGAAGGTCCTAAGACCTTCTAATCAAAGTTTGAATCCAGCAAAACTATCTTTCTTCAAGTCTTGTTTGATGCCACCAACCACATAACTTTCAACTTCAGTTTCCTGGGGAGCAACCTGTAGACCTTTGGAGGAGATCCAATGTTCTGTCCAGGGGAGGGGATTATTTTTGGCAGAGATATCATAGATAGGTTTAATTCCAATAGATTTCATACGACGATTAGCAATCCACTCAACATAATTATTGAGGAGTTTATCATTCAATCCAATCATGGACCCATCCTTAAAAAGATACTGTGCCCATGCCTTCTCTTCATCAACACACTTTTTAAATGTTGAGATTACCCAATTCTGCTCTTCTTTAGCAATCTGTTGCATCTCTGGATCATCCCCTTCACTCCACTTATTGAGGATGTTTTGAGTAATGACAAGGTGCTGATTTTCGTCTCTTGCGATGAGAGAGATAATTTTAGCTGATCCTTCCATAAGTTTGAGTTCACCAAATGCAAAGCTGCAAGCGAACGAGACATAAAACCTGATACCTTCGAGAATGTTGACATTAGAAATTGCACGATAAAGTTTTCTTTTTAATTCATATCTTTCATCTTTAGCATAAGGAACACCTTCCATTGCATGTAACCAAAGATTGGAGTTTCCATATCCTTGAGCACTATTGATAAAATCATCATATGCTCCTGTTACAGATGATGCTCTCTCTAAGATTTTTTCATTACTTAGAATGGTATCAAAAACTTCTGTGGGGTCAGGATAAACATTCTTGATGATGTAAGTATAAGAACGACTATGAATCATTTCCATAAATTCCCATACAGTCATACATGCTTCCAATTCAGGAAGAGAGCAGTATGGGATAAATGCCATTCCAGGACCACGACCTTGAACAGAATCAAGCAGAATCTGATACTTCAGATTTGAAGTAAAGATATGCTTCTGTTCAGGTCTAAGAGTCTGATAATCAGAACGATCTTTCTGAAGGGAGACCTCTTCAGGTCTCCAGAAATATCCAAGTTGCTGTTGAGTTAGTTTATCAAAAATAGGATACTTATATGAATCATATCTCTGAACCCCAAGAGGTTGACCAAAGAACATTGGTTGTTTCTTTGAGTCCACCTGATTGGTATTGAATACTGTCATCCCATCCATAGTCTTACTGGTTTCTGCAGTGGTTCTAAATTTTACATGATTCACAATCTTCTTCTCCTACTTCTAAAAGTTCTTGGACTAGGGCATTCATATCTATTTTATCATCTTTAACTTCATCTGTCTTGTTATCATATGTATTCTGATAATAGGATGTCTTCCAACCATACTTATATGTTGTAAGAAGGTCTTGTGCCATCACAGAAACAGGAACTTCATTATTTTCATAATTACTTGGATTATAGGACCAGTTTCCAGAAATTGCTTGATCGAAGAATTTCTGCATAACAGCAACAATGTTAATATAACCAGTATTGCTAGACATATCCCAAAGCAACGTATAGTTGTTTTTAAGATGTTGGTATTGGGGAACAATTTGTTTGAGTGGACCCTTCTTACTCTTCTTAACTGACAGGTAATCCCTTGGGGGTTCAATTCCATTTGTTGCATTTGACACAACGGAACTGCTCTCCGATGGCATCTGTGCTGACAGCGTTGAGTGCCTGAGTCCATGTTCCAAGATAGATGCCCTAAGAGATTCCCAGTCATGTTCTAAAGGAATTGAAGTAATTTCATCTACATCCTTTTTATATGTATCAATTGGCAAAATTCCCTGAGAATATTTTGTCCTATTAAAGTATTCACAAGCACCCTTTTCTTTTGCAATCTGATTGGAAGATTTGAGAAGGTAGTATTGGAATGCTTCTGTTAATCCATGAACAGCATCCCATGCTTCTTGAGAATCATATTTAAATCCAAGTTTAGCAAGATAATGTGCAAGACCAATATATCCAACACCCAAAGATCTACGTGCTTTGGTGGACTTCTCAGCAGCAATTACTGGATACTTCTGATAATCAATAAGTTCTTCCAAACCTCTTACAGAAAGATCACAAAGTTCTTCAAACTCCTCATCATCCTTAACTCTCCCAACATTAATGGCAGAAAGAATACAAAGAGCAATTTCACCATTAGGGTCATCAATATGCTCAAGAGGTTTAGTTGGAAGTGTGATTTCTTGACACAGATTACTCATCTCAACTTTATCCAAGAAAGATGAATGAGAATTGCAGTGGTCAATATTCATAATGTAAATACGACCAGTCTCTGCCCTCTCTTTTAGAAGTGCCAAAATGAGTTCTTGACCTCCAATAGTTTTTCTTGGAATAGACTGATCTCGTTCATAATCCACATACATACTGTCAAATCTATCAGTCCCAAAAGCATCATACAAACCAGGAACATCGTGGGGAGAGAAGAGTGAGACCTCTTGATTTGAAATGAATCTTTCATAGAAAAGTTTGCTAATTTGAATTGAATAATCTAGTTTTCTAACTCTATTATCCTCTGTCCCTTTGTTATTCTTAAGAACTAAAATGTCTTCTATTTCCTGGTGCCAGATGGGGAAGTGGACTGTCGCGGATCCACCTCGTATGCCATTTTGCGTGCAACATCTGACAGTTGCTTCAAACTTCTTGAGAAATGGTACAACACCCGTGTGTTGAACTTCTCCACCTCTAATTTTACTGTTGATGCCACGGATTCTACCAGAGTTGATGCCGATTCCCGCCCTCTGAGAGACGTATCTGCCAATAGCCATATCACTGCTAAAGATAGAATCGAGGGAGTCATTAACATCAACAAGAACACAACTAGCAAATTGTCTAAGTGGTGTTCGCACCCCTGCCATGATTGGGGTTGGGATGTTGATTTTGTGTTTGGAGATTGCATCATAATACCTCTTGATGTATGAAATCCTTGTTTCCTTTGGATACTGAGCAAAGATAGTTGCAGCAATCATCATATACATGAACTGGGGAGTCTCATAAATCTTCCCACAACTCCTATCCTGAACAAGATACTTATCTACTACTTGTCTGAGACCAGCATAAGTAAACAGATAATCCCTATCATGTTTGATATAACTTCCAAGTTTATCTAGTTCATCTTCTGTATAATTACCTAAAATTCCAGCATCATATACTCCAAGATCAACACAGTTTTTAATGTGTTCAATAAAAGTTGGATGATCTTGAACCCTACCATAAAGAGATTTTCTTACAGAAAATAGCAGCAGTTTTGCTGCCACAAATTGATAATTAGGATTTTCAAGATCAATTAGATCTGATGCAGAACGAATAAGAATCTCTTGGATTTCACCTGTAGTGATGCCATCATAAAATTGAATACCAGAAGTCATCTCAACCTGACTTGCAGAGACCCCTGAAAGACCCTTACATGCCTCTTCTACCATCAGATGCATCTTGTCTAGGTCAAGAGACTCAACTCTGCCATCACGCTTTTTAACTGAAGTTTCGTTGCTCATACTTTTACCGATACAAATTAAATAAATTTACTGTTTCCTTAATATTTAATTACAAATTTTGTTCCATGAATTGCAAAAAATCAGGTTCTCCCAAATAAGTCATACCACCTAAAATTCTACAACAAATATTTAATTTAAATTTGAAGTGATTTATAATTAACCAATTCAAATATTTTGAATTGATTGATTCACCACATTCTTCAACATCCAAATAGAATGATTCAGATTTCCATTCTCTCCAGGTACAAATAATTTTAGATTGATCTGGTTTGAACCACTCTGGAAAAAATGATTCTTCATCAGATAACCAAGCACATCTATAAGTTTTACATGGAGATTCTGGTCTATTATCATAGATTGAACACCCATTACAAGATACAAAATGACAAGGAACTCCTTTATAAAATTTATATCCATGAGCTTCACCATGCAACCAACCTTGGCAGCACATTGTGCATTCACCACAGGTCCTTTGTGATTTTATTTTCAGATTTTTTTCCATGAATTAAATTTCAATTTTGCTTCCAATTCAGAGTATGTACTTGATTTTATCACAGACTGGACATCTAGTCCAGACAACACCATGTCATTTATGTCCTTCTCTTTGATATCATTTGGCCAAATGACCACAGGAAAATGTAGGTCAATTGCCTTTTCTACCCTATCTACAATTTGTTTATTTCTTTTTTCATTATCATAGATCATAACAAAATCAACATCATGATTTGATATTAAAAACATCATGTCCAAATCTGCCCCAACCATAGCAATAGAGTTTTCAATAAACATACTATCAAATGGACCTTCTACAATATAGACTGTTTTAGACCAATCAATACCATCAAGTCCATAAATTTTTGGATACTTCTCATCAAGAATAATGGTAATATACTTTACTTTAGAGTTTTTATTTAAACTGCGACCTTGGAACCCAAACAAATTTCCATCTTTTATCAGTGGAATTATAATCCTTGGTTCATCCAAATCTGTAGATTGAAATGTTTCTTTCTGTTGATTTGTCCACTCTTTAAATTTTTCACAGTAATATAATTGATTTAAATATTTTTCTGGAATCTTTCTATTCTCAACATATTTTCTGGCAATATGTTCTTTATCCAATTCTGATAAAGAAGGAAGGTCTACCTTTTTGACTTCAGGTTTTTTATTAAAACTTGGTGCTTTAAAATCAAACTTTGGATCTGCAGTATTAGAGTTCTTTCCAGTAAGACCATTCTTATATCTTTCCATCACATACTGATCATAAAGAACATTATCCATATCCTTTAGAAAGTTTGTAAAAGATCTAGATACACCACAATTATGACACTTATAATTGTGGTCATTCTTTGATTGATAAATATATCCCCTTGCCTTATTTTTATATTTCTGAGAGTCCCCACAATAAGGACATCTAAAATTGTATAGATTATTTTTTACTTGCTTAAATTTTTGCAGTCTTGAAGAAACAAGTCCAATGTATTTTCCATCAATAAAAGACATTGCAAAGATAGATTAGGGTCTATACTATATCAGATAATCATTGAGATGTCAATCTCTGACATTTTGCTGATGCAGATGTCCTTGATGTTGCATTTGCATTTCTGAAGGTGTCCACCACCCAGATGCTAGTGTTGAAAATGCTGTGGTTAAAACTGCTAGAAGAACTCCACATCCAACAGTCATCCACTTAATTTTTCCTATTTCTCCAATCTCTTGTTCAATTTTATCAATTCTTTCTGCAACTACTTCATGCTGCTGCTTATTTTCATCCTTCAATTCACTAATCATTTTACTAATAAGATCATCAGTCTTATGACATTGATCTAATTTCTCATCATGTACTGCAAGCATTTTACTGATATTTAAACTCGTTTTACCCATCAGTTGAATTGCTTCATCGATTTTCTTCATCATAATTTCATATGAAGAAAGTCTTTCTTCTAGCACAGCAATTTTGGTGTCTGCTGAGGTATTTGAGTTGAACATCTTATTTGGATCGTCTTTGGATTCTTGCAAGATTCTTAAAGAAAGGGTTCCAAGTTCTATGTTTTTTTCTTCTTAAATCAACTGGTGGATTTCCTGGATCTGCCTCTGGAGTTCCAGCAATCTTACCAGTGCCCAGATTCATGTTTGGCACCTCTTCATTGATGCATGATCTTAAAATATTTATCACACTGTCTAGTTTGGATTTTTCCATATTAGATTGATTGTAAAATTTTTAAACACACTTCATCAATAGGGATTTCATCTAAAAATGATTTTGGATACTCTGGAATCCTATTCAAAAATAATAAGAACGTTTTCATGGGAGACCAAAGTTCCTTTTCTATTTTAAAAAATAAAAGAGGAATGGCAGCATCATTAAAAACATTGAAGACAATAATAAAATGATTGATCAGGAGATTTACCTTTAAATCTCCTGACTTAACATACTTCCTCAAAAGTTTTTTAATATATTTAAATCTATTCAGATCTTCATAAAAATCATCCCTAGTTATAGACTGAGGGTTATCATAATATTTTATTGCAAATAAAATATAATTATCTCCATTCAACTCATCAAATTTCATGTATTATCAGACATATGTAAGAGTTACAGTATCAGAGGTTGCAGTTGCTCCTCCAGCAGAAGTAACTACTGCACGGAACTGATAACCATTAGGTCTAGTTCCTGAAGTTGTTGTTGCAGCAATTCCAAGTACTGGACCAGTTACACCACTGTAAATTAGATCATTTGACAGTGCAGTAAATGCTGCTCCAACAGGATAAGCATAGTACCATGCAGTAGATACTCCAGATCTTGGAGTTGCCACTGAAAGTGCAGTGAAGGAAGTAGAAGCAGTGGTTGCAATACCAACTACACTAGTTGGTTGAGTGGTAAAGGAAATATATCTATCTGGGAGAACAGTATCATCATTTGCATCACCATATGCAATATATGTTCCTGGATCCAATGTAGAAATTCCAGACATTGCAACTAGAGTCTCAGACTTAACTCTAAGGTTTCCATGCATGTCAACATAAGTATGAACACCAACCCATCCTGCATGTGCTGAATGATACTTAGATCCAGTAGCATTAACTGATGCCTGTTCATACTCATCTACACCATAAATGGTATTAGTTAATCCAGTAGATGTAGTTTGAAGTGCATTATAGTTGGAATCTTCAAGAGTATAAATTGGTTTCTGGGACATGGTGTATGCAACACCAGCAATAGCAGCACCACTCAGATATTGAGTAGTTGCAATAGAAACCTGAGTTTCTGATGTAATTCCAGAAATAACTGCCTGCCCAAATGTACCACCTGCTCCAATGGTGATAACACTTCCAACAGAAGCAGCCAAGAATGATGTGCCAGAACCAGTTACAACTTTTGTAGTGT
>Ga0316616_100000082_pt1 | contig 23069 bp, 24 predicted proteins | sample OWC_Aug_M1_C1_D1_FD_207660 | JGI IMG/M metagenome (GOLD analysis project Ga0316616, IMG submission 207660) | Wetland soil microbial communities from Old Woman Creek delta, Ohio, United States - OWC_Aug_M1_C1_D1_B | ecosystem: Environmental > Terrestrial > Soil > Wetlands | place: USA: Ohio... | reverse complement strand
GATATTTTCTGACGGCGGCCGCACCAGGGCGGAGTTGAAATTGTGCATAAGAAATAGTATTATATCTATGTATAATTATCATGGAGGTTTATCATGTCGAGAACAAGCATAACTCTTCCCGGGGATCTGGTGAACGAACTGATGGCAGAGGTGGAGGCCAAGAGCAAGACCGAGGCGGTGATCAGGGCGATAAGGGATGAAATAAGGGCTAAGAAGAAGGAGAAGATAAAGTCCATGGCCGGCAAAATGGAGTTTACGAAGTCAGCCCATGAGCTGCGGCATAAGGACAGGCGCCTTGGCTGACGTGCTTGTCGACACGTCCGTCTGGATTGAGTTTTTCAGGAAGAAAGAGCCTTATTACAGCATTGTTTCTGACCTGATGGACAATGACAGCATCTGCTGTCTCGGGATCGTGGTCGCGGAACTGCTCCAGGGCGCAAAGTCGGACAAGGAACTGAATACCATAAAGGCTTTTCTTCACGTCTTCGATTTCCTGCCGGAAGCAGTGGGGTCTTGGGAAAAGGCAGGGGAACTGTCCTTCTCGTTGCAGAGGAAGGGCAAGGCTGCGGGTCTATCGGACTGCTATATTGCCGTTGCCGTGCAAGCCGCTGATGTGAGGCTTTTGACCCTAGATAAGCATTTCTCTGTCATCAGTAAGGAAACCGGGTTGAGTCTTTACAAGGTTAGGAACCACTGATAAGTAGATAGCGGGGCCCGGCCTCGTTTATTTGTCTCCCTTTCTGAGTTCCTCAAGCGCGAACTGCAACCCTTCGGATTTCCCTTCCCAGTATGCGATCTGGTCGCGCATTATCCATAGCTGATGAAAGTTGTCGGGTTCTGTCTCCTCAAGTTTTCTTAGTTTCTCTGCAAGCTCCTGCTTCTTACCTGAGGCTGCTTTATATTCCTGTTGGATCTTCTCAATACTGTTCATCTCTTCTCCTTTCAACCTGGTAAAAAGTATTTTACCGCAGACAAACGCAGCCAACAGTAGGCGTTTCCAAGCGACAAATGCAGACAAAAAAACTACTTATGCGGAATCCATTGAAAAGTCCGTCTTTAGTCTGCGACTGTCTGCGGTTAAGCGTTGTTTTTCGGTTCATTTCGTCTTATTTACTTCGCCATCCCGAGGCTGCGGACCTTTTCGAACTCCTCTTTTGTTACAGGCATGACCGAAAGCCGCTGCCCCTTCTGCAGGAGCTTCATCCCGGCGAGTTCAGGTGTGCTACGCATCTCGCTGAGTGTGACGATCCTCAGAAACGGCTCTTTCCATTTGACATCCACCATAAACCACCGGGGATTGTCCGGTTTTGATTTCGGATCGTAATAGCGGGATGTCGTGTCAAAGGCGGTATGGTCGGGGTAGGCTTCCCTGATTACCTCGGCGATTCCCATTACACCAGGGGTTTCGCAGTTGGAATGGTAAAAGAGAGCGAGGTCAGCCTTCCTCATCTGCCGCATATAGTTTCTCGCCTGATAGTTCCTTACGCCTTCCCAGTGGTCGGTGGCCCGGGGTCGCGCCTTTAGGTCATCAAAGGAAAAGACGGTCGGTTCTGACTTCATCAGCCAGTATTGTTTTGGTCTGCTCACTTTCCTTCTCCTTTGTCCACCTGAATGTCACGGTTTCCTGAGATGAAGTCTCTGATCATAACGACCAGTTTGTCCGGCTCATCCAGCTGGATGAAATGCCCGCCGGTTTTAATCTGTACCAGGGTTGAGCCCTGTATCTCGTCATGCAATGTCCGGCTGATCTGAGGGCCTAGATAGGGGTCTGCGTCACCTCTGATAATCAGTACAGGCATGTCCAGTCGTCGGAGTCTTTCTTTTAAGTCCATCAGGCGCCTGCTGTTGAGGCTTTTTGCCAGCTGGAGGAAGCCGTATTTCCCGTCCCTTGTCTTTAGCGGCGCGCTGAACAGACTCATCACTTCATCAGTTACCCTGTCTTTGTAATATACCCCCCGTTCAATCACCAGACGGAAGAACCCCAGATCGAACATGGCCACTGCGATGTCCCAGATAAAGGGCACCCTCATCATATTGGAAGGCTGGACCGGCCATTTCTCAAAGCCGAAAGGATTGATGAAGACAAGATCTTTAAGCTGCCCGGGGTATTTAACTGCCATGACCTGGGCTATCCCGCCACCGGAGCCGTGACTGACAAGGTGGACGGTTTTCAGTCCGAGTGTTGAGATGAAATTATGTATTATCTCGGCCTGGGCAAAGATTGAATAGTCAGCCTGATGGGGTTTGTCAGATCTGCCGCCCCCCAGAAGGTCCATCGCTATGACGTCGAAGGATGCCGATAAGCCGGGGACGAGCGTGTCCCATATGAACGAGTAGGCAGTACTGCCATGGACAAGGAGCATGGGGTCTCCCTGCCCCTGCCTCTGATAGGCGATCTTAATCCCGTTGATTTCAACGTATAGGTAGCTGTCAGATTTCATGTGATGTTTTGGCTGTGAGACCTATTATTCTGAAAACAGCGGTTGAAAGAGCTGTCTTTCGTTCGGGAAGCTCTCTTTCTGCTGTTCTAAGCTCATTCTGCTATCCCGAAAGCCTTCGGGATGAAACTCACCCTGAGGGTTCAGGCAGTCACGGCTGCTTAACGTTCCATTTCGCTAAGAACGTCAACGAAAGGAGAGCCAAGTCGCTCAAGCGAACTCTTTCAACTGCTGAATATCGGATTTCTTGATCCAACCATAATATTTCATCTTAGCACCAAATGCAGTGAAAGTATAGAAATCAGGACAGGCCGCAAACCTTACCAGTGGATATACATTGATGAAAGCAGTCGCAATCAGCAGCCGGATGAGAGATAATATTTCCAGAGACTATGAAGAGCGATTGTACTCTGCGCCTCTGCGGTATAATATATTTATCACGGCTTTGCCGGGTCAGGAGTGGACATGACGAATAAGGAAACCTATGAAGTAATTATCGTGGGGGGAGGTCCTGCTGGGCTTACCGCCGGACTCTATAGCCAAAGGGCGGCCCTGAAAACAGTCCTTTTCGAGAAAGGACTGACCGGCGGCCAGATTGCGATATCAAAAAATGTGGAGAACTACCCCGGGCTTGAGGAGATAACCGGGTTTGATCTGGCTGAAAAAATGCTCCGTCATGCCCGGAATTTCGGCCTTCAGGTCGTCCAGGAGGAGGTAGCTGAAATAAGTCGGGGCCCGGACCACCATTACGTGAGGCTTGCCAATGGCGACATTTTTCAGACCCTTGCCCTTATCCTTGCAGTAGGCGGGTCTGTCCGAAAGCTGGGGGTCCCCGGGGAGGCGGAATACCTGGGAAGCGGGGTCTCCTACTGCGCTACCTGCGATGGGTTCTTCTTCAGGGACAAGACTGTCATTGTCATAGGAGGCGGCGACACTGCTGTTGAGGAGGCGCTCTATCTGTCAAAACTGACAAAGAACGTGCGCCTCATTCACAGGGGCACTGCATTGAGGGCAGGTAAACTGCTCCAGGCCCGTCTTATGTCCGAACCAGGGATCGAACTGGTCCTGAACACGATTATCACGGAAATCAGGGGGGATGGACGGACGGTCAATGCTGTCACTACCGAAAATACTGAGACCAAAGAAAAGGGAGAACTCCGGGTGGACGGCGTCTTCATTTTTGTAGGGTATCTGCCGAACAATCAATTGCTGCCGGCCGGAGTCAGGACAAACGAGCAGGGTTTCGTCATCACGGACGATAAATGTGAGTCGAGCGTCCCCGGCCTCTTTGTTGCCGGAGACCTGCGGCAAAAGTTTGCCAACCAGATCGTTGTTGCGGCCGCCGACGGCTGCATAGCCGCGCTGGCTGCTGCGCATTATGTGGAGATGGCAAAAGAAAAAGTCCGCTCGTCATGATAGCCCGGATAAAACAGTCAACCCAAAGAATGCAATTATTGCGGAGACATGTGAAAAAAATCTTTATAATGTCGCAATTTTGCTACTGATGATTCCCTTATATCGGTCATAAAGTATCCACTGATTTGAATCACATTTGTCTTACAAAGGTGGCGCAGATAAAGATCTTTTTTCACACATCTCCGCAACTTTTTCTTTTAACGCATTTTTTGGGTATCAGAAATTATGAAGGAAAATCAGGGTCTTTTTTGCGTTCTCGCTTAGAAGCGCCTACTGGTAGTTGCGGCTTTGTGCTTAAGGCACTTACTGTTGGCGCGAGCAACAGTTGTTTTCAGATTTATGCCGGGAGTCTGACTGTGAGCGAAAAGAGTTTATTATCCGTTTTGTTGAGGGTGATGTCGCCGCCGTGGGACCGCACAATATAGCTCACGATATAGAGACCAAGCCCCTTGCCCTCTGCCTGAAGACGTGATTTCTCTCCCCGGTAAAAGGGTTCGAAGAGGTTCTCCAGTTCCTTTTTTTCTGTAGGCTCACAGGTGTTTGAGATGGTAAAGAATATTTTCCTCCTCTTCCGCGCGAGAGAGACCTTGATCGAGCCGCCATCCGGCGTATATTTGACGGCGTTGTCCAGAAGGTTCTCCATCGTCCTACTCATCAGGTCCTCATCACACACGCAGGACATACCGGGTGTATCGCTCAAGTCGAGGGATATCTGCTTCGCGTTCAGCGCGGGGGTATAGGCGAGGACGAGTTTCCGGAGGATCTTATCCAGATCGGCCCTTTTTGGGGAAAGGTCAAGCGGCTTAAACTTGGAGGAGGCAAGGAGAGAAAGATTACGCAACAGGTTTATCATCCTGTCTGTCTCCTTCAGCCCGGATTCGATCACTTCCCTGTATTCGCCTGCGGACCGCTCTTTCCTGAGGACGACCTCTGAGTTGCCTTTCATCGCTGTAAGGGGGGACTGGAGTTCATGGTTGACGTTGGATAAAAATGTTTCCTGAAACGTAAAGATATCGGATATCGGCTTCATCGCGTGGCTCAGAAGGTACCTGCTTGCAAGATAGGAAAACAAAAGCATAATGGGAGACAATATCAGTACCATTTTCAAAAAAGTTCTCTCCTCTTCAGCCACGACAGCAAGAGAGACCGCTACCCTTCCGACATATTTATCATCTATCGGAAAATAAGTAACCAGATAACGCTCATTGGCTATTTTTTTCATTTGAAACTTCTGCTTTCCCGAAAACGCAGCTGCAAGCAGTTCTTTGTTCAGTCCCGGAATAATGCCTGCCGAGTTACGCGCAACCGCCACGATTTCGCCTGACTTGTTGAGCACCTGAAAGGAGTACTCATCCGGCATTTCATCGAACGAAGCGATTCCGAAACGGTGGTACTGATAGATGTATTCATGACTGATGTCGCTTGAGAGATGATGCTTTATGCCTATTATGAGGCTCCGCTTCAGGACTATAAAGCTGAAAGTCATAATCAGGACGTTGAAGACAACGATGACTGTCGTGAAAATCGCGGTGAGACGTTTTCTGATAGGTTCGATCATTGGCTACCGGGGAATTCCTTACACAACGCTCTCATATTCCGCTCCCTTCTGGCTTGAATGACATTTGTTTCTGAAAAACCGGCCCCGGACGTTTTCATTTTATCATATTTCGGCCCCGCATTTGACCCCGAAACTTTTTTCCCATAGAATATCAGTCAGACTGTAAATATCCTGACCCTAAAAATTTATTTAAAAAAGATGGCAATTTTCGGTTGATTTACGAGGCAAGACTATGAGCAATCTTTTTGCTGTTGCAGAACACTTTACTCCACATGGCAAAGTCATCGATGTCCGGTCATTCGGCAACGGTAATATAAATGACACGTTCCTTGTGACCATGCATGCTCAAGGGAATGCAAAAGTGGAAAAGCACTTTGTCCTGCAGCGCATAAACACGCACGTATTTCGTCGGCCGGATCTGGTCATGTGCAATATGCGCACCTCGACCGAGCATATCCGCCGGCGTCTGCAAACCGCCGGTCATAGTAAGGGCCGTCGCTGGGAGATGCCGGTCGTACTCCAGGCGAAGGACAATCAGGACCACTGGCTCGACACCGACGGGTCGTTCTGGCGGGCCATAAGTTTCATCGAAGGCGCGGCGTCCTTTGATACAATCAAGGATGTCGGCCACGCAGGAGAGGTAGGACGTGCAGTCGGGACATTCCACTCGCTCCTTAGTGACCTGCCGCCGGAGAGACTGGCCGATACACTGGAAGGGTTCCATATTACACCCCGCTACCTGCGGCATTACGATGAAGTCCTGGCGAAATGCAGTGCAGCTGCATCCCCTGAACTGAATTATTGTCTGGGTTTTGTGAGCGGCCGAAGGGACTGGGCGCACGTCCTTGAGAATGCCAGGGCAGAAGGCAGGCTGCTTCTTCGCCCGATACACGGTGATCCAAAGGTCAACAATATCCTTATGGACACCGCAACAATGCAGGCTGTCGGCATAGTGGACCTCGATACGGTCAAGCCTGGTCTGGTCCATTACGATATCGGCGACTGCCTCCGCTCGGGCTGCAATCCCAAGGGAGAAGCAACCGGAGAATGGGAGGCCGTCTATTTCGAGACCGACCTCTGCCGGGCCATCCTCCAGGGCTATCTCTCTGCGGCCCGGGAGTTCCTCACGGAAAATGACTTTGACTATCTCTTCGATTCCGTCCGTCTGATCGCCTTTGAGCTTGGTCTGAGGTTCTTTACAGACCACCTGGAAGGCAATGTATATTTTAAAACCAAATGGCCTGAACACAATCTTGCAAGGGCGCTCGTCCAGTTCAGGCTTACCGAGAGCATCGAAGCACAGGAAACAGCCATTCGCAATATCATACGGGAAATCAGATGAACGCCCGGGGCTTCTCCCTCAGGTCATTTCTGTCAGCCGGCCTTCCGCCGGATTTGAAGATTACAGGCAGCATAGAACGGTGTTCCGATACGCTTTCGATCAGTTATGAAATCGCCGGCCCGATGGATGAAATTATTCTCCCGGCGCTCGCGGACATTCGCATGCGCAAAAACGGTCTCTGGGAAGAAACCTGTTTCGAATTTTTTCTGGGAGTAAAAGGATCTGAACGCTACTGGGAATTCAACCTCTCTCCGTCCGGTCACTGGAATGTCTACAGCTTTAAGTCGTATAGACAAGGTATGCAGGAAGAGCCGGCCTTTGCTACATTCCCCTTCAGCGTTCAGCTCTTCTCAAATTCATTGCTGCTTTCCCTGGGACTCGAACTGGACAAGGTCATGCAGCTGGAACAGGTCTCAGAGGTGTTACAGGTCGCTATCAGCGCCGTCATAAAAACTATGGCCGGCAAGACAACCTACTGGGCACTGGTCCACCCCGGGCCGGAGGCTGATTTTCATCGCCGAGACGGTTTCATAATTGAACTGTAAGGCATCAGCGGGACTTCCGGACCTGGGTATTTAACCACAGAGTGCACAGAGTAATAATAATGTCATAGAAAAACTCTGTGAGCTCAAATTTATCTCTGATCTCTGTGAACTCTGTGGTTAAAATGCTTTATTTTAGCTCATGTCACCCAAGGGCCTGCATGATCTCCTGCATATGCTTTATGTGAAAGTCCATGTGGTAATCAGTAAGGCCCCCCACAAAGTTTGCCAGGGTCGGATATTCACCCAACTCGGTTTCCTTAAGCATAGGGATACGGGCCTTCCGTCCGAGCTGCTCTTCGGAAAGGCCTGCTACGAGGTCGGCAATTTTAAGGTATTCCTCCTTGAATTCCGCGAGGAGTTCCGGCATAGTCATGCTTGTCCGATTTCCGGTGAAGAAAGGGTCTTCAGGCTTTAAGTCAAGGAGCGGGGTGTCCTGCTCAAGGATGAGCCGGAGAGCGGGAAGAAGACCGACCGCTTCAGGACCGCAAAGGTGTGAAATGATCTGTTTCGGCGACCACCTGCCCGCAGGAGCACGGGAAGCTGTCTCCTCGCTAAGCCCCCTGCAGATCCTGCTCATTTCTCCCACCTTTTGACGTATGCTGTTTGCCAGTCTTGCGCCTTCATGCGTTGCCATGTTAAGTCCTCTCCGTAATGTAAGATTTTTTCAGCGCCCTAAGCTCAATACCCATGCAGCATCAAGGTCCACAGGGTCTTTCAGTTCAATGTCCATGGCCTTCATGCGGGGGCATATTATGTCCCTCACCTTCCCCTCCCTGCATATCCCCGTCTCCCACTCATTTTATTTCTCCTCTGTGTAATTTGATATGGACCTGAGGACCTGTGCGTTCCGTGACCCTGCTTTAAAGATAGCATAGAGATTTGAAATGTCAACCGCCGGTGAATCGTAAATAATAAGTAGTGAGTAGTAAGTAGGAAATCAGGGGAAGTTTATATTAACCTAGGATGAAAGAGTTGACAAAACTCCAGGATATGTGTTGTAATATCAAACTAATCACATAAATCTTCTTCACAACAACCCGGCATATCAAGCGCTTTTCCCATTCAATCGAAGGGCCCGTTACCATTCACATAATTACTGCCGAAAAACATAATGCCTTGGAAACCGGGTTTTCAGGAGGTGTCTATGCAACAGACCAAAATTAGAGAGGATGTTAACTTAAAGGCCTGGCCCCGGTCTCTGGTGCTCTACCTGCTGCCGGGTCTTATAGCTCTTGTCGGTTTTGCGCTCTCATACTGGATGACTGTTACCGTCTTACCGGCCAACGCTGTTCGTCCGGCTTCGTCTGAGCGCAATAGCGGCAATGGGATACAGGCGCAGCAGGCTGTTTTGCAGTGGATGAAAAAAAACTCGGAGATGCCGGAGCACGTGCTCGCGAAAATATACAGCGTGGCGATGGAAAGTGTCAACGCTGACCTGATCCTGGCCATATGCCTGGTGGAGTCCAATTTCAACCCCCACGTGGAAAGCGGCAAAGGCGCGATAGGTCTTATGGGTGTCATGCCGGACGTTTGGCTTGAAGAGCTGGAGGCGCACGGGATCGTGAGAGATAAAGAGGACCTCTTTACGATATCGAAGAACATAGACGCCGGCGCTTATGTGCTTGAAAGGTATCTGGGAAAGACGAACAATCTCAAAGTTGCCCTGAGCCGTTACGCAGGGGGTGATCCCTCCTATGCAGTCAGGGTATTGAAGATGCAGAGGAGAATCACACTGACGCGTCGTTTGGAACAGGGGCCTACTCTTGCGGCTGTTCATTATTAAAAGACCGGAGGTCAAGGGGAGTTCTTGAATACAGAGGAAAAGGTCCGGGGCCTCTTCCGCTCTCACAAAGAGGACCTGGTCAGGGTCTTAGAACTGGCACAACAGATCAGGGCGATGGTCAGCGTCATAGGTACCTTTATACAGCAGCATACTTCAGTGGTATGTCCTGACTGCACCAAGCCATGCTGTATCAACAAGCATTCTCATTATGAATGTGACGATCTGATATACATACAGGCCCTCGGTCTGGAGCTGCATCAGTGTGATGAGCAAAGGGCGGACCATGAGCCATGCCGGTTCTTGTCCGGAACAGGCTGCAGGCTGGACCGCACTGTGAGACCCTCGGGCTGCAACTGGTATTTCTGCAATGCTCTTTATGACAGTATGGAGAAGGCGCCGGGAAAGGAATATACCGAATTTGATGGTTCCCTGCGTGAATTGGCTGATCTGTGGATGGAATTAGGCGCTGAGTTTCGCAGAGAGTTCAAAAAGATCAGAGGCATTGATCTGTGAGAATAAGGCGGAATATAGCATCCTCGCTCATTCTCACCCCGGCATGCGCCGGGCTTCCGAGGGCTTTTGCCTCTTTAGTTCATAAATACATGCTGTAGGAATATCAGCTAAAAAAATCCGCTCGAATACTATATCCCTCCTTATTCCGCTAGGACGCGTCTGAAATTATATGAATTATATTGATTAACGAGGAAAGCATCATAATGTTCTTGGTTGACTAATTTATCAAAACTCTATTCGTTCTTGTCCTTTTCCCGATTCAGCTGTACTAAAGTCGCGCCCCATCCACCGGCGTCTTCAGAGGCTGTCCTGAATGACACCACGCCTGGCATATTTTCGAGGACCGAATGGACTGTTCTTCTCAGCGCCCCTGTACCTTTACCGTGGACCACGCGTATCCCGAATATCCCCTTCTCCCTGCAGACCGCGAAATATTCCGGAAGCAGGTCTTTCACATCCTTAGGACTGAAGGTATGCAGGTCCAGGACCCCGTCTATTGGCAGCTCGACCGCATCTGTTGTTTCGTTGCCATTCGCTTCGCGCTTTCTCACGGCACTGTCAGGCGGCCCCCAGCACGCGGTGGAGGACTTCGCTAAGGTCTTCTATCTGATAGGGTTTCGATATTATGTCTCTGAAGCCGAAGTCCCTGTAGCGTGCCATAACGGGGGCATCGGAATATCCGCTTGAAACAATCGTTTTTGCCGTGGGATCGAATTTCAGCAGGGTTTTGCCTATCAGGTCCCCGGGTTTGAGACCGCAGGTCTTTCCAAAAGGCTCATTTACTGATATGTACCTGCCTTCCTTGTCTTTAAGGCAGGCCAGGTCAGGGATATTGTTGAGGATCGCCAACTGCTGCTGATTACTTACATGTAAAGATTCTTTTACCTGCGCGTTGGCCGCAATCTCCATTTTAAGGGCCGCCTCAGTATTTTTTTGCCTGGCAAAGGCCCTGGCCATAATAAAACCGAACGCAATAAAACACAGGGAAAAGAACAACCTGAAGGCGACCTCTTTTTTGTGAAAGAGCAGGAGTGTTAAGAAGGGTTCATCATAGTGAAAGAAATAGTCTATGCAGGCATCCAACATCCAAAAAAATAATGAGGCAATTACGGAAAGGGCGATTATTTTATGGTGGCTTTTCATATTTAATATCTTATAAATGATATCACGTGTCGATACGTTTGGTGCGTATTATAAATCAATGCATATGCCCATTGCCAGACGGTCGATAACAGCAGTTGAAAAAGCTGTATTTCGTTCAATGGGCTTTCTTTCTGTCCTGATCACTGCCTTCCGGGTTGTTTAACCCAAAAAATGCTATTACTTTTGATGAGCAGGGGCATAAATGTCTTCAAAGTCTTTTAATTTCAACATGATCCAACCATATGCCATAATGCAATTCCCAATTGCCCTCAGCATAATTTTATGCTTCTCAAGAATTGATTATGGCATGTAAAAGGTGTGGCTGCAAAATACTTTTCAGTCATCCATGCCCCTGCTAAGCGCATTTTTCGGGTTAACGTTTTTTCAATAACTGAAGTAAAGCGCGCAAGCGATCTATAATAAACTCTGTAACGCGGCTTTTAGTCCATAACGCGTTTGACAATCATTTAGCAATCTGGTAAATATGAACTAAGACTAAACAAGTCCTGATAAGACACATTGAAACTTTTCAAGAAATTATATATTCGGAGGTGGTTGACATGTCTATGGAGTGGACGGAGGATCTATCGACAGGTTCGGCTGCAATCGACGACCAGCATAAAGAGCTTTTTAAAAGGATCAATGCCCTTTTGGAGGCCTGCAGGCAAGGGAAGGGGAAGACAGAAGTCAGTAAGGTCATCCAGTTCCTCGGCGAGTATGTAGTAACTCATTTTTCTGCTGAAGAACAATATATGGAGGCGCACCGTTATCCGGAATTTGCGAAGCATAAGGCCCTGCATCTCGAATTTATGGAGAACTTCAGGGAATTGAAGCGTGAACTCGATGAGGAGGGGCCGGGCGTACACCTGGTGGTAAAGACCAACCAGATGGTTGTACAATGGCTGCTGCATCATATACGCAAAGTGGACAGGGCACTGGGAACATTTCTGAAAACAAAAACGTGAGACGTGAAACGTGAATAGTAAGAAGTAAAAAGTCCGTCACTCTCAGATTTATCGCAATAATTTTCTGTAGATATGTTCACCCCAAAAATGTATTTATCTGCGCCGTTTCACGATTCACGATTTCAGAGTTTTCTGAGGTCCACAACTCTCTTTGCTTTTCCTTCGGACCTCTCGAGTGCCTTTTTTTCGACCAGCTTTACGTCGACGCCGATGCCGAGTTCAGAGGCAAGTCTTTTCTTGATCAGCTCAACCAGCTCATTTTGTTTCCTCATCTCATCGAAAAAGATGCCTTCAGAAACTTCGACATGAACGGCCACTGTGTCAAGCGCCCCTTTCCTGTCGACGACAATCTGGTAATGGGGCTCTGTGCCTTCGATGTCGAACAGTACCGTCTCTATCTGCTGCGGGAAGACATTCACCCCTTTAATAATGAGCATGTCGTCGGTCCTGCCCATGATCCTGGACATCTTTCTGAATTTCCTTCCGCACGGGCATGAGTCAGGTATTAATCTTGTGAGGTCCCGGGTACGGTAACGAATTACCGGGAAGGCCTCCTTTGTGAGTGTCGTTATGACCAGCTCTCCGACCTCTCCCGGTCCAGCAGGCTCAAGGGTCTGCGGGTCTATCAGCTCGACCAGGAAGTGGTCTTCATTGATATGCAGGCCGTTTCTTTCAAGACATTCCCCTGCGACGCCGGGGCCCATCACCTCGCTGAGACCGTAATTGTCTGTCGCAGTGATATTCAGTTTTTCCTGTATCTCTTTCCTCATCGCCTCGGACCAGGGCTCTGCTCCGAAAAGACCGTATTTCAGGGCGAGGGAATTGACATCTATCCCCATTTCTTTCAGTGTTTCAGCCATAAGCAGGGCGTAGCTTGGGGTGCAGACCAGTGCGGTTGTCTTGAAGTCCTGCATGATCTTTATCTGACGGCTGGTGTTGCCGCTTGAGATCGGGATGACGGAAGCGCCGATCTTTTCCGCACCGTAGTGCAGTCCGAACCCGCCGGTGAAGAGTCCGTAGCCGAAGGCAATCTGTATGACGTCGTCCTTTGTGATTCCGCCTGCGGTCAGCACCCTCGCGACAAGGTTCGCCCAGGTCTTAAGGTCGTTCTTTGTATAACCGACAACAGTCGACATGCCGGTTGTTCCTGAAGAGGCGTGTATCCTGACTACCTCACGCAGGGGTACGGCAAACAACCCGTAAGGATAGTTGTTCCTTAGGTCGTCTTTTGTGGTGAAGGGGAGTTTGCGTATGTCGTCCAACGAGCGGATGATGTCGGTGTCGATGCCCAGCTCATCGAACTTCTTGCGGTAGAACGGGACATTCATGTATACCCTGTTCAATGTCGCTTCGAGCCTCTCCAATTGGAGCTGCTCGAGCTCTTCCCTGTCCATCTTCTCAAATTCGGGTTCCCAGTACATAACTTCCTCCCTTATAATTGACGAGTTCGTAAAAAGTCGAAAAAACAAGAAACTGTCATTCTGAGCCCTTCGTGCGTCATTCTGAACGAAGTGAAGAATCTCTTCGGCTGTCTCAGGACAGGCTCCGCGAAGAATCTCGCATTTTCATAATAGTTGGAGAGACCCTTCACTTCGTTCAGGGCGACAGAAAAGACTTTTTACGAGTCCGTCATAATTTAAGCTCCATCTCTGAATCAAGGTCCCGCCCGAGATATGCCCGCTGCACGTCCTTGTTTGAAAGCAGGTCTTCTGCAGGCCCCTGGAGTATGATCCTTCCTGTCTCCAGGACATATCCCCTGTCGGCAATGCCAAGCGCTGCCTTTGCGTTTTGCTCCACCAAAAGCACTGTGTTGCCTTCCTTGCGGAGTTTTACGATGATATTGAAAATGTCCTTAACGATCAGCGGTGCGAGTCCCATAGAAGGCTCATCCATCATGAGCAGCTTCGGCCCGGCCATGATCGCCCTGGCGATCGCCAGCATCTGCTGTTCCCCTCCCGAGAGAGTGCCTGCAAGCTGTTTTTCCCTCTCTTTGAGCCTTGGGAACAGGTCATACATCTTTTCGAGGTCCCGCTTCACAAGCTCCTTTTGGTTATTACGATATTGGACATAGGCCCCAAGGAGCAGGTTCTCCCGTACTGTCATCGTCGAAAATACCTGTCTGCCTTCAGGCACAAGGGAGCAGCCCATGAATACGGTCTTTTCAACAGTGCTGTGCAGGAGGTCCTGTTTGTCAAAGAGTATTTCACCGGACCTGGCCTTCAGCAGCCCGGAGATCGAGTGAAGGAGAGTTGTCTTTCCAGCGCCGTTGGCGCCGATGATCGTGACGATCTCACCAGGGTTGACATGCATCGAGACCCTTCGCAAGACCTTCAAATTGCCGTAGCCGGACTCAAGATTTTTTATCTTAAGCATCTTCTTCCCCGAGGTAGGTCCTGATTACTTCTCTGTTTTTCTGGATCGCCAAAGGCACATCGTCAGCGATCTTTTCGCCGTAGCTCAGGACTATGATCTCATCGGAAATATCCATGACCAAAGACATGTCATGCTCCACAATCAGCACAGTGATGCCCATCTCCCTGATCTTTGTGATAAGGTGGGCCATCTCTGCTGTCTCACGCATATTCAGCCCTGCTGCGGGTTCGTCGAGGAGGAGCAAGGCCGGTTCGCAGGCAAGGGCACGGGCAAGCTCGACAATGCGCTGCTGGCCATAGGCAAGGCTTGTGGCCTCGCTTCCGGCCAATTCCGACACCCCCAGGAAGTCCATGATCTCCAGGGACTTCTCGCGTATTGCCTTTTCTTCTTTCCAGGTCCAGGGCAGACTCAGCATGCTGGAGATGAACCCCGCCCTGCTGTGGGTGTGCCTGCCGAGCATCACGTTTTCGAGCGCGGTCATCTTGGGGAAAAGCTTGACATGCTGGAATGTGCGCGCCAGGCCTTTTGAGGCTATCTGATAGGGCTGCAATCCATGGACAGGCCTGCCGTCAAACATGATCGAGCCTGAGTCAGGGGAAAGCATGCCGGATATGAGATTAAAGAGGGTGGTCTTCCCCGCGCCGTTCGGGCCGATGAGCGCCTTTATATTGTTTTTCTGCACGTTGAAGGACACCTTGTTGACAGCCTGAAGTCCTCCGAAGGACCTGCTTAAGTCTTTCACTTCGAGCAGCTCTGTCATGTCTGTCCCTCTTCTTTGGGGGGCCGCGAAAACAGTCTCTTCAGGCCGCTGAAGAGACCTTTATGCAACAGTCCCTCAGGGGCGAAGAGCATGATTATGATGAGTATGGCTCCGAAGACAGCGTCGTCAAAAGAGCCGAAATAGCCGCGGAGGGAGAGGAAGTTCAACAGAAAGCCCATTATCAGTGAGCCCCAGATGTTCGCCATGCCGCCGATCGCAACGATAGCAACGTAGCGGACAGATTTCATGACAGAGGCCTCGGAAGGCCCGATCCCTCCGTTGTAATGTGTCAGGAGCACGCCCGCAATAGCTGCAAAAACAGCGCTGAGCACAAAGATGTTCAATTTGTATTTCGCGGTATTTACTCCCATGGCCCCTGCCGCGTCTTCAGCGCCGTGGATGGACCTCAGCGCCCTGCCGATCCGCGAATGTACCAGGTTAAGGAGAAGAATTACGCCTGCGATCACTAACCCTGAGGCGATATAATAATTCTGGACCCGGCCGGAGGCCTTGCCTGAGACTTCAAGGCCCGAAAAGAGCACGAAGGGAGGCACGTCGGAAAGGCCGTCTGCCGCACCGAAAAATGAGGTCCCGAGAACGGTCCTGTAGACTATGATGCCGAAGCCGAGGGTCGCCATGGCAAGGTAGTGGCCTTTCAGCTTCAGCACGGGCCCGCCTATGAAGTAGGCCACAATGATAGTAAAAAGGACCGCCATGATGCAGGCCGCCCAGGGCTGGAAATGAAGCACCTGGCTTCCATACAGGTCTTCAGTCCGGACAAGTAAACCAGCGTTTGATAAGAATGTTATAAGGCCGTGTGACTTGTAAGGGAGAAGGTCATAGGTTGTCAGAAAGGCGGATATATAACCGCCGATTGCAAAGAACCCTGCATGGCCGATGGATATCTGCCCGGCATATCCTATTAAAATGCAGAGTCCGATAATGACGAGCGAATAATACGCAGACATGGTCAGCTGCGTTAGCATGTAAGCGCTGCCGGTATAGTATGTCAGCAACTGGACCCCTATGACGGCTGCAATCAGGCCTGCTATCGGTAGATACCTGCCTGGCTTCATCAGAACTCCTTCAGGCTGAAGGCCTCTTTGCTTCCGAAAAGGCCGCTGGGTCTGACAAAAAGGATCAGCAGGAGTATTGCTATGGAGATCACATCTTTAAAGGCGGTCGGCATGACCCAAATGCTGAACGATTCAAGTATTCCCAGGAGCATCCCTGCTGCGACCGCGGCCATGCTGTTGCCGAGTCCTCCGAGTATGGCGACTGTAAACCCCTTGATCGCAAGACCTGCCCCTGAATCGTACTGCACATAGGTTATCGGAGATACTACGCAGCCGGCCAGCGCCCCGATACCAGCGCTGAGGACAAAGGACAAAGTCACCATATTCCGGGTGTTGATGCCGCAGAGTCTTGCCGCGTCACGGTTTGCCGAGCAGGCACGCATCTGCCTTCCTGGAAGGGTATAGCTGAAGAAGAGGTTGAGGGCGACTACTATGACAGAGCTTATCCCTATCACCCACAATACCTGGGGCGAGATGAATACCCCGTTAATATCGATGGCCGATACCGCGGTCCCCGTGAAATAGGGGAGTGCCCGCACACTCTCGCCCCATATCTGCAGCGCCGCTTCCCGGATCACAATCGAAAGCCCGATAGTTATGATGATCAGGCGCAGGACAGAAGGTTTTACGAGCCAGCGTATGAAGACTATCTCGATCAGTGCCCCGATTATCATGGTGCAAAGGACAGCTGTGAGAATAGCGGCGGGCAGGGGCATGAACCTGTTCATGGTGACCGCTGTCATACCGCCCAGCATGACGAATTCGCCCTGGGCAAAGTTAATGATGCCGGTCGTGTTATAGATGATGTTGAAGCCTATGGCGACGATAGCGTAGATCGTCCCGTAGGTCAGGCCTGCAACCAGATATTGAAAGAAAAGTTCAATGTTCATAATTTATTTGACGAAAGAATTGGGAGTATCCGGAAGAGACCGGACACTCCCCATGGTGTTATAGCCCGAGACCCTGGCTATTATTTCAAAACAACGAATTTTCCTTTTTTGACGGTGAGCATCTCGAAGGCGTCTCTATCAAGGCCGTTGTGGTCAGTAGCGGAGAAGTTGAATATACCGCCTGTGCCGACAAAGCCCTTCATGTTTTCGATGGCATCTCTTACTTTTTCCTTGTCAGTACCCGCCTTTGCAATCGCGTTTTCGAGTATCATCATAGCGTCGTAGGCATGGCCGCCGAAGGTGCTGACGTCTTCCTTGAACTTGGCCTCATAATCCTTTTTATACTTGAGAAGGACGGGCTTCTGTTTGTTGCTTTGAGGAAGGGAATCTGCAACGAGCAATCTGCCTGCCGGGAAGATGATCCCCTCGGCTGCGTCGCCGGCTGCCTGGACGTATTTGATGTTGCCGAAGCCGTGGCTCTGGAAAAGCGGAACAGTCATGCCGAGCTGCCTCATGTTCTTTGCGATGATCGACTGTGCAGGGACGATCGACCAGTTGACGACCGCCTGGACATTGGCTGCCTTCAGTTTAGTCGCGACCGCTGTCAGGTCTGTTGCGTCCTTGTCATAGACTTCGTTGGCCACGATCTCAATGCCGTATTCAGGGGCGATCTTTTCGAGCTGCTCCTTGCCTGCCTTGCCGAAGCCGTCATTCCCCGAAACAACGCCGATCTTTTTAATGCCCATCTTCTGCATTTGTATGTAGATCTTTTGCGCTGCGAAACTGTCTTTTTGCGGGGTCTTGAACACGTATTTCGCGACCGGGTTGACGATCACCTCTGCTGCTGCGCAGGAAAGGAGGATGGTCTTGCCCTCTTCAGCTATATTCTTGATCTTCATCGTCTCGCCGCTCGTGGACGGTCCGATGATGGCCATGACCTTGTCTTCTTCAATGAGCTGCTTTGCGAAGGAGATCGCCTTTTCAGGGCTGCCGCCGGAGTCCTTGATGATCAATTCGATCTTCGAGCCTTTGATGCCGCCTTTGGCGTTGATCTCATCAGCCAGCATCTGCAGGGTCTTGGCCTCAGGCGCTCCCAGGAACGATGCAGGTCCTGTGACGGCCAGTATCGCACCGACCTTGATCGCATCTTTTGCAAAGACAGGGGACACAATCATTGTACACATCAACAAAAATGCTGCGAAAACAAACTTTGCTCCTCTCATGATTCCTCCTTGTTAAAAAAAGTTTATTTACACTAACTTAAAGGGCGTAGACCTCTTCACCCTTCAAGATCCTAATGCCGCCTTTCTGTAACGTCTCTATTGCCTTTTCGAGTTCATCGAAGCGGAATATAATAATAGCATTGCCGCCGCTTTTCTGCACAAAGGCGTACATGTATTCCACATTGATCCTGTTATTTTTCACGATATTCAAAATGTCCGCAAGGCCTCCCGGCCTGTCAAGCACCTCGACTGCGATCACCTCGGTCTTCCCGACTGTGAACCCGTTCTCCTTCAGCACCTGTTTGGCCTTCTCAGTGTCATTGACAATAAGCCTCAGGATCCCGAAGTCTGTCGTATCAGCCAGGGAAAGGGCGCGGATGTTTATCCCTGCCGTGGCCAGAACGCTTGCGACATCCGCAAGCCTGCCGGACTTGTTCTCAAGAAATATCGATATCTGTTCAACTTTCATAAAACCTCCTTCTAAATTAGAAGCGGTAAATAATAGCTTTCAAGCATCACCCTCCCCTTCATCCCCTCCCCTCAAGGGAGGGGAAACATTTTAACCCTCTCCCCCGGAGGGAGAGGGCGGGGGTGAGGGGGCCTTACTTATGATCTCCTTAGTAATTACTATATTTTCCTGTTATCAATGACCCTCTTGGCCTTGCCTTCGCTCCGCTGGATGGTCTTCGGCTCCACAAGTTTGATCTTGCAGGTGGTCCCGAGCAGGTCCTTTATCTCCCGCTCGATTTTTTTCGCGAGCCTTTCCAGTACCTTCACTTCGTCCGAGAATATGTCCTCGCTCACCTCGACCTGCACCTCCATTACATCTAGAGCGCCTTCCCTGTCCACGATGATCTGGTAATGGGGTTCAACTCCTTCAACGCTCATGAGCACATGCTCTATCTGTGAGGGGAACACATTGACGCCCCTGATGATAAGCATGTCGTCGGTCCTGCCGGTTATCCTCTGCATCCGGTAGAAGGTCCTGCCGCACGAACACTGTTCTGTGATCAGTCTTGATATATCTTTTGTCCTGTAGCGGATAACCGGGAACGCCTCTTTCGTAAGTGTCGTGAACACCAGTTCCCCGCTTTCTCCCGGCGGCAGGACTTCGCCGGTCTTTGGGTCTATTATTTCAGGGATAAAATAATCCTCAAACACATGGAGCCCCCTCTGCTCCTCTATGCATTCACTGGCGACACCCGGACCCATTACCTCGCTGAGGCCGAAGATGTCGATCGCCTTTATCCCGAGTTTCCTCTCTATTTCATTTCTCATATTCTCACTCCAGGGCTCGGCGCCGAACAGACCGACGCGGAGTTTCAACGATGCAGGGTCGACATTCATCTCCTTCATCACATCAGCCATGTTCAAGGCATAGGACGGCGTGCACATCAGGACAGTCGAGCCGAAATCCTGCATGATCATAATCTGTCGCTTTGTGTTCCCGCCTGATATCGGGATGACAGCAGCGCCGAGCCTCTCAGCGCCGTAGTGGGCGCCGAGTCCGCCGGTGAACAGGCCGTAGCCATATGCGTTATGGACCACGTCTCCCTCATGGGCCCCGCCTGCCGCAAGGGTCCTGGCCATCAGTTCGGCCCAGGCGTCGATGTCGTTTTTTGTATATCCGACGACAGTCGGTTTGCCGGTAGTGCCCGAGGACGCGTGTATCCTGACCACTTTGTCGAAGGGGACAGCAAACAGGCCGAAGGGGTAGTTTATCCTGAGGTCTTCCTTTGTCGTAAACGGCAGTTTTGCCAGGTCCTTAAGCGTCCTTATATCCGCGGGTTTCATGCCAGCCTCATCCATCTTTCCCCGGTAATAGGGGACTGCTGAGTAGACCCGCTCGACAAGGCCTTTCAACCTTTTGAGCTGGAGGGCCTCCAGGGCCTCACGCGGCAGTGTCTCGAATTCCTCATTCCGTATCATGACAGCTATGTACCTCCTTACCCGGTGCTTTAATTGACAGCTTCGTAAAAAGTCCTATTAAACCTTAAACCTGTCATTCCGGCGGCTCCGTCCAACCTACTGTTGGCTTGTCCGGAATCCTTCTTTTTCAATGCATTACAAAAACAGCCGATTCCGGATATCCAAACATCGGGCAGAGGCAAGCCGGGATGACGACTTTTTACTAATACGTCTTAATAATCTCTCTTCCCTTCAAGAACGCCTTGATGTTGACTGCGCGGACCTTCTCCGGGACCCTTTTTTCTATCACTTCCAGAAATATTTTTTCATCAACAGGCAGAAATACTGAGAGCGCCCCTGTAATCACAACATTAGCGGCCCTTATGTCACCCGCTGCCTTTGCTGCCTCAAAGGCCGCGACCGGGAAAGCAGTCAACTCCCTGCTCTTTAACTGCTCCAGGACATCAGGCGGATAGGTGTCCATTCCTGTTGATACCGGGGAAGGCAGGATTTTCTGTGTGCTCACGATTACCTTTGTAACTTTATTGAAATAAGGCAGGTAACGGAGCGCTTCGAGCAGTTCGAAGGAAGCTGCGAAGTCGGCAGTGCCCAACTCAATAAGGGGCGAATAGACCTTCTCTCCATACCGGATATGTGAGATTACAGAGCCGCCGCGCTGGGCCATGCCATGCACCTCGCTCTGCTTAACATCGAACCCTGCCTTTACAAGGGCCGAGGATATGAGCTCGCTGGCAAGGAGTATGCCCTGGCCGCCCACGCCGCACAAGAGTATGTTACGTGTTTTTCCCATCTTCTTTCCCTGCCACCCTGATCGCCTTGAATTTGCAGAGAGGCGCGCACTGGCCGCAGCCATAGCACAGGGTAGCGTTTATCCTGGAATAACCCTTCTGTTTTTCTTTGTAGCCGAGCTTCTTTGTCTCTTCCGGGGTCAGTGAGACCCATTCGATGGCAGGGCAGCCGAGTTTAAGGCAGGTCCTGCATCCCGTGCATTTTTCCGGGACGATCAGATACAGTTCCTTGTCTTTCCTCTTCTTCATCTCCGGGAGCAGCACACAGGGAGACTTGGTGATGATCACCGAAGGCTCGGGCCGCGCTATCTCCTGTTTCAGGACCTTCAGTGAGGCTTCAATGTCATTTGGGTTTACTGTATAGACATGTTTCACCCCTATCGCCCTGCAGAGGGCCTCGAGGTCAATGACTGCGCTGGAGTCGCCGGTTATGGTCACGCCTGTGGAGGGGTTCGGCTGATGGCCGGTCATGCCTGTTGTCCTGTTGTCAAGTATGACAACAGTAGAAAAGCCCTTGTTATAAACTACGTCAATAAGCCCTGTTATGCCTGAATGCATAAATGTGGAATCCGCGATGACGGCGACAATCTTGCCGAGTCCCTCTTTGCCGAGCGCCTTTTCCATCCCAAAGGCTGTACCGATGCTGGCGCCCATGCATACGCAGGAGTCCATTGCAGAGAGCGGCTTCAGGGCCGCCAGGGTATAGCAGCCTATGTCTCCGGCGATAAATACCCCGAGTCTGGATATGGCATGGAAGATGCCGCGGTGCGGGCATCCAGGGCAGAGGTTCGGGGGTCTCATGGGGACCGGTGCAGGTCCGAATACCTCCGCTCCTTTTTCCCCTGTGATCGCCTCACGCACTATCCTTGAATTCAATTCTCCGATGGAAGGGACCAGTTCCTTGCCCCTGCACTTTATGCCCATCGCCTTTACGTGCAGTTCGATAAAGGGGTCGAGCTCTTCAACTATATACAGCTCTTCAATTTTCGAGCTGAAGGCCTTTATCATCTTTTCAGGCAAGGGCCAGACCATCCCGAGTTTGAGCACCGAGGCCTCTGGAAAGGCCTCTTTTACATAAAGATAGGAGACGCCCGAAGTGATGAAACCCTGTTTTTTGTCTCCCCATTCAATCCTGTTTTCCGGAAAGCACTCGGCGAACTCCCTCAGCAGTCTCATCCTTTTTTCGAGTTCTATTCTCCGTCTTTTGGCGTTTGAGGGCAGCATTACGAATTTTTCAGGCATCTTCTCGATCCCGGGTTTGACGGATGAGGTCTGCACCTCGCCGACTGAGGTCAGTCCCTTGACATGGGCCACCCGTGTAGTGGTCCTCAGCAGGACCGGGGTGTCGAATTCTTCACTGATGTCATAGGCAATCTTTAAAAACTCTTTTGCCTCGGAGGGATCTGAAGGTTCCAGCATCGGCACCTTTGCGGCAAAGGCGTAATTGCGATTGTCCTGTTCGTTCTGTGAGCTATGCATCTCAGGATCATCCGCTGTAATAATGACCAGTCCACCCTTCACACCTGTATACGCAGAGGTAAAAAGAGGATCGGCTGCCACATTGAGGCCGACATGCTTCATGGTCGCCAGTGCCCTGACGCCGGCAAAAGACGCGCCGAGTGCGACTTCGAGGGCCACTTTCTCGTTAGTCGACCATTCGCTATAGACGCCTTCGTATTTGCAGAGGTTTTCGAGGATTTCAGTCGACGGAGTGCCGGGATAACCGCACGCGACCTTAACCCCAGCCTCATAAGCGCCCCGGGCGAGCGCTTCATTGCCGGACAAGAGTATTTTTTCTTTTAATTTTATCATTGATTTCATGGTGTTTCGTTTAAAAACAGAGCTTTAGATTATCACAGCAAGAGGTTATTTTCAACAGGGCTACACAATGCCGGGAAACTCGGCTCAAGAGCTGCTGTTCGAAATTAGCTGTCCGGCGGCCAGATACAAGCTCTTCGCTCATAGAAGCCCCCCGAATATCGTAGTTCATTATGATGGGGCTGACAGTCCACCTGAGGGATTTTCTCTGTCCGGTATCGGCAAAGCCGCACTTAAAAGAAACAGGCCTTGGAGATCAAAGTACATACCGCGAAAACTTTATCTCAGAGGGTAACTGCTCTCGCACCGTTTTCTTCACAGGGGAAAAATCTCGCTGTCCTATGTGTTGGCTTACTGAATTTCCGTGATATAATGAAAACGGTTTTTAATTAGATAACAGTGCGGAGGGTTTTTTTAAATGACGAAATGCAAGGCATGTCTTTTCATCATATCCCTGCTTGTGGTGTCGCTTTTATTCCCCGGAAAAGAGGTCAAAGCTGAGGACCAGA
>Ga0316616_100000081_pt1 | contig 23325 bp, 21 predicted proteins | sample OWC_Aug_M1_C1_D1_FD_207660 | JGI IMG/M metagenome (GOLD analysis project Ga0316616, IMG submission 207660) | Wetland soil microbial communities from Old Woman Creek delta, Ohio, United States - OWC_Aug_M1_C1_D1_B | ecosystem: Environmental > Terrestrial > Soil > Wetlands | place: USA: Ohio... | reverse complement strand
GACCTTCCAGTACACCGAGTTTTACCAGTACCGGCCGACCCCCGAACAAGTCCAGGATTTCCATACCATCGCCTCCGCCGGACCGGTGATCGTTTCGGGAAGCCAGGCGCATTTCCCCCAGACGTTCGAATTCTCCGGTTCAACCTTCATCCATTACGGCCTGGGGAACCTGTTCTTCGACCAGTACGGGCTGCAGCCGGAAACGGAGACGGCGTTCATCGACCGGCACGTTTTTTACGGCGGACGGTATCTGGGCGCGGAAGTAATCACGATTCGATTCGTGGATTCCGCGCGCCCGCGGTTCATGACCCCCGAAGAACGCGCCGCATTCCTCGCCACCGTGTTCGCCGCCAGCGGCTGGTAAGGCGGTCCGTCCGATGGACAAGTGGAAAGTTTTGATCCGGCAACGGGCCCGCGAGCTGGGATTCGCCGCGTGCGGCATCACCACCGCGGCACCGCTCGAACATTTTTCCGTCTACGAACAATGGATCGGCGCCGGCCGTCACGCGGGAATGCGTTACCTCTCGGAGGCGCGCGCCCTGCTCGCCCGCGCGGATCCGGCCCGGCTGCTCCCCTCCGCCCGTTCAGTCATCGTTTTGGCGGCGTCGTATCCTCCGCCGGCGGTATCGCCGGCCTCTCCGTTGCAGGGACGTCTCGCCGCCTACGCGTTGGGCGACGACTATCACGACGTCTTGCGGTATCGCCTGCGGGCGCTCCGCGATTACCTCGATTCGCTGGCCGGCCGAAGTCTGGATCACAGGGTGTTCACCGACTCCGGCCCCGTGCTCGAGCGCGAGATCGCCTCCCGCGCCGGGCTGGGTTGGATCGGGCGCAATTCGATGCTGATCCATCCCGACCTCGGATCCTTCTTCTTCCTCGCGGAAATCTTCACCGAACTCGCCCTGCCCCCCGACCCCCCGTTTTCCGCAGACCGCTGCGGGGCGTGCGACCGTTGCCGGCGCGCCTGCCCGGCCGGCTGCATCCTGCCGGACCGGACGGTCGACTCGCGGCGATGCGTTTCCTATTTGACCATCGAGCACCGCGGTTCCATCCCCGAAGAATTGCGCGGTTCCATCGGCCGTTCCATATTCGGCTGCGACGTCTGCCAGACGGTTTGCCCGTGGAACCGGAAAGCGGCGCCCACGACGGACGCCGCTTTCCAGCCGCGGGCGCATTTTCCCATTCGGAACATGACGGCCGAGCTCTCGCTTTCGGAAGCGGAATGGTCCGGCCGGTTCCGGCGCAGCGCCCTCCGGCGGGCCGGGCGGGACGGCTATCTCCGCAACCTGTTGATCGCCCTCGGCAACTCCCATCGCGCGGAGGCTCTGCCCGCCCTTCGGACGATGACGGGCCATCCGAATCCGGTCCTGCGGGAAGCCGCCGAGTGGGCGGAGGGGCAAATCCTGTCGAAAAAAGCCTGAAAAAAACGCGTTCTGCGGGCTTGTGGCGGATTCCATAGCTATTCGGTAGAATAACTTTATCCGGTCCCCCATTCACCCAACATGGCATAAGGTCAATCCCAGGCCTCCACGGGGGAGCCGGAGAGAAGGAGAAAATGTCTGATCTGAATTCCGTCGATGATTTCGGCGACACTTCGGGATTCTATCCAAGGCGGCGCGAAGGCCTTGGCAACTTTTTTATCGGAATGTTGACCGGAATCGCCGTCACCGTGGGAATCCTCCTGCTGATCATCGGCATCGGAGGGCCGGGGATTCTGCCGCTCCCGTTCCTGGCCTCCGCGACGCCCATCCCCACGGCGACGATCGAAGCCACCCTGACCCAAATCCCGACGATCACCTTCACGCCGACCCCGGAAACTCCGACGATCACCCCGACGCCCTCCTGCCCGGCCCAATATGTCGTGCAGGCCGGGGATTATCTCAGCACGATCGCGGAAAAGTGCGGGGTCACGGTCGAGGTGATCGTGGCGATGAATCCGGACCTCGATCCGAACGCCATTCAGGTCGGATCGACGATCAACCTGCCGCCGGCGGGCACCGGTTTCACGCCGACCGCCATCCCGCCCGACACGAAACCCGGAACGATCATCGTCATCCGGGTCATGGCGGGCGACAACCTCGAGCTGATCGCGGCCAAATGCTTCTCGACCGTCGCCAGCATCGTCCAGCTGAACAAAATCGAGGATCAGAACTTCCTGTCGGTGGGGTCCGAGCTGAAATGCAAGTACGGCATCGCCACGCCGGTTCCCACGAAGGCCTCTTCCCCGACCTACGGGCCGACTCCCACCTACACGCCCAAGCCGTAATCAACCCCGCCCTCATCCCTCACCCTTCTCCCAGCACCAGCGCTGGGAGCCCGTCCGGCGATCTACCGGGAAGGGTGCGGGATGAGGGGTTGAGGAATGCAGGATAAAAAAACCCCGCAGAAATTCTGCGGGGGTTTTTTTATCGTATCCGGAGGAAGGATTTAGTAATCCATCCCGCCGCCGCCGGGCGGCATCGGCGCCGGTTTTTCCTTTTCCGGGGCGTCGGTGATGAGCGCCTCGGTGGTCAGGATCATGGCCGCGATGGACGATGCGTTCTCCAGCGCGCCGCGGACGACCTTGACCGGGTCGATGATGCCGGCTTTGATCATGTCCGTGTACTCGTTGGTCAGGACATTGAAGCCGATGTGCTTGTTTTTGGCTTCGGTGGATTTGCGGCGCACGGCGTCGATCACCACCGCACCGTCTTCGCCGGCGTTGGCCGCGAGGCGGCGGATCGGGGCTTCGAGCGCCTTGCGGACGACGTTAACGCCCACCTGGGCATCGTCCGAATCCATCTTGACCTTGTCGAGCGCGGATGCGGCGTTGATCAGCGAGATTTCCCCGCCGGCCACGATTCCCTCTTCCACGGCCGCGCGGGCCGCCGAGAGGGCATCTTCCACGCGGTGCTTCTTTTCCTTCAATTCGGTCTCGGTCGCCGCGCCGACGCGGATCACCGCCACGCCGCCGGAGAGCTTGGCCAGCCGCTCCTGCAGCTTTTCCTTGTCGTAATCCGACGTGGACTTGTCGATCTCGACCTTGATCTCCTCGATCCGGCCTTTGATCTTCTTCGCATCGCCCTTGCCGCCGATGATCGTGGTGTCGTCCTTGGTAGCCACGACCTTGTCGCACTTGCCAAGGTCGGCCAGCGTCGTGTTCTCAAGCTTCTTGCCGAGCTCCTCGGTGATCACCGTGCCGCCGGTCAGGATCGCGATGTCCTGCAGCATGGCCTTGCGGCGGTCGCCGAATCCGGGCGCCTTGACGGCCAGGACGTTGAGCATCCCGCGCAGCTTGTTCAGCACGAGGGTCGCCAGCGCTTCGCCGTCGATCTCCTCGGCGATGATCACCAGATCCCGTTTGCCGGTCTGGACCAGCTTTTCGAGGATCGGGACGATATCGGTGGCGGCGGAAATTTTCTTGTCGTAGATCAGGATGTACGGTTCGGCGATGACGGATTCCATCGCCTCGGGGCTGGTGATGAAATAGGCCGAGATGTACCCGCGGTCGAACTGCATGCCCTCGACGTATTCGGTTTCGAACTGCAGGCTCTTGGATTCCTCGACCGTGATCACGCCGTCTTTGCCGACCTTGTCCATCACGTCGGCGATCAGGCCGCCGATCTGGCTGTCGGCCGCGGAGTTGGTGGCGACCGAGGCGATCTCTTCCTTGGTCTCGATCTTCTGCGACTGGGCGCGGATGGCTTCGACGGCGGCGGCGGTGGCCTTCTCGATGCCGTGCTTGATCAGCATCGGGTTGGTGCCGGCCGCGACGCTCTTCAGGCCTTCGATGACGATCGCGTGCGCCAGCACCGTCGAGGTGGTGGTGCCGTCGCCGGCGATGTCGTTGGTCTTGGTGGCCGCTTCCTTGAGCAACTGGGCCCCCATGTTCTGGTACGGATCCTCGAGTTCGATCTCCTTGGCGACGGTCACGCCGTCGTGGGTGATCGTCGGGGCGCCGAATTTCTTGTCGAGCGCGACGTTGCGGCCCTTGGGCCCGAGGGTGGTGGCGACCGCATTGGCGAGGATCTCGATGCCCTCCTTCAGCCGCTTGCGGGCCTCATCGGAAAACACAAGCTGTTTGGCACTCATCGTTCATTCTCCTGGATTCTGTCGGCCGGCGAGCAGGCCCGCCTAGCCTTCGAGGATGGCAAGGACATCGGATTCCTTGACGATCAGCAGCTTCTTGCCGTCGATCTTGACCTCGGTGCCGGCGTACTTCGCGTACAAAACGACGTCGCCGACCTTCACATCCATGGCGATTCGCTTTCCGGCTTCGTCCCGCGCGCCGGGTCCGATCGAGAGGATCTTGCCCTTCTGCGGTTTTTCCTTGGCGGTGTCGGGAATCACGATCCCGGCAGGCGTTACCTCGTCCTGCTCCATCGGCTCGATGACGACCCGATCGCCAAGCGGTTTAAATGTAACGGCCATCTTGCTTACCTCCTTTATGGAATTGGTTGACTTCGAGAGAATTAGCACTCCAACGTTCAGAGTGCCAATACGCATAATATACACAACAGGAATTATGATGTCAAGGGTCTATGGGGATGGAATAATAATTGGGAAAAGTCCGCAGGAGAAACGGGCTACCGAGACTTGGTGATTTTTTCCACAATCTTTTCGAGCTCATCGAAATCAACGGGTTTGGAGAGAAACGCATCTGCCCCCGAGGAAAGAATTCCCTGGACGATCACATCCTGGGTGTCGGAGGATACCGCCAGGATCGGCACCGGGGCCAGCAGCGGATCCCGGCGGATGAACCGGATCACTTCCCCGCCGTCCACTCCCTGCATATGCACGTCGAGCACCAGCAGGCTCGGCAGGCCGCGGGCCATGGCTTCAATTGCCAGGCGCGGGCTGTACACCGGCCGGGATTGGAATCCGATCAGGCTTAGCATCTTGACGATGCTGTCCGCCGTTTCCCGGCTGTCATCCACTACCAATGCCGTGCGAGTTGCGGCCATTAAATTATCTCCCAATGGGTCATTCTACTCTTTAATTGGAAAACTCGAAGAAAAGGGACATTAATTATTATCCGGAGCGGTAATTCTTAACGCCAGGACGCGAAGGCGCAAAGTCGCAAGAAATCTGTTTGCGCCTTTGGGTCCTGGCGCCTTCGCGTGAATTATTTTTCTAATCGTGCACGTACACCTCGGTCCCCTGTCCATCGAATTTCGGCGGATCCAGCTCCCAGGCGACCGTCGGGTGGATCCACCGGTACAACCAGCGCGCCTCGTCCGGCCGCATGTTCAGGCAGCCCTGGCTGGTCGGCCGCCCGAAATCGTTGTGCCAATAGGCGCCGTGGAATGCGGTCCCCAAAATGTGGAAGAAGGAAACGAACGGGACGCCCGGAAGTTCGTAGGCGTCGACGCTGGAAGTCAATTGGCCGTTTCCCATGTGGCGGCTGGGGACCTTCTCGAACACCCGGAAGCGGCCGACGGGCGTGACCGTCCGGCTCTCCCCGGGCTTGCGGTCTTTCCGCAGCCAGCCGCCGGACACCGTCGTGGTGAATACCGATCTGTCGGATTCGAACGCCGTCACGGTCTGCCGGGTCAGGTCCACCTCGATCCGTTTGGCCTCCGGGGGAACCTCCGGCGAGACGGGCGCCAGATCCTGCGCGGTAAAGGGGCGCAAGTGCTCGGCCCGCACATGGTATTTATAGTGCAACCGGTCGTCCAGGATCGCATACCAGGCCCGGCCGGCCTCATCCATCGCCACCGCGGTCACCCAAAAGACCGCTTGGTAATACAGCCGGTAGAGTGGCGGCGCGGCGTCCGACGGCGCGAAGCGGGATTGGGTGAACGGCACCGTCACTTCCGTCAACATCCCGCCCTCCGGAATGTCGAACGTCACCGGATTGAAGTCGTAGCGGACTTCCTGCAGGCTGGCGGTGTGGGCGAATCCTTCCAGCAGCCGGAACCAGCGCGGATTCCCTTCGGGGCCGTTTTGGCCGAAGATTTCCTCCAATACGCTGACGATCTGGTTGCGGTACAGTTTCCTCAGGATCGGCGCGGACGGATCCGGCTCGGATCGCACGGGTATGTTGTTGGCCGTGATCCGCGCCAGGCGGTAGGCGGGGGGTTGATCCTCGGGAGGGGGTGTGGTGAATGCCGGAATCGCCAAGGAGGCTCCGGCGAGTTTCAGAAACGACCGGCGCGAACAGAGAGTCATGCGCGGAACGGAGGACCCTTACGCGGCGGGCGGCGGAATCGGAAGGTCCGCGACGGCCGTCTTGGCCCACCGGTCTCCTTCTTCGACCAGCATGATCGGAATGTCGTCGCGGATGGGGTACTTCCGCCCGCAATCCGGCTCCTGGCAGACCAGCCAGGCGTCTTTTTCCAGTTTCAACAGGCCCTGCTTTTCCTGCACGCAGGCCGGGCATCGCAAGATCTCGAGCAGATCGGGGGCAATCATGTATGGCACCTCCGTGGAAACCATATTCTTTCCGTCGTCCCGCAGGATCTCCGCCGCCGGATCATACTTCGATCCGGCCGTCCTTTCCAGATCCCGATGGGCGTTAACGGCATTGTACTCTCGCCGTCGCGGATCCGCTCCGCCGTTACAGCAGACCCTCGTCCCGCAGAGCGCTGACGATCGCATGGACCGATTCCCAGCGGTCCATGGTGTAGAACAGGATTCCCGGAAAGCCCGCCGACAGAAGTTCCCGGGATTGCTGCACGGCGAACTCGATCCCGAAACCGGCCGACGCCTGTTTGTCCTCCTCCGAAAATCCGGCCAGCCGGGCGCGGACGCTGTCCGGAATGGTTGCGCCGCACGTGGCGGCGAGGGACTCCGCCAGCTTCAGGGTAACGAGGGGCATGACGCCGGGGAGGATCGGGACGGTCACGCCGCGGGCCCGGCAACGCTCGACGTAGTCGAAGAAGAACCGGTTGTCGTAGAAGTAATTGGTGAGGATGTATTCCGCGCCCTCGTCCACCTTGCGCTTGAGAAAATCCGCGTCGCGCTCGGGGTTTCCCGCCTGGACGTGTCCTTCCGGATAGCCCGCCGCGCCGAGGCAGAAGGGGAACCGCGGCCGGATGTACGCCAGCAGGTCGGAGGCATACGTCATGCTCCCCGGGTGCGGGCGGAAATTCGGATCGCGGGGCGGATCTCCGCGCACCACCAGAACGTTTTCCACACCGATGCCGGAGTATCCGTCCAACGCCTCCGAGATCTCCTCCTTCCCCAGGCCGTATCCCGCGAAATACGCGATGACCTCCAGCCCCTTCTCCCGCTTGAGCAGATCGGCCAGTTGTTGTGATCCGACCCGGGTGGATCCGCCCGCGCCGAAGGTGACCGTCGCAAAATCCGGCGCCAGCGACGACAGCTTGTCGATGGTCCGGCGGAGGTTCGCCTCCGCTTTCGGCGTCTTGGCCGGATAGAATTCGAACCCGAAACACGGTTTTTTTCGCGTTGCCCAATGCTCCACGATCTTCATCGGTTCGATGCCTTTCGGACGGGTAGGAAAATTTGTACGGGGCGCCGCAAGCCGACACCACCCGGCTCTACGGCGGACAGGGGGCGCCTTCCTCGGGCGGAGAATCCGGATGGTATTGGCACACCGCCCCCCACGGCAGGTAATGGGTGGCAAACCGGTCCGCCAGGATCACCTGGCCGTTGCGGTACACCGTGCGTGTGACGTATACGTCGGCGCCTTTGACGGCCCAATCCACCTGCACCACTTCGCCCGGCTGCAGCTTGGGATTCTCCTCCCATTTCGGATCGGGCGGATCCACCTCGTTGCGCACGCCGGTGGAAGAATACTCGACCGTGCGGCCGTCCGGGGTGGAATAGAAGCGCCAATACAACCGGCCGTTGGCCCGGTCGACTTCGGTCTCCATCAGCAACCACGACGCGGTATCGTTGACGAATTTGAAGTCCACGTCCGGGAAGAACACCGTCGCGTCGAATCCGGCGCCGAGGTGGACCGGGCCGTCGCCGGCCTCGTAGTACCCCACCCGGTAGGCGTGCGAATGCCGCTCGGCGATGGGGAAGCCGGTCATGAAGACCGCCCGGAAGAGGGTCGTGCTGACCTGGCAGACTCCGCCGCCGGCGCCTTTGATCGTCCGGTTGCCCAGGATGATGAGCGCCTCGGCGTATCCGGTGTCGAGGCTGACGTCGCCGAGGTGCTCGCCCATCGAGAAGGTTTCGCCAGGCGCCACCAGGTGCCCGTTGAATTTTTCGGATGCAAGGATGATGTTATGAATCCGCGCTTCAGCCGAACCCTTGAACGACGTCCACTGGTTGCCGTTGGGCAGCAGGCCGGCGATCCCCAGCTCCGCGGCGGTCTTGTTGTCGCCGACTTCCGGCTCGACGTAGTCAAACGCCAGGGCGGCTCCGTGCGCTCCCTGCGCCACCGCGGCCTGGACGGATTCGATCGACTTGGCGATGTTCAACTCGCGCCCGCGCTGGGCGGGGATGTACAACGCGAGCGCGCCCGCCGCGTCGTCGAACTGGTAGCGGGCGTTCTCCACCTTCCGCGAGAGGGCTCCCAGAAGCGGCCGCAACAGCGCATCGAGCTTGCCTTCGTCGAGGGCCAGCGTGTAGCGGCTGCCGCCGGCGTCCGTCATTTTGCGGAAGCTCAGCATGTCCACCAGCATCGCCGGGGTGAGGGTCCAGGACGGCGGATCTCCCGGCATCGGCCCGTCGATCGTCAGGCGGAAATCGCCCGCCAGCAGCTCCCTGGCGGCGGCTGCCTGCGAAGAGGCGTCGAGCACGTCCGGCGCGACATCGACGACCTGGAGCGGGATATCGGCGTCGGCAAGGACGCCGATCGGCGCGGTGATCAGTTGAAGCATCGACAGGATGTCCACCCGCTTCCCCATCCGCCCCGGCAGGGCCACCACCTCCATGCCGCGCAGCTCCAGTTTGGCTTCCTGGGCCGGCGTCTCGACCTCGGCCGCGATCCGTTGCAGGTAGGCCATCGCCCGGGCGAAATCGAATTGCAGCACCGGCGACACGGCCACCCCGCCGAACCGGGCCTGCATCTGCCGGCTCAGATTGTCGAGCCCGCCTTCCGACCGCCCGACGGCGTAGGCGTTGTTGACGGTCGCCAGAAGATCCAACCCCAAACCGAGGTCGGCCGGGGTCGCCGTCCATTTCCTTTCCCCGTAGGAGAAGGTGATCCGGCCGTCGCGGGGGTAATAAAAACCGTCGTTCACCCGGTAAGCGGCTTCGGCGGCGGACAGGCCGGAAAGATCGAGCCCGTGCACCGATACTCCGGGATAGATCCGGCCGCTGTTGCTGGATCCGTAGACCGATACGCTGAGGGCTGCCAAAATCAGCGCGGTCGTTGCGGCCGCCAGCAGGACGGCGACCGTGCGCACGAGCGCTTTTCCCACGACGGTCCGGTCCCGGATCGGTTCGACGGCGGGCGGTTGCGAAGTCTCCATGGGGTAGATTATATCCCCTCCGATCCGGTCCCCGGAAATCCGCAGATTTGTTTCCGCTCTCGCCGCGGGAAGATCCCGTCCGCTCCGCCGCGATTAATCATCCGGAGCCGCCGCCATATCGTAGATTCGGCGGAATTCCCCGCCGAACGCCGCCGCCAGCTCCGGGTTGCGAAAGATCAGCAGGTCTTCATCGTTCTTCCCGTCCGCGCTGGCGGTGAAATTGTACGAACCGGCGATCACGATTTCCCCGTCGATGAGGATTACTTTGTGGTGCATATTCCGCGGATTGGCGTCCAGAAAAACGGCGTCGGCGGCGCCCGCCAGATTCTCGAACTCGGCCCCGGAATTGGACCGGGCCTGGGTGGATTCCACGACACCCGACAGCAAGATTCCCTCCCGCGCCCGCGCGATCATCGCCGAGGCGATGCCGTCGGACGTAAATGAAAACGCCAGGAAGCGGATCTCCCTTTGCGCGCCCTCGATCAGTTCGATAATCCGCCCGGCGACGCAGTCTTCCGGCGCGAACAGAACCTCGATCGGGCCGGCGTCGGTGTCCACCCGCGCGGTTCCATTTCCGGACGGAGACGCCACGCCGAACCGCTTGGCGGCGAACATCTCTTCGAACTCGGCGGTGAATTCCTCCGCCAGCGCGGCGGAACGGATCCGGATGAGGTTGTTGTCGTTGCGGTAGGCGTCATTGATCGTCAGGTTCATCGATCCGGCCCAAACTTCCCGCCCGTCGATGACGACGAATTTATCGTGCATCAGCGCGTCGCCCCCGTCGCCGACGACCGGGATTCCCGCGCCGCGCAACAGGTCCAGCGCCTCGGTATGCCAGTTGTCGGAATCCACGACAATCCGGACGGGTACGCCGCGGCCCGCCGCGCGCAGGACCGCGCGCGCGACGGACAGCAGATCGAAATCGTACGCGGCGATATCGACGCTCGACTGCGCGGCGTCGACCGCCCGCGCCAGGAGCTCGTCCGGTCCGCCGGCGTATTCGCCGTCGAACGCCTGCGGCCGGCTGAAGAACGCCGCGACGGTTCCTTGCGAAACCGTTGGCGTCGGCGCGGGCGGCGCCTTGGCCGAGATGGTTTCCCGGTGCGCCAAGCCCCATCCGAGCGCCGCCAGCGCGGGAATCGAAAATGCAATGCGCAATCCCAGCAGACGATTGAAACGAATGCGGTGCATGTCTCCCCCTGGAGGATGAATTGCGGATATTATACCGAAACGCCGGTCATCCCAGAAATTCCCGAATTCTCCTCGCCACCTCGTACGGCTTCTGCGACTGCAGGTCGTGAATCCCGTCGTCGTAGTCCAGGATCCGGGCGCGCGGAAGATGCGCCTCGAGGAAGCGGATCGTCTCGGCGGTCATCTCCCGGAACTCGGACCGCTTGCCCGCCAGGTACAGGATCGGCGCGGTAATGCGTTTGGCTTCCTCTTCGAAGGGAAGGAGCGTCCGGTGGGAATTGCCGATCCCGTGCCACGCGGCCCGTGTCGCCGATCGGACGTTAAACGAGAGTTCCGAGAGCATCCGGCGCCGTTCGGCGCCGGTCATTTGCGGAAACCATTCCCCGGAGATGACATCCACCGCCGCGCGGTTGAACCAGCCGGTGCGGAACAGGGCGAGGACGAAGTCGCCGAGGACGGGGTGCGCCAGCCACTTTTCCAGCGGAGAAGCGGGAAGGGATTCCGGCCGGACGATCCCGCCCTCGATGCTGACGATTTTCCCCACCACGCGCGGATGGCGGGCCGCGACGTTGAACACGATCGTGCCGCCGTAGGAAGCCCCCACCAGATGGGTTTTCCCCAGCGGAAGCGCGCGGATGAATTTTTCCACGAGATCCGCCTGCTCGCCGATCGTATAGCGGAATCCGGATTGCGGTTTGTCGGAATCGCCGGTGCCGAGGTAATCCAGCGCGACGACGCGATAGTCCTTGGCCAGGATCGGCAGAATGGGATTCCATGTCCGGTACGTGGAAAACGCGCCGGGGATGAATATTACCGGCGCGCCTTTCCCGGCCTCGACGTAATGCAATGTGTATCCGCCGACTTCCACGAATTCGTCGTCGCCGAATTCGGCGTGCGCCATCAACGAATGGGTGCGCATGATGTCTCCGCTGACCTGACCCAACCTCCGCCCCCGCGGCGACGATTTCCACAGAACGACCGTATCCCCTCCTCCTTCCCTTAAGGGAAGGAGGAGGGGCAGGGGAGGAGGTTAGGACGGGCTTCCTACGACAATCCCATCACCTTGCCCGTTTCCGGATCCATATCGATATCCATGAACACCGGCCGGGTCGGGAGGCCGGGCATGGTTTTCATCGTCCCGCACAGCGGGTAGAGGAACCCCGCTCCAATCGAAGCGCGGACGTCGCGGATCGGGAGCCGCCAACCCTTCGGTGCGCCTTTGAGCTTCGGATCATGGCTCAGGCTGAGGTGCGTCTTGGCCATGCAGATCGGCAGCCGTCCGTAACCCAGTCCTTCGTAAAGAGCGATCTTCTGCTCGGCGGCGGGGAGGTAGTCGACGCCGTCGGCGCCGTACACCTGCGTGGCGAGGGTTTCGATCTTGCGGCGGATGGGGGCATCGTCCGGGTACAACAGCCGGATCGGCGGCGGTTCGCGGGTCGCCGCGACGACCGCTTCGGCCAGCTCGAGGATCCCCTTGCCGCCCAGCGCCCAGTTGCGGCACTCGAAGACGCCCTGCGCGCCGGCCGCCTCGGCCGCGCGGCGGACGATGCGCAGCTCGTCCGCCGTGTCGGCGGAAAAACAGTTGACGGCGACGAGCACCGGCGCGCCGAACCGCCGCGCGATCCCGATGTGGGCGGCGAGGTTGACGCACCCGGCCTCGACCAGCGCGGGGGCCGGCTCGCGGTAGGCCCGATCCAGCGGGCGGCCGGCGGCCACCGCCGGTCCGCCGCCGTGCATCTTCAGCGCGCGCACCGTCGCCACCATCACGACCGCGTCGGGCATCAGCCCGGAGATCCGGCATTTGATGTTGAAAAATTTTTCCATCCCCATGTCCGCGCCGAAGCCGGATTCGGTGACCACGTACTCGCCGAGGTGCAGGGCGATCCGGTCGGCCAGGATCGAGGAATTCCCGTGGGCGATGTTCCCGAACGGGCCGGTGTGGACGAAGGCCGGCGTTCCCTCCAGCGTCTGCAGCAAATTCGGGAGCAATGCGTCCTTAAGCAGAACCGCCATCGCCCCCGCCGCGCCCAAATCCTCGGCCGTGATCGGATCGCCGTCGCGGCTCCAACCGGCCAGCATCCTCCCCAATCGCGTCCGCAGATCGGCCGGAGACTGGGCCAGGGCGAGGATCGCCATCACCTCACTGGCGGTGGAAATGTCGAATCCCGCCGGCCGGTCGTGCCCGGCCTCCTCCTCGCCCAGCCCGATCCGGATCCGGCGCAGCATGCGGTCGTTGGTGTCCATCACCCGGTTCACCGCGATCCGGTCCGGATCGAAATCGAGCCGGAACAGGCGACGCCGGTCGTCGCGCGAGAGGTCCGGCGGCCGGGCGGCGGCGATCCCCAGCCGCTCCAACCGTGCGCGCTGCGAGCGGTTGAACTCTCCGTCGGGCGCAAGTTTGGCGGCGAGTTTTTCGTCGTCGAGCGCGTCGCACTCGTGCAGCATGCGCGCGTCGATCGCCGCCGCCAGCAGATTGTTCGCCACGGTGACGGCATGCATGTCGCCGGTGAGGTGCAGGTTGACGTCCTCCATCGGCACGATCTGGCTGTACCCGCCGCCGGCCGCCCCGCCCTTGATTCCGAAGGTCGGGCCCTGCGACGGCTGGCGGATGCAGGCGAAGGCGCGTTTCCCCAAATGCGCGCCGATCGCCTGGGCCAGGCCGATCGTCGTGGTGGTCTTCCCTTCCCCCAACGGGGTGGGCGTGATTGCCGTGACGTCGATGTATTTTCCGTGCGGTTGATGGTACAGCCGCTCGAGGATCTCCAGCCGCACTTTGGCCTTCCACGAACCGAAGAGCTCAAGTTCGTCCTCGCGGATGCCCGCGTTGCGCGCGATGCGCGCGATCGGCAGCAATTCCGCGGCCTGAGCGATGTCGAGATCGTGCGGGACGGGATCTTTCGGTTTTAAAAGGATGCGGGCGGACGGGGGTTTCGCGCGCGGCGGAGGACGGCGGACGGGGGCGCCGGCGGATCGGGCGGTTTTTTTCTTCGCAGGCGGCATATCGGTCCATCCCTTCCTTTATGTCGTCCGGACGAATATCCTCAATTATGACACATCGTATAATCGTATGCGATGGCGACATTGCAGGAAACGCTGGATTCTTTTTCGGCCAAAGCCGAACTTGCGCAGGCCTGCGGCGATGGTGCGGTGCGCTGCCTGGCCTGCGGCCATCGCTGCCTCGTCCGGCCCGGCAGGCGCGGCGTCTGCCGCGTGCGGTTCAACCGCGGCGGCGAACTGCGGATGCCGTGGGGATACGTCGCCGGATTGCAGGCGGATCCGGTGGAGAAGAAACCCTTCTACCACCTGTTGCCGGGCGCAACCGCCCTCACCTTCGGGATGCTTGGCTGCGATTTCCATTGTTCGTTCTGCCAGAATTGGGTTTCCTCGCAGGCCCTCCGGGATCCGGCGTGCGAGGGCATTGGGCTCTCGATTCAGCGCGCCACCCCGGAAACCATCGCCGACGCGGCGGGCCGGACCCGGGCGGAAATCGTCGTTTCGTCGTACAACGAACCGCTGATCACCGCCGAATGGGCGGCGGCGATTTTCCGGCCGGCCCGCGAGCGCGGCTGCAAGACGGCGATCGTCTCGAACGGAAACGCCACGCCGGAGGTGCTGGCGTTCCTGCGCCCGCACCTCGACGGGATGAAAATCGACCTCAAGGCGATGCGCGACGCCACCTACCGCAAACTCGGCGGGGTTCTGCAAAACACGCTCGACACGATCCAGGCCGCCCGAGCCTCCGGACTGTGGGTGGAAGTGGTCACCCTGCTGATCCCCGGACTGAACGACGACGAGAAGGAACTTTGGGACGCGGCGCGATACCTCGCCGGCGTCTCGGCCGACATCCCCTGGCACGTCACCGCCTATCATCCCGATTACCGGTACGATGACTCCCGGCCGACCGGCGCCGCGGACCTCGCCAAGGCCGCAGACATCGGCCAGGAAGCCGGTTTGCGCTACGTGTACGCGGGCAACCTGCCCGGAATGGTCAAGGAACTCGAGGATACGCTTTGCCCCAAGTGCCGCAAGACGATGATCCGCCGCCGGGGCTATTCGATTTTGGAGTATCGACTCCGAGATGACGGGGCATGCACGGAATGTGGTGAAATCCTTGCAGGAATCTGGCGCACCCCGGAGGGAAAAATCGGAAAAGACAGGACTCCGATTCGCGTCGTAGGATGAACCTTGCACTCGATTAAAGCCGCGTTAATATGACAATTATCACTTTATCTTTGGCCCGGATCGGTGTATTATGATTTTCGGAATGCGAAATGCATTCCGAAATTCTCTCCTCCCTCCCTCTCCCTCCAAGGTGGTTGTAGTTGGGCCCGCGCTAGCGGGCCCAACTACTTAATCCGCTTGCCCATATTGCTTTTTATTCTGCGAGCCCCGGTAAAAAACCATCCACGGCTATTTCAAGCCGCGGATGGTTTGTAATATTTCACTGCTTCGCGTTCCTTTGCGCCCTTTGCGGTGAAAAGGTTTTCATCTACAGCTTCGCCATCAACTTCGCCTTCTTCTCCTGGAACTCCTGATCGGTGATCACGCCCTTCTGCCGCAGGCCGTCCAATTGGGTCAGCAGCGCCGGCACGTCGCTCCCCGCGGCCTTGATATCCCCGCCGGATTCCAGCTGGGCTTTGGCGTTGACCATCGCAATCTTGTAGCGGATCGGGTCGGCGATGCGCTGGATTTTGTTCACGCCCAGTTCGCTGGCGGTGAGAATCTCGATATCCCCGTACCCCAGCAGGCGCCCGAGGAACGACTGCTCGAGTTTCACGTCGTTCACTTTTTCCAGGGAGGAATCCGCAACGTTTTTGCTGATCACGCCGGAAAGCTGGATCACCCGGCGGCTGGTGATGACGTACTTGCGGTTCGCCCAGATGAGGACATCGCGGGTCAGGCTGACCGCCGGCGCAATGAGGATCAGCAGGCCCAGCCAGGCGAACGGTCCGACGAACACCGACAGCACGATGACGAGGACCAGCACGCACAGCGTCAGCAGGATTTCGCTGATGGTCTCGCTGAGCAGGACCAGCCAGTGCTGGCGGGCGACGAGCAGGATGTCTTCCTGCTTTCCGAGCAGATTGTTCAGATACGTATCGGTCATGATGTCCTCCTGGGACGGTTGGATTTCCTCACAGGCGAAGCGCCATGCGAAAATATACGGAATAGCGGCATTGAAGTCCCCCGCCCGCCGTACATACGCCGGGAATCGACCCGTTCAAGATTCCGGCAAGGTCGGTCGGGGAACTCGTCCCGGGATAGTACCATGAAAGCCAAGACGACATTATCGAGCTTTAATCCTTCCGGATGGGAAACGGTATACAATATTGTCCTGATCTCGGAGGGGAGTTTCTCAGCGCAGATGGAACCGCGACGGGAAGCCACGGTCTGGATCGGCGGCGAGGCGGGGGAAGGCATCGCCTCGGCCGGCGACGTGTTCGTGAAAACCGCCGCCCGCCTCGGGCTCGGCGCGTTCGCCCACAACTCCTACCAGTCGGTGATCCGCGGCGGCGAGGTGTTGCTGCAGATCCAAACCGGGCCGCACCCGGTCCTCTCGCACGGCGGCGACTGGGATTTCCTCATCGCCCTCAACCAAAGCGTCCTCGACCTGCATCTCCGCTCTGCCCGGCCGAATTCCGTCGCGCTGTTCAACGCCGATTCCGTCAAGCCGCCGGACAGCCCTACCGCCGCCGCCCTGGCCGGCATACCGGTCACCCACCTGATCTCGGACCTGTCCAAAAATCCCGTGATGCAGAACACCGTCCTGCTCGGGGCGATGATGCACCTGCTGAACCTTCCCTGGGACGTCTTCGAGAGCGCGGTCTGCGACCAGTTCGGCAAGCGCCGGACCGACCTGGCCGACCTGAACGTCGGCATCGCGCGCAGGGGATGGGATTACGCGGAGAAAAACCTTCCGCCCCGCCCGCACATCGCGCTGGCCGGGGACGGAAAACGGCGGATCGTCATCACCGGCAATCAGGCCGCCGGCCTGGGCGCTCTCGCCGGCGGGTGCAAGTTCTACTCGGCCTACCCGATGACCCCGGCCTCCTCGATCATGCACTGGCTCGCGCCGCGCGCCGCCCGCCACGGGATGATCATGAAGCAGGCCGAGGACGAACTGGCGGCGATCAACATGGCGATCGGCGCCGGCTACGCCGGAGTTCGCGCGATGGTCGGAACCTCGGGCGGCGGTTTCGCGCTGATGACCGAAGCCGTCGGCCTGGCCGGGATGATCGAGGCGCCGGTGGTCGCGATACTCTCGCAGCGCGCCGGCCCCTCAACCGGGCTGGCGACCAAAACCGAGCAGGGGGACCTGTTCCAGGCGCTGGGCGCCTCGCAGGGCGATTACCCGAAGGCGGTTCTGGCCGCGCTGGATCCCGTCGACGCGTACTATACGGTCATCGAAGCCCACAACCTTGCAGAGAAATACCAGATGCCGGTGATCGTGATGATGGACCTGTACCTCTCCGAGCGGACGGTCATCGTCGATCCGGAAAGCATGAATCCGCACGTGCCGATTGAACGCGGGGAGATCGTGAACGAGGCGGTCGAAGGGGAGTATCTGCGCTACCGCGAAACGCCGAGCGGCGTCTCGCCGCGCGCGCTTCCCGGCGCGCCGGGCGGGATGCACGTCGCGCCGTCCGATGAACACAACGAGCAGGGCGTGCTGGTGTCCGACTGGTACACCAATCCCACCCAGCGCACGCGGATGGTGGAAAAAAGGATGCGCAAGATGGCCGGGGTTGGCCGCGACACGGCCGAACGAGCATTTCTCTGCGAAGGGCCGGAGGATGCGGAGCTCACCGTCGTCGGGTGGGGGTCCACCCACGGCGTCCTCGAAGATGCGCGCCGGGCGTTGGCGGACGCCGGGCATTCCGTCCGCCTGGTCCAATTCCGGACGCTGTGGCCGTTCCCGGCGGCCGGCGCGCTCCCGATCCTGCAGGCCGCCCGGCGGATCGTGTGCGTGGAGAACAATTACGGCGGGCAGCTGGCCCGGCTGATCCGCCAGGAGACGGGCGTCTCCATTCCGTACGCCGTCCGAAAATACGACGGCGAACCGTTCTCGGCCGGCCCGCTGGCGCAGGCGCTGGAGATCTGCCTGCGGCCCTCCGCCCCCGCGGTGCAAACCCTGATCTCGGCCGAGCTGGATATCCCGGTGAGGTTCGAATGAGCGCGGCCGGCGATTATCGATCCCGCGTGCGGCGAACGTGGTGCCCCGGCTGCGGCGACTACGGGGTGCTGAACGCTCTGCAGAACGCCCTCGCGGCGCTGAACCTCGAACGCCGCAACCTGGTCGTCGTCTCCGGGATCGGATGCTCCTCCGATCTGCCGCACTTCCTGAACGTCTACGGAATCCACACCCTGCATGGCCGCGCGCTTCCGGTGGCGCAGGGGATCAAGATGGCGAACAAGGACCTGACGGTCGTGGTCACCGGCGGCGACGGCGACGGCTACGGGATCGGCGCCGGCCACTTCCTCCACGCCATGCGGCGCAACCTCGACATCACCTACATCGTGATGGACAACCGGATCTACGGGCTGACCACCGGACAGGCGTCGCCCACTTCTGACCGGGGGCACAAGACCAAATCCACGCCGGCGGGGAATCCGGAATGCGCGCTCAATCCGCTGGCGCTGGCGGTGGCCGGCGGGGCGACGTTCGTCGGCCGCGGATTCTCCGGCGAGCCGGTCCACCTGGCCGCGGTGATGAAACGCGCGATCGCACACAAAGGATTCTCGCTGGTGGATGTGTTCTCCCCCTGCGTCACCTGGAACAAGGTCAACACGTACGACTCGTACCGCCCGTTGATCCTGAAACTGGAAACGGAGAACCACAACCCCGCCGACCGCGATGCGGCGTTGCGCCAGGCTCTGCGCGAAGACAAATTGCCGATCGGGGTGTTCTACGAAATCGACGAGCCGACCTTCGAAGCGGAGGAACCCTCCCTGCAGGGCGAACCGCTCGCCGGGAGAAAGCTCGGGTTGAGCGACGAGGAATGGAGCGCGTTGATGGGGGAGTTCGCTTAATCCCCCTCATCCCCAGCCCTTCTCCCGGCTTACCCCCGCTTCGCGAGGGCAGGCGCCGGGAGCAGGGAGAAAAACAATCATTCGCCGATTATTTTTATCAGCACCCGCTTCTTCCTTCCCCCGTCGAACTCGCCGTAGAAGATCTGCTCCCAGGGGCCGAAATCCAATTTCCCGTTCGACACCGCCACGACCACCTCGCGGCCCATCACCTGGCGTTTCAGGTGCGCGTCGCCGTTGTTCTCCCCGGTCCGGTTGTGGCGGTAGCGCGAGAGCGGCTCGTGCGGGGCAAGCGATTCCAGCCAGGCGTCGTAATCCGCGTGCAATCCGGATTCGTCGTCGTTGATGAACACCGAGGCGGTGATGTGCATCGCGTTCACCAGCGCCAGTCCCTCGCGAATCTTGCTTTCGGCCAGCGCCCGTTCCACCTCCGGCGTGATGTTGATGAACGCCCGGCGGGAGGGCACATCGAACCATAATTCCTTTCGGAAAGCCAACATTGTGGCGTCTCCTTCGGCACCGGATTTATGACCGTTATCCTAACACCCCGTTCATCCACCTTCCCTTCCTTTACCCAATTCGACAAAATGCCCCTGCCCTTTCCTCTTCTCGTCCCTGTCCCAACCTCTCGCCCCTGTCCTAACCTCCCACCCCTACCCCTCCCTCCTTCCCGCGGCGCGGGAAGGAGGGAGGGGTATCACATGAGCACCTATGGATTTTTTTACTGGGGGTGGGATGCCAGGACAGCATTCAATTCCCACCGCCCTTGTCTAAAATCCATGTTGACGTTATGCTTCCCCCCGGAGCAGCTTGATGGCGATTTCGCGACGCAAATTCCTGCAACTTTCGGCGCTCGGCGCTTCTTCTCCGCTGTGGTCGAAGGCGTTCCGCGGTTTGGGGAAGCAGATCCCGGTCGATCCGCTCGACGAGTGGAAGCGGAAATATTCCGCCGGAACGCGGCTGGGACGCGTGCTGGCGACCCTGCCGCTCCGTTCGCGCCCGGACGCCGAATCCAACGAAGTCGGAAAGAAGTATCAGGATGCGGTCGTGGAGATCGTGCGCGAGGTGGTCGGCAAGGGGCCGGCGTTCAGCCCGCACAACCACCGCTGGTTCGAGACTCCCGAAGGCTATCTGTGGTCGCCGTGGGTCTTTCCGATGGACTTCCAGGTCCAGACTCCCCTGGCGGAGATTCCGGACGGAAAAGTATGGGTGGAAGTGACCGTCCCGTGGGTCCAGGGGCGCACCGCTCCGCGGGATTCCGCGCCGAACTTCATGCTGCAGCCGGGCGACCGTGCGACGGTTTTGTATTACGCGTCGATCTACCCCGCTACGAAAACCGCAACCGACGACCAGGGGCGGATCTGGTATTTCCTCGACGAGCTCGAGGCGCCGATGTACGCCCGCGCCGAGGGGCTGCGGGTGATCACCGCCGACGAGGTCGCACCGATATCCCCGGACGTGGAAGACAAGCAGATCGTCGTGGATCTGACCCGCAATCTGCAGACGCTCGTCGCGCTCGAAAACGGCCGCGAGGCGTACTACGCGGTCATTTCCTCGGGCGGCAGGAATTCCGAGACGGGCGCCTGGTCGACTCCGGTGGGCGAGCATCCGATCTGGCGCAAACGGATCGGGATGCGGATGGGCGGGGGCGACCTGGAGAGCGGATTCGATCTGACGGGCGTGGGCTGGACCAGCCTGTTTTCGGGGCACGGCGAGGCGATCCATTCCACGCACTGGCATAACGACTTCGGCATCCCCAAATCCCACGGCTGCATCAACGCCCGGCCGGAAGACGCCAAGTGGCTGTTTCGCTGGACGACGCCCATCGTCGAGTACCCGCTGGGCGACAAGCAGGTCGTGATGCCGGGGGGAACCCGGGTGAAAGTCATCGGTTAGCGCAAACACTCCCATGACTGCGGATTTTTCCCTCGGATGGATCTGGCTGGCGGGAGTGGTCTCGTTTCTCTCGCCGTGCGTGCTGCCGATCCTTCCCGGGTACGTCGCCTACCTGGCCGGGCAGGCCACCGGCTGCGATCCCTCCCGCGTGGACCGCTGGCGGGTGCTGGCTCACGGCACGGCGTTCATCCTCGGCTTCGGCCTGATGTTCATCATCCTCGGCGCGACCGCATCGGTCATCGGACGGGTGTTCATCGAGTACCGGATCTGGATCGCGCGGATCGGCGGGCTCTTGATGGTGGTGTTCGGCCTGCAAATGGCCGGCGTGATCCACCTGCCCTTCCTGGATTACGGCCTGCGGCCGACCGTGAATCCGAACCCGCGCTGGGGCCTGGCCTCGTCGCTGGCGATGGGGTTCGTGTTCGCCACCGGCTGGACTCCCTGCATCGGCCTGGTGCTGGGATCGGTGCTCACCCTGGCGGCCTACGAAGCGTCGCTGGCCCGCGGAATCCTGCTCCTGGCGGTGTATGCCTTCGGACTCAGCGTCCCGTTCCTGCTGACCGCGCTGCTCCTGGACCGGATGGGGATCTGGCTGCGACGGCTGACGAAAGTCTGCCGCTGGATTTCCGTCATCGCCGGATTGCTGTTGATCGTGTTCGGGGTACTGTTCGCCGCAAACCAGTTGTCCCTCATATCCCGCTGGCTGCCCAGTTGGGAGATCGGGATATAGGCCGTCGGGGTTTTTCGTGCGGATCATAAAAGTCCTCGGTTGGGTGTTGTTGGGAGTCGCACTCGGCGCGATCGCCGGAGCGGCGCTGTGGCGGTCCGCCGGATCGAACGCTCCGGCAGCCAGCCCGGCCGTCTCGACCGTTCCGCCGCTGACGGCCGCCCCCGCACCGGCCGTGGATTCCCCGGCTCCGGATTTTTCCCTTTCCGGGCCGGACGGTCCCGCCGGTCTGTCGGACTTCCGCGGCAAAATCGTCATCTTGAATTTTTGGGCGACGTGGTGCGAACCGTGCCGGGAGGAACTTCCCCTGCTGAACCGAATTGCGGAGGAGCGCCGGGACACCGCGGTCGTGCTGGCCGTGGAATCGGGCGAACCCGAATCCGAGGTCCTTCGGTTCGTGAATCCGTTGCAGCTGACCGAAGTCCGCATCTTGTACGATCCGTCCGGGAGAGTCCGCGACGACTATCTGGTGCGCGGCCTGCCGACAACCTTCTTCCTCGACGCCTCGGGGGTCATCCGGCGGATCAAAGTCGGCACGCTGGAATTTTCCGAGATCGAATCCATCCTGTCTCAAATGGGAGCGACGTCGTGACGGTTCACCTGATCCTTTATGTCCGCAACGGCCATCCCGCCAGCCGCGAAGCGCAAGCCTGGTCGGAAGCCCTGAAGTCCGCCTACCCGCACACCGTCGAACTCCGCGACGTCGATTCCCGGCCGGAGTGGAAAGAGATATTCGGGGCAACCGTACCGGTGGCGGAAGTGAACGGCCGGCGACTGACAGTTCCGCTGACCGAGACGGAATTGCGCAGCGCGCTGGCGCTCGGGGCGGCGATCGGCCGCTACGAACAGGAAACCAGCGTGCCCAAACCCGTGCGGGCGCTGGCTTCGAGGGCCGACCGGCTGGCGAATTGGTTCTCCCGCCACTGGCTGGCGGCGTTCAACGGCTTCTTCGCCGTGTACCTCGGGCTGGCCTTCCTCGCCCCGGTGCTGATGAAGATCGGCGCGACGACTCCCGCCTCGTGGATCTACACCGTGTACAGCTTCACCTGCCACCAACTGGGATACCGGTCCTTCTTCCTGTTCGGCGAGGAACCGTTCTATCCGCGGTCGGAATTCGCGGCCGATACGGGAATCGATCCGAACGATTTGTGGGCCGCGCGGGCGTTCGACGGCAACTCCCTGCTGGGATACAAAGTGGCGCTGTGCGAACGCGACACCGCCATCTACGCCTTCATCCTCCTGGGCGGGATCGCCTTCCACTTCCTTCGCCGCAAGGTGAAGCCGCTGCATTGGGCGCTGTGGATTCTGTTCGGGATCGTCCCCATCGGCCTCGACGGCGGAACCCAGCTCCTCAGCAGCATCCCCTTCCTCCATTTCCCCTTCCGGGAAAGCACCCCCTTCCTGCGCGCACTGACCGGCGCGCTGTTCGGCCTGGTCAGCGTCTGGTTCGCGTACCCGTACGTGCAGGAAAGCATGGACGAAGACCTCGCCTCCCGCCCCCCGGCGCGTCCATGACCTTCCACGAGCGAAGCGGGCTGCGGTACTTCACCTTCCCCTCGCTCGACGCCGCCGGACTCCCCCACGCCGTGATCACCCGGCGGGGAGGATCGAGCCGCCCGCCGTACGAATCGCTCAACCTGGGGCTCTCGGTGGGCGACGATCCGGCGGCCGTCGACTCCAACCGCCGCCGCGTCTTCGAGTTGTTCGGGCGGAATCCGCAATCGGTGCCCGAGCTCCATCAGGTCCATTCGACACGGATTCTTCCGGCTCCGTTCCACGGCGGGGAACGCTGGCCGCAGGCCGACGGCGTGGTTGCCGGCTCGCCGGACGTCACCCTGTGCCTGCGGTTCGCCGACTGCGTTCCGGTCCTGCTGTATGATCCGGTTTGCCGCGCGGTCGGAATCGCGCACGCCGGGTGGAAGGGAACGCTGGCCGGCGTCGCCGCGGCCGCGGTCGACGCCCTGGGCGGGCATTTCGGCTCTCGCCCGGAAAATATCCTGGCGGGCATCGGCCCTTCGATCGGCCCCGACCACTATGCGGTGGGCGCCGAGGTGGAGGACGCTGTGCGGAGGACGTTCGGCCCCTCGGCCGATCGGTGCTTGGCACGGCACG
>Ga0316616_100000079_pt1 | contig 23559 bp, 23 predicted proteins | sample OWC_Aug_M1_C1_D1_FD_207660 | JGI IMG/M metagenome (GOLD analysis project Ga0316616, IMG submission 207660) | Wetland soil microbial communities from Old Woman Creek delta, Ohio, United States - OWC_Aug_M1_C1_D1_B | ecosystem: Environmental > Terrestrial > Soil > Wetlands | place: USA: Ohio... | reverse complement strand
TATGCCAGATACAGGCCACTCATCAGCGTCAGCGACGACAGAAGTTTCAGGATACGCATGATTTTCTCCAAGGTTGATATGAGGGTATGTTAGCAAGAGTAAATAATAAACGACAGAACAAAATCCTACTAGTTCAGTCAACTATTGCCCTCAATTAAAAACCCGCCGTCTGGCGAGTTTTTAATTGGGGGCAAAGTTCAGAACTGGTAGCTGGCGTTGAGCCCGAGCAGCCAGTTGCGGTTTGCAGCCGGTTCGTAATACCTTTTGTTGCTGTCGTTGAGTTTGACCGAGCCGATATAGTCACGATCCCACAAATTATCAACTCGCAGGAACTCCGAGATGCGCCACTGGCGGATGTCCTGGTTGAACCCACCACGCCAGCTGGCGATGGCGTAACCGGGAGCGGTGTCGTTATTGGTGTCGGCGACATATACCTGGCTGTAGGCGCGTGCTTCCAGCGCTGTGGAGAAGCCAGTCGGCGCGTGCTTCCAGGCAAGTTCGGCATAGGCGGTGTCGCTGTAGGTGCCGGGGATGGTTTTGCCGCTCTGCACCAGTGTGCCCCCAGCGCAATTAGGCGCGGTTGATGCGTTGCAGAACGAGCTGCTGTACTCCGCATCAAGATAGGCATACGAGGCGTAGCCGGTCAAACCGTTTCCGAAGTCGGAGTCAATCGAGATTTCAACGCCCTTGCGATCTGTAGTGCCGGCATTCTGGTAAGAAGACCTCCCGCTGGTGGTGTTGGAAACGACGATTTCATCATCGGTGTCAATTTTGAAAAACGCGATGTTGGCGCGTGTGTTAGAGCCTAGATAAGCCTTGGCGCCGACTTCGTAGTTGTTGCTGGTGGATGGTTTCAGGTCGATATTGAAGCCTCCGATACCGCCCGGCTGGTACGCCATTTCAATCAGTGTAGGAGTTTCAAAACCCTTGCCGGCGTTAGCATACAAATTTACCGTAGGCGTGAGTTTGAACAGTACCCCAGCCACCGGCGTGGTTTTGTCGTAATTGACCTTGCCGCTGCTATCACCGTTGTACAAGTAATGGTCATCATTTTCGAGGTGCACATCGCTGTGACGTACGCCGGCCAGCAGGTTCCAGCGCGAGTGTGGCGACCACTCGGCCTGCGCGTACTGGTCGAAGTTCCAGACCGAGTTGTCCTCGTTGCGGCGCAAAATCCCCTTGACTCCGCAGTTCACACCTACCCCGCAGAGGGTATTGTTATTGGTTTGACGGATGGTGAAATTGTCATACCCGGTACGGTCGTCGGTCATGGTGTCATAGTTGGCGCCTAGCGTGAAACTGTAAGCGCCACCGGCCAAGATTCCCTTGTGGATGTAGTGCAAATCGGTCCCGCTAAAGTCGCGCTTGATTTGGGCTACGCCACCGGCAGTCTGGTTGTTAGCGTTCGGCGGAAGGTTCTTGACGAATGCGGAGGAGACGCCGGTGCCTGCAGCATTTGTGCCAACGGCTTGGAACTGCAAGTTGAAGCGGTTGCCACCGTAGGCCATCAGGTGGATGGCATTGTCGGCATCGAAGTCGTGCTCCAGTTTGGCGCCGACCTGGGTGTGGCGTCGCTCCACGCGCGTATTGAAGTTTTCCGCTCCAACGCCGGCCTGTTCCGGATCCTGCTCCCACTGTGCCTTGGTCAGCCCAAGCGGGTCTTGTGCTTTCGGCTGGTCAAGATAGGTGCCGATCATGGTCAGGCGGGTATCCTCATTCAGTTGCAGTCCCAACTTGGTGTTGAACAAGGTGCGGCGAACTCCGGCGTGTTCGCGATAGTCGTCGCTCTCCAGATGGGAAAGATTTGCGTTGTAGTTGAAGTCGCCCGACGTGCCGCCAAACTTGAGCGCTTCGCGCTGTGTGTCATAGCTGCCAGCGGTAAAGGAGGCATCGAGAGTAGGATCCTTGGGCCCGTCGGCAGTAAAGATTTGCAATACGCCGCCGGAGGAATTGCCGTACAGCGCGGAAAACGGTCCGCGCATCACTTCGATGCTTTTTGCCGACCCGAGATCCATGGTGCCGGTCTGGCCCTGTCCGTCCGGCATGGTGAGTGGGATGCCATCGGCGTATAGGCGAATGCCGCGTACGCCGAATTGGGAGCGCGCGCCGAAGCCGCGGGTGGAAACTTGCAAATCCTGGGCATATTGGCCGCGGGACTGTGCCACGACGCCAGGCACCCGCGCCAGGTCTTCGGAGATGTTGACCTGCAGCTTGCCGTCCTGGATATGTGCAGAGTCCACCACGTCAATCGAGAGTGGCAGGTCAAAGCTGTTCTGTTCCTGGCGGGTGGCGGTGACCACGACCGGTGAGGCGACAATGGGGTCAACAGCGGTATATTCAGCCAGTGCGGGAGAGGCGGTAAGGCTGCCGATAATGGCAACCGGGATGGCTTTAAGGGTGAACATGATATTTGTCTTTAAAAGTAAGAGGATTCGGGATGACGGAGATTTTATCCGGGAGCCCGTACTGTGAACATCATGATTTCCATGAATTTACAGGCTATTTCCGCCATTTCTTTCATGGGCACGGCGGAAATGGCTGGATTACTGTGCAGCCCGGCCGGTATGGCTAGATAAAACCTGCTACACCAGCCCTTCCAGCAGTTGTACCTGCACCGTTTCTCCGGCCGGAACATTGCCGCAGTTTTCCGGCAGCACGATGAAGCAGTTGGCCTCGCTCATCGAGCGCAGTACGCCGGAGCCTTGGTTGCCGATGGGGCGGACATTCCAGGTGCCGCCGTTATCGGGGAACAGGACGCCGCGTTGAAATTCGGTGCGGCCAGGCGCTTTTTTCAAAGCTTCGGTGCAGGTGGCAGCCAGCAGCGGCACGGGGGCCGAGTCAGACTGGCCCATCAGCACCAGCATGGCGTCGCGCACGAACTGGTAGAAGGTGACCATGACTGAAACAGGATTCCCAGGCAGGCCGAAATAGTGAGTATTGCCGATCTTGCCATAGGCCAGCGGACGCCCCGGCTTCATGGCGATTTTCCAGAACACGACCTGACCGAGTTCGTTGAGCAATTGCTTCATGAAATCGGCCTCGCCCACCGAAACGCCGCCACTGGTGAGGATGACGTCGGCGGCCGCTGCGGCGTCGAGCAATGCCTGTTCCAGCAGCCTGGGGTCGTCGCGCACCACGCCCATGTCGATGATTTCGACGCCCAGGCGCGCCAGCATGCCATAGATAGTGTAGCGGTTGCTGTCATAGACTTGGCCTTCCTGCAGGCTCTGGCCAATGCTGGCCAGTTCGTCGCCGGTGGAAAAGAAGGCAACGCGAAGTTTGCGGTAAACCCGCACTTCGCCGATGCCGAGTGAGGCGATCAGGCCGAGGTCGGCCGGACGTACCAGATGGCCGGCGGGGAACACCACTTGGCCGAGCCTGAGGTCTTCGCCCGCATAGCGCAGGTTCTGGCCGCGTTTGACACCTTCGCCGAAAGCGATGGTGTCGCCGGAGACTTGCACATGTTCCTGGATCACCACGGTGTCGCAGCCATCAGGCATTACCGCGCCGGTCATGATGCGTACGCATTCGTCCTTGTCCACCTTGCCAGCAAAGGACTTGCCGGCAAATGCAGTACCAACAATTATAAGTGTGGTGATTCCAGTGGCCACGAGGTTATCCGCATTGAGCGCGTAGCCATCCATGGCGGAATTGTTGTGGTTGGGCACGTTGCAGGGCGAGAGGATGTCTTCCGCCAGTACGCGTCCGAGCACGCTGCGCACCGGCAAACATTCCTTGCTTTGCAGCGGGGAAAGGTAATCGCGGATGTACTTGCGCGCCTTGTCCACCGGCATGGAATCTGGATCGTAGTCGTCTGCGCAGCTGGCGGCGCGGATGAAGTCTGTCGTCATGGTAGTTGTGTCTTAGTGGGTGGAAACGATTTTCAGGATGTTGCGCTGCTGCTTTAGCCATGACACCACGAATTCGCCGATGGCGACTGGATCGTTGAGGTCGAGCACCGGCAGTTTGGTTGGTGCCGCACCGTCGGCGGCGACGGCGATGACTTGCGGGTCCTGGTCTGCCAGCAGCGGGTGATCAAGCGAGGGGCGGTAGACTTCGATCTTGGGGATGGCCTCCTGCTTGAAGCCTTCCACCAGGATCAGGTCAGCCAGCGAGGTGTCCATGTGTGTCAGCAGTTCAGCCAGGCGGGGTTCCTGCCGTTGTGGCTCGACGTGCGAGAGTTCGGTCATCAATGCCCAGCGCTGGCGTGAGCCGAGCAGCGTCTGTACGGCACCGGATTCCCTGAGTCTGTAACTGTCCTTGCCTGGGTGGTCGATGTCGAAGGTGTGGTGGGCATGCTTGATCACGGAAATGCGCAGTCCGTGCAGCAGCAATACCGGGATTAGGCTGGTAAGCAGGGTAGTCTTGCCGACGCCGCTCCCCCACGCACAGAAGCCGAGCATAGGGACATCACTTCGGATCACGCGGCAGCCTCCAGTTCGGCAGGGGTATTGAAATTGGCGAAGGCCTCGGCCTCGTCGTCAAATTGCACTTCGACGGTCTTGAGTCCGGCATACCAGGCGTCTATCTTGCGTCCACCGCTTTCCAGAAAACGCGTCAGGTCGGGCAGCAGCGCGGTGCGGCACAGGCAGAACACGGGATGTGGCTGGTCGCCGGTTTTGGCTACGGCGAGGTCGGCCTGATGTTTTTCCATAGCCAGCAACAGGCGCTGCACTAGGTCGACAGGCAGGAAAGGCGAATCGCAGGGCACGGTGACGACCAATGGCGTTTTCGCCGCCATCATGCCGCAGTGCAGCCCGGCCAGCGGCCCGGCGAAGCCGCCAATGGCGTCGCTGATGACGGGGTAGCCGAAGGCCTGGTAAGACTCGATCTCGCGGTTGGCGTTGAGCAGGATTCCCTCAACCTGCGGCCGCAGCCGTTCCAGCACATGGGTCACCAGCGGCTTGCCGTGAAATTGCAGCAGCCCTTTATCTGCGCCGCCCATGCGGCGCCCCATGCCGCCAGCGAGGATGATTCCGGTCACGTTCATGCTGCAGCCTGCGCTTTTTCCGTGTGGCGGAAACGCTCCGCTCCGGTGAACAGCAGAAAATGCCTGCCTTGGGCGCGGCCGATCATGGTGATGCCGACTTTTTGCGCGATCTCCCAGCCCATGCGGGTGAGGCCGGAGCGCGACACGAGGAAGGGAATGCCCATCTGTGCCGCCTTGATTACCATTTCACTGGTCAGCCGCCCGGTGGTGTAGAAAATCTTGTCGTGGCCGCTGACGCCGTCCAGCCACATCATGCCGGCGATGGCGTCCACCGCATTGTGGCGGCCGACATCCTCCACGTAGTAAAGGATCTCCGCGCCTTGGCCCAGCGCGCAGCCGTGCAGCGCCCCCGCTTTCTTGTACAGGCTGTCGTAGTGGCGCACGTTGTCGAGCAGGGCTTGCAGGGTGGCCTCATCCAAGGTGGCGTCTTGCGCCAGTTGGAGTTGGTCAAGCTCTTCCATCAGGTTGCCGAACATCGTGCCCTGGCCGCAACCGGTGGTGACGGTGCGTTTGCCCAGCCGCTGCTCGATGTTTTTGAGGCCGTTGCGGGTGGTGACGGCCACGGCATCGGTTTCCCAGTCCACCTGCACCGCGGCGATTTCCTCGATGCCGGGCAATAGTTTCTGATTGCGCAGGTACCCTATGGCCAGCGCCTCCGGCGCGGCGCCCAAGGTCATCAGGGTGACGATCTCGCGCTTGTCCAGGTACAGCGTCAGCGGGCCTTCGCCGGCGATTTCAGTGGCACCGACTTCGCCGTGTTCGTCGATGTAAGGAACGGTAAAAGTCAGTGGGCGGCTGGCGTGGGTGATTTGTGGGCGGAGTTCGGACACCATCAGCCCCCGGTCATGGACATGAAGCGTACCACTGCCGGTTCGGCGCGACGCAGGTCGAAATCATGCCCCATGGGCTTGATTTCCATGGCGCCCAGGATGGCGTTCCGCAACGGCGTGTCGTCGTTCGGGTAATCGCGCAGCCAGGGCATGAGGTCGACTTTGTCTTCCTGTCCCAGACACAGATACAACTCGCCTTTGCAGGTGATGCGCACACGGTTGCAGGACTCGCAGAAGTTGTGGCTGTGCGGCGAGATGAAGCCGATGCGGGTGTTGGTGCCCGGAATGCGCCAGTAGCGCGCCGGGCCGCCGGTGTTTTCGTCGCTGCTGACCAAGTTGAAATGGCGTTGCAGGGTTTGCAGGGTTTCGTCGTTGCTGACGTAGCTCGATGCCCGGCTGTGGTCAACCTCGCCCAGCGGCATTTCCTCGATGAAGGCGATGTCGAGTTGCTTGTCGATGGCGAATTGCACCAGGCGCGGCGCTTCGTCATCGTTGAAGCCGTGCATCAGCACAACATTGAGTTTGGTGTGAGCGAAGCCGGCAGCGCGGGCGGCTTCGATGCCGCGCAGCACCTTGTGAATGTCGCCGATGCGGGTGAGCTTGCGAAAGCGTTCGGCGTCCAGGCTGTCCAAGCTGATGTTGATGCGGTCGACGCCGGCGTCCTTGAGTTGTCCGGCGTATTGTTCCAGTTGCGAGCCGTTGGTGGTCATTGTCAGCTCGCGCAGCCCAGGCAGGCCGCCGATGTGCTGGAAAAGCCACAGCGCATCGCGCCGAACCAGTGGCTCGCCGCCGGTAATGCGTACTTTCTGCACCCCCAGCCCGACGAATACCTGTACCAGGCGCTGGCACTCTTCCAGGTTCAGCACCTGTTCGCGCGGCAGGAAGGTCATGTCCTCGCCCATGCAATAGACGCAGCGGAAATCGCAGCGGTCGGTGATGGACAGGCGGATATAGTCCACCCTCCGCCCGAAGCGGTCGATCAATGCGGCAGTATTGGTGTCTAGTGAGCCCATGATATTTAATGGTGTTTGGCTATGGTGTAATCTATCCTGTGGGTGCAGAATTCTAAGCGTTTCAAACTGCTGCCACAAAACAAAATTATCCGACTATTTTAATCAGATATCCATAGAACACCATGAGTTCCAGCAATATAAAAATCCGCATTCCCTATGGCGAACTGTCCGCAATGGGCCCCGGCAAAGCAGACCTGCTTGATGCCATCGAAAGCAGCGGCTCGATTTCCGCTGCGGCACGTAATCTTGGCATGTCCTACAAGCGCGCCTGGGACTTGGTGGATACCATGAACCGCTGCTTCAGCCAGCCGCTGGTTTCGACCGCTACCGGCGGGAGCCACGGCGGCGGTGCTCAGGTGACAGAGTTCGGCCACGCAGTGTTGCGCCGCTACCGTGCCTTGGTCGTTAAGGCCGAGCAAAGTGTGGCTGCCGAATTGCAGGAACTGGTCACTATGCTGGCTTTATCTGCCGCTGAAAAATAAACTTTATCCGCAATTTGTATCAGATTGATCCCCTTCGTTATATTTGATCTAATATCTCGTCCGTTATATTTTCAAATGAATTTCCACTGTGCATGAATTTCAGGCGCATCTTAAAGGGGGCTGTTGTGAAAAATACTCAGAATTTTGTATATCGTGTTATAGCAGGCGCTGTCCTGGCGGCGCTGCCGTTTTCAGTCTTGGCGGAGGAGCCTGAAGCCGCCACGCGCATCCAGCAACTGGAGAAAATGATGCTGCAGATGCAGCAGCAACGCGAAGAGCAGGACAAGCAGATGCAGGTGATGGCCGATGAGCTCAAGGCCATGCAGCAGCAGATGGCAAACAGCAAGGAAGACAGGGTCAAGGAAAAAGGTAAGGCTACCGGTAGCCCGGTTTATGCGGCGTTCAAGGATGGCCTGGTGTTTGAGGATGGCGGCGGCGATTGGAAACTGCAACTCAACGGCCGCGTGCAGACGGACTACCGCAACTACGACCCCTCCGAATGGAAGAGTGATACTTTCAGCATTCGCCGTGCACGCTTCGGGGGAACCTTCACCTTCCTCAAGGACTTCGCTGTGCGCGTGGAAGGCGAATACGCCAACACTACCGGCACCACCACCACTGCACTTACTTACGGCTACCTCGACTATACCCGTTGGGCAGGCGCCAAGATCCGTGCTGGCCAGTTCAAGCCGTTCTTTGGTTTGGAACGCGCGTATAGCACCAACTTTATTGACTTCACCGAACTCTCTCTCGCAACCAACAACGGTACCATTTTCAACTCCACCTACGACCGTGGCGTCATGCTGTTCGGTGATCCGCTACCTTGGCTCAACTACAACCTTTATGCTATCAATGGTACCGGACAGAACCAGAACGATGTCGACAACCAGAAGGACACCGGCGGGCGCGTCAACGCCAATCTTGCCCGGCTCGCGGACTTCAAGAACATGGTGCTACACATCGGTGCATCTGCGAGCACCGGCGATCTCGGCTTCACTGCGGCTACTGGCTCCATCAGCCAAGCAACAGAAAGTCAGGGGGTGAGCTTCTTCAGTGTCAGTGGATTAGATACGGATAGCAAACGCAAGCGCTGGGGTATCGAGACGGCGCTGACCTACGGCCCTGTCAAGTTCCAGTCGGAATATATTTCTGCCAATTTCGACGGCGACTGGACCAAAGGAAACAAGAAGGACAGCTACGACAACGACATCAACAACTGGTACGCAGACCTCAACTGGCTGGTAACCGGCGAGAGCTATGCCGACAGCTACAAGAGCGGCGTGTTCGGCCGCATCAAACCCAAGCAGAATTTCAGTGGGCAGGGCGGTTGGGGCGCGTTAGAACTAGGCCTGCGATACAGCAAATTCGACGCATCCGACTTCAGCAACATGCTGGCCAATACTTCCACCTCGAAATATACCAGCGAGGCAGATGCCTGGACCGCAGGCGCCAAGTGGATACTCAATCCCAATGCGCGCCTAGTGCTGAACTACATCCATACCAGCTTTGACACTCCGGTGACGAGCAATGGCAAGACCGATGACCAAGAAGACGCCATCGTGCTGCGTGCCCAATACGATTTCTGATAAGGTGACCGAAATGACACGATATTTCCAATCGCTACTGGCAGCCTTGCTGCTGGTGGCTCTGCCGATTATGGCAGCAGACAAGCCTGGCATTATCAAGCTGGCCACTACCACCAGCACCGCCAATACCGGCCTGCTGGATTACCTGCTGCCCAAGTTCGAGGCCAAATGTTCCTGCAAAGTGAACGTCATTGCTGTCGGCACCGGCAAGGCGCTCAAACTGGGTGAGGACGGCAATGTGGACGTGGTACTGGTGCATGCCCGTCCAGCGGAGGATGCCTTCGTTGCCGCCGGCTATGGGGTTGATCGCAGGGATGTGATGTACAACGATTTTATTCTCATAGGCCCTAATAACGACCCGGCGAAAATCCGTGGAGAAAAGGACGTGCTGACAGCGATGAAAAACATTGCCGGCACCAAGTGGAAGTTCGTTTCGCGTGGAGATGATTCCGGAACCGACCAGATGGAAAAGAGTTACTGGAAGACCCTTGGCATCAACCCGGCAGGGCAATCCTGGTATTACTCCGCCGGGCAGGGCATGGGTGAAGTGCTGATGATGTCGGGCGAGATGCGCGCCTATACGCTGACTGACCGCGGCACTTACATCACTTACCGCGACAAGATCGGTCTGCCCATTTTGGTACAGGGTGATGCGCGCATGTTCAACCCTTACGGGATCATCGCCGTCAACCCGAAGAAATATCCAAGTGCCAATTATCAGGGTGCGAAGGCGTTGACAGACTGGATCACCTCGGCTGAAGGGCAGAAGCTGATAGCCGACTTCAAGGTGGGGGGCGAGCAGCTGTTCATCCCTGACGCGAAATAATCCGCATGGGGTTGACCGAAGCGACGCTGCAAGCGTTCCGCTGGTTGTTGGAAGGTGACTCCACCATATGGGGCATTGTCGGCGTGTCACTGCGCGTCGCCATGCTGGCACTGCTGTCCGTCACCCCGCTGGCCATCCTGGCAGGTTTCGGGCTGGCTACGTTGCAATTCCCCGGACGCCGTGCGTTGATCGTGCTGGTGCAGACCATGCTGGCGTTGCCTACCGTGGTGGTGGGGCTGATCGTCTACCTGCTGCTGACGCGTAACGGGCCGATGGGCAGCTTCGAGTTGCTGTTCACCCAGCAGGGCATGGTGATTGGCCAGGCGCTGCTGGCTTTTCCTATTCTCACTGCCATGACCTTGAGCGCTGTGCAGGGCATAGACGCCCGGGCGTCAGAAACTGCACGTACGCTGGGTGCGTCGCCGCTACGCGCGGCACTGACGGTGCTGACGGAAGCGCGCTTCGCGGTCATGGCGGCGATCGCCACCGGTTTTGGTCGAGTGTTGTCGGAAATCGGCTGTGCCATGATGGTGGGGGGCAACATTGCCGGCATCACGCGCAACATCACCACGGCTATTGCATTGGAAACCAGCAAGGGCGAATTCGCTCAAGGCATCGCGCTGGGAGTGGTACTGGTGGCACTGGCGCTGGGTGTGAATTTCGGCATCGCCTTCCTGCAGGGCAAGGGGGAGATCAAGTGACCCCCTTGCTATCCGTACAAGGGCTGCGCAAGGCTTACGGCGACCGCGTCCTGCTTAATATCGAGCGCATGGAGTTGCAACGCGGGACAAGCTATTTGCTGATGGGCGACAACGGCGTTGGCAAGACCACCCTGCTTCGCATCCTGGCTGGCCTGGAGCGGGCTCAGGCTGGCATTTTCAGCTTCGATGGCGTGCGCTACGATGAAGCAGCGGCGCGAGCGCGACTGGCCCCGCGCATGATCTACGTGCACCAGCATTCCTACGTGTTCAATACCAGCGTGGCGGACAATATCGGCTATGGCCTGGCTGGCATCCCGAAACGTGAACGCGCGGCACGGGTGCAAGCGGGAATGGTCTGGGCCAACGTCGAACACCTGGCCAAAGTGCCACCGCACCGTCTTTCCGGGGGCGAAAAGCAGCGCGTGGCACTGGCACGTGCGCGGGTTCTAAGGCCGGAGTTGCTATTGCTGGACGAGCCTACTGCCAACCTTGACGATGCCGCGCGTGAACAGGTGGCCGAACTGATCCGCCACATGCGCGACGCCAACAACTGCGTGCTGATCGCCACGCATGATCATGATCTGATAAAACTGGAAAACGTCATCCACTGGCGGCTGGAAGGCGGTCAATTGAGAGGTTAACGCGCGACGTACTGGTATAGCCGGTAGTACTCGTGCCGCTCGCTGGGGCGTTTGCCTTCCCAGATCAGTTTCCACTGCGGGCCAGGGTCGCCTATTTTGCTCTTTCTCTCATCCTGCACCAGGTACAGATCGCATTCCAGACTCTGCGTCGTTTCAAACCGCCTTGATTTGATGTTCGTGTAATAATCGAGCAAGGCGCGTTGCGCCCCCCCCAAGTTCCTGCTGGTAACGCAGGCATGCTCCTTTGGCATGGCTGCCCTCATGCTGGCGAACATGCCTTGGTAGCTTTTTGAGGCATCCAGCCAAGGGAGCCATAACGTCATCACCAGTCCCCATGCCATGGTGATGCCGACTGCCCAATCGGTCACTGCTCCCCGGTTGGAGCGTTTTGCCTTGAATACCGTCAGGCCCCAGATGAGCGTCAGTGCAACGGCTACAGCAAATGCCATCCATTCGAAACTCGGTACATAGGCCTCCGATAATTTGTGCATGCGCGCTGCCAGTCTGGAAGGCGTGCCGCTCATCATGGCAAACCAGCCAAGCCATAGCAGGAACCCGAGAGTGCCGAACAGCATGATACCGAACCAGTTAAGCGCTGTGGCCGCGCCACGCCGCAATTGATCTACGGCTGCCCCGCCCATGACGGCCAGCGGCAAGATCAAGGGCAATGCCATGATGTCACGGCTTTCCGAACCCCAACCAAGCATTATGATGGCCACTGTAAAAAAGGTCAGTGCCAATTGGAACTGCGGGCGCTGCGCCAGTCGGTTTCGGTAATGCCAGAGCGACCATGCGGCGAGTGGTAGCGCAGGCCATGCATACCACGACAGGATGTTGGCAAAGTAAAGAAGGTTATCGTTATCCAGCAGGTGCCTGCCGGAAACAAGCCATGTCTGCAGCAACTCAGGTGAGCGCTGCCATAGGGCGAGGGGCCACACTGCAAGCAAAGGGATCGCCAGCGACAAACCTGTCAGCAAGCTGGTGAGATAGGATTTTCTGCGCCAGTTCCAGAATAACAGTGGAAGCAGGATGGCGGTAATCAGAATGATTTCGGTGGCGAGCAGGCCAGTCGAGAGAAAGGCGATACCAATCCCGCCACCAATGAGCGGCGCTGCCCGCCAAGGCCGGCGTTGTGCCAGGGCGAGTCCGTAAAATGCCATGGCATAGCCAGCCAATCCGGCCACCTCAGGTGTCAATATGTGGGCTGAGAAAAACAGTCCAACGGAACCTAAGAAAATGAAAGCCGTTTGTCGGCCCTCACCCACGCCCCACATTTCACGCCCGGTCATGCCTACCATCAGCAATGTCAATGCCATCCAAAGGCCAGTAGCCAGCCGGGCGGCGTCATGCATGGGCAGCCATGTTGAGAATAGTTTTGCAGTTCCGGCAGCAGTCAGATAATACAGCGGTGGGTATTTGAGGCTGGATATGCCGGCGATGGATGGTATTGCCCAATCGCCACCTTCAAGCAAGTGTTTGACGGCGCTGATTGTCTGCGGCTCGTCGGTTTTCCATGGATGGTGCCCGATCAGACCGATGCTCAGCCAGAGAAAGCACAGCAATAGAAGCAAGCGGGTCTTGGCACTTTCGCCAATGCTCGGTTTTGGAGTGGCTAGGCTTGCCTGCCAATCATGTTCGACTTCGAACGCCACTATCTATTCCTCAAATCTCATGGATAGCGCCTCTTGCGAAGAAATGTCTCTGAACTTTCGATATGCCGGCAATGTAGACCTTTTTGCAGGGTCGGAAAATTGTTGGGCGGTCCACACTTAATGTATTAACTTGACCAACCACGATATTCTAAAAGAATAACTGGTAGCACAAAACAAAAAGGCAGCCTTGGCTGCCTTTTTGTTGGTGTTGTGAACACGCGCCAATTACATGCTGTATTTCTGGCGGAATTTTTCAACACGGCCTGCGGTGTCGACAATCTTTTGCTTGCCGGTGTAAAAAGGGTGGCACTGGGAGCACACTTCAATGTTTAGCGCCTTGCTGCTGGTGGAGCGGGTCTTGAAGGTGTTGCCGCAACTGCAAGTCACGGCGATTTCATTGTAGTCCGGATGAATGTCGGCTTTCATTCTGTTGTCCTTAATCTGGTGCTGTCTCGAGAGAGGCGGCGATTATCCAAGAAATCGATTAAATAATCAACCTCTTCGCATCGAATCGAAGAAGTCTGCATTATTTTTGGTGGCCTTGATCTTGTCGAGCAGAAATTCCATTGCCTCGAGGTCATCCATTGGGTAGAGGAGTTTGCGCAGGACCCAGATCTTCTGCAGCACTGATTGCTCGATGAGCAGTTCTTCGCGGCGGGTGCCGGAGCGATTGACGTTGATGGCCGGGTATTGGCGCTTCTCGGCCATGCGGCGGTCGAGATGAATTTCCATGTTGCCGGTACCCTTGAACTCTTCGTAAATCACATCATCCATGCGCGAGCCGGTATCGATCAGCGCGGTGGCAATGATGGTCAGTGAGCCGCCCTCTTCGATGTTGCGCGCGGCGCCAAAAAAGCGCTTGGGACGTTGGAGTGCATTGGCGTCCACGCCGCCAGTCAAAACTTTTCCGGAGGATGGCACCACCGTGTTGTAGGCCCGCGCTAGGCGGGTGATGGAGTCGAGCAGGATGACAACGTCCTTCTTGTGTTCCACCAGACGCTTGGCCTTTTCCAGCACCATTTCAGCGACTTGCACGTGGCGCGTGGCGGGTTCGTCGAAGGTGGAGGCGACCACTTCACCCTTCACCGAACGGGTCATTTCGGTCACTTCTTCCGGACGTTCGTCGATCAACAGTACGATCAGTGCCACATCCGGGTGATTGGCGGTAATGGCATGGGCAATGTGCTGCATCATTACTGTCTTGCCGGATTTCGGGCTGGCTACCAGCAGGCCGCGCTGTCCTTTTCCGATGGGTGCGATCATGTCGATTACCCGGCCGGTAATGTTTTCTTCGCTGCGGATATCGCGTTCCAGAATCAGGGGCTCGGTGGGGAATAGCGGTGTCAGATTTTCGAACAGGATCTTGTGCTTGGTGTTTTCTGGCGGCTCGCCATTGACCGTATCAACCTTGACCAGAGCGAAATAGCGCTCGCCATCCTTGGGCGTTCTGACTTCACCATTAATCGTATCGCCGGTATGCAGGTTGAAGCGGCGGATTTGTGAAGGGGACACATAGATGTCATCCGGGCCTGCGAGATAGGAGCTATCGGGTGCGCGCAGGAAACCAAAACCGTCTTGCAGCACTTCCAGTGTTCCATCGCCGAAAATGCTCTCGCCTTTTTTGGCTTTGTTTTTGAGCAGGGCAAAAATCAGATCCTGTTTGCGCATGCGGCTGGCGCCCTCGACTTCATTGGCGATGGCCATTTCGACGAGTTCAGTAACGGGAAGGTGCTTGAGGTCGGATAGGTGCATGAGTTGAGACTCGCTGGAATATCTTGTGATGCGGGGAAATAAGGGGAGACGGAGTAAGCGCCGAATTCCCGCCGCCTTCAGGCAGCTTTGAAAACAGAACTTAGGGAATCAGGCGCCAGCGTAGCGGCTTTAGATATTGCTGTCAATAAATGCTGTCAGTTGAGACTTGGACAAAGCACCAACCTTGGTTGCTTCGACATTGCCATTCTTGAATAACATCAGTGTCGGGATGCCACGGATGCCATATTTCGGTGGTGTTTGCTGGTTCTCGTCAATATTGAGCTTTGCTACCTTAAGCCGTCCGGAGTATTCCTTGGCGATCTCGTCCAGAATGGGGGCGATCATCTTGCAGGGGCCGCACCACTCTGCCCAGTAGTCGACCAGCACAGGAACCTGGGACTGCAGAACTTCCTGCTCAAAAGCGTCGTCGCTAATATGTACAATATGTTCGCTCATGTAAAACCTCGTTGATTTATTCTATGTAAAAGGGGTCAGGCAGCTGTTTCAATAAGCCGTAAAGTTCGGCGCGTCTATATCTGGCATTGATTGTGATAGGTGACGAAACAGCTTCGTTGATTATTTCAGTGCTATCGTAACGAAAAAATCAGTGTAAGTGAAGCCTGCGATCTCAATCTTGGAATGATAAACTTATGACGATCTTACTATTGCTTGGAGTAAATTGATGAAATTTTTCGAGTATTTCTTCGAAAATATCCTGTGGAATAGCCGTTTTGTGGTGATGCTGGCGGTGGTGTCCAGCCTGGTTGCCGGGTTTGCCGTATTTTTCATGGCGACCGTGGATGTGTACTATCTGGTCATGCACCTTGTCGGTTATGCCGATCCAGGATTGGCGGAAAGCGCGCGCAAGACTTTGAATGTCGAAACCGTTTCACACATCATTGGGGTGGTGGATGGCTTTCTGCTGGCAACGGTGATGCTGATCTTTTCTCTCGGTCTCTACGAACTCTTCATCAGCGATATCGATGCCGCCAGGGGCAGCAAGGCTTCGAGCCGAGTGCTGGTCATTCACGATCTGGATGACTTGAAGAACCGGTTGGCCAAGGTAATCGTCATGATGCTGATTGTCGGTTTTTTTGAGCGTGCAATGAAGGTGCAGATATCGGGCGCTTCCGATCTGCTTTATGCAGGCGGGAGTATTGCCATGATTGGCTTGGCGCTGTTTCTGATGCACAAGGCAGAAAGTCATTCGCAGCCTAAGGAATAACAAGGGTGATAGCTCGCTTATTTGTGCTGCTTTGCCTGTTGCTGGTGGTTCATGTCTCTGCGCAGGCAAGGGAGGGTTTCGTCTTCAAGGATATTGCCGGCGAAACTCATGCCTTGCAAAGTTACAGGGGCAAGTGGGTGATCGTCAATTTCTGGGCGACCTGGTGTCCGCCGTGCCTGGAAGAAATTCCCGACCTGATCGTGCTACAAGAGAAGCACAAGAATCTCTCGGTGATTGGTGTCGCGGTTGACTACAAGAGCGTCGAGGAAGTGAAAAGCTTTGCCGAAGACAACCTGATGTCATATCCGATCGTGCTAGGTGATGACAAAGTGTTGCAGCAGTTCTCGCCGGCAAGCGTACTTCCGACTACCTATATTTATAATCCGCAGGGCAATCTGGTCAAGTTTCGCCAGGGCCTTGTTACGCGCGAATACATCGAGAAAATAATTGCGGGAAAATGAAAGCCCGCCACGAGGCGGGCTTGGGCCGATGTTTTCTCATTCAGGCCGGCAAGGGAATGCTGTTGCCTTCCGCATCCTTGATGCTGAGCTGGTTTTCTTTTGCAAAAAGCATTAGCTGAGCAAACCCCTCCGGGTTAGTATCCCGGAGTTTAAGGTCAACCGCAAGGCAACGCACGCCATCCAGCAGGCGCGGTTTGAGATAGGGCGAATAGCGCAGTTTGCGATCCGGACCGAAGGTTGCATAGGTGCTGCACATGCGGTCTACCCAGTCGCTTGGGCGGAATGGTTTGCCAGCCTGGGTAAGGCCTTCGATGATGATTTCGGCGCTGTCGGTACTCATTTAATTATTGGCTCGGCAGAAAAACAAGGTTGCGAATTATAGCAGCCCCTTACTGTTCAACGACATATTCGAACACTTTTACCACTTTACGCACACCGTCAGTGCTGCGAGCGATTTCCACTGCCTCCTCGGCTTCCTTGCGCGTGACCATGCCCATCAGGTAAACCACGGAATTTTCTGATACTACTTTGACGTAATTGGCCGGGAAGCGATTTTCCTTGATCATCTCTGCCTTAACCAGGGATGTCAGATAACTGTCGTTGCTTCGAGCAGTTAATGAACTAGCAGGGGCAATTGCCAGTTCATTGGTAACATTGCGTACATTCTGGACGTCCTTGGCGATGGATTCAGCCCTGTTTTTGGTCGCTTCATCAAAAGCCTCGCCGGTCAGCAGCACGTTGCGGTTGTAACTGGTGACATTCACGTGAATTTTATCCCCTAGCGTATTGTTAATCTCAGTGAGAGCTTTCCATTCGATCCCCTCGTCATCGACATAAGTGCCGGAGGATCTGCGGTCGGCTGCCATCGCTCCGCCTGCCGCCGCTCCGCCTGCGACTACCGCAACACACCCGGTTAGCGATGAGCAGATAGCGACTGCAAGCAGCAATTGATTCAATAGTTTCATTATTCAGTTCCTCAAATTAGAGCGAGTCCATGGAATTGCAGGTGCAACACAATGTAGACATGGCCATCATATGGATACGGATGATTATATTAAACCTCTCAGCTCTGCAAAAGTTCCATAACTCTGGTGCCATCGCTATTGGAGTTGTAACAATCAACGCGAGCAGTTCCGGCTTCCAGTGAGAAGTAAACGCTTTCCCCGGAATGTCCGGTGATGCAGAAAAGCGGATTTATGAGCCATCAAAAGCATTTTTTATCCATTGTAATCCGGTGAGCGAGAGTGAATTGAGCAAAACTGCATCGAATCGACTGGGAGTTGCGCTACGCTGCATCAGGTAGTGATCTGCGGTACGAGCGAGTTTTTGCCTTTTGGCAGGAGTAATGCTTTCTGCGGCTCCACCGAAAGCTTTGTTGCTACGCAGTCTCACTTCGACAAAAACGATTTCATTCCCATCGCGCATGATCAGATCGATCTCGCCAAAACGGCAATGGTAGTTGGATGCTAATAGTGTGAGTCCTTCTTGCTGCAGATAGGCAGCTGCCAGCTGCTCCGCTATTTTTCCGCCCTCGTTCACGGTGTTCGCTCGATCAGAATCCCGTTGCTACGAAATTGCGCCATGGATGGTTCCCGTACTACTCGATTGCCTTGCATCGAAAGTTTTCCTGAAAGTCCGCGCAACTCCAGATTATGGATAGTTCCACCCGCTTGGGCGGACAGAATATGCCAAGCATCCACGCCAACGGCGAACCAGCGCTGTGCTTCTCCTGGCGGAAATATGGAGGCGGCATGGCGATATTTCGAATATTCCGGCTTGGCGGGTTCGAGCAGCCATGGCATATCGACAAAATGGACGGCCGACAAGGTGTTGTTCAAGGGGTTTTCTGGTTTGCCGTCGTAGATGTGCGATAGTCCATAAGTTGGTATGGCCTGGTCGAGATAGGGGCGGATTGTGCGAGCTTGCTCGGCATTGGCAGCAAGAAAAATCATGTCCGCTGGTTTTGCCGCGATCAGCGACTTGGTTTCGGCAAGATTGGATTCTGAGGAGAATTCAATCCATTGCGTGATGGTTCCGTCCTCATCATCCCATGCGGCGGCAAAGGCCTGCGCCATGCGGTCAGCCAGCGGGGTTGCGGCCACAATGACTATTGCGGATTGTATGCCTTGCCCGCGAACTCGGCCAGCTAGCCGGCGGGCTTCCTCCTCCACCGGCAACCCGAACAGGATAATTTTTTTCGCAGGAGCAATGTCTTCTTGCAACGCATTCAATGCCAGTGTCGGAATGGCGATCAGCTTGGAGGAGTTTAATGTGGCCACTTCCTCGCGCGTTAAAGGACCTACAACGTAACCTGCCCCTTCTTCGATCGCATGGCGGTAGGTGAGGGCGATCTGATCCTTGTCGGCGTGGGTAGGGTATACCTGTACTCTGGCTCGGGCGTGGGCGGCATCAGCGGCAGCCATAAACCCCGCCTGTACGGCCTTGGCTGCTACGGCAAAGCCGGGAATCTCCAGCGGCAACAACAGGGCGATGCTTTCCTCTATCGATGGGCTCACTTTTGCGTTGGCCTCGTTCGTCAGCATTTGAAGCAATTTGTCGCTGGCAGGATGTTCCGCGTATATTTTTCGCCATTGCTCGATGCCATGATTCCCCTGGTCGAAGGATTTGACGGCAAGTGCCAGATCAATCCATCCCTGTACGACCGCATCCGGACTATCGCCACGCATTTCCAGCAGGGATTCCTTCGGAAGTGCTGCAAGCGTCTGCCAGATTTGCATCTGGTTGGCTTCAATTTCAATCTTGTCAGCCAGATAAAGTTTTGTCTGGCAGCGTTGCTCCAGCGCATGCAAGGGGTTGTTCCGGTTGTCGTAGGCTAGCGCCAGCGTTGCGTGTAAACTCGCATTGGCCGATGGTAGAAGCCCCTTTTCTGCCTGCAACGGGATCAGCAGGCGCAAAACGGTATCGAAATCTTGCTGTGTGGCCGATAGTTTTGCTTCAAGGATTTTTGCGTACGGGGAAGATGGGCTGATATTGGCCAGTGCGATCTGCGCGCAGGGAGTGTCGGATTTTTCCAGACAAGCCACTCCCTCCAGAAAATTTTCCTGGATGCTTTTTTGTGGGGCGATTATGGTTTGAGGAGTGGCAGGAGGTGCCCCGTGGATTTCCTCTGCATTTGCGCCCGACACCAGCAGGTAACTCAGGACAAGAAAGGTGAATAGACGTTGAGCCATAGCGGCACATTATATGTGGTGGCCACGCCGATTGGGAATCTGCAGGACATCAGCCTGCGAGCGCTGGAGGTGCTGAAGTCCGTCGACACGATTGCAGCCGAGGATACCCGGCATACCGCGCATCTGCTTACGCATTTTGGCATCAAAGCCAAAATGATTGCCTTGTATGAACACAACGAACGCCGTGCCGGCCAAAAGATTCTGGATGCTCTGCATTCCGGCCAATCCGTGGCGCTGGTGTCAGACGCTGGCACACCAGGCATCAGTGACCCGGGCGCGGTGCTGGTGGGCATGGCGCGCGACGTGGGTATCAATGTCGTTCCGTTGCCGGGCGCCTGTGCTGCCGTGACGGCACTGTCTGCCGCGGGCTTTGAACATCCGCATTTTCTGTTTTACGGATTTCTACCGGCTTCCGGTGCGCAGCGCCGGCGCGCTCTGGAAGGCTTGCGAGAACAGGAGGCGGTGCTGGTGTTCTACGAAGCGCCGCATCGCGTGCTTGAAAGCGTGCAGGATATGGTGGATGTTTTGGGTGGCGCGCGACGGATATTGGTTGCGCGCGAGCTGACCAAGACGTTCGAGACATTGCATCGATGCGCCCTGCAAGAAGCCATTGGCTGGATGCAAGCCGATCCCAACCAGCAGCGCGGCGAGTTTGTATTGCTGGTGGAAGGCGCGGCGCCTCCAGCGCAGAATGATGTCAACGACGAAGCGCAGCGTGTGCTGCGACTGCTGCTGGATGAATTGCCGCTGAAACAGGCAGTAAAATTAGCGACGGACATCACCGGCGCAAAGAAAAACGTGCTTTACCAACTGGCTCTGGAATTGAAATCGAATGGATAAACTGACTATCACCCGCCCGGATGACTGGCATCTGCATCTCAGAGATGGGGCGGCATTACAGGCTGTGCTCCCCGATACTGCGCATCGCTTTGGCCGCGCTATCGTCATGCCGAATTTACGGCCGCCAATCACGACCACCGACATGGCTGTCGCCTACCGTGAGCGTATTTTCGCCGCCTTGCCGCAGGGCATGAGCTTCGAGCCCTTGATGACGCTGTACCTGACCGACAACACCGGCGCGCAAGAGGTTGCCAAAGCCAGGGCCAGCGGCATCGTGCATGGAGTCAAGCTGTACCCTGCGGGAGCCACGACCAATTCCGATTCCGGCGTGACTGACCTCGCCAAGTGTCGTGAAGCATTGGCGGCGATGGAGAAGCACGGACTGCCGTTGCTGGTGCATGCCGAAGTGACCGATGCGGATGTGGATGTGTTCGACCGCGAGAAAGTGTTCATCGACCGCCACATGCTCCCGCTGACACGCGGCTTCCCTGGCCTGCGGATCGTGTTCGAGCATATCACTACCCGCGACGCGGCGCAGTTCGTGGCTGAATCTTCCGGCAATGTTGCCGCCACCATCACCGCGCACCATTTGCTGATGAACCGGAATGCGATGTTTTCCGGCGGCATCCGCCCGCACCACTATTGCCTGCCGGTACTCAAGCGCGAGCTGCATCGGCAGGCGCTGCTGGCCGCGGCCATTTCCGGCAACCCGAAATTCTTCCTCGGCACCGACAGCGCGCCACACGCCAAGTCGGTCAAGGAGGCCGCCTGCGGTTGTGCCGGTATGTACACCGCGCATGCCGCAATCGAGCTCTATGCTGAAGCGTTCGAGCAGGCCGGCGCGCTGGATCAACTGGAAGCGTTCGCCAGTTTTTATGGCGCCGATTTTTATGGGCTGCCACGTAATGAAAGCAGGATCACGCTGGTGCGTGAGAGCTGGACGGTGCCAGAAAGCCTGTCTTTCGGTGACGAGTTACTGGTTCCGCTGCGAGCAGGTCAGAAAGTCGCTTGGCGAATCGCTGACTGAGTAATATTTTTTGCTATGTTAGAATGACATTGAAGCTGGCCAGACAGTCGCCGCCCGCGTAAGCGGGGGGAGGAAAGTCCGGGCTCCGCAGAGCAGGATGACGGCTAACGGCCGTACGCCATACGTCGTGAGACTGAAAAGTCTTGCGACAAAAGCGAGGAATAGGGCCACAGAGACGAGTCGTGCCGACCAACGAGCTTGCGAGTTCGCGTCGACACGGGTGAAACGCGGTAACCTCCATCCGGAGCAAGACCAAATAGGGGAACGATGGCGTGGCTCGCGCTGTTCCCGGGTAGGTTGCTTGAGCCCATGAGCAATCATGGGCCTAGAGGAATGACTGTCCACGACAGAACCCGGCTTATCGGCCAGCTTCTTCATTTCTCCCTTGACAGGCATGTTGCTGGAATCGCCGCAGAACTCCGAACTTCACAACAGTTACTGCAGTCTCACATCCCCGACCTTGCCAGCAAGTCTGAAGTTCGACTGCATTTGGCGCGAGGGAACTGCTAACGTAGCGTTGACCTTGCCTGAAATGCGCTGATTCGACTGGATGTCGAGGTTGCCGCGGGCATGAAATTGGGCGGTGTCCAACGCAAGCTGCCGGTACTGGTAAAATCCCTTCCTGAATTGCAGGTTGCCGGTGAGCCTGTCGAAGCGCGTGGTATTGTCGTGGCTGCCTCCGGAAAGCATGGAACTTGCCAGATTAATGCCATTGATCCTGCCGTCCAGCACGATGAACGTGGCGCTGATTTCCGCTGCTTCCGCCAGCTTGCCCGCTTCGCTGGCTCTGCTCATAAACGAAACGCTTGCTGTGAGGGTGCCATCGACAGAAGCGATGCTGCCCATGGCAGGCAGAGCGAGCGGCAGGCTGACATTCTCCAGTTGGAAGTTTCCGGATGCGGTAGGCTGCCCGGACCAGTCGATGACACCTTTTGCCCGGAAGGTTCCGCCATAGATACTGCCTTCGATTTGGCTCAAGCGTATATGATGCTTGCTGGCAACGCCTTTTGCTGTGAACTCGCTGAACTGTAGAGGCGTGCCTAGCGGAGGCTTCCAACTGCTGGCATTTAATGCCACCTGATAATCGCCGTTTTGCGGCGTGAGCTGGACTGTCAGGTTATGGTCAGCACTGCTCAGTACGAGCGTACTGAAGTCTCCCGATGGCAAGATCTCGATATTGCCATCGAACGCAGGCAGATCGAGGCCTGGAACCTTGAAGGAGATGTTCTTGAGTGAAATCTTCTGGATTTTCAGTTTGCCGGTTGTAGCTGATGCCCTGATCCATTGCATCTGGCTGTCAAGGTTGGTTGCGTCCACTGCAAGTTGATCGATCTCGAGCGTTTCCAGGGTTTTTACATCCTCGAACAGTGTCGAGGCGGCCGGCAACACCCGAATGGAGCCGATTTGCATGACCGCATCGGCGCCCACCGCAATGCCGGAGAGCGTCAGGCGCGGCCGCGGGAACAGGGATGCGCGCACTTCGCGCACCGTGACTGGCTCGCCTATAGTTTCCGCTAATATCTTTTCTATGGGTTCCCCTAGCAGTACGCCGAGATTGGCGAAATGTAATAATCCCAGCAGCAGCACGAGCGCCAACGGCGTATAAATGACAAGAGCCCGGGTTGCCGTAGCGGCCCAATTGCCGGGCCTGACGTTGACGAGCATGGCCTTTGACCGGGTCTTATGCTCTGCCCATCGTTCGGCTTTATCGATTGCCTTGCTGACCGCCTTCTGCCTGGCCTCTTCCTTGGCTCTGGCACGGGCTTCCGCCGTAGCTTGGCGGCGGGCCTCTTTCTCCGCGCGCGCCTTGCGTTTGGCCTCCGCCCGCGCGGCGCGTTCGGCCGCGATTTTTGCTTCTGATTCGGCCTTGCGGAGTGCTTCTTCTTCCTCAATTGCCTTGCACTCGGCCTGCAGCCTTGCCGTTTCCTCGGCCGTAGCACGTGCTTCCGCCTCAGCCCGCAGGCGCGTTTCTTCGGCCACACGGGCCTTGAGCTCAGCCTCTTCACGTGCACTGCGTTCGGCTACCAGCTTGGCGGCTTCTTCGGCCATGACCCGCGCTTCGGCTTCGGCCTTCAGGCGCGCCTCTTCGGCTTCGTACGCCTTGCGTTCTTTCTCCTCGCGGGCGAGGCGATCGGCCTTCAGTCTGGAGTCATCCTTGGCTCTGGCGCGGGCTTCCGCCGCAGCTTGGCGGCGGGCCGCCTTCTCTTTGCGTGACTTGCGCCTGGCTTCTTCACGGGCGATGCGATCGGCCTCCAGCCTGGCAGCCTCCTCGGCCCTGGCGCGCGCTTCGGCTTCAGCCCGCAGGCGCGCCTCTTCGGCTTCGTGCGCCTTGCGCTCGGCTT